>Ga0210405_10000299_pt1 | contig 69407 bp, 59 predicted proteins | sample IncBWH11MmetaG_FD_155492 | JGI IMG/M metagenome (GOLD analysis project Ga0210405, IMG submission 155492) | Forest soil microbial communities from Barre Woods Harvard Forest LTER site, Petersham, Massachusetts, United States - Inc-BW-H-11-M | ecosystem: Environmental > Terrestrial > Soil >...
TTCGACAACGGAACCGCTGTGGTGTAGAAGTTCCATCCAGTCAGAGCCGTGCCGCCAGGCGTCACAGCAAAGGTGTAACCGCTCTTGCCGTTACCTGCGCCGTTGGTGGCCAGGTTGTTATCGATCAAGCAGCCGTTAGCTGGGGCTGGAACGCAAGGCGTTGCCGCACCACCCAACTGGGCCAGCGTGCCGTAGCCGTTGGCGGGATAAGCGCCAAGGTAGCCGACTTGACCGACGACGATGGTGTGCTCGGAAGCGGCCGCGGACGAATCGTTGGCAGCCATACGTGCACGCATCAGGTTAGGAATTGCGATAGCCGCAATGATCAGGATGATGGCAACCACGATCAGCAGCTCAATCAGTGAGAAACCCTTATTTTTCTTCATCTCATTCTCCAAGTGGCGAGTTTTCCTGCTCAGTGCTAGCAAGGATTAAAGACGCCCTATTTGTTGCAAACCCTTTGCCAAAGTGGGGCTCTTCCGGCAGAGCAATTCAAGACGCGAAGCCTTTTCTTTTCAAGGCGTCGTAGAGGAGTGGTTGGTTGGAGAGGCTGGCTGGATACGATGACCGTCACAAATGGTCAGGCTCGGGTGACAGAAAATGTCAGGCGTCGGGGTGGGTGGAAAATAATAAAAGGGCAGCGGATTTGATCCGCTGCCCTTTAGCTTTGCACCCCGTGGGTGCTCGGCAAGCCCCCTACTAGTTGTTCATCGGGGTCAAGGCCAAGCAGGCCGCATAGCCAGCCACGGCAGTGATTACGCCAGGCGCCGCAGTGCGAACCACGCCGTCATCGCCAGCGCAGAAAGACTTGGTGCCGGTCACGTTCGACAACGGAACCGCTGTGGTGTAGAAGTTCCATCCAGTCAGAGCCGTGCCGCCAGGCGTCACAGCAAAGGTGTAACCGCTCTTGCCGTTACCTGCGCCGTTGGTGGCCAGGTTGTTATCGATCAGGCAGCCGTTCGCGGGCGCTGGAATGCACGGCGTGGCCGCGCCACCCAACTGGGCGAGCGTGGCATAACCGTTGGCGGGATAAGCGCCAAGATAGCCGACTTGACCGACGACGATGGTGTGCTCGGAAGCGGCCGCGGACGAATCGTTGGCAGCCATACGTGCACGCATCAGGTTAGGAATTGCAATAGCCGCAATGATCAGGATGATGGCAACCACGATCAGCAGCTCAATCAGTGAGAAACCCTTCTGTTGTTTCCGCATCTCTATTTTCCCTCGTTTCGAACTTTCGTTGATTTTCATGCTGGTCATGGTATGACTCAGTCGGGATTGATGTTCGCACTTGCCGGGCCATATCCACTAGTTACCTTGGTTCCGGGCCGGATTCTGCAATCCCCTTATTTTCAGTACAAGGCCAAACTATGGTCTCATTCTAAAGCTTTTCAAACACTGTTCTGTGCCAAATTGCGTCGCGAGCCCTGACAATTCGTGTCAGTCTGAAACAGGGCGCCTTCCATAGTTAGAACGCAGCGTCAGCCTCTGCTTGCGCGAAAAGCTGCCATGCGCGGTGAATCCCGAGGCACAGCTAGGGAGGCTACAGGCTGGATGCTTACCGTAGAATATCCTGCTGGGCGGGGTGCATTCAACCCCATATGTCCAACCGGGATCAATCATTCTTATGACTGCTTTGAACGATGGTGTTTCCGTGGATTCCGATATCACGCGGGCGTGGACCCTGCCTTCCTATCTCTACAACCAGCCGGCTGCCTTTGAGGCCGAGAAGGAACGAATCTTTGGGCGAAGCTGGCAAGTAGTGGGGCATCGCGATCAGGTGGCGCATGCCGGCGACTACTTCACGACTGAGCTGGTGGGCGAGCCGCTGCTCATCGTTCGCAGCACCGATGGTAACCTGCGCGGCTTCTATAACGTTTGCCGCCACCGCGCGGGTCCACCGGCCGAAGGATGCGGGTCGCGTAAGCTCTTCCGCTGCGGCTATCACGGTTGGACGTATGGCCTGGATGGATCGCTGATCAGCGCTACCGAGATTGAGGGCGTCGAAGGCTTTCGTCCCGAAGATTTTGCGCTGGTGCGAGTGCAGGTTGAGGAATGGTTCAACTTCGTCTTCGTGAACCTCGATGACGATGCCCGCCCTGTGCGCGAGAGCCTGGGTGAATTGCCAAAGCAAGCCGGGAAGTTTCAGTTTGAAGGGATGAAGTTGTTCGAGCGCCGCACTTACGAGATGAACTGCAACTGGAAGACTTATGTGGATAACTATCTCGAAGGCTATCACCTGCCGAGCGTGCATCCGGGACTGAATCGTGAGCTCGATTACAACGCGTACGTGGTGGAGCCTCATGCAGAGTATGTGCGGCAGTTCAGTCCCATCCGCGGGGCGAAGCCGGGGGATGCGATGCCGCGGAGATATGCGGGAGGGACCGAGGGCCTGACTACAGACTACTTCTGGGTTTTTCCTAACTGGATGCTGAACTGCTATCCCGACAACGTTTCGCTGAATATTGTCCGGCCAATTGCGCCGGAGCGCTCGGTGGCTATCTTCGAGTGGTACTTGCCGGAGAAGGACCACAGCAGCCCGGCGGCGAAGGCTTCCGTGGAGTTCAGCGATCAGATTCAGGTCGAGGATGTTGGCATTTGCGAGATTGTGCAGAAAAATCTGCGGTCACGAAGCTACTCCCGCGGGCGTTTCAGTGTGAAGCAAGAGAAGGGCGTGCACGCGTTTCATCGGATGTATGCCGCAGCGATGAACACCGATTTACCGTCGAGATCGCCGACTACGCCGGGGAAATCAGGTTAAACGTTTTCAGCTTTGATCAACAGACAGGTTACGTCATCGTGCTGCGGGGTCGAGCCGACGAAGAGATCGAGATCGTGCATGAGACGGTCGAGTAATTCCTTGGGCGTGGTCGACTTGCCTGATTCCAGGACGCTGAGGAGCCGGGGTTCGTCAAAGTCTTCGTCGCGCGCGTTCACCGCTTCCACCAGGCCGTCGGTGAAGATGATCAGCCAATCGCCGGGAGCAAGGGCGACGCTGGCCGCCTCATACTTCGCTTCCGGCTGAATGCCGAGAGGCAAGCCGCCGACATCGAGGCGCTCGATTAAACCGCTGGCGCGGCGCAGGATGGGATTGTTGTGACCGGCATTGATGTAGTAGAAGATCCGCCGGGCCGCGTCGTATTCCGCCAGAAAAGCGGTGGTGAAGCGCAATCCGCCCTGGCTGTTGGAGCAGGCGTACTTGTTCATATTGGCGACCAGTTCAGGTAACGCAACCTGCGCGGTGGAAAGCGTCTTGAGGCTTGCCTGAAACGTCGCCATGAGCATGGCTGCGGGAATGCTTTTGCCGGCAACGTCGGCCACGGCGAATACGATACGATTGTCTTCATTTGTCTTGCCCGGGCGCGGGAACACGTCGTAGTAGTCTCCGGCGACAGTATTCGCCGGGCGCGTAGTGTAGGCGACAGAAATTCCGGGAATCTGGGGCGGGGCGCCGGGCAGCAGCCAAGTCTGGATCTCGCGCGCGATCTGCAAATCGCGCTTCATCACGACACGGTCGGCAATCTCCAGCATGAGCAGCAGAAAAAGAAGCAGGCCTCCCCAGAAATGGAGGTCGAACTCCACGGAGTAAACCTTGCCGCCCTCTCCGTTGTAACTGAACCCGCCGTGAGGAATCGCGAGCATGATCAACGCCACCAGCAGCAGCACGCGGCGCGCAGGAGAGAGCTTCTCGAGAACGGCCCAGAAAAATTCCTTGACCACATGCAGATTGCGCCCGCGATGGGTTAGGCCCTCAGGCGTTTTGGCCGCGACGTCGCGCGAATAGAGGCGGTAGCTGGAGCGCGCTTCGGTTTCGAACTGCGACCAGAGTTGGGTGAGTTCCAGACCTTCGGTGACCCGCTGCCAGAACCGATGCAGCCTTACGCCAAAGGGAACACGCTGGGCGGATGCTGGTTGGGCCGGTGGGGAAACGGTCGCCATGGGAGTCAAGTGATTATAGAGGAACGGTTCGACGTCGTGGCGGGACCGCCTGAATCACAGCGGCGTCAACCAAGGAAAGTTTGCAAGGATTTCTTCAACGTCCTTCCGGGTCAACGCAGGAGCTTTTGGGCCCGCACTCAAAGCGGGGAAACCGGTCAGCGGGTCAGTCACAAATTTCACTCGATATCGCCGTCTGTTGCGATGGGCCAAGACAATCCGCCCGTTCCCAGCCTCGGCGTCAACAGGATCGCCTGGCCGAATATTGAGCTGCCAGCGAAGTGGAGCGGGAAGCACTACCTGACCTTTGGTGGAAACCTTGATGCGCATAGCACCGTAATCTTCCCATATCTCCCTGTTTCAAAACAGCCGCAGCTGTTCATCGAAGGCCTGCACCGGCCACTTGCTGGCATACATGGCTCCGCGCGGGTCGGCGCGCGCGATTCCGTATTTATGACGCAGGCTTGCAATGAGCTGTGCGACGCGCTTGCCGTAGGAGGGCGGCAGAAACGAGCGTCCCTGATAGCGCTCGCGATAGTTCTCGACCAGTTGCGGGAAGTGCTGCTCGAGGAATGGAAGAAAGACCGCGGCCGAGCAGGGCTTCAGAAACAAAGCTCCGCCAAAGATGTGGCGGGCTCCGGCTGCGGCGGCCGCGCTTACCACCGCCTCCAAATTCGCAGGCGAGTCTGTAATGCCGGGCAGGACGGGCGAGCAACTCACGCCTACGGTCAGCCCTGCTTCGCTCAGTTGCCGAACCGCCTGCATTCGCAGGTCGGGGCGCGGGGCACGCGGTTCGAGAATCCGAGCCAATTCGACGTTCAACGTGGTCACTGTAATATGGATCGACAGCGCGTTGCTACGAGCGACCTCGCGCAGAAGATCCACGTCACGGACAATGAGATTGGATTTGGTGACAATCCCCAGCTCGAAGCGGCGGTGGCGCGCGAATTCTTCGAGAATGCCGCGCGTGATTTCGTAGCGGCGCTCGGCTGGCTGATAGGGATCGGTCGCGGTGCCGAGGGCAATGGCTTCCCCCGGTTTCACCCGCCGCAGGTCGTGGCGCAGCAGGTCAGCCGTGTGCTGTTTGACGTAGATTTTCTGCTCAAACTCAAAGCCGTCGCGCATTTCCATGAACTCGTGAGTGTAGCGGGCATAACAGTACTTGCACGCGAATTCGCAGCCACGGTAGGGATTGATGGTCCAGGTGAAGGGCATTCCTCTCTGGCTGTTGCAACGATTCAGAATGGATTTTGCCGGGAGTGTGAAATATTCAACGTTGTGACCTTCGCGCAGGGATTCGCCCTGGGATGCGAGGCGGGCGATCCCGACCAGCGGGGACTTCTGTGGAAGCGCGAACAAAGGAAGGGTGGGCATTTTCGTCTTTTGTTCGCCTACGATACTGCGAGCGGCGGGTTTTGTCAACAAGGCAGCGCTCCGTGGGTGTCGCCGTTGATTTATAATTGGCATCGAAAGGACACCCGTCGCGGGGTGTTCAACCAGTGGCAGCACATAACCTGGATTTGCGAGTCGGACAGGCACCGGCCAGACCGCTAAAACCTCTGGCCGACAAGTCTCACTGGCACGTCTCTTTGGCTGATCACGATAATCTCTGGTGCGTTTTCTGCCTTGCACCCATCCGGGATGACCCGCCGGGCTGCGATCTCGACTATCCCCTTGGCGTTCTCGAGCTTCACCACCCGTTCGCTCAGAGCATGTTCGGTAAGAAGATCAAGGAGCCCTTGCTGCGGCCGAGTTTCCCGTTGGGCTGGACCGTTCCTGCACATGCTACTTGCCACGAAGAGCACTATTCTGATGCTTTCGAGGTGGCGGGTTACGTCTTGCGCTGGCTTCGTTCACGGGACCGTCAGTCCCGCGAGGGGTGGGCACAGAAGTCCCACGACCAGGGACTCTACTGGCATTCCCTCGCCATGAATGCGGACACCCTGCGTAGGTTCTCGGCCGAGCTGCAGCCTGAGGAAAAGGCAACGCTGATCGAGCGTCAGCTGTCATCCGCGGCGGGAATCCGATCGCGAGTCCACCCACTTTCGGAAAGTGCGATCTACGAGACCGTCCCTCCGGAACACAGATCGCGCGTGCTCTATCATCTTGCGAACCGGCAGGCGAATCGCGGTCATGAGAAAGCTGCTCACTCAACGTTCAAGGGTGCGGAGGAGTTGCGTCGTCATGCTGCTCCTGGCGAGGGTGCTGATCGCCTCGTACTTTCTTCCATGCTTCGCCGAGCTCAGGTTGAACGGACGGTAGCGGCCGGAGATGAGGCGTTGAGAAAAGCCCGTGAAACGTTGGGCCCGAAGCAGTACAGCTTCTTAACTGCTTGGCTGCTGCGGGGATGGAATGCGATCACGGAGGAGCGGTCGGATGCTCGCGAGTCTTTCGATCTCGTGCTGGCGAATGCGACGTGGGCATCATGGTTATACGTCGCTGAGGCTCTGTTCGGCAAAACGTGCTGCTCAATGCTATGGGAGTCGTGCAGGAAGGAACGTGCTTATCAGTGGCTCGTTCAGGCGCAGTACATTTATGTGATGCTGGGCCTTCAGGTCACCCCTCACACGCGCCTTCCTCCCAAGCTGGGCGTGCCAAGCGATGCCAGTTGCTTTCCTGGACATGTCCTCGTCTCAGGCCGATTTGGGGATTTTTCGGCTGAAAAGAGGAGGGCGCTCCGCGAGGAGGCTATTGGTGTCGAGGGCGACCCCGACGGGCTTTATGGAGCTTTGCAGGATACCTTGTGCGGCAGGGACGGCTCACGGGCTCGTGTCGAACTACTCCAACGTATCCTGTGATTTAAGCGAGTTCAAAGAGCGTGTATATCAGGGCCTAAGCGCCAATTGACAACACGATCCCGGCGTATCGTCGGCAACTCCGGAGTGGACGCGTGCTCGGCGCGACGTAAGCGGGCCGCACTGAAGAACGTGTTCTAAGGTTGGTTGGCCGGCTTCTCCGCAGGTTTATCGAATAGCTTAGGATCGACTGGCGGATTTATTTCCAGCGCCGTGTACTCCGCCGTACTGGAATCCTGAGCATTCTGCTTGTTGTGGCGCACGAGGGGAAGGGTCAGGCCGCTGATCGGCTTCCAGTTGTCGAAGTCGGTCTCGCCCTGCGCAGGTCCGCTCTGGCTTAGCGTGCGATACGTCTCTTTCAGGATGCGACCGGTCTGCGGGTCGACGAACCAACGGATCGCAGCGCCCGCGGCGTTTACATCAACAATTCGGGCATCAACATCGCCGACCTTCTCGGTTCCACCGGCGTTAAAAAACACGTTGGGATCTTTCCAGTGCGACGCGATGAAGATGGGGTCGCGCTTGATCTGCTCCAGAGTTTCCGCTTTCTGCTCGGCGGGGAAGTCGCGCACGCCCTGGCCGGGAATGGTCATGAAGGCCGCATCCGGCGTAACCACAATATTCATGGCTCCTTGCGGAGTTTGCATCTCCGCGTGTAGATGATCGGGGTAAACGATCACCGTTTCCATCTGCATGGGGAATTCGCCCTGCGGAGTCTTTTGCGTAAGAGTGAGCTTCGCCTTCAATGCCTTGACTGTTGCCAGCTTCGCCTCGCCGCCCAATGCCGCTACTACTTTTGCAGCCAACGCTTTGCCTTCTTCATTCGAGGCTGTGGGCTTCGCGCTCTCTTCTTCCCTGGCACCTGGCGGAGGCGGAATGGTGATGTCGATTTCCTTCACTGGTCCCAACGACGAGAGCGGCTTGTCGAACTCTTTCGTGTTGCCCACCACCAGCACGGCCAGTTGATCGTGGTGAAGATACTTGGCGGCGATCCGGTTTGCATCCGCTGCCGTCACCTTCTTGATTTCGGACTGGAACTTGTCCAGCCAGTCAGGAGGATATCCGTAAAACTCATAGGTCACGCGCTCGGCGAGAATCTTGTCGGGCGAATCGAGGCGGAAGATGAAAGCGTTCAGGATCGCATCCTTGGCGCGGGTGATTTCATCGTCGGTGATCGGGTGCTTGGCCAGATCGTCGATATCTTCATCGACTGCCTGCACCGACTCAACTGTGCTCTGGCTTTTCGTGCTCATTGCGATTTGCAGAATGCCGGGATGCCCGAAGTTGGCCCCGATGCCTCCGCCGATGTTGTAGGCTAGTCCGCGCTTGGTGCGAATGTCGTTGAACAATCGCGACGAGAAACCGCCGCCGAAGGCTTCGTTGAAAGCGCTGATGGCGTAGTAATCGGGATTGTCGCGCGTGGTCCCCAGCCCCACCAAGTGGATGCTGCTCTGGTTCACGTCTTCTTTCGGAATGAGATAGTAGCCGGGATTGGCGGGATGATATTGAATCTCGTCTTTGGGCAGCGCTGGACCTTTCGGCCAGGATTCGAATGCCGCGCGCAGCTTGGCTTCCATCGCAGCCGCATCAAAGTCTCCGCTGATACCGAGAATTATGTTGTTGGGATACACATACGTGCGGTGCCAGTCGATCAGATCCTGGCGCGTCACGGCGGCCACGGTCGCATATTCCGGTGTGCGTGCGTAGGGATTGTCCGGGCCATAGGCCAGCTTGACGGATTCGCGGTGAGCGATTCCGCCGATGTCATCGTTGCGCCGCGAGATGGCGTCTTCGATTTGTTTCTGCGCGAGGTCCAGCTTGTCGGCGCGAAATTCGGGATTCTGCAAAAGGTCCAAGAAGACTCTGAAAACGTCGTCGAAATCGCCTTTCAGGCAACTCAAGCTGATGGTGGTTGAATCGGGACCGCCGCCGGTTTCTACCTTGGCAGCACGCACCTCGAGAAGGTCGTCGAGTTGATCGCCGGTTTGTGTCTTGGTGCCGCCGGTGCGCCAGACTTCGCCGAAGATATCCACGAGCCCTACTTTACTGGCCGGTTCGTTGCGCGAGCCGCCGCGGATGCGCGCCGAGGCGCCAATCAGAGGCAGTTCGTGATCCTCCTGCAAAAAGATCACCATGCCATTCGGAAGTTCGACGCGCTTCGGCTGCTGTGGTTTGAAGGCGGGAAGCGGCGGGATGGGGATCTGCCGCCAACTCGTCACCTGCGCTGCAGCTTGAGGAAATGACGCGAGCGTCGTGGAGGCAACCAGCAGAGAGGCAACCACCAGCAGGGTCGGGAGGATAGGGTTTCTTTTCATTGCGCACCGCCTTGATCCGCAGCATCTCGACTTGCTGAACCTGAATCTCCCGAGCCGGAATCTCCGGAACCCGGCGCGCCTCCGCTTTGTCCGCCGCCCGCCGTCTCTATCACGCCCACGGTGCGGTTGGTGTCGACGAAGGTCTCGTTGGCAACACGGCGGATGTCGGCCTTGGTCACTTTGTCAATACGATCCACCGAGCGGAACAGCTCGCGCCAGTCATCGTAGCGAGTTTGGTAGAAGGCGAGCTGCTGGGCCAGGCCGGAGTTCTCGGCGAGGCCACGAATCAGGTTTGCCTTGGTCCGAGTCTTGATCATCTTCAACTCGTCATCGCTGATGTCTTCTTTCTTTAGGCGCTCGATCTCAACGTGGATGGCGTCGCCCACTTCCTGCGGGGTGTGTCCCGGCAGCGGAAAAGCGTAGAAGGCAAACAGGTGCGGATACTTATTGCCCGGCAGCCCGCTGAATCCGGCGGAGAATGCCGCAATCTTTTTGTCCCGCACCAGCGCGCGGAAAAGCCGCGACGTGCGGCCCTCCGACATCAGGTCGGTAATCGCGTCGTACACTGCATCGTCTTTGGTCTTGTAGTCAGGCCGGTGATAGCCCTCGAGATAAAGCGGCTGCGATTTTTCTTTCAACACCACCCTGCGCTCAGAGTTCTGCGGAGGTTCGGTGGTCGTCGCCTCGTCCGGATGCCGATGCGGCGGCAGGCGTCCAAAATATTTTTCGAGGATGGGTAGAGCCTGCGCCGCCTTAATATCGCCCGCGACCGCGACCACCATATTCGACGGCACGTAGTATTTGTCGTAAAACTTCTGCGCGTCGGTGGCGGAAAACGAATTCAGATCGGACATCCAACCCACCGTGGGCCGGTGGTACGGATGCGCGGCGAACGCCGCTGCCGTGAACTGCTCGATCAGCCGGCCAATGGGATTGCTATCGGTGCGCAGGCGCCGCTCTTCGATCACCACGTTGCGTTCTTTGTAAAATTCCCGCAGCACCGGGTGCAGAAAACGCTCCGACTCGAGATAGGCCCACAGCTCGAGCCGGTTGGCGGGCAGCGAGTACTCGTAGTTGGTCGCGTCGTAGCTGGTCGACGCGTTGACGTCTTCTCCGCCGTTCTGCTCGATGATCTTGCTGAACTCGTTGGACTTGACGTACTTGTCGGCCTCGGCGATGGCATCCTTCCATGCCTTTTCGAGTTGCTTCAGCTTCGCGTCGTCGCGGCCCACGTCCTTATCGCGCTCCGCGATGTAGGCGGCGTACGCAGCCTCAACCTTGGCGAGCAGCGGTTTTTCGGCTGCGTAATTCGTGGTGCCAATCTTATCCGTGCCCTTGAACGCCATGTGTTCGAACATGTGGGCGAGGCCGGTCGCCCGCATCGGGTCCTGCGCCGAGCCCGCGTCGACCATGGTGAAGAAGGAAAAGACTGGCGCCTCGGGCCGCTCGCAGATGAGGATGGTCAGGCCGTTTGGCAACTTCTTGACCGTGATGCGCTTGGCGAAGGACGCGACATCCTGGGCGGCGGCGAGCGCTGTCAAGAGAAGAATGACGGTGAGGGACCTGAGTATGCGATGTTTCATCGGACCTCCGAGAGCTGAACAGACACATTTAGACGAACATGAGGGGCAGAAGTCTGAAATTACGTGGCGAGAAGGGAGGTTGTCAAACCGGGGTAGCTACGTAATTCAGACGCACCTTTCGGGAAGGGATGTATTTTGCGTTGGACACGGTTTCAGGCACAATGCCTGCGGGGAGCGAACGGACAAATGGATTCGAGCATTGAAGTCCAGGGGAAGCAGCTGAAACTGTCGAATCTGGAAAAGGTTTTGTATCCCGCGACGGGATTTACCAAGCAGCAGGTTATCGACTACTACGTTCGCATTGCGCCCGCAATGGTGCCGCATCTGACCGGAAGGGCCCTGACGCGCAAGCGTTATCCCAACGGCGTGGATGAAGAGTTTTTCTACGAGAAGAACGCGCCTCAGCATCGTCCCGACTGGGTGAAGACAGCGCCCATCTGGAGCGGCCGAAACCGCCGCACCATTCATTACATTCTCGCCGACGACCTGGCCACGCTGGTGTGGCTGGCGAATCTGGCTGCAATCGAGTTGCACCCATCGCTCGCGCTGGCGGAAGACATCACTTGCCCTACGATGATGGTCTTCGATCTCGACCCCGGCCCTCCCGCAAACATTGTGCAGTGCTGCCAGGTCGGGATATGGCTGCGCGAGATCTTTGAGCATTTCGGCCTGCAGAGTTTTCCGAAGACTTCGGGATCAAAGGGGCTGCAGATTTACGTGCCGCTCAATACTCCCACCAACTACGAATCGACCAAGACTTTTTCCCACGCGCTGGCACAACTGCTCGAGCATGAACATCCAGACATGGTTGTGTCTGATATGAAGAAGCAGGTTCGTACCGGAAAAGTTTTTGTCGACTGGAGCCAGAACGACGAGCACAAAACCACTATTTCTGTGTATTCGCTGCGGGCGCGCGAGCATCCCACGGCTTCGACGCCGGTGACGTGGGAGGAAGTCGAGCGTGCTCTGAAGAAGAAAGACGCGAGCCTGCTGGTATTCGAAGCGAAGCAAGTGGTCGCACGCGTGGAGAAGATGGGCGACTTGTTCGTACCGGTGCTCGAATTGAAGCAGCGGTTGCCGGATCTCAAGGGCGTCGCGCCGGCGGGGCCGGAGCCGACAATTTCGATCGCAGCCCAGGCAGAGGACGATCCCGAAGACGCTTCGCGCCGCGCCGCGAAAAAGACGGCGAAGCGGACGTCGGCGCGCCGAGGGAGACGCAAGGTATAATCCCGTCCGCTACGAATTTGCTTTGAGACTTTGCCATGGCTCAATTATTTGTCGGGACTTCCGGGTGGGCTTATCCAACATGGAAGCCAGACTTCTACCCAGAAAAACTCGCCCAGAAGAAGTTTCTCAGTTATTACGCCACTCAGCTCAATACGGTTGAGGTGAACTTTACCTTCCGGCAACTGGTGAAGGAGGCCACGATCCAGAACTGGATTCAGGAGACGCCCGCGCACTTCCGCCTGGGTATCAAAGCGCACCAGGTGATCACGCACATCAAGCGGTTGAAGGGAGCGGAAGACTTTGTCCCACGCTTTTTGGCGACGATTGAACCCCTGGCCGCGGCCGGCAAGCTTGGACCTGTGCTGTTTCAACTGCCTCCGAATCTGAAAGCAGATGCCGTGCTGCTCAAAGATTTTCTCGCTCTTTTGCCACGTACGCTGCCCGCGGCATTTGAATTTCGTAACGACTCCTGGTTTACCGAATCGACCTGGGAACTTCTCAAGTCGCGCGGCGTCGCTCTTTGCGTGGCAGAGACCGAAGAACGTACCACGCCGGATGTGGTCACTGCCGCACTTGTCTACTACCGATTCCGCAAGCCGAATTACTCGGTAGATGAGCGTCGTGGCATGGTCGCGCGCATCGGAGAGCACATGGCTGCCGGGCGCGATGTGTTCGCTTACTTCAAGCATGAAGAGACGCCGGAGGGGGCGCTGTTCGCGCTGGAACTGCTGCGTGAGGTGCGTGGCCCGGAGGGAACTTGATCGCTATTCCCCGCGTTGGCCAGGCTCTCCTCACCGTTTTGTGCTACGCAGCGATCGTCGCGTCCGCATGGTCCCAGGATCACCCGCCGCGTATCGTCCACGTCTTCGTTGCGCTTGCGGACAACCAACATCAGGGCATCGTGCCGGTTCCGGCGAGGCTCGGGAATGGCGACGATCCTGACCACAATCTCTACTGGGGGTCGGCATATGGAGTGAAGACTTTCTTTGCGCGAAGTCCGGAATGGTTGCTGATGAGCTGCGGCGCGAAGCCGAAGCCGGAAGTCTTGGAGCGGTGTGTCTTCAAGCACCGCAACACAGATACCTATATGGTCGCCGATGCTTATCGCGGAAGTGAAATCCGCCAAGCCATTCTGGATTTTTTTGATGCGGCCGCAGGAGCCAGCCCGGAAACCATCTTTGCTTCGGCCTCGGCCGGGCGATTGACCGTTCGCGGAGGCTCCAATCTCGTGGCTTATGTAGGGCATGATGGCCTCATGGATTTCAGGCTCCCTTTGATTCCCAAGCAGAAAAATGAGATCCGTCGCGACGCAATCATTCTGGCCTGCGCCAGCAAGCAATATTTCGCTGAGTCGCTTCGCGCGGGCGGCGCCTATCCTCTCTTGTGGACAACCAATCTGATGGCTCCGGAGGCCTACACTCTGAAAAGCGCGCTCGACGGGTGGATTATCGGCGAGAATAGCGAACAGATTCGCGACCGGGCCGCCGGAGCTTACGACAAATATCAGAAGTGTGGAGTGCGCGCTGCCCGCAGGCTCTTCGTCAGCGGTTGGTGATTGGCAGGAGATTGACGCATCTGCCTCATCACTGTTATCAGCGTCCGATAACGCGCATAATCCATTGATCCCTCCATCATGGCTTCAGAAGCAAATTCGCGCGTGCTATCAAGCTTTCTGGACTATTTACGAATAGAAAAGGGATTGGCACCTCTTTCCATCAGCGCTTACACCACCGACATCCGCCAGTTCTCGGAGTTCCTGGAGAAACGCAAGCGGCCGCTGCTAACTGCGCGCCGCACCGATGTGCGAGAATTCCTGCAACAGCTTTTTTCCCATCAAGTCGACGGCCGCAGCGTGGGACGAAAACTCTCGGTGCTCCGTCATTTCTACCGTTATCTGCTGCTGGACAAGAAGCTCGAGCACGATCCCACGCTGAATATCGAGTCACCACGGCAGTGGAAGGTTCTTCCGAAGGCGCTGGCGCGTGACGAGATGGAAATGATGCTGGCCGCCGCCCCGCTCGCGTTACCCGGTGCAGGCATTCGCAATACGAAGGAGTCAACGGCGCTGGCTGCCCGCAATCATGCCATGCTGGAAGTTTTCTACGCGGGTGCGCTGCGAGTCTCGGAGATCGCCAACGCTAAGTTGGAAGATCTGAAACTGGACGCCGGATACATGCTGGTGCGCGGCAAAGGCGATAAAGAGCGCGTGGTGCCGCTGGGGAAATCGGCGCAGGATGCGCTCACGGAGTATCTGGCACATTCACGTCCCGCGTTGGCGGCAGGGAAGAAAAGCGTAACGGCAGTTGTCGCTTCCGTGAGGAATTCGCCTCTGCTATTCATCGCTCGCGGAGGCCGCAAGCTGACGCGCCAACGAATCTGGCAGATGGTGCGAACTGCTTCGGCTGTTTCCGGCCGCGCTGCCTCTCCGCACATGCTGCGTCATTCCTGCGCCACGCACATGGTGGAAAACGGCGCCGACCTTCGGACGGTGCAAACGATCCTGGGGCATGCCGACATTTCGACGACTCAGGTTTACACCCATCTGGCGCTCGACCGTCTCAGAACGGTGTATCAGAAGCATCATCCTAGGGCGAAGGCTAGATGATAACGGCATCAAAGGAAGAGCGAACTACGGTCGGCAAAGCTGTCGCCGATTTTCTCCACCACCTGCGGGAGCGCAATGCCTCGCCGCACACCGTCAAAGCCTACAGCCGCGACCTGTCGCTCTTTGCCGCCTACGCCGGTTCGCGGGGATGGAAACAGATCGATCACATCGCAGTACGGGGATTCCTCTCCCAACTCTACGAAAAGGGTTTGAGTAAGACTTCGGTGGCGCGCGCGCTGGCTGCGGTGCGTTCGCTCTATCGCTGGCTGGCGCGGGAGGGCGTGGTGGAGCAGAATCCGGCAAAGCTGGTCTCGACGCCAAAGCTTGCCAAAAAACTTCCGCGCGTGCCAACGATTGAAGAAATGAACTCGGCGATCGACGGACAAATGCCCGAAGTGGCGGCGTTCCCCGAGCGCGACCGGCTCATGCTGGAACTCCTCTACGGATGCGGCATCCGCAATTCGGAACTTACCGGAATCAACTTTAACGACATTCGTCTGAGCGCGGAAGCGATTCTCATTCGCGGCAAGGGGAAAAAGGAGCGCTACGTTCCATTCGGCGATTCGGTAAAAACGGCGCTTGCGGCGTATCTCCCCGAGCGCCAGAATGTCCTCGGAGCAATCAGGAAGCACTCTGCCGCGTTGCTTATCAATCGCCGCGGCGGCCGGCTGACCACACGCAGCGTCGGCCGCATTATCAAGAAAATTGCCGTCGCCAAAGGTCTTTCCCCGGATGTACATCCGCACACGCTGCGCCACGCTTTTGGCACGCACATGCTGGAAGAAGGCGCCGACCTGCGCGCCATTCAGGAATTGCTTGGTCACGAACGCCTCGCTACTACGCAGCGTTACACACAGCTTTCGATGAGACACGTGCTGCAAGTTTACGATCAGACGCATCCGCGGGCGAAGTGACGTCGCGGCCGCCGAGGTAGCTTTCGCCGGCGGGACGCCGGCGCTACGAAATCAACGGCGCAGGGCCTCCCACATCTCGACCACCCGTTCCTTCAACTCCGCAGTCACCTTTTCATAGGCTTGTTCCGACGCCTCACTCTCGGGCGGCGGAAGGATCGGATCGCCGAACACCATCTTCAGCGGAGTGAATCCGTGGAATGGTTTGTTCCGGGGCCAGGCTTCGTAGAATCCCTCAATGGCCGCGGGCACGATCGGCACCTGCATGTGAATGGACAGAATCGCCGCACCCTTCTTGAAGGTCTTTGGAGTGCCGTCAATCGAGCGCTCACCTTCGGGATAAAGAATGAGCGGACGTCCCTGGCGCAGCCCGAACGCTCCAGCACGCATGGCGGGAATCAAATTCGCGTCCGGATCGACGACCACAACCCGCAGCGTGCGCGCCAACCACAGCATGAATCCCTCACCAAAGATCTCGCTCGTCCCCACCGCAAAAACCTTGTCGAAGGTCGCTGGCGGCAGAATGCTCGCCAGAATCAGCGGATCGATATAGCTCTGATGATTGGAGGAAATAATATACGGACCACTCTTCGGCAGCTTCTCAATTCCACGGACGTGCAAATCGAAGCGATCGAGCGCAATCACTCCGATGAGGCGCGAAATCAGGTACCAGAATGCAGCGCTAAGCCTCTGTGGGCGGACCAGGGGAAGCACGGCCTCAGGATCCGGTTCTTCCGCCAGAATCGCCTTCCACCCGGCAAATGTTGGGCGTGTTCCCGGACCGCCTGCGCCGCTGGCCGCGCTTTGCAGGACCGTGTCCACAAGGTCGCGCACCGAATAAATTCCGGCGAGTTGCGATTCTTCAATGTCCCCTCCCAATTGTTCCTCGATCCGGCTAAGCAGTTCGACGCGCTGCATGGAGTCGAGCCCCAGATCGAGCTCAAGATTGTGGTTGGGCCGCAAGGTGGGCGGTGCTGTCCGCGCCGCATCGCGCACAATCTTCAGTGCCTGCTGCACGTCGGGCTGCTCCAGCCACGCCGTCTCGTCAGCTGTCAGAGGCCTTTCGGCAGGCAACTCTGCATCATCGTCGACCCGCCGTGCAAGGTTCGCTTTAACACGCTTCCCCACTTCGAAGCGCTTGATCTTGCGCGTGGTGGTGCGCGGCAAGTCCTCTTGCCAGATCTCATAGCTGCCGATGCGCTTGGTGGAAGCAATCTGCTGTGACAGGCTTTCGACGTCATAACGGATGACTTCCTTTGCATTCACGATTTTCTTCTGCCGCAGCACGTCGAAGTTGGGCACAATCACAGCATGCAGACGGTCGCCACCTTCTCCGGGCTTGCCTTCCAGTCCCATCACCGCCAGCTCCTTGATGAACTCCGATTTCAGGTAGTCGGCCTCAACTTCTTCGGGATAAATATTTTTCCCGTTGCTGAGTACGATCACTTCTTTCTTGCGGCCGGTGAGAAACAAATTCCCGTGCGCATCGAAGTAACCGAGATCGCCGGTGTAGAACCATCCATCGCGCAGCACCGCCGCGGTTGCGTCCGGACGGTTCCAGTAGCCTTTCATCACGACCGGGCCGCGCAGCGCAATTTCGCCCGTAGCTGGGCTGCCATCTTCCTGTGGTTGGGCATCAACGATCTTCCCTTCGACGCCCTTCATCGCCCTTCCCACCGATCCGATTACGTTGTTCGCCGGGGAATTCGCAAAGACGGCTGCCGTCGTCTCCGTCAGTCCATACGCTTGCAGCACGTCAATGCCGAGATCATGAAAGTCCTTCGCAATCTCCGGATCGAAGCGCGACCCCCCCGTAACCAAATAGCGCATCTTCTTGCCCAGGGTTGCGTGGACCTTGCTGAACAGAAGGGGGCCGGCATTGATTCCCACCTTACGCAGCGTGCGATTGAGTCCCACGAGATTTTTGAACACTTTCCGCGTGAGCGCTCCCCGCTTTTCAATTTCCTGAAAAATGCGTTCGTGAATTAGATAGAAGAATTGCGGCACGACGGCGAAGGCGGTGATATTTCGCTCTTGCAAAGCCCGCAGAAGTTCGGTCGTGTTCAGAGTCTCCAGGTACACCACGCGCGAGCCTTTCACCAGCGGCAGCAGCAGGTTCGCCATTTGCGCCAGCACGTGAAACATGGGCAGCACACCGAGCAATGCGTCAGTGGGTCCGAGGTCGACCCAATTGAACACCGCTGCCACCTCGCCGAGAAAGTTGGCGTGGGTAAGCATAACTCCCTTGGGATCAGCGGTTGTTCCCGAAGTGTAAAGCAGGGAGGCGAGGTCGTCCGCGGTGGAGGGCGCAGGCTGAAACTTCCGCGGTCCGCCATCGAAAATCGCAGGCAGGTTTCCGAGCCAGTGGTCATGGATCGAGTGCTGGGCCATGCGGTCAGGATCCATGAGCACGAGGCCGACGTTCATGCTCGCAATCGACTCGCGTGCCGCCTGCGCGTGGCTCGCATCGCAGAATAGTGCAGAGGCGCGGCTATCTTTCAAAAGCTTGGTCAGTTGGTCGGCGTGCAGCGCGGTATCGAGCGGGACGACCACACATCCCGCCGCGATGATCCCCAGATACGCTGCCACCCACCGCGGATGGTTGTCCGCAACGATGGCCAGCCGCGATCCGCGGGCGAATCCGTTTTCGGTAATCCATCGCCCGACAGACTCCGCCATGCGGCGAAGCTCGTCGTAGGTGCAGCTCTCAAGTCGGTCATGCCGCTGGAGCTCCAGCGCGACGTTGCTCGGCCAGCGCTCCGCGCATTCGGCAAAACGGTCGTAAAAAGTGGGCATGAGTCGTGTGGAATATACACGAAAAATCCATTTACCGCCGGGCATTCCGAGATCGCCGAGAGGGCGAACGAAACTTATCCCAGGCATTCTCGGCGATCTCTGGGTTCTCGGCGGTGAGTGACTTTTCTCGCCCATTCCTTATGCCTGTTCGGCGCATCGAATATGCTAGGCTAAAAGAGATACGCTGTGGCAGTTTCCTGTCACCGAAGGATTCAACAGTTTGATCAACACACTTATAGGCAAGGTCTTTGGGACCAAGAACGAGCGGGTCATCAAGAGCTTAATGCCCAGGGTCGAGGCTATCAATGCCCTCGAACCGCAGATGCAGAAGCTCACCGACGCGGAACTGCGCGCCAAAACGGACGAGTTCCGGCAGCGCATCCAGGATCGCCTGAATCAGGAGCGGCTGAGTCATGTCGCCCCTTCTGCGACGCCTGAATCCGATGCCGAAACCGAAGCTGAAGCCGATCCCGACCGCGCCAAGCAACTCGAAAAAGAGCAATACGAAGCCCTGCAGGAAGTTCTGGACGAAATCCTGGTAGAAGCTTTCGCCGTGGTGCGCGAGGCCGGACGCCGTGTGCTCAACATGCGCCATTTCGATGTGCAGCTGATCGGCGGCATGGTGCAGCACAAGGGCATGATTTCGGAAATGAAGACTGGAGAAGGCAAAACGCTAGTCGCCACTCTGCCGGTTTATCTCAACGCCCTCAGCGGACGCGGCGTACACGTGGTTACGGTCAACGACTATCTGGCCAAGCGCGATTCGGAATGGATGGGCAAGCTCTATCGCTTCCTCGGCCTTACTGTGGGTGTAATCGTTCATGACCTCGATGATGAAGAGCGCCGCGCCGCCTATGCCGCCGACGTCACCTACGGCACCAACAACGAATTTGGATTCGACTACCTTCGCGACAACATGAAGTTCGACCTGAAAGATTGCGTGCAGCGCGGGCACAATTTCGCCATCGTCGACGAAGTTGACTCCATCCTGATCGACGAAGCCCGCACCCCGCTCATCATTTCAGGCGCCAGCGAAGAATCCACCGACAAGTATTACAAGGTCAACCGGATCATTCCCAAGCTGGAGAAAGGCGAGGAATTGAGTCCGGCAGAATTGCGCCAACTGCTGGAGGAAGAGAAGATTGCACCGGAGAGAAGAGACGCGTTGCTGAGAGAGCTCGCTGAAACCGGTGACGACCCGCAGAGGAAGATTCTTACCGGCGACTACGTGATCGACGAAAAACACCGGAATATTACCGTCAGTGACGAGGGCTGGACGAAAGTCGAAGGCTTGCTGGGCATCGGCAACATTGCCGACCCGGAAAACTGGCCGCTCAAGCATCACGTCGAAACCGCGATCAAGGCACACGCTTTGTATAAGCGCGACGTGGAGTACGTGATCAAAGACGGCGAAGTCATCATCGTCGACGAATTCACTGGACGCATGATGCCCGGCCGCCGCTGGTCTGACGGCCTGCATCAGGCCATCGAAGCCAAGGAAGGCGTCAAGATCGAGCGTGAGAATCAGACGCTCGCTACCATCACCTTCCAGAATTACTTCCGCATGTTCAAGAAGCTGTCGGGAATGACCGGTACGGCGGAAACGGAAGCGGCCGAGTTCGACAAGATCTATAAACTGGAAGTGACGGTAATTCCCACCAATAAGCAGATGCTGCGGTTGGAGAATCCCGACGTTGTTTTTCGCACGGAGAAAGAAAAATACTTCGCGGTGGCCGATGAGATTCAGAAGTTGACTGAGAGCGGTCAGCCGGTGCTGGTCGGCACCACGTCGGTGGAAAAATCCGAGCGCCTCTCTGACTTGCTGAAGAAGAAGGGCATCAAGCAGCACGTAGTCCTGAACGCCAAGTTCCACGAGCGCGAAGCTGAATTCGTAGCCCAGGCCGGGCGCAAAGGCATGGTCACTATCGCCACCAACATGGCGGGCCGCGGCACCGATATTTTGCTGGGCGGAAATCCAGAATTCATGGCCAAGCAGGAGCTGGTCAAGAAGGGAATCGCGCAGCAACTGCGCGTGGCCCAGGGCAAGATCGAGGGGCCACAGGAAGATGGCACAATTTCGATCTTCTACTACAACGGCAATGAATACACCGTCCCGACAGACAAATGGACGGAAGCATTCAACCGTTACAAGGCGCAGACGGACAAAGAGCACGACGAAGTTACAGCCGTCGGCGGTCTGCACATTCTCGGCACCGAACGTCACGAGTCGCGCCGCATCGACAACCAGCTTCGCGGACGCGCCGGACGTCAGGGCGATCCCGGCTCCTCGCGCTTCTATCTCGCGCTTGAAGATGACCTCATGCGCATCTTCGCGAAGGAGTGGGTTTCCAAACTGCTGGAGCGGCTGGGCATGGAAGAAGGCATCCCCATTGAATCCAAGCTGATCAGCCGCCGCATTGAAACGGCGCAGAAAGCGGTCGAGGGCCAGCACTTCGAATCCCGCAAACACCTGCTCGAATACGACGACGTGATGAACAAGCAGCGCGAGGCCGTCTATGGCCTGCGCCGCCGCCTGCTCGAAGGCATGGACCAGAAGGATCTGATCCTCGAGGACTACGTTTCCGCCATCCTCGGCGACCTGATGGAAGAATATTGCCCGCCCAAAGGCCACGCAGACGACTGGAACGTCAAAGGCCTGAAAGATGCGATCTTCACTCGCTTCGGCGTGGACTTCATCGCGGAAGGCGTGAAGCCCGATGCGCTGAACCGGCAGGAACTCGGTGATGCGATTTTCGAGAGGCTGAAAGAGCGCTACGAGGCCAAAGAAAAACTAATCGGCCCCGACGCCATGCGCCATCACGAGCGCATGATCATGCTCAGCGTCCTCGACTCGCAGTGGAAAGATCACCTCCTCAGCATGGATCACCTGAAAGAGGGCATCGGCCTGCGCGGCTACGGCCAGCATGATCCGCTGGTCGAGTACAAGAAAGAGTCGTTCGAGATGTTTGAGGCCATGCTACAGCGCTTCCAGGAAGATACCGCCCGCTATCTCTACCTGATGCAGATTATCGAGCGCCCGCCGGATGCCGGCGCAGGCGGCCCGCAGGGAGGCGAACCCGCAGGCCACGGCCCGGAGCCGGGAGTGCCGTCACAACAGGGAACTGGCGGCAATGGCCGCCGTCCGCCGCGCTTGGTCGCAACATCCGCCGATGATCTCGAAGAAGCTTTTATGCGCCGCAAGCGCCGCGAACTGGAACAGGCGCGCATGGCCGGCGCCGGTGACGTGCAGCCAGTCCAGCAAGTCGTTCGCGGCCAGGAAAAGGTGGGCCGCAACGATCCCTGCCCCTGCGGCTCCGGCAAGAAATTCAAGAAGTGCCACGGGGCGTGAAGTAGGCTGCCACGAACCATGTGGGGACAGCCGCCTCGGCTGTCCAGCCAAGCGCAGCGAGGCTCACCGCCATCACGAACTCCGTCGCGATTTGCGTCGGCGCGCCACCGCTTTAAACGTCATCTCCTCAGCCCGGCTCTTAGTCTCTTCCTTCCACTCTGCAAACATCCCCGCATAATTCTTCGTGATGAAGTCATCCTGCCTCACACCCAGCTTCTTCGCCGTCGCATCAATCCACCGCGGAGACCCTTCAATCTCGCAGAAGTTTCCAATAGGCGTTTCGTCCACGACCACTTGCCCTTTCCCATCGGTCCACTCAGCGCGAAACTTCTCGTAGCGGAATGACGGCGCATATCCCAAAGCGCGAAGAATCAAATCCACCTTCCTTCCGTCCGTCAGGCCCGTCTCCAACTCCTCGCGACTGCTGTGACGTCCAGTCTGCTTCTTCGCTTTGTGGGTAAGGGTCCACTCCGACCCGTACTTGCGAAGCCGCAGCAATTCCTTCTGCGCACGCAACACTCCGCCTGGCAGATCATAAAGCGTGTTCATTTCGTGTGTCCGCCACGTCGTCACATGAAATCCAGCTGCCCGCAACTTGCGCGCCAGTGCCCGCAAGTCATCCACGCGAAACTTGATTTCGATTTCCTGGCTCACTGGATGGAAGTGTATTATAGCGGCACAATATCCGCCGGAGAGGCGGGTCCGAAGTGCGATCCGTGGATTCTCTTGTCCCACTGCACCGGTTCGATCGGTCCCACCGCAAACACCCAACTGAGCGCCCCTAGCCATGAAACTACCGCGGCGATGAGGAAAGGCCAATAGAACTCATTCGTCCGGCCCAGAATGTAGCCGGTAATCTTGGGCGCGAAAGCGCCGCCAAAGTTGCCCAAAAAATTCTGTACTCCGGTCCACTGCCCTGAGCACCGCGGTCCAGCCAGCGTTTGCGTAACCGCCCAGCAGTGCGCCCCGGTCAGGCCCATGCCAATACCGGCTGGTGCCAATGCCCAGACGAAGATCTTGTCGGGTGATACCGCTGCCGCCGCCAGAGAAGCTCCAAGGCCGATCAATCCCAGGCCTAACGAAGTCTTCCGCACCCGCGTGGCAGACGCTCCGGCGGCGATCCACCGGTCTGAAAGTTTCCCGCCCGCAATTGCCGAAATCGCCGCCAGAAAAAATATCAATCCCCCCACCCTCGCCATTTGATTCATCGAGAGACCGCGAGCGCGGACCAAATAAAACGGCAACCAGGCCACTAGAAAGTACAAAACGTAGTTCACGCATAGCTGTCCGATGCAAGTGCCCCAGGCCGAGCGCTCCCGGAAAATATCGAGAATGCCGACCTTAGTCTCCTTAGCCGGCGCGGGTGCCGTTGTGCCAGTCGGCATCCAGGCCAGCCACGGTACCAGCCACACCAGGCTTCCCAACCCCAGCACCAGGAAGAATGGCCGCCACCCAAAGCGGCCAACCACGGTGCCCCCTACCAGCATGCCGACCGCTGGCCCCAACGCAAGCCCGGCCATAATGGCCGCATTGCCAATGCCGCGCCGGCTCTCACCGAAGTAGTTGCTGCTGAAGATTTTGGAGTACGCCGGAAAAGCAATCGATTCGCCGATTCCCAGAATCACTCGAATGACAATCCAGGCGGTGAAGCCACGCAGGATTCCTGTTACTGCCGTCGCCGCTGACCACACAAAGAACCCGGCGGCAAACACCCATTTCACTTCGAACCGATCCACCAGCCAGCCGGCGGGAATCTGCATGCAGCCGTAGGTCCAGAAGAATACCGACAACAGAGTGCCGAGCTGCGAGGCGGAAAGGCCCAATTCATCCTTCAGCAGCGGGGCCGCGATCGAGAGATTGCTGCGGTCGATGTAGTTGATGAAAACCGAGAGGGCGAGAAGAAAAACTACACGGTTTATCCCGCGTGGCGCACCGTGGCTGATCGAGTCACTCATAGTCGCGAAGCCCGACCATGCTATACCATCGCTAGAGGTTTTTCGGGAACTTGTAGAGCAAGCAGCGCCGACGACCGCCAACGACTAACGACTAACTAAACGTCGGCAGTCTCACCAGATCATTCTCAGGCACCGACTCCACCGGCTCCCCGGCCTTGCGCCAGGCAGTCAGCCCGCCAACAATCACGAACGTGTTAAATCCCTTTTCCCGCAGCAGGTGCGCCACCCGGGCGCTGGTCGCTTCGCGCGCTCAAGTGCAATAGAGATAAATGTCCTTATCCTTGGAAAGATGTTTGAGTTCTTCCTCAAGGTTGTTGGGTTCGATGCGGATCGAGCCCTTGATGCGCGCTCCTCCCGAGTCGTAGTAGCCGTGGCTGCGTACGTCCACGATCTGCACCTTGCCCGCATCCTCCGAAGCCAAGCGGGCGGCCAGTTCCTGCACCTGAACCCGCGGCACCACGCGATACATCTTGTGTTTGCGATACTGGACCACGCGGTAGATCGCATACACCACCAGTGCAGCGACCACAACCACTTTCACCGCTTGCCCGGCTGCGTGAAATCCGTGCAGGATCGCCGCCAGAAAATCGCGTGAAAGGTATCCCACTAGGAGATAAGTAGCGGCATAGACCAGAGCCCCGGCAAAATCCAGCCGCAGAAACTGCCAGAAGCGCATCTTCATGCTGCCAGCGAGCGGCGCCGCCATGGTGTTCACTCCAGGAATAAACTTTGCAATCACCAGCGTGACTTTTCCGCGCTTGTAGAACGACTCTGCGGACCGAAGAATGCAGGTTTCCGGATTGATTGATACGCGGCACAGGAAGCCTAGAAGCAGCCATCCCATGTAGCGTCCCAGCCAGAATTGCACCGTGTCGCCCAGCAGCAAGGCCGTGATCGCCGCCAGCAAGACGTAAGGACCCCACAGAGTGTGGGCCGCGACCGCCGCTCCCGCCGCCACCAGCGCGATTGCGGCCGGGAAGGGAAGTCCGATCGCTTCTGCCAGCAACAGGGCAAAGGTCAAGGCGTATCCGTGGCGCGCCATCAGCGAAAGGTCCATAAACATCCTGTTGGATAAGGAAAATCCGGAAAGGGTTCAATATAGCAAAGCGGAATGGGTAGGGGAATGCTTCGCAGCCAGAAAATGCGGGGCGGACCACGCCGCCCCGCTCATTCACCGGCGGTGAATTACTTGTCCATGGAATCGTGTTTCATCGAGTCGCCTTTGACCATCTTGACGCTCATGATGTGGATCGAATTCTTGTCGGCATACACATGGGCGCTCAGCTGTACGTGATGGCCCTCATGCCCCTTCAGTTCCTCGGGGTTCATCACGTCCCAACTCTTACCGTCCTTGTCGTTCACGAACGTGACCTTGTCGCCATCGGCCTTGACCGTACCCTTCAGGGTCATCAAGGGCGCCTTGGCATCGGCCTGGGTTTTGTTGTTATCCTGCGATGGGCTTGAGTATTGTGCCAAAGCCGTCAAGCTCATCGTGAAAGTCAGGGCCAGCAGACAAACCATTACTTTTTTCATTTGAACGTCTCCTTCGTTTTTGGAAGTTCGGCCAGATTTCGTACCGCTATTCGTACATACGTACTCAGGGCCACGAACGGATTGGTGCGCCTTCCGGGATGCTGACTATTTGTGGACAAAGCGGAGGAAGAGGTTGCTTACGGAAGAACTTAGATTGGACGCACAGGAGAAAGCCTTAAAGCTCGCTCTGACTACTTCTCCCGCGCCACCACAAACTCCGGCGCCCACAGCAGCGCCCGCTTGATCTCGGAATCAGGAAAGGTGCAGAGCGCGTCTTGCGCAGACTCGGCATACCGTGCGGCGCGAGCGTTTGCCGCTTCCAGCGATCCGTAGCTCTGCAGGATCTCCATGATCTGCCGATGTGTCACCCCGTTGAACGCGCGGTCGCGCAGAATGGTTTCAATCTTGGCTCGTTCCTCTGGCGTACAGCGCTGCAGTGCGTGGATCACTGCCATTGTGACCTTGCCTTCGCGCAGATCGCTGGCCACAGGCTTGCCTAGAACGTCTTCGGACGCGGTCAGGTCGAGCACATCGTCCACGATCTGAAACGCCATGCCGAGGTCATGCCCGTACAGAGCAACAGCTTCCTCCTGCGCGGCCGTCGCTCCGCCGAGGATTGCTCCCAGCCGCATGCACACGGAAAAAAGGCAAGCCGTCTTGCGGTAGATCAGATCGAAGTGCTCTTCGAGAGTGATCAACTGGCCCAGTCTTTCCATCTGCAGCAGTTCACCCTCGACCATCTGCTGGGTCAGTTCAATCAGTGTGTCGAGAATGCGGAAGTTTCTCTCCTGCACCGCCACCTTGAAGGCCTGCATGTAGAGCCAGTCGCCCGCCAACACACACTTCGAATTTCCCCATTGGGTATTGGCGGCGGGCCGCCCCCGGCGTGTCTTAGCCTCATCGATGATGTCGTCGTGCACCAGCGTGGCAGTGTGAATGATCTCGACCACCGCCCCCAGCCGCACCGCGCCGCGTCCCTGGTAATCGAAGAGCCTGGAAGAAAGGAAAAGCAGCGCCGGGCGGATCCGCTTGCCTCCGCCGGCGCGCAGATACTCCCCAATCTCCGTAATAGCTTGCACGCGGGAGACGGTCTCCTGCCCGAACTCGCCCTCAAGCGCTACGAGATCATCATGCAGCAGGTCGAAGACTTCTTTCCCGTTAATGGTGGCCGGCGCGCCCAATCCTCTGTGCTCCTGTGTCCTCTGTGGTCAAGATTTTGCTCTTAGTTGGTTCTGTAATTCGTGAACTGCAAATCGATCCCGAAATCGTGTCCCCGCAGCATGGCGATCACTTCCTGCAACGTGTCGCGGTCCTTACTGCTGATCCGGACCAGGTCCCCCTGGATCGAAGCCTGCGCCTTTTTCTTCGAGTCTTTAACCAGCTTGACGATCTCGCGTGCTTTCTCAATCGCAATGCCTTGCTGCATCGTGACTTTACGCTTCGCCGTCCCGCCCGCCGCCGGTTCCACTGGCCCATAAGTCAATCCTTTCAACGAGACTCCACGCTTTACCAGCTTCTGCTGCAGGATGTCATTTACCGCCTTCAGCTTGTATTCGTCGGCCGAGTGCAGCACGATCGCGTCTTTCTCGAGTTCTATGTTCGACTTTGAATCTTTCAGATCGAATCTTGTATGGACCTCCTTCAGCGCCTGCTGAATGGCGTTCGAAACCTCCTGTAGGTCGATCTTGCTGACGATGTCAAAAGTGTTTTCGGGCATCGAATTTCAATTCTTTCTGAAATGATGGAATCTGACTCTTGAGGGTACCAGAAGAAACCCTTCGGAAGGAGGGGGTAGCTGCCAAAACTTTGCTTTCAGCCGTTTCAGCCAATTTGAAAAAATTGCAAGAAATTGCGGGTCGTCTGCTGCCCGACGTCTTCCGCCGTCAACCCGCGCACCTCACCCAGCTTCCGTGCTGTTTCCGTTACGAACGCAGGCTCGTTGCGCTTGCCACGATGCGGCACAGGAGCTAGGTAGGGCGAGTCCGTCTCGATCAGCATGCGCTCCAGCGGCACTTCCAGTGCGGCATCGCGAATCTGCTGCGCTTTGGGAAACGTCACATTGCCGGCAAACGAAATCATGAACCCCATGTCGAGCGCGCGCTTCGCCTGGGGCCAGTTTCCCGTGAAGCAGTGCAGAATGCCTCCCATTCCCTTCGCCGCCCAGTGCTCTCGTATCAGGCCGAGGCAATCATCCCAGGCGTCGTCGCCGCGATCCGACGGACGGCAGTGGATGACGATAGGGAGTTTTGCAGCCGCAGCCAGCTCCATCTGCTTTGTAAAGACTTCTCTTTGCACATCTCGTGGCGAATGATCGTAGAAATAGTCCAAGCCAATCTCGCCCCAAGCAATTACCTTGGGATGCTTCGCCAGACGTTCCATGTTCTGATACGCGGCATCATTTGCGAGCCGGGCTTCGTGCGGATGAATGCCGACGGTCGCGTAAATGAAATCATACTTCTCCGCCAGCCGAATCCCGCAATCGACTTGCGCCGGGCCGTCCCCGTTGCCGATGGCGACGATGGTCTCCACCCCAGCTTCGCGCGCGCGAGCGATCACCTGCTCGCGATCAGACTCGAACCGTTCGCCATCAAGATGCGCATGAGAGTCAACGAACATATCGGAATAAAGACATCTTGTGCCCGAGCAGGGTGTGTTGGGACAGTTTGTGTGGGGAGGGGCACTCTTGCCCGTCCGTGCCGAGCGCAGCTCGGCTCGGTTTTGACTTTTTGTCAGTGGAAGACCGCTGCTCGCCCCTACTTCAATCTCGCCCCCACCGGCACATCCTCCAAAAACCCCGCCAGCACAGGCTTCCCGTCTTCGAGCGATGCCGCCACGATCATCCCATTCGACTCCATGCCGCGCAGCTTCCTCGGCGCAAGATTGGCTACGATGATGACCTTGCGCCCAATCAGAGTCTCCGGCGCATACGCTTCGGCGATCCCGGCCAGCACCTGCCGTACTTCGGTTCCAATGTCAATCTCCAGCCGCAAAAGCTTGTCCGCCTTGGGCACTCTCTCCGCGACTTTCACCATTCCCACGCGCAACTCGATCTTGGCAAAGTCGTCGATCGAAATCTTTTCGTTGCCTGCCGAAACTGTGGCGGGCGCGCCTGTTGCCGATGTTGCTGGCCTTGCAGTTGCCGCATTCGTCTGCGCCGGAGTTGTTGCGGCCATTGCCGGAACCTCCGCCACCGGAGCACTCCTCAGCTCCTCTTCCATCTTCTGCATCCTTTCAATCGCACTCTTGTCTGCGCGCGGAAACACGGGCTGCACTTCGCCCAGCTTCGTGCCCAACGGCAGTTGTCCCCAAGCTAGTTCGCTGAGAGCCAGCTTCTTGATGTCTCCCAACCCCATCTGCGACCAGATCTTCGCCGTGGCCTCCGGCATTACCGGATGCGCCAGAGCCGTCGCGATCCGCAACGCCTCCGCCGCGGTGTACAGCACAGTCGCGAGACGCGAGCGGCTGTCCTCATCCTGCTTTTCACCCAGCGCCCACGGCTCATTCTCGACAATGTACTTGTCCACCGCCGCTACCAGCGCCCACGCAGCTTCAAGCGCACGCGAAAACTGGAACTGATCAAACAGCGTCCCAAACTCGCGGATCGTCTTCCGCGCGATCTCAGCGACAGCATCGTCCGCCGCGGCCTTCGACGCTCCGCGCGAGGGATACGGCACCTCGCCCTTGAAGTACCGATTGATCATGGTCAGGGTGCGGCTGGCCAGATTCCCCAGCCCGTTCGCTAGGTCGGAGTTGTAACGCTGCACCAGCGCATCGAACGAAAACGATCCATCCTGCCCGAACACAACTTCCCGCAGCAGAAAATAGCGCAATGCATCCGCGCCCAGCGCGTCGAGAATCGTCTCCGTCCGCACAATGTTGCCGCGTGACTTCGACATCTTGCTCTCTTCAAACAGCAGCCATCCATGGGCCACAATCGCCTTGGGCACTGGCAGGCCTGCTGCCATCAAGAACGCTGGCCAGTAGACACAATGGAAGCGGACAATTTCCTTGCCGATCATCTGCACATCGGCAGGCCAGAATTTCTTGAAGGCCTCCTGTGCTCCGGCGTGCGAAGATCCGTATCCGATCGCCGTGAGGTAGTTCGCCAGCGCATCGAACCAGACGTAAATCACGTGCCCGGGATCGTCCGGTACCGGGATGCCCCAGGTAAACGTCGACCGGCTGATCGATTGATCGCGCAGCCCCGACTTCACAAACGAAATCACTTCATTGCGCCGCGATTCCGGACGAATGAACTCCGGATTCGCATAAAGAGCCAGCAGATTGTCCTGAAACGAGGAGAGCTTGAAAAAGTAATTCTCTTCCTTAACGGTCTCGGTAATGCGCCCGCACGTAGGGCACGGATCGCCCGGTTGCGCGCCGTCCACGTAAAGCTCGTCCGACACGCAATACTGCCCGGTGTAAGTGCCCTTATAGATAAACCCGTTGTCGCGAAGGCGCCGGAAAAGTTCCTGCACCCGCTTCTTGTGCCGCTCTTCCGTGGTGCGGATGAAGTCGTCGTTCGAGATGCCCATCCGCTTCCACAACTGCCGGAACTCCGCCGAAATCTCGTCGGCATACTGCTGCGGAGTCTTTCCCGCCGCCTGCGCCGCCCGCTCGATTTTCTGCCCGTGCTCGTCGGTCCCCGTAAGAAAAAACGTCTCCGCGCCCAGCAATCGCTGCCGCCGCGCAATCGTATCGCACGCAATCGTCGTATAAGCGTGCCCGATATGCGGCCGCGCGTTCACGTAGTAAATCGGCGTCGTAATGTAGAACTTCTTGCTCATAGAGTCTGATTCACTACCCTGGCACCTTGTGCCCGCTGTGTTCAAGGCTTTGGATTTCCGAGATAAGCCCGCGCAGCTTCCTGCATCACAGTCTTCAGCGGCACATGATGTTCCGTAGCGATGCGCCGGCAATCCTCGTATTCCGGAGCGTAATTCGTGACCGTCCCATTCATGCTCGCAATCTTGATTCGAACTTCGCCCCACGGCGTCCCAACACTCTCCCATCGCCGCGCTAGACTCTGCCGCATTTCATCGCGTCGCCGCACGCCCAGCGTGGTCGTCTCGGTGAAGATCAGTAGTGTCAGCTTGCATGCATCTTCAGGCTTGCACAGCACCGTCAGCAGAGTCCCGGGACGGTTCTTCTTCATCTGCACCGGCATGCCGAATGCATCGAGCGCGCCTTCTTCCAGCAGCCGGTCCATCACATATCCAAAGACCTGAGGATTCAGATCGTCGAGGTTCGCTTCCAGTACAGTAATCGTCTCCGACGCGGTCTTCGCAGCCAGAGCGGTCGTGACCGTCTCTCCAACCGTCAACCGCACCACATTGGGATGTCCCGGAAAATCCCGCGATCCGGCGCCATAGCCCGACTTCTCAATCCTCATCTCGGGGAATGCCGCAAACCGCCGGGCCAGGGTCTTGACGATCGCCGCGCCCGTGGGCGTAATCAACTCCGCCTGCAGGCCGGAAGAATAGACGGGCGCATCCGCCAACAATTCCACCGTCGCCGGAGCCGGCACCGGAAAAGTCCCGTGCGCACACTTCACCATGCCGCCGCCAACGTTCAAAGCCGAACCTATAATCTCATCCACTCCCAGCGCCTCGGCTCCCACGGCCGCGCAAACGATATCCACCATCGCATCGACCGCCCCCACTTCGTGGAAGTGGACGCTCTCAATAGAAGTGTTGTGAATCTTCGACTCAGCCCGCCCCAGCGCTTCAAAAATGGCGATGGCAGTCTTCTTTGCATTTTCCGAAATCGCAGCCGCAGAAATAATCTTCCGAATCTCACCCAGCCGCCGACTATGAGAATGTGGTTGTGGCGCGGGCGTTCCCGCCTGCGAACTCTCACCAGATTGAGAATGCGAATGCCCTTCATGCTCATGCTCGTAGTCGGAATGCTCGTTGTCAGAATGCTCATGGGAATGAGAATGTTGTTCCTGCCGCTCCCAATACTCCTCGCGCGGCAAATCCTTCTCCCCATCGATCCACACATCCACCTTGGTAGCCGAAATCCCACTGCGCACCACGCGGGAAATTTCCAGTCGCGCCTCCACGCCCAGTGCCGCTACAGTATTCTCCAGCAGCGAGGCCGGAACTCCGGCATCCACGAGCGCGCCCAGAAACATATCGCCGCTCATGCCGGAAAAACACTCAAGGTAGGCGATGCGCATAGGAAAACCGTCATTGGTCGTTAGTCGTTGGTCGTTGGCCAAGACCTCAACTGCCGGCAGCACAAATGCTCCGCGAACGACTAACGACCAACGACGTTTTTTCATCATAGGGAACGCTTCCTCTTGCGTCAAACCAGCCTGCACGGCGCGCTCTGCTAGAATCACTATCTTCTTTAACAGGTCAGAGGGAAGCCTTGTATCGTTATCTCGAACACCGCCTAGCCCAACGCATTGTGGAGTTCCTTATTCAGCGTTACCCGGGCGTGACTCTGCCCAACGTGGTCCTCGAGCAGCCTCCGAAGGTGGAACTTGGCGATTTTGCCATCCCCATTTTTCCTTTTGCCAAGCCGCTGCGCGCCGCTCCGCTTAAGATTGCTGAAGCCATCCGCACCGAAATTGGCCCCATCGAAGGCATCGCCGAAATGCAGGTCGCGCCTCCGGGCTACCTCAATGTGAAAATCGACCGTGCCTGGATGGCCGCAGCGTTAGCCGCCGACCAGAAGCCCGCAACGAACGGTCCCGCGGGCAAGATCCTGGTTGAGCACACCAGCATCAATCCCAACAAGGCCGCCCACATTGGCCACCTGCGCAACGCCATACTCGGCGACACTTTCGTCCGCCTGCTGCGCTACTCGGGGAGAGAAGTCGATGTCCAGAACTACATCGACAACACCGGCGTGCAGGTTGCAGACGTGATCGTAGGCTTCACCCACATCGAGAAAAAATCCCGCGCGGAAATCGAAGCTCTCAGCCGCCAACCCCGCTTCGACTACTACTGCTGGGATCTCTACGCCCGCGTCTCGCAGTGGTATGCGCAGGACAAAGACACGCAAAACCTGCAAGCCCGCGCCCAAACGCTGCACAGCATCGAAGACGCCAACAGCGAAACGGCCGCGATCGCCGAGCTGATCTCGACCGCCGTCCTGCGCCGCCACCTCGAGACCATGGACCGCCTTGACATCGAGTACGACTTCCTGCCGCGCGAGAGCGAAATCCTGCACCTGCATTTCTGGGACGCGGCCTTTACCAAGCTGAAAGACGCGGGCGTGCTCACTTACGAGAATGACGGCAAGAACAAAGGCTGCTGGGTCATGCGCCGCGCCGGAACCGCCTCAACCACAGAAGACACAGGGAACAGAGAGGACAACGGCAAAATTTCCGAGCCGATTTCCGAGGAGGACCAGAAAGTAATCGTCCGCTCCAACGGCACCGTCGGCTACGTCGGCAAAGACATCGCCTACCACATGTGGAAGTTCGGCCTGCTTGGGCGTGACTTCGCCTATCGCAAGTTCTACCGCTATCCCAATCAGCACGTCTGCTGGATCTCTTCCACCGAAGGGGAGAAGGACCACCCCCACTTCGGCGACGTCACCGAAATCTATAACGTGATCGACGCCCGCCAGTCGGAGGCGCAGAACACAGTCATTGAAGCCCTGCGCGGACTGGGCCACAACGAAGCCGCCGACCACTACACCCACTTTTCTTATGAGATGGTAGCGCTCACCCCGCGCTGCGCCGCCGACCTCGGCTATGCTCTGAGCGAGGAAGACAAGACGCGCTCTTATATCGAGGTCTCAGGCCGCAAAGGTTTCGGCGTCAAAGCCGACGACCTGCTCGATCAGCTCATCACCGGCGCCAGGAACGAAGTCGACTCCCGTCATCCCCAACTCAGCGACGCCGAACGCCAGTCGATCGCGACGCAAATCGCCATCGGCGCGCTACACTACTTCATGTTGAAGTTCACAAAACAATCGGTGATCGCCTTCGATTTCAAAGAGGCCCTCAGCTTCGAAGGCGAAACTGGCCCCTACGCGCAGTACGCGGTAGTCCGCGCGACCAGCATCTTCAAGAAGGCCGGACTGGATTCTGAATCCTTCTGTAGAGACGTTGCTCGCAAGGCGTCTGCCGGGGATGTGGCAAAATTTCTAGTAGTAGGTGACGATTTCTGGGAACTCTGGGAAGCCGCATCGAAAACGTCCTACATCGTCCAGCAATGCATCTCCACAACAGAGCCGGCATACCTGGCCAAACACGCTTTCCAACTGGCGCAACTCTTCAACGCGTTTTACCACCGCCATCCAATCTTGAGCGAGCCAGATGAGCCGCGAAAGCAATTCTTACTCACTACGGTAGCGGTAGTCCGCCGCGAACTGATTCGCATCCTGGCGGTGATGGGCATTACCGTGCCGCCGGTCATGTAGACGAAATAGACTGTGTGGCGCTCGGGCACCCTCGCCCGCGTTTCGTACGAAGAGAGAAACAATGTCCTCGATGACGCTCTCGAAAACACAACCGAGTCATTGGCTGCGCAGCATCGCCATCGGACTCTTTACCCTGGCCATCGTTCTGGCCGCAATCGGAGTCTCATACCAATCGCTTTCCGCCGCCCGCGACCGCCGCGCTCATTCCATGCCCGGACAACTCGTCGACACCGGCGGCTACAGAATGCACATCAACTGCGCGGGGCAGGGGACTCCGACCGTGGTCCTCGACTCAGGCCTGGGTGACTCCTACATCTCATGGCACAAGGTGCAGCCGCAGATCGAGCAATTCACCCGCGTCTGCTCCTACGATCGCGCCGGCCTCGGCTACAGTGATTCCAGCCTGCGTCCCCGCACCAGCAAGGACATCGCAGAAGAACTTCATCTACTTCTGCACAACGCCAGAATCCCAGGCCCGCTCGTTGTCGTCGGCCACTCCATGGGCGGATACGACGTACGCCTCTACGCCAGCCTCTATCGCAGCGAAGTTGTGGGCATGGTCCTGGTCGACGCTTCGCACCCCGAGCAACGGGAACGTTTTCCTGCTGCGCTGAACGATATGGATGCGACCTGGGAACGAGAGCTGGAGTTCATGGAATTCAGCATGCCTTTCGGGCTGCCGCGCCTCCTGGGATTCTGCGGGAGCGATGCTGAAGTCCGCGCTTCCGAGTGCAACTTCCACAGCGCGCGTGAGGGAGTTGCAGAGCTGAAAGCTTTTCCCCAGAGCGCGACGCAGACTGCTATGACCGGCTCGCTCGGCGATCTGCCACTCGAGGTTCTCTCCCACGATCCTGACAAGCCCCAACCTGACCTGCCTGAAGACCTGGTGAAGCCCACCAATGATGCTTGGGAGAAGATGCAGGAAGAGCTAGCGCAGCTTTCTACTCGCGGCACACAAGTGATCGCGAAGAACAGCGGGCATTACGTCCAGCTCGACCGCCCCGACCTTGTGATCGAAGCCGTCCACCACGTCTTGGATGAGGCCCGGCGGTCGCAGTCCGGCGTAGAGAACACGCACGCAAAAAAAGGCGGACCCGGTTTCAGGCCCGCTTTCTCCAGTCCGGCCCCGCTCAGAAGGTCGGCGTCAGAGTTTCAGTGGTTGTGGACCCATTGGCTGGAACTGAGATTGAGGCAAAGCTGGTTTGCGAGCTTAGGCGTGCCGGCAGCGTAGTAGAGCCGCTCGGCGCCGATATGGTCCACCCAAGCGACACTTTGTCCGAGGAGCCATTCGTCAGATTCCAGGAGTATGGAATCGTGGGCGAGCAGGTCGCGGTGCTTCCAGTCCGCGTGGCCTGCACCGTATCTGACTCGATAATCTCATTGAATGAGGTTGTCCCATCCAGCACCAACGCCGTGGCCGTGCACTGAATCTTGGCGGTGCTGCTGATGTTCGCTTTGACAGTAATGGTGAAGTTGAAAACGAAAGTCCCGGTGAATGTGGTTGTGGCATTGGGAAGCTCTTCTGCAGCGGCGGTGTCCGCCTGCGGAAGCGCGATCAACACGCGGGCCTGCGGATCGAAATACCTCCGAAGGCCATGCGTCCCAGCTGCGTTCTGTCCCCAAAGTGGTTGCGTCCCTGCTATCAGGCACGCGCCCACCAGTAGCGTGGTAAATATCCTCGTGCTCACGAGAAACCTCCAAAGTGATTTATTTGAATTCCCCCGGATTCGGCGGCCTGGCGACTGAAGGATGGAGCGGCGTGCCAGAAAGCAGGCCACTGATTCGGTTGAGAATTATTTGCCTGTCGGAACGCCGCGTCAAGTGAAAAGACGGGCCGGCCGCCCTCGCGACTCTGCCCGCCAGCGCACAGAGTCCTGCTAACGGAACTGGCCTGGAGGTCGTCCAATTGTTCAGCATCAGTTTCCCGGCCGGAAACAAGATTGTCCTAGTGAGGTCGTATGATATCTCGCGCTTTCCTTGCTCTCGCCGTTCTGCTACCCCTTGCATTCTTAACCGCGGACCCCGCTGCGACTTCGGCGAATGCAGCCGGAGAATATTCCAAGCATCTTGATGCGCTCGGCAAATTGTCGATCGCAGTGGCCCAAGCAATGCCGCCCGACCAGTATGGTTTCCGCCCACATCCCGAATCCATGACTTTTGGCGAACTAATCTCGCACATCGCAACCACCAACTACCAGTTCTGCGCCGGCCTCAAAGATTCTGAGCCTCCCTCATTGCCTGCTCCCACGGACAAGGACGCCATCGTGAAGTTCCTGGGTGATTCCTTTGACTACTGCTCCGCTATGATCCCAAACCTCACCGAAGATCAGATCAGAAAGACGCACAGCTCGCCTGACGGTCGCCTCCCGGGGCGGGAAATCCTGCTTGCGATGTACATTCACGTGGCGCATCATCGCGGCCAGGCTGAAATCTATCTTCGAGACAAAAGCATCAAACCGCCGCCCTATAGGATTTGAATTGTCTGCCTTGAATCTTCTACGATTTGGTCGTGTGTCAGAATATCTATCACGTCTCTCCGGAGTTCTGACACCACGAGGTCACGCCGAAATGTGCCGGAATATCAAAACCCTCTTTAACTTCGATCCTCCAGTTAACGCCGACGAGATTCGAGCCGCTTCGCTGCAGTTCGTGAGAAAGATCAGCGGCTTTAACAAACCGTCGAAAGCCAATGAAGCCTCGTTCCTGGCTGCGGTAGAGGAAGTTGCAGCCGTCTCGGCGCGCCTTCTGCATTCGCTTGAGACTACCGCCCCGCCGAAGAGTCGTGAGGAAGAGGCCGCCAAGGCAAAGGCCCGGGCTGCGGAGAGATTCGGGCCCTGAAGTCCAGCCCATTCAATCCGCTCGTAAGTTATTGAAGCTTCGTGCAAGTTGTTGAAACCGTCTGTAAGTTGTTGAGATATTATCTCAGAGATATATGTGTAAGTACATCATGGACTGGATGCCCCAGGAGCGAGTTTCTTGTTCGTGATGGCCTCTGAGTCCACTCCATCCCTTATTTGCGTTCCTAGGGCTGTTTCCAGCTCCGGAAATGGCATCCCTGGCAAGGTTGAACCAGCCGGAAGCAGCCCTTTGGTACCGTTTTCCGTCAATATCTTGCAGTTACAATAGATTCAACCACTTGGGAGGAATTGCCCTTCGGTCATGCATCTTTCTTGAGGCAGCAATCATCCAAGTCATTGAAAAGACATTGATGCCGGCGAACGCGAAAAATGAATACTATGAAAACCAAAATCAGTTCAAGTGCCGTGGTCGCCATCATGTTGTTAGCGACGACACTCGCCCTCGCAGCCCCCAAAACGCCCAAGGTAAACGCACAAAACGTTCCGGCTTTCCCCGGGACCCTGGTGAACGCCCGCTATGTCTATGTCACTAGCTACGATGGCGACCAGTTCAATCCCAACCTGCTTCCCGAAGATCGCCAGGCAATCACCACCGTGCAGGACGCGATGCAGAAGTGGGGCAAGTTCATTCTGGTCTATGAGCCGCAGGAGGCCGACATTGTGCTCATGGTGATGAGCCGCCCGACCGAGGACATCCTGGCGGTCTATGACGCGCACGGCTGGCCGGAGAATCAATACCTGTGGCGCATGATGGGCCGCAGCGGCTTGCAGCCCAGCGAAACGCCGCTGGTCACGAACCTGGAGAAGGCGTTCGGCAAGGCCACGGCAGGAAAGTGAAGTCACATCTTGTGGGGGGGGTGAGATCCTAGTGGGAATTGCCCACTTGACATCAAGTCCCACTGAAGCTATATTGGTTTCGTATGGCAGCTTCCGCGGTCATTAAAAACCCCAATTTCCAGTTGATCTCAGAGTTTGCTCAGCCCGATGCCAAGAAACGCTTGTCGTTGGGAGGGGCGCTCGGCGAAGGCACCGCCTACAACATCTACCGGAATAGCCTCGGCCAAATCATTCTCGATCCGGTGAAGGCTGTTCCGGCCAGTGAAATGTGGCTGTACGAAAATCCGCAGGCGCTGGCCAGCGTGAAACGGGGATTGAGGGAGTCGGCTGAGGGAAAGAGCGTTTATCGCGGCTCGTTTGCCAAGCACGCCAGGGAATAGGCTGTGCAACGCAAAATCAAGTTCACCCCAACCGCAGATAAGCAGTGCGCGGAACTGGAACACTCGCCATCGAAAGCAGCGATCTTCGAGCAGGTTCGCAAGGCCGTTGGTTACCTGGAATTAAACCCTCACCATCCCAGCCTTAGTACGCACGAGTTTACGTCGCTCAGTGGGGTAAATGGCGAGAAGGTTTTCGAGGCGTACGCGCAAAACAATACGCCCGGCGCTTACCGCATATTCTGGCACTATGGGCCGGACGAAACCAAAGGCAAAAAAAGAACTCCAGTGATCACCATCGTGGCGATCACGCCCCACCCATAGCAACCAGCGATCGTGCTCTAGGTCTTTCTGCCGGCAATCATCAATCCCGCACCGACGACCACCAGAATGATGCTCACGGCTGGCGAAACCTTCTCATCGTCGTGGGTCGTAATGCCCACATGCGCATCGCCGATGTTGACGCCGTGATGTTCGGAATGCGGGAAGGGAACGAAGAACGAAACGATTCCCAATACCAGTACTACCACTCCCGCCAGCATAAGAGCTTTCATAGAGTCCTCCAGGAATCCCCAAGACGTTTGCTACGGATCTGCACGGATTTCCGCGGATCGCACTTTGGATGCCTATTCGCGGAAGAAGGCGAAAATCGGTGGCAAAAAGTCTTAGATGGCGAAACTCTTCACGAACTCAACCAGACTGCGCAGCGCGATTCCCGACGGGCCTTTGGCGATCCACGGTTTCTGATCTTCCATCCAGGCTGTGCCGGCGATGTCGAGATGAATCCACGGCGTGTCTTCGGCGAATTCTTTCAGGAACATGGCTGCGTTGATGGCGCCGCCCCAACGTCCGCCGGAGTTGACCATGTCGGCGATAGTGGACTTGATATTCTCTTTGTATTCATCATCGAGGGGCAGCCGCCACATCTTTTCGCCAGCTTCGTCGGTGGCTTTGTGGAAGCGCTCGTACATCGCGTCATCGTTGGCGAAGATTCCCGCGTTGGCGTAGCCGAGAGCGACCACGACTGCGCCGGTAAGCGTTGCGGCGTCCACCAGATGGGTGCAGCCGAGCTGGCGCGCGTAGAAAAGGCCGTCCGCCAGAACGAGGCGGCCCTCGGCGTCCGTGTTGATGATTTCGATGCTCTTGCCTGACATGGCGATCTGCACGTCGCCCGGCTTCTGTGCCTTGCCGGAGGGCATATTTTCTGTGGCGCACACGATGCCGATCACCTTCACTTTCGGTTTCAGCAGCGCAAGAGCGCGCATGGCGCCGATCATGGTGGCGCCGCCGGCCATGTCATATTTCATCTTCTCCATACCATCTGCGGGCTTGATCGAAATGCCGCCGGTGTCGAACGTAATTCCTTTGCCAACAAGGCCTAAGACAGGGTTTGCCGGAGCCCCCGCGGGCTCGTATTTCATCACGATCAGCGCGGGCGGCTCGTCTGAACCCTGAGCGACGCTCCAGAATGCGCCCATTTTCATTTCCTTGATCTTGTCGGCGCCGTAAACTTCACATTTCAAACCGACTTCCTGGCACATCTTTTTCGCGCGGTCGGCCAGAATGGTCGGGGTCATGCGGTTGGAGGGTTCATTGACCAGATCGCGCGTGAAATTTTGCGATTCGCCGATGACTTGCGCTTCGTTGGCCGTTTTTTCCAGCGCAGCCTGATCGGAGTTGCCGCTGGCCAAGATGGTAAGTGCATCAATCTTCTGATCTTTGCGGTCGCTGCGATAGTAGTCGGGATCGAAGTTGCCGACCAGCGCGCCCTCGACAATCGCACGCACGGCTTCTACGGGCGGAATTCCGGTGGGGGCGATGAAGGCAAAGCTGCGGATTCCACGCGACTTAAGAGTGCGCACGGCAGCTCCCGCGATGCGGCGCAGTTCGTAACCGGTAAACTTTTTCGCCGCTCCGCCGCCGATCAGCAGCAGGCGCTTCGCTTTCAGTCCGGCGGGCTTGTGCAGCAAGTTGTTTTCAAACGCTCTGCCAGTCAATTCGCCGCTGGCCAGCAGGTCGGTCGCAACCGATTGGACGGCCGTATCGCCAGTCGCGAGCTTAAGTTGCGGCTTTGCGTCTTTGTTCTTTTCTTTTTGCGCCGGATCGGAATGGTCGAGTACGACGGCGACCAGGGAATCGGTTTCAAGTTGAGTGGGTGTGGAGAGAGAGATTGTTGTTTTCATAGTTATTAAACGTTTCTAGAGAACAGTCCAGTATCGTCGGCGAAGAGGGAATTGCGCAAGAGCAGACACCGTTCGTGGCGAATTGGATTGAAGCGCAAGAAGCGGATAGTGCGCGCACATATCAGCCGATATTGTGGGCACATGCACAAAACGATCGAACCCACGATTCTCTACTTCGGAACGCCAGTCGCACTCATCAGCACCATCAATCCTGACCGCACGCCGAACCTGGCGCCCATGTCATCGGCGTGGTGGCTGGGCTGGAGCTGCATGCTTGGCCTGGGCCAGATGGGACAGACTTCCGACAACCTCATCCGAACACGCGAGTGTGTGATCAACCTGCCCTCGGCAGATATGGTGTCGCGCGTGGATCGTCTCGCACTCACCACCGGGAAGAATCCCGTTCCTGAGAAAAAATATCAGTGGGGCTATCGCTATGAACCAGACAAATTCGGCGTTGCCGGCTTCACTGCCGTGGAGTCGGTATGCGTAGCGCCGCCACGCGTGCTCGAGTGTCCGATTCAGATGGAGGGCATCGTCCATGATTTCCGTCCCTTTGGCAAAAACGTGAACGCGAACACGTTCGAGGTGCATATCGTGAAGCTGCACGTCGACGACACGCTGCTGGCCGGCGACGAGCGGCACCCTCGTATTGATCCCGTCCGCTGGTGTCCTCTGATCATGAGCTTCTGCCGCTTCTTCGGACTGAGCGGCGAGGTCCACCCGTCGCGCCTGGCAGAATCGGATTTCATAAAATTAGCGAGCCCGGGAAGCGCGCCGGCTTGCTCAGATTTGTCTACAGCGGAATGACCAGCAATTTCGAGAGGAAACACGTCGATTGACGATCTATAGATTTATTCTATAATGTATAGATAATGTCTGGTCGCGACTACCTCGGCGAATTTGAGCACATCATTGTCCTCGCACTTCTGCGGCTCGCAGATCGAGCTTATGGAGTTACCGTGCGGCAGGAGATTGAATTCCGCACCAAACGTGAAGTGTCGATCGGGGCGGTCTATGCCACGCTTGATCGTTTGGAAACGAAAGGGTACGTCAAGTCCCACCGCGGCGATCCTACTCCGGAACGCGGGGGACGCTCGAAACGCTTCTTTCATGTCACGGCAAAAGGTGCGGCGGCCGTGAACCGCACTCAACAAGCACTCCGGAGCATGACCGACGGGCTCGACTTAATTCGGAGCTACTCATGACATCCCAGGCACATTTCGCTCTGCCGCCGCGCATTGCAACGTGGCTCGTCAATCTGTTCACGCCCGCTCAAGAAGCGGAATCGATCCTGGGGGACCTGGTTGAGGAGTTCTCCGAGCTTGCGTCGAGGTCCGGAGTTCAACATGCCCGACGCTGGTATTGGCGGCAGACCGCGAAGACTATCGCACACCTCGCCGGCACTGCATTCCGTGCTTCTCCGTGGTCAACCGCCGCAGTCGTCGTCGCCGGATTCTTGCTGCATGGGTTTGTCACTGGGTTACCCGACAAAGTGCTGTCAGCCGCTACCGACAGATATCTCGCGTACTGGTCGACGCATTTCAAGACTTACATGTTCTTCGCGACGGATGGAATGTTGATCGGGCACCTCGTCTTGTCGATGCTCGTTGGGTGTGTCATCGCGTTGGCGGCTAAGGGCAGGGAGATGGTTGCCACGATGACGCTAGCTTTGGTTCTTTGCGCATTGATAGGCGCTGCCTGGGTATGGGTCGCCATGCATGGGGGTATGGATGTTAGCTGGATTCTATGGTCATGCGTTGATCCGCTCGCGATCGTGGTTGGCGGAATGATCGTCCGAACGCGCAGATCCGCGGCGACTGCGCGACCTTCCGGCGCATAATTCCGCGATCTTTTTGGGGAGGGAAATCGCTGGAACATCCGTTAAAGAAGCTTCGTATCCCACCTCGTCGGGATGACGGCCTTCACCTGCCTGCGGTATGATTCCATCCCACAGTAGGAATAGAGGTTCGTGTCCATGAAGATCCGGTGGGTGATTTTGTTTTTCCCGGTGGTTTCGGTGATCGTGCTTTCCCTGGCCGTGATGCAGCACAAGGCGAAGGCGGCTGCGCCGCAGGGGGCAGGAAACGCTCCAGCAATCACGATTGCTCCAGGCGCGGACTCGAGGAACTCCGCGGGGATGGCGATCCCCAACACCACGCTGGCCATCAATTCCGACAAGCCCATGTCGGAACGCATCGTGCACTACGAGATTGACGCGAAGTACGACGCGATGAAGCATATCGTCGACGCCACCGAAGTGCTTACTTATCACAACGTGACCGGGCAGGCGCTTGATCATTTTCCGTTCCACCTTTATCAGAATGCATTTCAGCAGAAGGCGACATGGGTAAACGAGGCCAAGCTCATGGGCAGCCGCGACACGGGTTACGCCAAGTGGGAAGACAAGGACTATGGCTCGGAAGACATCAAGAGCCTGGAAGTGGTAGGGCAGGGCGACCTGACGGCGCAGTTGCACTTTATCGCGCCCGATGATGGCAACAAAGACGACAAGACAGTGGTCGATTTGCCGTTGCGCAAGCCGATTGCGCCGGGCGAGTCCGTGCAGTTCAAGATCGCGTTTCAGACGAAGTTTCCTGAGACGCAGGCGCGTTCCGGATATAAGCGCGATTTTGTCCTGGGTGGACAATGGTTTCCGAAAGTTGGCGTGTGGTGGCACGGAGCCTGGAATTGCCACCAGTATCACAACACGACTGAGTTCTTCGCCGATTTTGGCGTGTACGACGTCAAGTTGACGGTGCCGCAGAATGAAGTGGTCGGCGCCACCGGCGTGAAGGTCGGCGAGGCAAGCAATCCTGACAGCACCAAGACGCTGACCTATCACGGAGACGACATTCACGACTTCGCCTGGACGGCGAGTCCGCGCTACCAGGTGAAAGAGGACGGCGTGTTCCAGGGGCAGATGGGGTCGGTGAGCCTGCGCATACTGATGCAGCCGGCGCACTGGAGCCAGGTGGAGCGGCACGAAAAAATACTCAAGCAAACCTTGGACCACTTTGAGCGCTGGTATGGGCCTTATCCCTATAAGACGCTGACGCTGGTCGATCCCGAGCCGGACTCGGCGGCGGGAGGGATGGAGTATCCCACGTTCATTACCGGCGAGACCAGTTGGTTCATGCCGGGGGGAGTGAAACTGCCCGAGATCGTCGTGGAACATGAGTTCGGGCACCAGTACTGGTATGGAATGGTGGCGACCAACGAATTTGAAGATGCCTGGATGGACGAGGGCATCAACAGCTATACGGAAGTGAAAGTGCTGGATTCGATTCTTGGGCGGAACACCTCCATTATGAATCTGGCGGGAGCCACCATGGGCGAGCGGGAAGCGCAGCGGCTGGGTTACATCGGCGTGGCGGACCTCGATCCCATGGCGAAGAACGCCTACGAGTACTACAACTCCAACTCTTACGGTGGCGTCACCTATGGCAAAACCGCGAGCGTGCTGCTGACGCTGGAAAGCATTATTGGCGAAGAGACGATGCAGAAGGCGATGCACGTCTACTTCATGAAGTATCGCTTCACCCATCCCGTCAAGGAAGATTTTCTGAAAACGATTGAAGAAGTTTCTGGCAGGAACCTACGCTGGTACTTCGACCAGGCCGTGTATGGCGCGCCGGTGATGGACTACAAAGTGCTGAGGATCGAGTCTCTTCCCGTGAACTGGTACGAAGACCAGAAAAAAGCTGGTGACAAGGATGACAAGAATACTGTTTATCGCTCCTATGTCTGGTTGCAGCGCAAGGAAGATTTCGTGATGCCGGTGGATGTGGAGATCAAGTTCGAGAATGGGGACAAAGTTCGCGAACACTGGGACGGCGCGAACCGGTGGACGAGGCTCGGTCCGTACGACAAGAAGACGAAGATTGCGTCGGCGGAGATTGATCCGGACCACAAGATTCAGATTGACCGCAATAACTTCGACAACAGCTACATCGCCGAAGCCAACGGAAAGCCGGCGCACAAACTGGCGAATTACTGGCTGTTTGTCACCCAGTGGGTTAGCCAGGCGCTGGCGTGGTGGGCGGTTTAAGCGGGATACGGTTTCGGGCTTCGAACTGCGGACGTTTCGGGGCACGGTGGGAATTGAGGGCATTGACGCATGAACGAAAACAAAGGTCTTTTGAGCAGCGGCTGGAGCGTGGTGGGTCGCAACAAGCGCTACATAGTGTGGTTCTATGTGCTGAACGTGCTGCTCGGCTTGTTCGGTACTGTCGCTTTCGTCAACCAGGCTGGGACGATTCTGGACCACAGCCTGCTGGCGGACCGGCTGTTACACGGCTTTGATCTCGGCGTGCTCACCGAGATGTTCGTGCGGCCAGAGTTTGGGCCGACCATGGCTTCCAGAGCGCCGGCAATTTTTTTCGCAGTGCTCTTTTTCTTCGCGACGGCGCTGTTCTTGCCGGGGGTGCTGCAAGGCTATGCCTCGACCTACCGGCTGCCGCGCGAGGATTTCTTCCGCGCCTGTGGGCGGAACCTGTGGCGGTTTATCCGCCTCTTGCTAGTGGCGGGCATCGTGATGATTCCCTTAACCGTCGCGCTCTTCAGCCTGCATGGCTTGCTGGAAGACAAAGCCGCAGGGAGCACCAACGAACTCTTGTTGCCTGGGGTAAGGCTGCTGGGCCTGATAGTCATCTTTCTGGTGATGGCGATAGTGCGAATCTGGTTCGATCTGGCACAGGCGGACGTAGTGCTGAGCGATCAGCGGGCGGTTCGCAGGTCGATTGGCAGGGGCTTCCGGCACACGTGGCGGAATTTAGGACGACTACTGGGGAGCTACGTGGCGACCACTATTGTCGCGGCGCTTGTGTTGGTGGCAGGGCTTTGGGTGTGGATGAGGTTTGTCCCGCCCGCCACCATCGCCGGGGCATTTCTGGTGAGCCAATTGACGCTGCTCTTGCTGCTGATTCCGCGCTTCTGGCAGCGCGGCGTCGCGGTCGCCTACCACCAACGGTATATGGTGGAACCGATCCTGGTGCAATCATTCACGCCTGGGCCGGTTGTGGTGCCAGGGGTGGCCGAACCGGAGCCTGCACCGGTGGGTCTGAGTGGGCCGCCGGAGACGCAAGCGTCATAACTCAGGCGGTGTTCTGGCTAAGCCGAGCCGCTATTTTCTCCAGCAGTCCAGCGCCGGCTTCACCCGCATCGCGGGTGGAAAACTCACTGCCCAATTCGATTACATTGAGCTTGGCGCAGGCGGCCTAAAAGGCCTGCTGCGCGACCGGAGACGCTGGTATGTCCGGCCCGGCGAGCACGTCGTCGAAATGGGTGATGCGCATCAGGAGCAATGCATCGCGTAGATGGCTGCTGGCGTGGACGTCGTAGCCGGTGCGCAACAGTTCGCGGAAGTAGGCGAGCACGTTGGCGTTGCTGTCGAGGCATAGAACGCTGCGGCCGGTGGGGAACGGTGTCTCGGCGCGAGCTTGCGGGTTGCAAAAAGCGGCGACCGCCTTTTCTTCCAACTCGTGTGAGTCGAACAACTTCGTCAGGTGCGAAAGCTCCAGAACTTTGCGCACATGTTCCGGAACATTGCACAGCTTCAGGTCGCCGTGCGCCTGGCGCACGCTGGTCAGGGTGCGGACGATCGTGCCGAGGCCGCTGTTGTCAATGAATGCGATCTCGCCTAGGTGCAGCACGATGGAGCGGCGGTCGTGCAGCAACCAGGCAACATGTGCGCGCAGAGCCTCGCTCTCGCCACCCGAGACAATTCGCCCGTTGCAGCACACAACTGTGACGCGTCCAACCTCACGAGTGGCGAGCGATAGGCGCAATGTGGTCTCCAATGCGGCTGGCGATTATGTCTGCGAAATCGCCACATTATATGCCATGGGTATTGAACGTCAGGCTCGCCTCGTTGCCAGCTCCCGGACTGCCCGATATGCCTGATCAATAGCCGCATCGGTATAGGCCGAAGCGCCGGCGTCTGAATTCGCGATCGCAATCTGGCCGAAGGGCTTGCGTCCGATCACCCATGGCTTCTCCTCCTCTGCCCAGTCGGGATCGAATATCGGATTGTAGGAATATGCGTATCCGTGGGCCCAGCGATTCACGGTGAGGCCATCGATGTCGCGTGCCGGATCGAACCCCGCGCTCCCCAGCATTCGGCCAAGTTGGTCGCGCACATTGCGCTCGAACGTCGAGAACGGCGTGTGCAACAACTCCGCGCGGCCCGCCCGATGTTGATCGCGCATGGGCAACCCCGGCTTGCAAGGCGTGCGAAGCATGAAGAGCGCCATCGGTTCTTCCGGCTTGCTCGGAAACGCGTAGTCGCCCAGGCTTACTGGGAAATCGAGCGCGGTGTATACGTGATAACTTCCCGGCGACTCGATCTGCCGCACTCCCAGCCTTTGAAACGAAGTCCAGTTCCGGATGGCGGCGTGAGTGTAAACCAGCGGCGACTTCACCAGGTAGGCAAGCGCTTCTTTTTGCTTCTCCGGCAACTCCGAACAGATATATGGAATCATTCCGTTATAGCAGGCGAGCACGCACTGCTTCGCCCGGACGGCCTGCAATTTCTTTCCGCGGACATAAGCGACCTCAACTTCTCTCGCCGCTCCGGAGCCGGTGTGCTTCACATTGACGACTGTACTGTTCAGGCGGATTCGCACGGCCGATCTATCGCGGTCGAGCCGACTGTAGTCGGCCCGCGCCGTCACCACATCTTCCATGCTGTGCCCGGGGACCGCCCTGGGTATCAGAGAGCGCACCAGCAAGCGCGCGACGGAAGCGTTTCCGTCCGGAAAGTGAAAAATGTACGGCTCTTCCTTCTCGTCATCTCCCAGGTCCATTCCCTGGAACCCGGCGTAAGTTATGCCGCCGTAGTCGTCGCCGTTGAAATAGCAGTAGTACGCGGGCACCGCATCGATCCCCACGGTAAACAGGTCGTGGGTAAAACTCTGAAAGAACTTCAACGCCTCGGGATGTACCTTGCAGATCTTTACCAGGAAATCGGCGTAGCTGATCTTCGACAACTTTGCGATCTTCGCTTCCTTTGAGAGCCCGGGCAGGTAGTCCACTTTTTCCGTGTACACGCGTGCGATGTCCCGCCGCACTTCTTCGCTCAGCGGCGTCTTCGCCAGCCACTCAGGCCATGGTGTCGTTCCCAAGCCGGCGACCATCCGGTCTTCACCGAACGTTTCCTTGTCGAAAAAATAGCCTGTGCTCAGCTTTCTTGATGCATACAGTTTCTGATCGTAGGCCTTGAAAAACTTCTGCGTGTCGATTCCCAACTCGACCAGCAGTCCCTTTGCTTCGGCGCTGTACTTTCCGGGACTTTCGATGGACTGCGTTCCTCCATTGGCCAGCAACAGGCGGCCGCCGGAATGGAACTCGTTGCGCTTGGCGTGTCCGCCGAAGTCGTCGTGATTGTCGAGCACCAGCACGCGCGCTTTCCCCCCTGCGCTTTTGCGGAAGAAATACGCCGCGGCCAGCCCGCTGATTCCGCCTCCGACTACCACCAGGTCATAGGTCTCGCCCGTTGACTGCGGGCTGCCATCGGCATCCCACGCCTCGCCATCGCGCAGGCGGTGCGCGTAAGTAAACGTGCCATCGTGGTTTCCCCGCATGCCGCTGAGCGCCGGAGGGTAATAGTCTGCTGCTTGCTCTGGTGCGAACGGCGGCGTGTCTGCCCGCGAGGTTCCAGTCTGGAGCGCGAATTCCGCGGGCGCCACGGCCGCGAGTGTGCTCTGGCCCGCCAGCAAGCCGCCGATGCCCACCGCGGCCCCGTTCAGAAAGTCCCGCCGCGAAATCGGCCGGCCCATCCCCAATTCGCGGTCACGCTTTTCGTCAGTCATTCGCAACGCCTCCGGAAACGCAGCGATTATAGAAGAAAAGGATCCCGCGCTGGACGATGGGTTGAACGAACAGCTCTAGAGTAAAACGATGGTGATGCCGCGGTTGCGGCGGCCGAGGTCGGTGTCGCTCTTGAGTTCGGCGTGCGATTGCAAAAGCTTCCAGGCAACGACATCTGATTTCGACCAGTTCTCCCCGAAGATGCAGCCGCGAATCTGGCCGTTCTGTGTCATTTCCATCAAACGCTTCTGCACGGCGATGCGAATGTCGCCGCCCGCGCCAGTCGAGCCGTAGCCGTGGACCAGCTTCAGCAACTGAGCTTTCTCCCGGCTCGCGATGGAGAGTTCGCGGTCCAGGCGCTGGAGGGCTTCCGCGACGAGCGGCATGTCGGATTTGAGGTTTACGGTTTTGACAGCCCACCTCAATACGAATCCGTTCGATGATACTCTGCTCAAAATAAAAAAACGGCGCCGCATGAAACATGCGGCGCCGCCTTGGCCAAGTAAAACTTTACTGCACGGTGACGGCGACGTCGTCCAGGTACATGTAAGTCAAATCGCCGAAGCCGTCTCCGTGATCGTTGAAGTAGATACGGATGGTCTGGCCTTTGTAAGAGGTCAAATCATACGTGACCGGAGTCCACGCCATTGTGTTCGAGCACACCTTAAAGATCTGCGCCAGCAGGGTGCCGGAGGTGTTTTGCACCTGGGCTTCCTGCCAGTCGTAGGTGATGGTGTCGGTGGTGGACGGCCAATAGTAGAAGGTCAGCGTCGCCTTGGTGGCGGTGCTGGGGATGGTGATCGTCTGGTAGATGGACGAATCGCCGTTGGGTTCGCTCCCGGAACTGGCGCTCAGTTGCGCAGCGTAGGTTCCGCTATGTTTTTGCACAGTTTCGATGAAGGGTGAGAAAACCCCGCCAGTGGTCCAGTTGGCCAGCGTGCCGGTTTCGAAGCCGCCATTCACGATCAACTGGGTTGAGGGAGCGGTTACCGTCAAAGCGATCGTGGTTGTCTGGACCAACGATCCCGACGTTCCGGTCACGGTCACGTTCGTCGTTCCCGTGGTGGCCGTCGACGACGCAGTGAAGGTTAAGGTTGAGGTCGCGCTGCCGTTGGCCGGAGGAGTGACGGGGTTGGTGGAGAAAGCTGCCGTCACGCCGCTGGGCAATCCGGATGCGCTCAGCGTGGTCGCTGAGTTGAATCCGTTCTGGCTGGTGACCGTGATGGTGCTGGTGGCGTTGGTCCCTTGCTGCACGCTGACCGCGCTCGGCGAGGCCGAAACGGTGAAGCCCGGAGCGCCCGCGCCCACGGCGAAAATAATGTCGTCGTGGTCGTTGTAGGAACCCGTCGTGCAGGAGGACGCGCTACCCAGGTAGCGGAACTGTGCGCGCACCGCTTGCAGACTGCCGCTGGGCAGCGTGTAGTTGGCGGACAACGTTTGCGCTCCAGCCGCGGTGGGCGTGATAGTTCCAATCAATACCCACGACGGACTGTTGGCGTTGGCCGTGTAGTACAGGTCGAGATGATCGGACGTGAACCCGCTGTAGGCCCACACCGTCGCACTGACCTTTACGGTTTTACCGGCGGCGAAGGCGCTGCCATCGGTGGTGGCGACGACCAGCCGATCGTTCGACTCGTCCGAGTGGAACGTGCCCGAAGTGCCGTCGGCGCAGGAGTTGTTGATGGTGTTCGGTTGATTCGGCTCGGAACCGCCGGAGAGTGTGTCGCGGCCCAGTAGCAGCGATGGACCGGAGTCGCATCCCGAGGCCACGTTCACGCACTTCGGCGCTTTGAGCGTGGAGTCGTAGACCGCGGTCTGTGTTCCTGTTGACGAGTTCACTGTCAAAGCGATGGTTGCACTGTGGACGAGTGATCCCGACGTGCCAGTCACGGTTACGGTGGCCGTGCCAACAGTTGCTGTGGAGGAAGCCGTCAGCGTGAGGGTGGAAGTCGCGCTGCCGTTCGCCGGCGGTGTGACCGGGTTCGTGGAGTACGCCGCTGTCACGCCGCTTGGCAAGCCGGTCGTGCTGAGCGTGGTCGCAGAACTGAAACTGTTCTGACTGGTGATGGTGATGGTGCTCGTGCCGTTTCCACCCTGCGTTATCGTCAAGGAAGATGGCGATGCGCCGATGGTGAAGTTCGGCGATGCTGCCGCATTCACCGTCAGAGTGATCGTTGTGCTGTGCGTGGTCGATCCCGAGGTTCCGGTGACTGTCACCGTCGCCGTCCCGGTTGTTGCCGTTGAAGAGGCAGTGAGCGTGAGTGTGGACGTCGCATTCCCATTCGCCGGCGGAGTCACCGGGTTGGTGGAGAACGCCGCCGTCACGCCACTGGGCAATCCAGTAGCGCTAAGCGTTGTCGCCGAATTGAATCCATTCAGGCTGGTGATGGTGATGGTGCTGGTTCCGTTGGAGCCTTGCGTGATGGTAAGGGAACTCGGCGCTGCCGCGATTGAGAAATCGGGTGTAGCCGTGCCGCCGCAGCTCGGGAATTTGAAGCTGCTGATGCGCGTGTTCCAGTTGAACGTCCCGGTGGTCTTCATGTACTCCTGCGTGTACCAGAACGTACAGTCGTCCACGGGATCAACCGTCATGGCGCTGTAGTCGCCCCAACGCGATAGGCCGGCAGATTCAGATCCGGATCCGGTGACAAGGTTGACCTCGGTTTCCATGGTGCTGGCGGGATCGGTTGGAACCCGTCCCGTAAAACGCACCGAGGGAGAGACGGAACTGCTCGACACGCTGTAGCCGAGCGCCATGTCGCCCGATTGGTCCATGGCAATCGAGCCCATCCACCGGTAGTTGGAGTCGGGAGCGAAGGTGCTCTGCTGAGCGACCACCGGAGTGCCGTTGGGGTTTTGAATTTCGTACCAGCGAACACCGCCGCTGGAACCGGCCACTACCGAGTGGTTTACCACGAGCGACTCGTGGCTTCCGAAGTTGCGATACGCCAACCGGTACATCAGCCGGTCAGCCAATGAATCCAGGGTATTGGTTGTGCCGGGCTGCGGAATGCAAGTACCTCCTCCGCAAACCGGATTGAAGGCCGCGACATTGATTACCGTGGGTCCAGTGAAAGTGGAGTTCGAGGGAGTGGTGAAGTCTACGTGGAATTTGAAGAGATTCAAGTTGTTGGTGCCGAAATACACCATATAATTCGGCGATCCCGCGGGGGGAGCGGTGGTGCCATCGAGATCGGAGGGCAGCAGGCCGCCGACCGCAGTTGATTGCTGGAAGCACACCTGCGTCGCCGTGGTACCGGCCATCATGGCCGCACGGTCATAGGCGCAGGCGTCGGCGCCGGCGAACGTCGTGCCGCCAGCGAACATGTTGAAAGTCTCATAGTAGGCGTCGGGCCATACGGACATCTTCGGATAGTCGTCGAAGTCCGTGTACTGGAACGAGTAGCGGTTGTAGGTGCCGGTCGCGTCGTTAGTTGTGGAGACCGCGATGCACTGCAGATAAGGAGTGGTCGATACGGAAAACTGGCTGAAGACCCAGCGCTGCCCCAGCTTGTCATACGTCACGATGGGGTCGCCATCGTTGTTGTTCTGGCAGCCACCGCCGAATCCGGACCAGAGCGTGTTGCCGGCGGTGGGTCCTGAAATCAGAGCGCCGGTGGATTTGTTGAAGATGGCGAACGACGTATTCACCCACTGCACATATTGGGTTGCGCCGACCGTGCCTTCGGTGTCGGGTGGAGCGCCGGTGATGGAGAATCCATACTGCCCGTTGCCCAAGCCTTCAAAGTTCAGTGTAGGGGTAGGCGTCATCAAGCCGACGGTGGATCCTTGCCGCACGGGATCTTCCTGAAGTTGCGAGAGGCCGGGGGGCAGCGGGATGAGCTTCATAGGTTCGACTTCGCGCCGCTGGAGCGACGGCGGGGGAGCGTTCTTGATCATCTCGCTGAGTGGTCGGGAAACATCATGGTGCATATCGCGGCGGACTGTGGTCGGTCCGGATGAGGCGCCGGATTGCGCGAAGGCTGATGGAACCAGCAGGGGAACAGAGAACGTCAGCAACAGGGTGATCGCCAGCGCCAAGCGCAGGCCGATGTTACATCGGGGGATGGGCATTTTCTCTCTCCTGGGTATTGAAATGGTTTACATGTGTTCTTCTTCCTGCATGTGGGCGCGCTTTTCCCGCAGTGGCACGCTTCTCGGTGGCGATTTGGTACGGGACTACTAGTCAAAATAGTTGGCATTCTAACGGAGGTTGAATGTCTTGTTACAAGTTTTTTTTGAAGTTCTGAAAAACGAAACCGTTCCAAATCGGGAAGAGCCGGACGGTCGGTTGGCGAGAGGGCGCGAATGCCGCGAGGGATGGGCGGTTTGGGCAACTTAGCTCTTGAATCAGACTTTCAGGCCGCTGATCCAGTGCTGGAAGGTCTGCTGGTACGAGTCTCGATCAACGCTGAGTTTTGATGTACTACATGCGACGCGACGGTAGGATGGTGAACTTCTTGCGGCCGGGCAGGCGGTAGGTTTCGAAGTCGTCGTGGTCGATGGTCAAAATCGTACTGAGGCGTTCGCGGGCAGCAAGATGGACGAGCGTGGCGTCGGCAAAATCCATGGGACGGTCGGCGTAGTCGCGCATGAGGCCCTCAATTTGGGGTAGCTCCTCATTGGCGATTGGCGCAATCTGAATCGCACCGGAACGCAAGAGCCGCCACACACCGCGAGGATCGAGAGAGCTTCGGCTGGCGATATGAAAAACTTCGGTGAGTACAGCTTCGGTTGTGAGCAGGGGCAGGCGGGTGTGGTCGTACGCCTGTACGCAGAGATGGTGCCAGCCTTCGCCGTCGTCGATAAGGGCCAGAATGAAGCCTGTATCAATCAGCGCTACGGGACTTCGGGCGGCCGAAGCGGCGTGCGAACGCATTAGACTCCTTGAGGTGCTTCCGATAAATGATTTCCCGCACCAACTCGCTGGCTCGTTCTGCGCGCGTAGGATCGCCGCCATGGGTCGATCCGATTGCCGACTGGGCCCGCCTGCGAATCGCGGCCTGCTCGGCCTCATCGTCGGAATGGCCGTTGCGGCGCTGGGTGAGCCAGTCGGCAGTGACGCGATCCAGCAGCGCCGAGACGGAAGTGCCTTCGCGCCGGGCTTCTTGTTCGAGTTCGGCCTTTCTATCGGCCGAAAGTCGCCAACTGTAGACTTCGGTCTTCATGCACTACAGTGTAGTGCAAATTGGGCTTTGAGTCAAGGTTCACTTCGCCTTGGCGTCCGACGCTTTCAAATCGCTGATCAGCCGCTGAAACGCTTCCTGATACGAATCGTGGTCCTTCCAGTTGCTGAAGTCGGGGATGAAATACTCGCGAATCTCGCGGGCGGAATCTTTGCCGGTGTCGGCGTCGAAGCACTCCCAGTCGCGCAGGGTTTCGAAGGGCGCGAGCCGGATGGGGAACAGCACCCGTCTTTTCAGAACGCCCTCAGGGTCGCGTACCTCGCGCTTGCGGGCTTTGGCGATTTCTGTCTTCACCCACTCGCTCTCCATACTGTGCGGCGACAGGATCAGCAGCAGCTTGTCGTGCAGCCGGATGGCTTCGTCGATCTGCTCGTGGAGCTTCCTGCCGCCTTGAACGTCCTGCGGAGCAAACCAGCAGCGCACGCCTTTGTTCTGCAAGTCGGCGTAGAGGCGGTCGGCGAAGTCCTGGTCTTTGGTGGAGTAGCTGATGAAGCAGGAGTAGAACTCGATGGGATTGGTGGCGAGCGACTTTGCGTAGGTGATGAAATCGTCCGGAACGCCACAGCCTCGCAGGAAGGATTCCGGAATCTTGCCCTGTGAGCGGAGGATCGTGAGGATGCCGATCACAGACGATCCATTGTGCCGAACCGTTTCGAGGCCCTTCACGCCCCGAAGGTCGTTGTTATCGAAAACCGTGGCCAAGATGTTGGCCCCCGAAAAGTCAGAGTTGTTGAGGACCGCACCGACAAAGTTCGTCTCGTGAAGATAGGCTCCATTGAGTCGTGCTTCGACGAGAATTGCGCCATTGAGGTTCCCTCCGTACAGGTCCGCCCCTTCGAGATTTGCCTGAGACAGGTTCGCAATCCGAAGATCAGTTCCAGAGAGATTGGCTTTCAGCAAATTGGCCCGCTGGAGGTTCGCAACGAAAAGGTGAGCATCTACGAGTTTGGCTCTGCTCATGTCCGCATCGCTGAAATCCGAATCGGAAAGCACCGCTTGGAAGAGGCGAGCGTCTTTAAGACTCGCCCGAATGGCTGTTACACCCTTTAGATTAGCCTCGCTGAGGTCAGCGTTATCGAGGCGGGTATCCCGGAGCATCGACGCGGAGAGATTCGCGCCTGCCAGATTTGCCCCACGCAGGTCGGCTGAGCTAAGATCCGGGGCGATCCTAGCCTGATCTTCCCTCCAACTATTCCACGCCTCAACGCCCTTCTTCAGCTCGGCGAGATGTTTGGGATTTGCCATCGCTCCTCACTTAGGCTCGGAGTCTTGCGATTTCAGGTCGCGGAGGAGGCGGTCGAGCGACTTTTGAAACGAGTCGTGGTCTTTCCACGTGCGGAAGTCGCCGATGTTGCGTTTGCGAACTTCCCCAGCCCAATCGTAGGGAACTTCCTTAACATAGTCATCGAGCCTGACGGGGAACAACACGGCGCAGCCTTGCTCTTGTTCCTTCTTGAAGGCCTTACGAACTTCCCACTCAACCCACGCGCTATTGATCGAGTCTTCCGACAACACTAGGAGCAACTTGTCACATTGCGTAATGGCTGTCTCGATTTCATCTTGGAGTCTATCGCCGATCTTTAAATCTTCACTGTCTTTCCAGCAGCGGATTTTTCGCGACAGCAATTCGGAGTGAAGTTTTTGGGCAAATGCTTCGTCTCTGCTGGAATAGCTAATGAAGCATGAGTAGTAATCATCATAGGCGCTCGCCGTTGTGAGCACCTTCACGTCCGTAGTTGAGTCGCTAGGAGTGCCATCGGTGAGCGACCTCATGTAGCTAATGAATTCGTTAGGGACTCCGGCGGTTAGGGACCTCATGTATGCGATGAAGCTCTCGGGCACGCCAGCTCGCCGCAGGAACGCTTCGGAAATATTGCCCTTTGAGCGGAAAATCGTGTCAATGCCGATTGTGGACGGGCCAGCGTGCTCGAGGGTGTCGAGTCCCTTTACGGTGCTGAGGTCGTTATCTCCAAAGGTCGTGAATCCGATGCGGGTGCTGTGGAGGCGCAATTCGGCGCTCTCTGTCCTGCTGATCTCCGGCCGTTCGATGCCGCCGGAGCCGGTCCCGAGATGAGTCTCTCTGAGGCTGGCCCCGGTGAGGTTGGCACCACAGAGGTTGACCCCGCTTAGGCTAGCCCTACTGAGGTCCGTTCCGCTGAGATCCGCGCCGCGGAGATCCCTCCCCGCGAGGTTTCCTTCCGTCAAATCAGGCGCGACTTCGGGGTGTTTACTCCTCCATAGATTCCAGTTTTGTACTCCTTCCTTCAGTTTCGCGAGGTGTCGAGGATCTGCCATAGCGTCAACCTGCTGGCCGACTATCATACGCCGCTTTGCTGGTCTGGGATCGACGGCGAATTTCTTGGCGGGTGATTCGGCGCTGCGGGCTGACAGCAGATTCCTCGGCGATACGGCCGCCTTCGGAATGACAAAACTAAAACTACCGTCTAATTGGGCAGTTCGCCCACAGCATCTTGACCTGTATATACGAGTCGTCTACCATGTATATATCAGCGAAGAGAGGCCTCTATGGCTGTGACCCTCACTTCAATCCGCCTGGACACCGACTTGGCCGATGAGGCCGTGAGAGTGCTCAAGGCGAAATCCCGCACCGATGCGGTTCACATCGCCCTGCGCGAAATTGTTGGGCTGAAGCGCTTTAAGAAGTTGATGAAGAAGAACGAGGGGAAGCTTTCCTTCAAAGGCTACGTTGACTGATCTGGTCATTTTTGACTCGTCGATCATCATCGACGACCTTCGGTCTCCGCGCCATCGCGAAAGGCTCCACTCGGTCATCGGCGCTGTCCGAATGTCCTCTGTGGTTTTGGCGGAGTTATGGCGGGGCGCTCACACACCTGCGGACCACAAGTTTCTCTCGGCTCTGGCGAGAAACCACCCAGTCCTGACTCCGACGCGAGAGAATTGGCTGGAGTCGGGCGAGATACTGGCCAAAATCCATGCCGATCAAGGCTTCCAGCCCCACAAACTGCGTGACATGCATTTCGACGTTCTTATCGCCCTCACCGCCCGCTCTCACGGAGCTCGACTCATCACCACCAACCGGGCAGACTTTGAGCTAATCAATCGCTACCGCCAGATTAAACTAGAGGTATGGGAATAAATTAGGACAGACCAGCCTCAACTCTCCTTTTCCTCAAAATCCATCACATGTCTCTCCGGCAACATGCGCTGATGAAGGATGCGGGGAATCAGGATTCCGCGGGACTCCTGGCGGTAGAACAAGACATGCCGGCCGTGCTCAAAGCGGCGCAAGCCGGAACGAATATCCTCGCAAAGGCGGCCTAGAGCGGGATTGCGGGCCAACATCTGGCAACAATCCTCCAGTTCGCCGAGGTACCGGGCGGCCTGGGTCGCGCCCCATTTGCGGAGGGTATATTCGCCGATGCTCAGCAGGTCGGCCTCGGCGCGGCGCGAAAATCGAAACTTCGCCACGGCTGGCTAGCGCGATGCGGAAAGTTTGAGCGTCTTACGGACCCGGCCAAAGACATTCCCCGCGGCCACCCCGCTGGCATCGCCTTCGTCGATCGCGCTGCGCAGGGCAGCCAACTTCGCCGCGTGTTCCTGCTCCTCGCGTTCTAGGTTCCGCAGGCCGGCGCGGACGACCTCGCTCGCGTCTTCGTAACGCCCGCTCTTTATCTTCGTGGCCACAAAGCGGTCAAGTTCTGGCGTTAGATTTACACTGCGTGTAGGCATGGCAAACCTTCAGACACCTTCCTTCGAGAACATTATGGCATGGCTGGCAAGGATCGGGGTTCGCATTTCGCACGCTTACTTCTTCCGGCCTCGAATAGCCTCTCTCGCTTCCTTATCCGCCGTCCGCCGCCGCTCCGTCTCCCGCTTATCCCACAACTGCTTGCCCTTAGCCAGCGCCAGCTCAACCTTCACCTTGCCATTCTTCAAGTACATCCGGACTGGGATCAATGTCAGCCCCTTCTGCTGCGTCTTCCCAATCAGCTTGCGGATCTCTTCCTTATGCATGAGCAGCTTGCGAGTGCGCAGCGGGGCATGGTTGTGGATGTTCCCATGCTCATACGGCCCAATGTGCGCATTCAGCAGCCATAACTCCCCATCTTTCACCAGCCCGTAAGAATCTTTCAGGTTGGCCAACCCTCCCCGAACCGATTTGGCCTCGGTCCCGGTAAGAACCACGCCACACTCAAATTTTTCCAGCAAGAAGTAGTTATGAGAAGCGATCCTATTAACGGCAGCATCCCTCTGTCCGCTGGCGGTAGGCTCGCGGCGCGGGGATTTCTCCGGTTTGGGCTTGGTTTCGTGGCTGGACTGGCGCGGCATGGGTTGGGTCTGATTCAATCTTAGCAGCAAGAAAGATCGGCTTCTGGCTTCTGCTATCTGGCTCCGTGCCGTTGGAACCGTCAATAGGGAAGCGATACAGGAGGATGAATTGCGCAAGTCCCTGATGTTATTGCTAGTTTGCGTTGGGATTGGATTCGGGCAACAGACCCCGCCTCCGGATTGCAAACCGATTACCTATTTCGGTGTCTCCGGCTGTGAACTCTCAGCTCAGGGCGAATGCCCCAAGGGCTACCACAAGCAGTCGGCATGTCCGACCAATCCTATGATGAAAGCTCCATGCCGAATGATCTGCGTACTAGACGGCCCACCCGCCGACAAAACCAAGCCCAAGCCAAGTTCGGACGCACCACGAGGATTATGAGCACACAACCCACTGGGGCTAAGACTAAAGAGTGTAACTGCCGTGCGTGCAATCACATGGGGAGCCGGGAAACGCGATGCTATAATCGCAGCCAAAGCACTCTTTTGGTTGCGTCAAGTGTAGCGTCACGTGAATCCCAAGGTTCGCTGGCTTAGGGGTAAGGACCGCTTGTCCGGCGAAGACTTTTTAGACGAGGACTAACGAATGAGACGTCTGAAGCCCACGGCAGTAGTGCTGCTGGTCGTGCTTGCCATACTGCCCGCCATCGCCGATAAGGCCAAGACTATCTACGAAAAAGGCCAGGACGCCGAAGCGCGCCAGAATTTCGAGGCCGCTTACGACTTCTACCGTCAAGCCTATGACCTGAAACCAAAAGACTTGCGCTACCGCACGTCGTTTGAGCGCATGCGCTCCAAGGCGGCTCAGTCCATCGTCCATCACGGAGTAGTACTGCGCGAACAGGGCAAGCTGCAGGAAGCGCTGGCCGAATTCCAGAAGGCGGCTCAGATCGATCCCTCGCTCTTCAGCGCGCAGCAGGAATTGAAGCGTACCCAGCAGATGCTGAACGATGCCGTAAATCCCCCTCCGCAGTCCGCCGGGCCGCCCAGCAGCCTGCAGCGCAAGATCAGGGAAGCGGGCGGTCCCGTGGAACTCGCTCCCATCTCGGTTGTCCCCATCACCGTGAAGCTCACCGAAGATTCCAAAGTGATTTACCAGACCGTGGGGCAGTTGGCCGGGATCAACGTTCTGTTCGATCCCGACTACACTTCGCGGCGCATCAAAGTCGAACTGAATGGGGTTACGCTGGAAGAAGCGCTGCAAATTACGGCGCTGGAATCGAAAACCTTCTGGCGGCCCGTGACCAGCAACACAATTTTCGTGGCCCAGGATAATCCCGCCAAACGCAAGGAACTGGAGCAAAGCGTCCTCAAGACTTTTTATCTTTCGAATATTTCTCAACCCACCGAGTTACAGGACGTGGTGAACGCAATTCGCGCCGTGCTCGACGTGCAGCGCGTGCAGCAGTTGCTCTCGCAGAATGCTCTGGTGGTGCGCGGCACACCCGATCAAATTGCATTGGCCGAGAAGCTGGTGGATGACCTGGATCGAGCGCGGCCGGAAGTGATTGTAGACATCGCCGTGTTGCAGGTGAGCAAAGACAAGTCGCGCACTTTGGGACTGAGTCCGCCGACCAGCGCCACCGTCGCCCTGCAAAGCAATATCAACACCACCCCCACAACAACTCCGGGCACGACTCCCACATCCAGCAGCTCCAGCGGTACCGGGCTGAATCTGAACACCTTGGGCAACCTGAACGCCACCGACTTTCAGGTCACGATTCCCTCCGCCAACCTGTCAGCCGTGATGGGCGACAGCGACACCAAGATGTTGCAGAATCCGCAGGTTCGCGCGCTCGATAATCAGAAGGCAACATTGAAGATCGGCGAACGCGTGCCGGTGGCCACGGGATCGTTCCAGCCCGGAATCGGCGGCGTGGGCATCAACCCCCTGGTGAACACCCAGTTCCAATATCTGGATGTGGGCGTGAACATTGACGTTACGCCGCACGTGCACGCGGACCGCGAAGTGACCCTGAAGATCACCATGGAAATCTCTTCGGTGGTGGGGCAGTCGAGCATCGGCGGCATCAGCCAGCCCATCATTGGCCAGAAGAAAATCGAGCACGAAATCCGTCTGCGGGATGGCGAATCGAGTCTCATCGGCGGAATCATGGACGACTCCCAGACCAGGTCGCTGAGCGGGATTCCGGGGTTAGCGCAGATTCCAATCCTTGGGTATTTCTTCGGGCAAAAGACGCAGGACCACTCGCAGGATGAGACGGTGTTTGCGATTACTCCACACATCATCCGCGGAGCTACGGTCAGCGAGTTGAACCAGAGAGCCATCGACATCGGGACGGCGAACACGATTGAACTGCGGCACGTCAGCCACACGGTAGCTCCGGCGGCGCCTGCCACTCAGGCTCCGGCAACACCGGCAAACCCAACACCTTCGATTCAGCTCCTTCCGAATCAAACTCCAAACCAGGCTGCGAATCCTGGGACAGGGCAGGGGGCCAACTTCCTCTTTGATCCGGGACAGATCACGGCAACCAAGGGCAACACATTTGTCGTCAATCTACTGATTTCGGGAGCTCAGAACGTGTATTCCGTCCCGGTGCAGATGAATTACGATCCGGCCAAGCTACAGTTGGTGAATGTGTCGAACGGCGGGTTCCTCTCGCAGGATGGGCAGGCGGTAGCCCTGGTGCACCGCGAAGATGAGACGACCGGAACGTTGCAGATTACAGCCACGCGGCCGCCGGGATCGGGTGGAGTTTCCGGGCAGGGCGCAGTGGTTACGTTGACATTTCAGGCCAAGGCCAGCGGACAAACTCCGCTGACGATTACAAGAGGTGGAGCGCGTGATCCCGGCCAACAGGCCATCACGGTGAATGGAGCACAGGCATCGGTGACCGTGCAATAAAATCGCCCGCGGCCGTTCTTAATCCGAGAGTTGAAGATGAAACACGAATTCCAGCGCGGGCCGAGTGCCAGACCAAGTGCGAGGCTTGCTCTTATTTATAAAGCGCGGGGCTTCACGCTCCTTGAACTAATCATCGCCTCTTCCATCTTAGTCATTCTGTCGACCATGGTGGTGCCGCTGGCGCGGGTGACCATCATGCGCGAGAAAGAGCGCGTGCTGCGCAACGATTTATGGGAGATGCGCGATGCCATCGACCGCTATAAAGACGCGGCCGACCGCGGCGGCTTCCAGACCAAGGTGGACAGCCAGAACTATCCGCCGGATCTCGAAACGCTGGTGAAAGGCGTGGATGTGCAGGGCAAGAAGATTCGCTTCCTGCGCAAGATTCCCATCGATCCTATGACCGGCACCACCGAATGGGGCCTGCGTTCCATGCAGGACGATCCGGATTCTGATTCCTGGGGAGGGCAGAGCGTGTTTGACGTCTATACCAAATCGCAGGGCACGGGGCTCGACGGTACGAAATATAAGGATTGGTAAATGGTAAGAAGACTTAAATCGAGCGGGAAATCCGGATTCACATTGCTGGAAATGATGATTGTCATCATCATCATAGGAATACTGCTGTCGATCGCGCTTCCCAGGTACAACCACTCACTGGTAGTAGCGCGAGAGTCCGTGTTGCGGAATGACCTGTTCGAACTGAACAAGCTGATCGCTCAGTACACACTCGATAAACAGAAGGCGCCGCAGTCGCTGGAAGATTTGAAGTCGGCCGGCTACATCAAGGAAATTCCTAGAGATCCCATGACCGGCGAAGCGAACTGGGAACTGGAGCAGGAAGACGTCCTGTTATCTGTGGACCAGCAAGATCCCGGCATCGTCGGCGTGAAGTCGGCATCAACCGCTATCTCAACCGAAGGCACCGCATACAATACCTGGTAGGCGACTGTTCTGTTTCTATCTCTCGCTGTGCTCCCAACGTTGAACACTTCCACGCTCAGCAAGTAACATCTATATATGCCCGTTGAGACGGAACTCACCCAGGCCCATGCTTCAATTCGCGCGCCCCGCGGTAACTCCATCACCTGCAAAGGATGGCAGCAGGAAGCTGCCATGCGCATGCTCATGAACAACCTTGACCCCGACGTCGCGGAACGTCCGCAGGATCTTGTAGTGTACGGAGGCACCGGCCGCGCCGCCCGCAGTTGGGAAGCTTACCACGCCATCGTTGCAACGCTGAAGAAGCTTGAGAACGACGAAACTTTGCTGGTGCAGTCGGGCAAGCCTGTCGGCGTGTTCAAGACGCACGACCATGCGCCGCGGGTGCTCATTGCAAATTCCAATTTAGTTGGCCACTGGTCGAACTGGGAGAAGTTCAACGAACTGGAGCGCGCCGGGCTGATGATGTATGGCCAAATGACCGCAGGCTCGTGGATCTACATCGGCTCGCAGGGAATTGTGCAGGGCACGTTTGAAACGTTCTCAGCCGCAGGCGAAAAACATCTTGGCGGAGACCTTGCGGGCAAGCTGATCGTCTCCGGCGGCATGGGCGGCATGGGCGGAGCGCAGCCACTGGCCGCATCTATGACGGGCGCGGCGTTTCTGGGGATTGACGTCGATCCCGAGCGCATTAAGAAGCGGCTGAAGACCGGCTATTGCGACTTCATGGTCACCACGCTCGATGAAGCCCTGCGCATTTTGAAGAATGCCGTGCGCAAAAAAGAGAATGTGTCGGTCGGGCTGGTCGGGAATTGCGCGGATGTGATTCCGGAGTTGGCGGCGCGCGGCGTGGTGCCCGATATTCTCACCGATCAGACTTCGGCGCACGATCCACTGAATGGATATGTGCCGAACGGCATGACTCTCGCCGAGGCCGTCGAATTACGAAAAAGCGACCCGAAAGCGTATCAGGAGAAATCGCTCGACGCCATCGCGTCGCATGTGGAAGGCATGTTGCGATTGCAGAAGATGGGGTCGGTGACTTTCGATTACGGCAACAATATCCGCACCTTTGCGTTTCAGCGCGGTGTGAAGAATGCTTATGACTTTCCCGGGTTTGTGCCCGCCTACATTCGTCCGCTATTTTGCGAAGGACGCGGCCCGTTCCGCTGGGTAGCGCTGTCAGGCGAGGCGTCAGACATTCACGTCACTGACGATCTAGTCTTGGAGTTGTTTCCCGAGAACCGCATTCTGCGCCGCTGGATTGATCTGGCGCGCAAGCGCATCAAGTTCCAGGGACTGCCGGCACGCATATGCTGGCTGGGATATGGCGAGCGCGCGCAGTTCGGCCTCGCGATGAACGATCTGGTGAAAAAAGGAAAGATCAAGGCGCCCATTGTGATCGGCCGCGATCACCTCGACTGCGGCTCGGTAGCGTCTCCGTTTCGCGAGACCGAGAGCATGAAGGACGGCTCCGATGCGGTTGCCGACTGGCCTCTGCTCAATGCATTGCTAAACACCGCGGCGGGCGCGTCATGGGTATCGATTCACAACGGCGGCGGCGTAGGCATCGGGTATTCGCTGCACGCGGGGCAAGTCACGGTAGCCGATGGGACCGACGAGATGGCTAAGCGCATCGAGCGCGTGCTGACCGCGGACCCGGGGACGGGCGTGATCCGCCACGTGGACGCGGGATACGATGAAGCGAAGGAGTTTGCGAAGAAGAGCGGAGTGATGGTGCCGATGTAAGGAAAATGAACGCTCGGAGAAGGGAGACCCTTGGTCTCGTGCGGAGGGTTGGCCGATGGCTCAAGAACGACCGGAACGGAGGTTACTCTTTGATTTCTTTATTCACGAAATCGAGAACTTGCACAACAGGGTAGATTGGTTTCTGATCTTTCACGGAATCCTCTTTGAAGCATTTGTGGCCGCCCACTATTTTGCGCATCGAATCACGCTAGGTGTGCTGGGTTGCGTTGTGAGCTACGTCTGGCTCGTAGCCGGCATCCGGCAACTTTGGAATTTTAAGCACCTCGTCAGCTCAATAGCCGACGACGGCATCATGGGAGGCGAGACAGGCCAGCTTTTCACGAAATTGCTTGAAGCGCGTGAGGCATTCCAGCCACTCTGGATGAAGTGGGCTCGGGCAACGCCAGCCTTCGGCATCATCCTCCCGTCCGCAGTCCTGATCGCTTGGCTCGTTGTAACGACCACATACACGGAGAACGGGTTCAGCGCAATAGCCCTGGCGATCGTCATTGGAACATTGGTTTTGCTAACTGTCTCGTGGCGATTCGTCCGAGGGCCGAAACCCCCGTCCGGCGCAGTTGCCCATCTGAGGCCGGAGAACACTTCGTCGAAGCATGACAGTCGAAACACCTCATGAAGTCTAGTTGGAAAGCCCACAATCTAGGCAGGTCGCAGATGTGGGATCGAATCCGGTTTACGCCCAACTTCCGAACCTCTTTCTGGGCCTTGCGGTAGTCGGCGTCGTCGACGGCGTTGTTTAGCAGGAATTCGGCTTTGCGCTCGGGAGAATATCGTTCGACCTGGGCAACGACCGCGCTTTTGTCGACTTTCGTAGACCGCATGGTTTCTGGTCCATTTACTGGATGTCTGATTATACGATGTAGGCATCGAAGAACCGGGCTTCCATCGATCCATTAGACCTCGACGGCTGTTAAACTCTCTTAGCGTGGTCTCACCCCGAAAACTAGATAAAAGAATGCAGCCTCCGTTGCTGTTGGCCAACATCGGCCAGTTGCTCACGCTGCAATTTTCCTCCGGCAAGCCCGGCCCCCGCCGCGGCTCTGATCTCAAACAACTCGGCATCATAGAAAACGGCTCCGTCCTCTGCCTCGGCGGAAGGATCGTCTCCGTCGGCACGACCAAAGAAGCGCTCCGCGATCCCTGGCTGAAGAAGAACCGAAAGAAAGTCACCGAGATCGATTGCGCCGGCAGAGTCGTCCTTCCCGGCTTCGTCGATTCACACACACATCCTGTCTTTGTCAGCCCGCGGCTGGTGGATTTCGAGAAGCGCATCGAAGGCGCTTCCTATCAAGAGATTGCCGCGGCCGGCGCCGGCATCCAGTCGAGCCTGGAAGGAGTCCGCAAGGCAGGGAAGCGGGTTCTCGCCGAGAAAGTGCTTGCTGTGCTGCGCGACATGACAGCGCACGGCACGACCACGGTCGAGGCCAAATCGGGCTACGGTCTGACAGTCGAGTCGGAATTGAAGTCCTTGGAGGCGATTCGCGAAGCTGCTTCCCGCTGGCCGGGGACTGTCATCTCTACTCTGCTGGGCGCGCACGTCGTCCCGAAAGAATTTCAAGGTCGCTCACAAAAGTATGTTGAGGCCGTCTGTAAGGAGATGGTTCCGCAGGCCGCGAAGCGGAAGCTCGCCCAATTCGTGGACGTGTTCTGCGATAAAGGGGCTTTTTCAGCAGCAGAGACCGAAGAGATTTTTGAAGTAGCGAAGCAGCATCGTCTCAATGTTCGGGCGCACATGGGCCAACTCTCGGAAACCCAGTTGCGGCCGTTCTTGCGTTTCAATCCGGCGTCATTTGATCACATGGACCACGTGAACGAGGACGACATCGCGCAGTTGGCCAAGCACAACACAATCGCCACGCTTGTGCCCGGAGCGAATTATTTTCTAGGACTGAAAGAATATCCGCAGGCGCGCAAGCTGATTGACGCAGGCGTGCCGGTGGCGCTGGCGACGGACTACAACCCCGGCACATCGCCGACCCTGAGTATGCCGATGGCGATGTCGCTGGCCTGCACGCACATGAAGATGTCGCCAGCGGAGGCCATTGCCGCCGCCACCATCAACGGTGCGTGGGCGCTGCGATTGGCGGATCGCAAAGGCTCGATCGAACCGGGGAAAGATGCCGACTTAGCGGTATTTGCAGTCGAAGACTACCGTGAGATCCCCTACTGGTTCGGGGCCAACCGGTGCGCGATGGCGGTGATGAGCGGGGCGGTGGCGCATCCGCAGTGAACTTTTGCGGCGGACCTTCCGTATAAGTGGAGAGTCATAGGTCCGTCCGGGCTGCGGGGCTGAAGAGATTCTTCCGATGAAGCGGTTCATTAACTTCAGTCCATGAAACTGTTCTATTAAGAAATGAATTCCAAGCGAATCTCTCGAGGAAAACTATGAAGCGAATTCTTGCGGTAGCTGCGTTTGCGTTGACGACATTATCCCTGGCCGCAGCCCAACGGCTGCCCGAAGTGGCCGCCCCGGAGAACTACAAACTCACCTTCACGCCCGATCTGGAGAAGGCGAAGTTCGAGGGGGACGAGACGATTTCCATCCGCGTGCTGAAGCCGACGTCGGAAATCACGCTGAACGCCGTCGATATCGACTTCCACGAGATCAGCATCACCAGCGGCGGAAGCACTCAGAAGGCGACAGTGACGCCCCAGAAAGAAAAGGAAATGGTCGTGCTCGTCGTTGAGAAGCCGCTTCCTGCGGGCCCAGCCACCATACACATCACGTACACCGGCATCTTGAATGATGAGATGCGCGGTCTCTATTTAGGCAAAGACGACCAGGGCCGCAAATACGCCGCGACGCAGTTTGAGGCTACCGATGCGCGCCGCGCCTATCCGTCGTTTGACGAACCCGGCTACAAGGCGACGTTCGATATCACTGCGGTAACCGACAAGGGCATGGTCGCCCTCTCGAACTACAAAGTGGTCTCCGATACGGCCGGCCCCGGAGACAAGCACACAGTGAATTTTGCCACGACTGCGAAGATGTCTTCTTACCTGGCGGCGCTCGTCGTGGGCAACTTTGAATACATTGAAGGTGAGGCTGACGGCATTCCCATTCGCGTCTACAGCACTCCGGGGAAAAAGGAGATGGGGCGGTTCGTACTGGGTGCGGCGGAACACATCGTCAGCTACTACGACAAGTATTTTGGCATCAAGTATCCCTACGGGAAGCTGGACCTGATCGGCTTGCCGGATTTCTCGGCGGGCGCGATGGAAAATACCGGATTGATTACCTTCCGCGAAGTGATTCTGTTAATTGACGAGAAGAGCGGCTCCACGGGACTGAAGAAAACCATCGCGTCAGTGACTTCGCACGAGATCGCACACATGTGGTTTGGTGACCTGGTCACAATGAAATGGTGGGACGACGTATGGCTAAACGAAGGCTTTGCCACCTGGGCGGCCAGCAAGCCGTTGCTGGGGTGGAAGCCGGAATGGAATTTCGATCTTGACGATGTCAGCCAGAATTCCGGAACACGCGGCACCGATTCCCTGGCAAACACGCGTCCCATCCATCAAGCGGCCGAAACTCCGGCCCAAATTCAGGAACTGTTTGACGGAATCGCCTACGGCAAGGCTGCGGCGGTGCTGAACATGCTGGAAGCCTACCTGGGCCCGGAGACATTTCGCGCGGGCGTGCGAGAGTATGTAAAGCAGCACTCCTACGGCAACGCCACCGCGGATGATTTCTGGACGACGCTGGCCAAAGTCTCGAAAAGGCCGGTCGATCAGATCATGCCCACTTGGGTAAAGCAGGCGGGTGTGCCCATTGTTAACGTCAAGGCGCAATGCTCGGGAAATTCCACGACCGTCAAGCTGAGCCAGCACCGCTATTACTTCGATCGGGCTAAATTCCAGGCAGGGAACGACCAACTCTGGCAGATTCCCGTTTGCCTGAAAGGATCGAATGGTAACAGCGCCAAGTGCGAACTGCTTACCAAGAAAGAGGAGACGTTCACGCTGCCGGGTTGCTCGACCTGGGTTCTGGCCAACGCGGGGACCGCTGGATATTATCGCTCGGGTTACGAGCCAGATCAGGTGCGCAGTCTGGCGAAAGATGCTGAAGCAAAGCTGTCTCCCGCGGAGCGTATCGGATTGCAATCGGACATCTGGGCCTCAGTGCGGGTCGGAAGCGAGCCAGTAGGAGACTATCTTGCATTCGCCAAAGGGTTGCAGTCGGACCGGAGCAGCGCCGTGATGCAAGATGTGCTGGGGGAACTAAACTACATCGGGCGTTACCTGGTAAATGAAAACGATCGCGACAGCTACCGGGAATGGCTGCGGCAATACTTGAGGCCGGTCGCCAAAGAAGTGGGCTGGGAGTCGAAACCCGGAGAAAGTGACGATCAGAAAACTCTGCGCGCAGGGCTGCTGAACGCACTTGGCTACGATGCTCGCGATCCGGACACACTGGCTGAAGCGCGCAAGATTGCCGACAAGGCTATGTCTGATCCGACCGCGGTGAACCGGGATCTGGCTGCCGGCGCATTAGGGTTGGCCGCGTTGGACGGAGACCAGGCATTCTACGATCGGTTGATGACGGCGTTGAAGAATCCGAAATCGCCGGAAGAGTATTACATGTACTTGTTCACGCTGCCCCAGTTTACTGATCTGAAACTTTTGCAGCGGACTCTGGACTTCGCTATCTCGCCCGACGTTCGCTCCCAGGATGCGCTGGGCGTAATTGCGAGCGTGATGGGAAATCCCGATGGTGAGAAACAGGCGTGGGACTTTGTTCTCGCGCACTGGGACGCAGTGCAGAAAGCCGGCGGACCATTTGCCAGCGCCCAGATCATGGGTTCGACCGGTTCGTTCTGCGACGCGCAGATGCGCGATCAGGTAACAAACTTTTATGCTGCGCACAAGATCGAAGCGGCGGAACGGACCTACCGGCAGTCGATTGAGCGCATCAATAACTGTGTCGACCTAAAGTCGCAACAGGAACCGAAACTCGCGTCGTGGCTGGGACAGCACGGCTCGTCAGCTGGCGGGCAGTAACGGTAAGCCGTCATTGCCAGCGCTCGGCGGGGTAGTGGGTCAGCCTCAACTGACCCAACTACCCGCAGTGTGTGGCGAAACACGCCACTCGCGGCTAATCGAAGACGTTGAGCGAACTGGCCGCCATTGCTATAATCAAGAAGTTCCGCACGCGTCCGGCAGCGATGTGTTTTCATTCGGTTGGCAATCCCGCAACAATCAGCGTGAAGCGAACGATCCTCGCAGCCCGCGGCGGAAGAGCGGGTTTCGAAGCGTGGCCAGGTAGCTCAGGTGGTAGAGCGCAGCCCTGAAAAGGCTGGCGTCGGCGGTTCAACTCCGTCCCTGGCCACCATCATTCTTAAGAACTTAGTGGCGAAGAGCGGAGATTTCCAACCCACGATCCAACCCATGATTCTCACTGAACTCGCTCTGTGAGCAGGTGAATTCTGTCTCCCATGAGCTGTTCCAGGAACTTGCCTTGCGCATCCCGCATAGAGTCCATGTCGGACTGCGCATAGAGTCCCATAGTCGTGCCGAAGTCCTCGTGGCGCAGCACTCCCTGTACGGTTTTCGGGTCCACCTTCAGCTTCACTAGTGCCGTCGCAAGCGAATGACGAAAGTTGTGAAAGCCGAAGCGTCCCTTCCAGTCCGCGCGAATCACACCTGCGGTGATGGCTGCAGGACGCAAGTATTTCTGCACCATAATGGATGCGGATAGCGGCTTCTTGCCTCTCAGCTTGACACTGGGAAACACGTAGTCGCTTTCCTTGGCGTACTTCGTTCTCTCGCGCCATGCGAGGAGGAAGCCAGCCAAAAGCGGATGTATGGGGACTGGAGCCTTGGACGCTTTTGACTTCGGCTCCTTGAACCTTCCCCACACGTAGGCTCGTCTCACATAAATTACTGACCCATCGAAGTCGAGATCCTTCCACATCAGGCCCAACAGTTCCGATACTCGCAGAGCAGTCGCCGCGTCGCTCAGGGTGAGCGTGCGTCTCGGCTCCGGAATATTCAGAAGAACCTCGAACGCTTGCTTGGGCGTCATAACTATCGCCCGGTAGTCGCTCGTGGTCCGCTGGCTGACCCAATTCATCGGGTTGCCCTCCTGCTGACGAGGAAGGAAGTTGTATCGCTGCCCGTGCCTGAAGACCAGGCTCATGATGCGGCGAATCTTGTCGATCGTAGGATCGGCTAACGGCTTCACCTTCTTCTGTGCGTTCCCCTTGCGTAGTTCCCGAAACCACGCTTCGACATCCCTCGATTCCACAGCCAGAGGTGCCAATCTTCCCCAACGTGGAATAATGCGGTTGATCAGATGTCGCTCGTAGGTCTCGATTGTTGGAAACGCTCTGAGTGAAGCAGATACCCCACTTACAGGATTCTTGGAGAAACCCCTTCAGCCGAGGCCAATAAGTGCGGTGGCGATGTTACGCCAATGACCGGATGGTTCTTGGCACTCCGGACGACTCGATGACCAACACCTAGGGCAGGTGCGGGGATTCGGCTTTCCTGCGGAAGACGTTTTTGCGAATGTCGGGCCAGAACTCCTTGAGGACATTAGCGCCGGCAGTAATCACAATCTGTGTGGCGAAGTTCTTGGCGGATTTGCTGAAGCCCCGTTGAGAGGCGGGGTAGTAGAAGTTCGACAGAGCGGCCTCCGAGGCATTGCCGCCAATCTCGGAGATGTTGAACTCGTTGGTGCCGCGATCGTTCTTTGTGATGAAGGTGCGGCTGAGGGCGTAGCTGGCGCGCCTAAGGAATCCATCCCTGCCGAGAGTGTAGTAGCGTGGGTCCTCGTGGGTGAGAGTAGGAAAGATAGCCTCGGTGAAGAAAGTGCCAGACACCTGGTCGGTGAACTCTCGCCAATAGTAACGGCCGAAGCCCCGGGCGCCGGT
>Ga0210405_10000304_pt1 | contig 68796 bp, 50 predicted proteins | sample IncBWH11MmetaG_FD_155492 | JGI IMG/M metagenome (GOLD analysis project Ga0210405, IMG submission 155492) | Forest soil microbial communities from Barre Woods Harvard Forest LTER site, Petersham, Massachusetts, United States - Inc-BW-H-11-M | ecosystem: Environmental > Terrestrial > Soil >...
AATTGGAACTGGAAAGGGGAGAGAAAACGGGACTAGGTTCCAAAGTAGGACTTGCCAAGAGGGTACTTTTATAATTAATGTATTGCGTTATGAATAAGTTCCTGGGCGTTCCTGAAATGGAACTCAAGATGCAATGGAAGCCACAAACCGGAGGCTTTTATGGTGCCAGTCATGAGCGAGGAAGCAGCCGTCCGCCGCGAGGTTGTCCCGATGCATATTCTCATCGTGGATGACGAGCAGTCCATCCGCGAGACCTGTGCCACGGTCTCCGAGCAATGCGGAATGAAGCCGATTGCGGTGGCCACGGCCGATGAGGCGCTGGAGGTCCTGGAACATTCGGCGGTGGACATCGTGCTGACGGATTTGAAGCTGCAGCAATCGAACGGGGTCGAACTGCTGAAGCGGGTGCACGACGTCCATCCGGAGGTAGCCGTGGTGGTGTTGACGCAATACGGAACGATCGAATCGGCCGTGGAGGTTACCCGCATGGGCGCCGTGGATTATGTCACCAAACCGTTCCGCATTGAAGAATTGCGTACGCGGCTGGAACGCGTGGCGCGCGCCGTGGAACTGCAGCAGGAGAACCGCCTGTTGCGAGAACAGTTGCGGACGCGCCCGGGGTTCGGGGGGCTGATCGGCGTGTCCATGAAAATGCAGGGCGTCTATAAAATGATCGAGAAAGTGAGCCAGCACGAGTATCCCGTGCTGGTCCTGGGGGAAAGCGGCACGGGAAAAGAGCTGGTGGCGCGCAGCATTCATTTTTCGGGGCCGCGCAAGGACCGGCCGTTCGCGCCGGTGGACTGTTCGGCGCTGGTGCCCACGCTAATCGAATCGGAGTTGTTCGGCTACGTCAAAGGGGCGTTCACCGGGGCCATGCAGGCCAAGCAGGGGTTGCTCGAAGCCGCTCAGGGGGGCACCCTCTTTCTCGATGAAATCGGCGACATGCCCGTGGACTTGCAGGCCAAGCTGCTTCGCGCGCTGCAAGAGCGCGAGGTCAAGCCGGTGGGCTCGACGGAGCGGCGCCAGATCAACGTGCGCATCATCGCCGCCACCAACCGGGATCTGGAAGCTGCCATCCGCTCGGGAATTTTCCGGCAGGACCTCTTCTTCCGGCTCAACGTGGTGCAAATCAAGCTGCCACCTCTGCGGGACCGCAAGAGCGATATCCCGATTCTGGTGACCGCCTTTCTGGAGAAATTTTCGGAGTCCCGGGGCGCGGTGCGCACCATCTCCGAAGACGCGATGCGCCGGCTGATCGCTTACGACTGGCCGGGAAACGTGAGAGAGCTGGAAAACGCCATCGAGAGGGCGGTGGCGCTGGGTTCCGGGCCGATCCTTCATGTGGGGGACCTGCCTTCCAATCTGCAGTTCCCCACCACCGAAAGGACGCCGGAGAAAGATGAAATCTTGCCTCTCGAGGAGCTGGAGCGGCGTGCCATTCTTCGCACCTTGCGCGAAACGGGAGGTGACAAGCTTTCCACCGCGCGCATGCTGGGCATCGGGAAGACCACACTGTACCGCAAGCTGAAGCAGTATCACATGGAGACCGCCGGGCAATAACACTGCCTGACCGTTCGTCAATTTTTTCCAACAGGCTGATGAGATATTTTCACTTCCGCCGTCTTCCGCCACGAGGTTCCACTAGAGGCGCGCTTCCGCGCACCCCTCGTCCGCCCCCAATCTCCAATCGGACTTCGCCGAGTCTTTCGCAAATAAGCGATTGAAGGAACGATCTCCATTAGCCAAAAAAGTGAGCGTTCGTATTTCTTCCGGGTGCGCCAGTTACTTCAGCTTCACGTACTCCGCTTTCGTGGCGAGGAGGATGGGAATATCGGGATCGGCGTCTTTCCAGAGTGTGAGGAAGTCTTGATAGGCTGCTTTCGCCTTGGCCGAATCACTAGACATCGCGTATGCACGACCAAGTTGGAGACGAGCGAGCGCTCCAGTTACAAAGTTCAGCACGATACCTCGGTGGTCTAGTAGCTTCTCGAATTCTGCGACTGCGGCACTCCCATTCTTCGCGAGCAGGTATGCTTGACCCCTTAAGTACGCCGGGTAGAGCGTTCCTGTCTGCATCGGGGGCAGGTGGCCTAATTCGTAGGGAGCGGCTGTCTCTAATTCCATCAAAGCTACGGTGGGATGGTTCGCCTGTAGTTGAATAGCCGCATTGATGGTTGGTAACCAGTAGAGCTTGATGAGGCTATTGTTAGGATAATCCGTCCGAAGCTCGTCTGCTAAGGCTTTGGCTTCCGAGGCATCGCCGATTCGAGCCAGTGTGAGCGCTGCCACTGTCTTCACATCACGTCCCGACGACAAGCCCAAAGCTGCCTTGGCTCCCTGCCGGGCAGAGCTTGTCTCTCCTAACTCTGCCTCCCGCAATGCAGCACTTGCCTTCCAAAGAGCCGCAATCTCTTTGGAGTCGGAGCGAACAGCCGATTCCACTGCTTGACGAGAGAAGTCCCGCGCCTTGTCCAGACGCCCGTAGTAGGCTTCAGTGTCGGATTCGGTCGACAATAACAGGCCTTCTTCTCCTCGTTTGCCCGCAGCCCATGACACTTGTTGCCGCATCTGTGAATCATCTCCATGCAGGAACGCTAGGAAGTAGATGTTCTGTCGCAGCACCCCCCCGTCTAAATTGTGCGCTAAAGCCTGATCGAACGTATCCTTGGCTTCCTCAAGCTGATTAACATGGAAGTAAGCCATTCCAAGATTCGAGTAGTGACCCATGGAGTTCGGATCAAGCCGGAAAGCCTCCTTAAATTCGGACAACGCGCTTTCATGGCGACCCAGTTCCGCTTCACACGCGCCAAGATTGTTGTGCGGGGCAGCCTCGCGAGGATAATCTGCTTCCCATAGTTGCAAAGTCTGCATTTGTTTCTCGATGTCTCCGGTCGCCCGAAAGTACCGCCCAGAGATGATCAACTTTTCTAGCTCAGTAGCGTGGTCGCGCAACTGATACGCTCGGCTGGCGTATTCCAGCGCGAGGGATGGTTGTTCGGTATTAGCACTAGTAACCGACAACATGCCGTACGCCATGGGAAAATTGGGGTCGAGTTCAATGGCTCGTTTAAAAAAAGGAGCGCTCGGCACACTTCCCTGTTCCTTCAGCGTTGTCATGCCAAGGCTGAAGCTCTTTAGAGCCTCCAGTGAAGAGGTTGTCACCTCTACAGGTACATTAAACTTCTGCACAGATGGAAGTGACTCTCCTAGCTTGCGGCGTAAGCTCGCAGAGACCTTGCTCAGGGCCTTCAGAACTTCTTCCTTGCTGTCAGCCTCTGCTTGCTCCTTAGCTAAACTATCGCCAGTGCTGCACCCGACGGCGTTTAAGTCGATCAGGTAACGGTTGCCCAAGCTGGAAATTGTACCGCCTAGCACAGCTTTGCTGCCCGTCCGCAAGCAAAGCTCTCGCCCCACGTCCATTGAGACTCGCTGGTTCCCCGGATGTCCCATCATCTGCAACGTCTCGCTGACCTTATAGTCTGAAAGCACATTAAGAAACGGCGATTGATCAAGTGACATGATTAACGCTTGTTTCAGCGCATCATCAAAGACAGGATCGGCAGTCTTGTTATTGAAGTCGGCGAGGACAATAGTGTCTTTATCGGTAAGTTTGGCTACTCGATGGGAATAAAAGTAACCCCCTGCGACAAGTGCCACGATCCCTAAAGCAACCCCAATCGTCGCTTTCCAGTGCCTTCTAACATGAGTGGGTGGGGCAGCACTTTCCATTGAGCGCCGTCCCGATTCCGTGTCTCGCTTCAGCCGTTGCAGGTCAGTGCGAATGTCCGAAGCGTGCTGGTAGCGCAGCTCTCGGTCTTTTTCCAGGCACTTGTTGATGATCTCTTCGAGCTTCGGCGGAACATCGGGGTTGATCCGCACCGGAGGTACGGGCGCCCGTTCCAGTATGGCATGGAAGATCATCCCGGAAGTGTCACCTCGGAATGGCAACTGCCCAGTGGCCATCTGATATAGAACGGCACCGAAGGAAAACAGGTCTGTGCGAGTATCAAGCCCCTTGCCTTTAACCTGTTCCGGCGACATGTAGGCGACGGTGCCCACCGCCGTACCGGGGCTGGTGAGGTGCTCTTCAACGTCGAAAGTCGCAGCGGTCTGCTCCGTTCCTGTCACTGGTTTGAGAGAGAGCTTTGCCAAACCAAAGTCAAGGATTTTGGCATGGCCGCGTTCCGTGACAAAGAGGTTCGCGGGCTTGATGTCGCGATGGACGATTCCTTTGGTGTGCGCGGCATCGAGCGCGTCGGCGATCTCGATGCCCAGCGAGACCAAAGCTTCCAGTTCGATGGGACGATTGGCGATGCGGTGCTTTAAGGTCGCGCCTTCCAGGAACTCCATGGCGATGAACGCTTTCCCATCTTGTTCACCGATATCGTAGACCGTGCAGATGTTGGGGTGATTCAAGGCGGACGCGGCCTGGGCCTCCCGCTGGAACCGGGCGAGGGCAAGGGGATCTTGGGCTACACTCTCGGGCAGAAACTTGAGCGCGACGAATCGGTGGAGACGAGTATCCTCGGCTTTGTAGACGATTCCCATCCCGCCACCGCCGAGCTTCTCGATGACGCGGTAATGCGAGATAGTCTGTCCAACCATGCCGGCTCCACTCTCGGCGAGGCATGTTAGGCTGTGCTCAAAACCAAGTCAACGCCAACGCTGGCAGGAGCCAATCTGCAACTCCCGGGACGGTCGGTAACCGCCCATGACCCCGTGCGGAATCGGGAGTTTTCTTTTGTTTGGGTCCGAGCCTGGCTCCAAGAATAACTAATCCCTTAGCTGGTCACGGATTGCGAGTCACCCTTCACGAGTCACGCTTCGCTCGTTCCCAGGGGTTCATTCTGGGAAGAAGGCCATGCAAAGTTTCGACATGGAATTTCTCACGCCCCACTCTCTCCTCTAAGTTATTGATTTATCAAGCGTAACTGACGTTTGCAGATGGCTCCGCCTATGCAGGAGCGATTTACGACGGGTCTTGATTTTCTCTCGCGTCTGGCACGTCCAGGGCAGGAGCGGCGCGAACTGCAGGAAAGGGTCCGCGCGTTCGAGGCGAGTGCATGAAGATTTGGAAGAAAACAGCGGAGAAGGAATCGACTGGGCGAGGCGTGGCGCGCGCGGCCCTGAATGGTGCCTCCCGCAAAGAATTGCCGCAAGAGGCGTTGCAATCGCTCTCCCAGTTGGGACCTGCAGGTCGCATCGGTGTCTGGCTCGAATCGGATGCTAACGCCAGCCCGCAGGACGAGACAGCGGCGGCGTTTCACGGAAAAGTATGGGACTCGGGAACCGATGAGACACCCAAGGAATGGGCTCAACTCTCGATAGAGCCTCCGCTTCCAGTAGAACTGCTTCTTCGCGGAAAAACCGTCGAACAAGACCTGCATACGCTCCCCCCCAACCCCGTCCTCGGCTTGCTTGTGGGACTGCGTCACACACTATGGGTCCCCATTGCGTGGAAAGAGAAATTGAGAGGCGTCATCCTGTCGGGAAGCACTGGAAAGCAGCCGGCCATTTCCCGCGAACACGTGGAATCGGTCGCCGCGGAACTGGCGCTGGCCCTGGGGTTTGAGGAGGAGCAGAGAATCGCCCGGCTGCGAACGGAGGACCTCGGCGCTGTCCGGCGTTTCCTTGCGCGACAGGCAGCCGCCGCTTCTGACGAGGCACTGCTCTCCAGCCTGGTCGAAAGCTGCACCGAGCAACCGCAGAACGAGAACGGTCCCGGCGCGGCGTTCGCGGTTATCGGCGCATTGCGGGAGCAGCGTGAAAAGTCCGGCGAAAGCCCTAGCGTCGAATTTCGCTGGCGCAGCGGGGATGACTCGTGGACGCACGCCATCGAGAGCGAACCGCTCGCCAATGTATGGCGGCGGGCGCTGGAGGCGCGGCGGGCGGTCGGCAGTGAGCCACCGATGGGCCGGGCGCGTGGATTGGTGACAAGAGTTGTCGCGTTTCCGTTGGAGTCGGAAGGGCAGCTTCTCGGGACGCTGATAGCAGGACTGCCGGGCACTGCCCTCTCCCTCGCCACGTTTGACCGCCTGGAGTTGCGCGGCGTCATGGCGGCACGCGCTCTCCGCGAGAGAAGGCGAAAAGAAAAGGAGTCGTCGCTCTCGGGATGGCTGGACGCGCTGCTGGATTGCATCAGCGAACCACTCCTGATCCTGGATGAGGCCGGAAAGATCACGGCGGCGAGCCGCGGCGCCAAGGAGTTAACCGGTTTCGCCGCCAGACCCGGCGGGCCGGAAACAGGGAGCCTTCCGGCACCAGCGCATTTCGCCGAACTCTTCTGCGGGCGCGACCGGGAGCATCTCAGGACCTGGTTGCGGGCGGCGCTTGACGGTGGAACAGAGAAGCGCCGTGCCCATCAACCCTTTCCCCGGGCGGAATTGCACAACGGTGTGGCCGTGCGACTGCGCTTGACCGTCCCGGTGGCAGGCCAGCCCCCGACAATCCGGCTCGAGCCCCTGGCGACCCGCGAATCATCCAGGCAGCCCGGCGACGCGGAAATCGAATTGCAAAACGTCATCGAATGGCTGGAAGAAGGCGTTGTCCTTTTCGATGCCCAGGACAACATCCGCGCGATGAATACGCGATTCGAGCAGATCGCCGGTCTCGCGCCGGAGGAGTCCGGGAAATACAGGTCCCTCGAGGCATTGATCGGGCGGCTTAGAAGTCATGCGGCGGATCCGGCGCGCTTTGCAGAGCGCTGGCGGGAGTTGGCGCGCGGAATCGAAGGGGGCATCCGCGAGGAGTTTCAAATGATGCTTCCGGCGCCCCGCACCCTTGAGAGGGCCGCCAGGCCCATTCTCGATCCCATCGGGCGGCTGCTGGGGCGTGTGGAGATCTACAGGGACCTGACCGCCCAGCGCGTCTTCCATTCAAAACTCCTGCAGACCGAGAAGCTGGCAGCGCTCGGGCAGATGGTTAGCGGAGTCGCGCACGAATTGAGCAGCCCGCTGACGAGCATTCTGGGCTATGCGCGCCGGCTCCTGGCGCACCAGGATGCCCCAGGGCGAACCGAGGAAGTGCGGCAGATTTATCAGGAGGCGGAGCGCGCCACCGCCATCCTCAGGCAGGTGCTCCTGAACGCCCGGGAAACGCTCCCGGAGCCGCGCCCGGTGTCCATGAATCAAATCGTACAGCGTTCCGTGGACTTGCAGCGCTTCAGCCTCGCGGCGGAGAAAGTCTGCCTGGAAACGGATCTGGACCCGACGCTTCCTTTCGTGCACGGCGACCCCGGTCACCTGCAGCAGGTTTTGATAAATCTTGTGAACAACGCCCGGCAGGCCATCGCACAGCACGGCCAGGGCGGAACGATCCGGCTGCGCACAAAAAGAACCGGCGAGAGGCGGGTTTTGCTGGAGGTCGCGGACAACGGGCCGGGAATACCACCGGCCATTCTGGCGCGGATCTTCGATCCCTTTTTCACCACCAAGCCCGCGGGCGTCGGAACCGGGCTGGGGCTGGCCATCGTATTGAGCGTGGTGCGCGAACATGGCGGACATGTGCATGTATTGAACTCGCCGCAGGGTGGCGCGGTTTTCCAGATCGAACTTCCATCTGTGGCGGAACCGGGGCAGGAAGAAGCATTGGGTTCTTCGATGCCGGGGCGTCAGGAGATTCTGCTCGAAACCTCTAAGGATGCGGACCGCAAAGCCCGATTGGCATCCGCGTTCCAGAGCCAAAAGGGCGCACGCATCCTCGTTGTGGAGGATGAGCCGACCGTGGCCCGTTTGATAGCCGACGTGCTCGAAGACGAGGGCATGCAAGTGGAGGTGTTGCTGGACGGCCGCGAAGCCCTCGACCGCGCGGCTCGGCAGGCCTTCGACCTGGTGATCTGCGACATAAAGATGCCCGGTCTGGATGGCCAGCATTTCTATAAATCGCTGGAGCGTTCGGGAAATCCCTTGCGGGAACGGTTTCTGTTCGTCACCGGCGATGTCATCGCGGCGCAAACGCGGGAATTTCTGGAGCGCAACCATCTGCCGCACGTCGCCAAGCCGTTCCGGGTGGAAGAACTGACGGAGAAGGTTCACGAAGTGCTGGCCCTCGCCGTTGATCATCAACCGCCGCCCGCCGAGGCGGCGAGAAAGAATGCGGCGAGAAATGGGTAGAGCCATGGGCAACCGGGAACGAACCATCTTGGTCGTGAGTAACGACGCGGCGCTGTGCGCGGCGGCGCGGCGGGAGTTCGAAGCGAGCATCGCGGAAGTGCGCGTGGCGTCTGTGACCAGCGTCGCCGCGGCGCGGCGCATCTTCGAAGAAGAAGTGCCGGCGGTGATCCTGCTCGAAGAGGCGGCCATCGCGCCGGAAGCCGGCGGAGCGCAGGGGATCGTGCCGAAGCTCTACGCGGTAGTGACTTCGCTGGCGGTCTATGCGCCGGTGGTGGTGATCGGCGCGGCGGCGCGGCGTGAGGAGCTTTCGACGCTCATCGACGCGGGTGTCGCGGATTACGTGAAGTCCGACGGAGCATGTCTCTCTTTGGCCATGGGCCTGATTCAGAACCACCTGCGCCGGGTGCAGCAAGTGGCGCTTAGCGCCTGCGAACCATTCGAGGAAGCTAATGAAGATTTCGGAGAAGTGCTCCGCCACGAGCTGAACAATCCGCTGACCGGAATTCTGGGAAACGCGGAACTCCTGCTGGCGGAAGTGCACAGGGAGAAGGACGGCAAATTTCCGCACGGCGGAGAACAGCGTCTGGAAACGATTGCCGCTCTGGCCGTGCGCTTGCGGGAAACCGTGAGCCGCTTGAGCCAGGAATGGGAAGCGCGCCAGCATCCCGTGCATTGAGCGGACCTGAAAACGGAACTCCCCGCTAGACTAGGGCTTCACCTTCGCCGTGCTCGCGCGCACGATCAATTCCGGCTCGACCGTGATGGCTTTCGGATACGGCGTTTTCGCCGGCGCGTTGATGCGCCGCAGCAAAGTCTCCGCCGCGATGACTCCCATTTCCCTCAACGGCTGCCGCACCGTCGTCAAGCCGGGATTTTGGAACGCCGCGCTTTGAATGTCATCGAAGCCCACGACGGAAACGTCTTCCGGCACGCGCCGCCCCGCTTCTCGCAGCGCGCGGATCGCGCCGATCGCGGAAATATCATTAAAAGCGAACAGCGCGGTGAAACCTTCGCCCGCCGCAAGCAGCTTTCGCGTCACACCATAACCCACTTCCGGCGACGGCGATTCGCTATCGAGCTGCCCCACCAGCCGTTCGTTGATCTCCAGGCCCAGTTCTTTCGCGGCGGCTCGCTCTGCCTCCCAGCGGATTTCCGTGTCCGAGCTGAACTCCTGGCCTTTAATGAACGCGATCTTGCGGTGTCCCAGTTGCGCGAGATGTTCCATGGCCAGCTTCGCGGCGCGCGCGTGGTCCAATACGATGTTCGTCACCCCTTCCACTTCGCGATGCCCGGAGACGGCCACCACGGGAATCGGCACGCCCTTCTGGCACACGGTGTCCACCGCGATCAGGCCCTCCACCGCGCGCTGCTGCAGCAGCCGCGGATACTCCTCGATCAGATCGGCGCGGTGCCGGTGGCTCACCACAAAATAAAAGTAGCCCTCCTCCAGCAAATGGTCTTCGATGCCGGAGAGCACCAGCGCCGCATAGCCCTCGCTGATCTCCGGCACCACCACCCCGATGGTAAAACTCCGCTGCGCGCGCAGCGACCGGGCCATGAAATTCGGCCGGTAATTCAGCTCGCGAGCCGCTTCCCGGATGCGCTCCTGAGTACGGTGCGGGATTGATTTTGCAGAGGGAGAGCGATTGATCACCAGCGAAACCGTGGCGGGAGACAGCCCAAGATGTTCTGCCAGGAACTTCAAGCTCACGGACCGCGCCGAGTCGTTTCCGCGCGGCCGAGAAGACGCAACCGTTTTCGACCGGGTCATGGGATGTAATCTGCGCGTAGTCTGGCACAAGCATTCCGTGGGAGCAAGTGCCGGAATATATTTTTGCTCTGCATCTCAGGGTGAAGCGAACCTGTTTCTCCGTCTGTTGCTTCTAGAAAAATCGATTTACCGTGGACTGGTTCTAGTACCTGTGCATTTCATTTTGTTCCACATTCCGCTTGACAGCACGCTCGTATCGGGTGTTTCATGCTCCTCAGCATCGGGGAAAATCGATTTACTGGATTGAGTTTTCGAATACTCCCCGCATCGACCTCGAGGTGAAGCCATGCGCTTGAAAGTCTTTCTCACGGTTCTTCTCTTTCTGCGCTATCTCCCCCTACGCCCAATTCGGGGCCAGTATCCAAGGCGTGCCCCTGCTACACCACTTTTCCGCTAGGAGAACCTTCATGCGTCGCGCCCGTTTTCTCAGCATTGCTTTCCGCGTCGCGCTGCTCTTTTCTATGGTGGTCCTTCCGGCGAGTTTGCTCCGGGCGCAATCCGCTGCCTCATCCGCGACAATCGAGGTTGACGCCGGGGCGCCGGCGCATCCCTTCCCGCACTTCTGGGAAAAAATGTTTGGTTCCGGCCGCGCCGTCCTGTCTCTCCGCGAGAGCTATCACCATGACCTCCGCGAAACCAAGCGCATCACCGGCTTCGAATACGTCCGCTTCCATGCCATCTTCCACGACGAAACCGGCTTCTACGACGAGGACAAAGACGGCAAGGCCATTTACAACTTTTCCTATGTCGACCAGATTTACGACGGGCTCCTGGAAAATAGAGTCCGCCCCTTCATCGAATTGAGTTTCATGCCCAAGAAGCTTTCCTCTGACCCGAACGCGCTTCATCCTTTCTGGTACAAGCAAAACGTTACGCCACCGAAGGATTGGGACAAATGGGAGCAGCTCGTGGAAACATTCACACGGCATCTCGTCGACCGCTACGGCCTCGACGAAGTCGCGCAGTGGTACTTCGAAGTCTGGAACGAGCCCAACATTGACTTCTGGGCCGGCAACCCGAAAGAAGCCACCTACTACGAGCTTTACGACCGCGCCGCGCGCGCTGTCAAGCGCGTAAGCCCGCGTCTCCGCATCGGCGGCCCTGCCACGGCGCAAGCCGCCTGGGTGGACCACTTCCTCGCGCACTGCAAAGAAAAGAATGTCCCCGTGGATTTTGCGTCAACGCATGTCTACGGCAACGACCGCGCCGAAGACGTCTTCGGCACGCACGAAAATATTCCACGAACGCAAATGGTCTGCCGCGCCGTAAAGAAAGTCCACGACCAGATCGCCGCTTCCACCTTCCCGCATACGCCGCTCATCTGGAGCGAGTTCAACGCCAGCTACGCGAACGAGCCCGCCGTGACCGACACCGCTTTCATGGGCCCGTGGATGGCCGACACCATCCGCCAGTGCGACGGCCTGACAGCTATGATGAGCTACTGGACCTTCTCCGATGTTTTCGAAGAACAAGGCGTGGTGAAAACACCGTTCTATGGTGGCTTCGGTTTGCTCGCCGAACGCACCATCCCCAAAGCGGCTTTTAACGATTTCGCGCTTCTCCATCAACTCGGCGACACGCGTCTCGGCGTGAACTCCGACTCCGCGCTTGTTACTCGCCGCAAGGATGGTTCGCTCGCCATCGCCGCATGGAACCTTTTCCTACCGGAAGAAACCGGCTCCCCGAAAACTCTTACCTTTCATTTCAAGGGCCTCAACGGCGCCCAGTCTGCCCGCATCACCATCGTCGACAAGGACCACGGCTCGCCGCTCCCCGCCTGGGACAAAATGGGCCGCCCCGCTTTTCCCACGCTCGCCCAAATCCGCGACCTACGCACCGCCGCGGCGCTCCCCGCCGCGCAATCCCAAATTCTCAGCGGCGGCACGCTCGCTCTCACTCTCCAGCCCCATGCTCTTGCCCTGATCGAAGTCGACAAATAATTCAATCATCGTCGCCAAATCCTAAAAAACGCAGTAGGCGCGGCAATACGTTAGCCCAGCCCGTAAGGGCTGGGAAGCTAGCAAGAAGAAATCCCGAACGGCGTAGGCGTGTCACAGGTTACTCCGGCCTGTGAGGGCTGGGCCATTCAGCCGCCCTAATAGCCGTTCGACCCTCATTTTCGACCGTCTACTGTAAAACACTTAACAACTTAAGTAAGGTGTGCTATGCTCCTTCGTGTTTATCGAATTCCATTCCCGCCGGTCTACCAATTCCTATCCTGGCATATCTCCTTACGTCGTTATCTCCTTGCCTCCTTACTTCCTGTTTCCTAAGTCCTTACCCCACAATCTTTTTGCCGGCCCCCACTCTCTAACCCCTGTCGTGTCAATCTTTTACGAAAACATGGGGAGGGGGGCCTTTCTGAGCCTTCAACTTTCTAACCTTCAACCTTCCAATGTGCCAACCCCTTCCCCCCCCCATCTCCCATTCTCCGTACACTCTTCCAAGTTCCGTATCCTGTAACTCCTGTATTTGCCACTCTTACGAAAACTGCCGGGGTGTATACCAACAATTCCCGTTTTGGTTCACCCAGAGCGATTTCCGCGAAGGGAACTCGCGATGTAATCAGCCCGATCACTTTTCCTCTCCGCCCCGAATCGCAGATACCGACCGGGTCGGCACGTTCACAAGTTCCGCTCCGTTTCTCCCTAATCCTTTTCTTCTCCTCAAACCTTCAAACTTTCAAACCTTCAAACGTTCAACCGTTCCCCGCCTCCAGCTTCCTCACCAGCCACGGAATAATCACCTGCCGGAAAATCACCGGGTCCGGCCAAACCTTCACCTGCCGTCCCAAATGCCCGCCCTGCGGATTGATCCACGCCTCTTTCGGCACGTCTCCGCTGTTCAAAATCAAATAGAGGTCCGAAATCGGAACCTGCGTATCCAGAACTCCCCCAATAATCAACATCGGCGCGGTAGGTTTTCCGAGCAGCTGCTGATCGACAAGCGACAACTTGGGAAACCTGGCCACCATGTCGTCCAGGTTGTTGACGCCCTCGATGATGGACATGAAGGCTGGCGCATGGTCGAACAGGTACTCCCGGTTCCCAAACATGGTGTTCAGCATGTATTCATTCTGAAAGAAGAGATGCGCTGGCGGGGACTGGACGCTCGCAGCCTTCACGCGCGCGCGCTCCACGATGGCCAGCTTCGTTCCCCAGTAAGCGCCCCAGCTGACGCCGTGAACGGCGATTCTCGTCTTATCCACTTCCGGCCTGGTTTGCAGGTAGTCGAGCACCCGCGAGAACATGCGATCCGCCGTGGGGCTTACTTTGATCGGCGCCTGGCCGGTGCCCGGCCCGTCCACCGCAAAAAAACCGATGCCATATGGCAAGATGGCGCTGAAGTTTTCGGAAAGATCTTCCTTGCGGCTGTCCAAGCCGCTGATCGCCAGCACCAATGGCACAGGACCCGGCGCATTTTTCGGCAGCCGCAGATACCCGATGATCTCGGAGCCTTCAAAAGGAATGCGCACGGTCTCTAATGGCGGGTCCCAGAAACGCGCGTGCGCGCGGAATGCCTCAAGCGCTTTGGCATACGCGCGCTGCTTTCCGGGAGACGCCGGCACCGGCCAGCGGCCAAAGGAATAAATGCGCCACGCCCGGATGTAATCCGCGTTGGCCTTCACGGGATCGCTTTTTTCCAACGAAATCGCCTCCGCATTGTAGCGGTCGGCGACGGCCATGAATGCTGCCGCCCATTCATCTTTGTCCCTGGTCTTTATGGAAGCAAACGCCTCGCGGAGGTCCGCGGGATCGAGCCCGATCAGCGGATACATTCCGTTTTCGGCGCGCTTGATCGCCTCGGTTTTGATTTCGTCGAGCGTGCGTTCCTTTTGCTGCGCCACTGCTGCGTTTGCGAACGCGAGCACAAAAAGAATCACCGACAGCAAAGGACCAATACGGTGTAATCCTTTTCTAAAATCCATTCACTTTATCCCTTTCATCAATTTCGCCAACGCAGCGTCGTAATACGTGGAGTCGTAATATTTTTCCGGCGCCGGCGGATGCCCGCCCCACTGGCCTTCCACTTCCGCCCGCAATTTCAAAACATTTTTGAATCCTTCCAAATCCAATCGCATATCGGCTTCGAACCCCCCAGGATGATTCATGCTGGAATCGTACGTCTCCACGGCCACTTCCGGCGTGAGATGAAATTCCTTCACCCACAGGTCGAGGACTTGCTGCTTGTTGGCGGGCGCCCTGAGCCAGCGCTGCGCCTCGATGATTGCCGCGAGAAAACCAGCCAATACGTTCGCGTTCTCCTTAGCCCACGCGCGCGGCGTGAAGAAGCCTGCCGCCTGGTACGGGCCAATCAGTTCCTGCACTGATCCCAGGCTCACAAAACCGGCATGCTTCGCGACGATGGACGTTGGCGGACCGAGCATGGAGCCGGCAAATTCCTTGTGCTCGCGCATGGCGGCCAGACGCGCCGGGGTTGCGCCAAACGGCTTGATTTCGTAATCTTTTCCCGCCTGCATGCCGTTCAGCAGGAGGATTTTTTTCATTTGCAGCGCGTACGCCGTGTTGGGCGCATCGACGATCAAAGTTTTTCCCTGCAAGTCCTTGATCGATTTGATTTCCGGCTGGACGAACAATTCATTTTGCGAGCCTTCGCCGCCCGCGACGATGATCACGTCCTGGTGAGCGAGTTCGACCATGGCCACCGCGTTGTCGACGGCGAGGTAAGCGAGATCGCCCTTTCCGGCAGCGAGGTTCGCGCGCAACACATCGGAATTCGGCAAGTTTTCCGTTTCCACTTCGAGGCCGTACTTCGCGAATAGTCCTTGCTTGTCCGCGGCGGCAAACTGCAGCGGCCGCCCCAGCAGCGTCAGCACCTTGATTTTTTGCAGGCTCCGCGCCTGCGCGAACGCGCCGCTACAACAGAGAAAACCGGCAGCGAGAATCGACAGGCAGGCGATTCGAATGGTACGCATCATTCTCCACTCCTTTAAACGGTTGAGACCTCGAGGAGTCGTGCCCACGGACATTCCAGCTCTGTGTCCCCTGAGTCCTTAACTTCCTTAGGGTCAAATCTTGTCTTGCGCGCCGCGCCCCGTTCGAATGAAAAGAGGGGAAGTACATCAGGCAGCATCGAAAGGTATGACCGCTGTACCACTCGCGGATGGAGGCTGTCAAGAATATACTTCTAGAAGTAAGAAAGAGTTGTAGTTAAAGTGATTTTCGAAAAAGGGTTCGGGTATAGTGGATGGACCAAATCGAGAAAACTCTCAGCAGTGGACACAGATCGGCTCCCAGTCTAGCAAAGCTGTGGAAGAGGAATCGCGCTAGAGTGGGAAACCGTAACATTACGAGGCCACAGCAGGAATTCAAGAGGAGAAGCGAGATGGCGATAGCAACGATCAATCCGGCGACGGGGCAAGTGCTAAAGACATTCGAAGCGCTGTCGGATGCGCAGATTGAGGTGAAACTGCAGAAGGCGGCGGATACGTTTTTGAGCTACCGGAAAGTGCCGTTCGCGGAGCGTGCGCGGATGATGATGAAGGCGGCGGCGATCCTGGACGGCGAAAAAGAGACTTTTGCGCGCGTGATGACGACGGAGATGGGCAAGACGCTGCGGTCGGCGGTGGATGAAGCGGCGAAGTGCGCGTGGGTGTGCCGGTATTACGCCGAGAACGCGGAGAAATTTCTGGCGGACGAAATCGTGGAGACCACGGCGAGCCGGAGTTATATCCGATACCAACCGCTTGGGCCGGTGCTGGCAGTGATGCCGTGGAATTTTCCGTTTTGGCAAGTATTGCGATTCGCGGCGCCAGCGTTGATGGCCGGGAACGTCGGACTTCTGAAGCACGCCTCAATCGTTCCACAAAGCGCGCTGGCGATCGAGGACATCTTCCGGCGGGCCGGGTTCCCAGACGGAGCATTTCAGACGCTGCTGGTGGGATCGCAGAAAGTGGACAGAATTCTGGGAGATCCGCGGGTAATGGCGGCCACGCTGACGGGGAGCGAAGGAGCCGGAATCGAAGTGGGAATTGGGGCGGCGAAAAGGATCAAGAAAGTTGTGCTGGAACTGGGAGGAAGCGATCCCTTCATCGTGATGCCTAGCGCGAACCTGGAGACGGCGGCGGCCACGGCGGTGAAAGCGCGGATATTCAATAACGGACAATCGTGCATCGCGGCGAAGCGCTTCATCGTGGCCGAATCGATCGCGGATAAGTTCGAAAAAGTGTTCGCGGAGAAAATGGCGGCACTAAGGGTCGGGGACCCCTTCGACGAAAAGACGGAACTGGGGCCGCTCTCGACGGCCGATGGATTGGCGGACTTGGACCGCGATGTGAAGAAGACGGTGGAGGCCGGAGCGAAGGTCCTGACCGGCGGCAAGCGGCTGGATCGTCCGGGGAACTTTTATGCTCCCACGGTGCTGACGCATATTCCGAATGGATCACCGGCACACAAGGAGGAGCTGTTTGGCCCGGTGGCGAGCGTATTCCGGGCCAGGGACGTGGATGACGCGATACGAATCGCCAACGACAGCCGGTTCGGACTGGGGGCGAGCGCCTGGACGAACGACAAGGAAGAGCGCGAGCGCTTCATCAACGATCTGGAATCAGGGATGGTTTTTATCAACCGCATGGTGGCTTCCGATCCTCGGATACCCTTCGGCGGAGTGAAGTGGTCAGGGCACGGGAGGGAATTGGGGGCGCACGGAATTCGGGAGTTCACCAACATCAAGACGGTGTGGATTGAGGAGGCCTCGTAAAAGGTTTTGCGGAATGGAGGAGGCGTGGTAGATTGGTCCGACAACTCAACCAGGTTCTGAGGAGTCCTCGGTAAAACCACTGGACTTAGGCGAGTTTTCTTTGGTACGGCGGTCGTACCAAAGAGTAGACTGACTTCTTTCGAGGGGATGTCATGTATAAGATCGTGCGTTCTTCTCGCCTCTACGAACAGATCGTGCAGCAAGTCGAGGAATCCATCCAAAAGGGAACAATGAAGCCGGGGGACCAGCTCCCACCCGAACGCGAGCTAGCTGAGCAATTTGGAGTGAGCCGGACGGCGGTACGCGAAGCGGTTAAGGCTCTTCATGAGAAGGGATTGGTGGAAGCCTACCCGGGCCGCGGAACGTTTGTGACCGATAGCACCCCGTATTCCATGCGGCAGTCACTAGACCGGATGCTGAAGATGGGGCAGGCCGAGGGTTCCAGTTACCTGGCGGAAGTACGCGAAATCCTGGAGCCGGAGATAGCCGCGCTGGCGGCCACGCGCGTCGACGACGAGGACCTTGCTTCGATGCGGGAGCAAATTGCCATCATGGATAACGCGCGCAAGGATCCGGAGGCGTTCATTGAGGCGGATCTGGATTTTCACCTGGCGCTGGCGGAAGCCGCGGCCAATCCGCTGATTCTTTCGTTGATCGATTCGATTGTGGGGTTGCTGCGAGAACAGCGGATGGGAATTTTTCAAGTGGAAGGCGGGCCGGAGCGGGGTCAGTACCATCATAAAAAGATTTTTGAAGCCATCGAGCATCGCGACCCGGCGGGAGCGAGGGAAGCGATGAAGGGACACTTGCGGCAGGTGCGGGAGGATTCGCGGCGGGCGCCGAGGGGACAGGAAGCTTGAGAAGAATTTTTGTTTGCACGCTTTTGGTCTGAGCTATTAGCCAGACAAGAAGGGTTCATGGCGAAGCTGGGATTTGTGGGGCTGGGAGTGATGGGCAGCGAGATGGTGAACCGGCTGCTCGGGAAGGGCCACAGCGTGACGGGATACAACCGCACGCGATCGAAGGCGGAGTGGCTCGTCAAGAAGGGGATGAAATGGTCGGATTCGCCGCGCGCGGTGGTGGCGGCGTCGGACTTTGCATTTTCGATGGTGACGAATACCGCGGCGTTGGGCGCGGTGATGAACGGGCCGGAAGGAATGCTGGCGGGAGCGGCTCCGGGCAAGATCTTTGTGGATATGAGCACGGTGAGTCCGGCGTACAGCCGAGAGGTAGCTGCCAAGGTGCGGGAAAAGGGCGGGGACATGGTGGACTCGCCGGTTTCCGGGAGCGTGATCACGCTCCAAGAGGGAAAGCTCTCGGTGATGGTGGGCGGGCGGAAAGAAACTTTTGAAAAAGTGAAGCCGGTGCTGCAGGACATCGGACCAAAGGTCACGCATGTGGGAGACAACGGGCAAGCGTTGGTGATGAAGATTGGGGTGAACCTGAGCCTGGCGGTACAGATGCTGGCGTTTTGCGAGGGAGTGCTGCTGGCGGAAAAAAGCGGGATTGCGAGGGAGACCGCGGTGGATGTGCTGACGCACAGCGTGATTGCGTCGCCGATGGTGCAGTATCGCGGGCCCTTTGTTTTGAAGAAGCCGGCAGAAGCGTGGTTCAACGTCAACATGATGCAGAAGGACATGAACCTGGCGCTGGAACTGGGGCGGCAACTGGACGTGCCGATGCCAACGACGGCGATCACCAATGAATTCCTGACGGCGGCGCGAGCGATGGGATTGGTGGAAAAGGATTTTGCGGTGCTGTTCGATGTGCTGGCGCAGATGTCCGGAGTGAGGCCATGACGATAGCGACGGATCAATCCAAAACCAAAGTGGAAGCGAAGACAGAGCACTGGATGCGGATGTACCGGCGGATGGTGATGATCCGGGAGTTCGAAGAGCAGGTGAACGAACTTTATACCCGCGCGCTGATGCCGGGACTGGCGCACCTTTACATTGGAGAGGAAGCGGTGGCGGTGGGAATTTGCGAGGCGCTGCGGCCGGACGATTACATTACAAGCACGCACCGCGGGCATGGCCATTGTGTGGCGAAAGGAGCTTCGCCGGACCGGATGTTCGCGGAGTTGCTGGGCAAAGAAGCAGGGTATTGCCGGGGCAAAGGCGGGTCGATGCACATTGCGGACCCGGCGACGGGAAATCTGGGAGCCAACGCGATCGTCGGGGGGAGCGCGGGGATTGCGACGGGGGCGGCGCTTTCTTCGAAACGATTGGGAACGGGACAAGTGGCGGTGTGCTTTTTTGGCGAAGGTGCGCTGGGGCAGGGAGTTCTCTACGAAGTGATGAACCTGGCAGCGTTGTGGAAACTGCCGGTGGTTTACGTTTGCGAGAACAATCTCTATACGGAATACACGCATTATTCGGAGACGACCGCGGGAGACATTCTGGCGCGGGGGACGGCGTTTGGGGTGCAAGCGGAAAGCGTGGACGGGCAGGACGTGCGAGCGGTATACGCGACGGCGCAGCGGCTCGTGGAGCGAGCGCGGAAGGGCGAAGGGCCGGCGTTTCTGGTTTGCGATACGTATCGCTACACGGGACATCACGTGGGCGACATCAACCGCGAATATTACCGTTCGAAGCAAGAAGAGCTGGAATGGAAGACGAAGCGGGACCCGATCAAGAATTATTCGCAATGGCTGGTGGAACAAAAAATTTCAGAAGAAGGAAAGCTGAAAGAAATTCAGGAAGAAGTGCGGGCGGAGATGAAAGCGGCGGTTGAGTTTGCGATTGCCGCGCCGTATCCGACCGTAGACCAGGTGGACCAGGACGTTTATGCCTGAAGTGGCGACGAGAGAACTGACGTTTGCCCAAGCGGTTCGCGAAGCCCTCGCGGAAGAAATGCGGCGCGATAAACGGGTGTGCATTTTTGGCGAGGACGTGGCGGAAGCGGGGACGCCGTTCAAAGTATTGTCCGGGCTGGTGGAGGAGTTTGGCGCGGAACGGGTGATCGACACGCCGATTTCGGAAGCGGGATTTACGGGGATGGGAGTCGGGGCGGCGATGACGGGGCTGCGGCCGGTGGTCGATATCATGTTCGGAGATTTTCTGACGCTGACGATGGACCAGATGGTGAATCAGGCGGCCAAAGTGCATTACATGTCCGGGGGGACGTGGAAAGTGCCGATGGTTTTGCGCACGACGCTCGGTGCCACGCGACGATCCGCGGCGCAGCATTCGCAATCGCTCCACGCGTGGCTGAGCCATGTGCCTGGATTGAAAGTGGTGATGCCCTCGACGCCGTACGACGCGAAGGGACTAATGAAGACGGCGATCCGCGACGAGAACCCGGTAGTTTTTTTTGAAGACAAGATGATGTACAAGCTGAAAGGGCCGGTGCCGGAGGAGGAGTACACGATTCCGCTGGGAGCGGCAGACGTGAAGCGTGAAGGCGAGGACATCACCATCGTGGCAACCAGCAGCATGGTGCAAGTGGCGCTGGGCGCGGCGGAGTTGTTGCAGAAAATTGGCGTAAGCGCGGAAGTCATCGATCCGCGGACGACGTGGCCGCTGGATGAAAAGACGCTGGTGGAGTCGGCGAAGAAAACTTCGCGGGCGATGGTGGTAGATGAAGGATATGGGCGATACGGGGTGACGGGAGAGATAGCGTCGGTGATTGCAGAAGGCGCGTTCTATAACCTGGAGGCGCCGGTGAAGCGGATGGGTGCGATGCACGTGCCGATTCCGTTTTCGCCGCCGCTGGAAGATGTGACAGTGCCGACGGAGCAGACCGTATTTGAGGCGGCGCGGGCGCTTTGCGGGAAGGCATGAGTTGCGCGGAACGGGAGGTGGGAGATGGCGCTGAAAACTTTCGGGCCGATGGCGGTGGATTGGGAAAACCGCATTGATTTTGACCGCTTGCGCCGCGAGCGGCTGGCGCGGGCGAAAGCGCTTCTGGCGAAATCGGAGATGGGGGCGTTGCTTTGTTTTGACATGAACAATGTGCGGTACCTGACGGCGACGCACATCGGGACCTGGGCGCAGGACAAGATCAGCCGGTTTTCGCTCCTGCCGCAAAATGACGAGCCCATCCTTTGGGATTTCGGGTCGGCGGCGCGGCATCACCAGCAAAATTGCCCATGGCTGGGAGAGCGCTCGCGGCCGGGGATTCCGCTGCTGCGCGGAGCGATGTCGCCGGAGATGGGCCGCGCGGAAAACGTTGCGCGCAAGATAAAAGTGGAGCTGGAGAAGCGCGGGTTGCACAAAGAGCCGCTCGGAATCGACGTGGTAGAGCCGCCGATTCTTTTTGCGTTGCAAAAAGAGGGAATCAAGATTGTTGACGGGCAGCAGTTGATGAGCGACGCGCGGGTGATCAAGACGCAGGATGAAATTTCGCTGCTGAATCACTCGGCGATGATGGTGGACGCGGCGTACGACGAACTGTATCGCGCGATGAAGCCGGGGATGAGCGAGAACCAGGCTGTGGGGCTGGCGAGCAAGGTTTTGTACGACCTGGGCTCGGAATATGTCGAAGCGGTGAATGCGATTTCGGGGGAGCGGTGCAATCCACATCCGCACGTTTTTTCCGATCGCGTGCTGCGGCCGGGGGATCCTGTTTATTACGACATTTTGCATTCTTACATGGGCTACCGGACTTGTTATTACCGGTGCTTCACGATCGGGTATGCGTCGCACGCGATGATCGATGCGTACAAACGCTGCCGGGAATACCTGGATGCGGCGATTTCGCTGGTGCAGCCGGGGCGGACGACGGCGGAAATCGCTTCGGTGTGGCCGAAGGCGGAGGAGTTTGGATTTCCGGACGAAGAGGCGGCGTTTGCGCTGCAATTCGGGCACGGCATCGGGCTGGCGATTTGGGAGAAACCGGTGATCAGCCGGATGGTTTCGCTGGAGCATTCGCACGAGATCAAGCCGGGGATGGTGTTCGCGCTGGAAACTTTCTGGCCTTCAACGGATGGTTGGAGCGCGGCGCGGATTGAAGAGGAAATTGTGGTTACGCAAACCGGGCATGAAGTGATCACGCGGTTTCCGGCGGATCAATTGATGGTGGCGGGGGCGCACTATCACACCGTCAATGGGCCGCTTGCCACAACGCGCGAGCATGAGGCGCCGCCCAGCCGGCGCGTGAAAGAAATGGTGGCAGAAAGCGCGAAAGTCGAAGGAGTGGCGGCTACGGACTGAAGGCGCGTCCCCGGCTTCCGAAAAACTATGGCGATCAGTGTGGTCATGCCGGCGCTGGAAATGGCGCAGGAAACGGGGAAACTGTTGGCTTGGCGAAAAAAAGAGGGCGAGCGCGTCACGAAGGGCGAGCCGCTGCTGGAGATCGAGACGGATAAAGCGGTTGTCGAGGTGGAAGCGCCGGGGGACGGGACTCTTGCAGGGATAACGGCTCAAGTGGGGGCCGTAGTTCCGGTGGGAGAAACGATTGCGTGGCTTGTTGGTCCGGGCGAAAAGCCTCCCGCGAAGACGACGACGGCAACGCCTGCGGCGCGGGCGTCTAGTGGCCCGGGACGCGCCGGCGCGGCTGCGGCAACGCAAGCGATGGAGCAGCGTGTGGGAGCGGCTCCGCAGATTTCGCCAAAGGCGCGGCGGCTTGCGAAGGAGCTTGGCGTCGACATTGCGCCGATTCGGGGAACAGGGCCCGACAGGACGATTACCAGCGAAGATGTACAGCGCGCCGCCGATTCGAAGGGCGCGTCGGTTGGGGCTGCGTCGGCGCCGGCCAACGCGGAATCGCTGAGCCAGGTGGCGCGCTTGATGGCCGAGCGCACCACGCAGAGCTGGACCAGCGTACCGCACTTTTTTCTGGTGCGGGACGTGGACTGTGGCGAACTGATGGGGCTCCAGAAAAAATTGAGCGCCGAGGCGCTGAAGTCGCAGGGGGCCGAGCCGACGATTACGGATTTGTTGATTGGAATTTTGGCGCGGGTGCTGGCGAAGCATCCGCGAATGAACGCGAGCTGGACAGGAGAAGGAATTCGTTCGAATGCGGAGATCAACGTCAGCGTGGCCATGGCGGTGAAGGACGGGGTGGTCGGAGCAGTGATTCACAAAGCGGACAAGGCTAAGATTTCGGAAATTTCCGCGCAGCGCCGGGAATTGACGGAGCGCGCGCGGGCGGGCCGGCTGCGTCCAGCGGACATCACCGGCGGGACTTTTACGTTGAGCAACCTGGGCATGTACAAGGTTGATGCGTTCAGCGCGATCATCACGCCACCGCAAGCGGCGGTTCTTGCAGTGGGGAGTATTTCCGACCGCGTGGTTCCCGTTGACGGAAAACCTGGCATCCGGCCGATGATGACGATGACGCTTTCGAGCGATCATCGCGTGGCGGACGGAGCGCGGGCGGCGGAGTTCTTGAACGAATTGGCGAACGCCATTCGCGAGCCCGAGAAGGTCTCGTAGCGGCAGTGTCCGAAAAATCCTTGGAAGGAAAAGACACTTCTCGAGCCGCGCAGCTCCCGGCTCCTACACTATGACGCCGCCCCATCCGCGCAAGAAAGCTTTCTATACAAATTCGTCGGTGCAAGTGCTGTTCGCGGCGGCCGCGGCGGTCGTGCTCGGTTACCTCCGGCCGGCGACAGCTATTGCCATGAAGCCACTGGGGGACGGTTTCATTCGGCTGATCACCATGATCCTCACACTGGTCATCTTTTGCACGGTGGTGACAGGCATCGCCGGAATGGAGGACCTGAAGAAAGTCGGCCGCGTGGGCGGAAAAGCGCTGCTGTACTTCGAGGTCGTCTCCACCTTGGCGCTGTTCATTGGCCTGGTGGTCGGGAACGTGCTGCATCCTGGCAGCGGATTTAACATCGATGCGGCCACGCTGGACGCCAAGGCGGTGGCGGAGTACGCGGGACAAGCGAAGGCGCAAACGGTTTCGGAATTCCTGCTGCACATCATCCCCAACACTGTCGTGGACGCTTTCAGCAAGGGTGAGATCTTGCAGGTATTGTTGGTCTCCGTATTGTTCGGATTCGCGCTATCGGCCGCCGGTGAGCGATGCAAACCGCTGTTGGATTTCTTGAACATGCTGACGGAGGCCGTGTTTGGCGTCGTCACCATCCTTATGCGCCTCGCGCCGTTCGGAGCTTTTGGAGCGCTGGCGTTCACGATCGGCAAGTACGGCATCGCGTCGCTGGGGCCGCTGGTCAGGCTGATTGGCACGTTTTACGCCACCTCGTTTGTATTTGTTTTCCTGGTGCTTGGCATGATCGCGCGCGTGAGCGGATTCGGAATCCTGAGATTCCTGGCGTACATCAAGGAAGAGATTCTTCTGGTGCTGGCGGTCAGTTCGTCGGAACCCGCCATGCCGACGTTAATGGCCAAACTGGAGAAGCTGGGATGTTCGAAGGGACTTGTGGGGCTGGTCGTTCCCACCGGATACACCTTCAACACCGATGGCACGAGCATGTACATGACGTTGGCCGCGCTGTTTGTAGCGCAAGCTACGAACACGCCGCTGACGCTGACTCAGCAACTGACGATTCTGGCGGTGGCGGTGCTGACGTCGAAGGGCGCCAGCGGCGTGCAAGGCGCTGCGTTTATCGCGCTGGTGGCGACGATGAAGGTTATCCCGACGATACCCGTGGCGGGGATGGCGCTGATTTTGGGGATCGACCGGTTCATGAGCATGGCCCGCGCGGCGGTGAATATGATCGGCAATGGAGTCGCTACCGTGGTCGTGTCGCGCTGGGAAAAGGAAGTTTCCGCCGAGACGCTGAAAAAGAACTTGGCGTGACGGAAAAGCCGGGCCCGGGCGCTGCGCGTCGAGCCGCGGGGGCAGCGCGCCCAGTGAATTGAGAATCGGAGCTGCAGGCTGGAATGGCGGAACGTTTCGATATCGTGGTGGCGGGCGCGGGACACAACAGCCTGATCGCGGCGGCGTATCTTGCAAAGGCGGGTTACCGCTGCCTGGTGCTGGAAGGCCGGCCGACCGTAGGCGGCGGAGTGAAGTCCGCGCACTTGACGTTGCGCGGATTCACGCATGACGTTTGCTCCTCGGCGCACAACGGAATCCATGGAAATCCGATCCTGCGTGACGATGAACTCAGGCTTGGGGATTACGGCCTCGAGTACATCTATCCCGACCCCGTTTTTCACATGCCGTTTCCCGACGGCAGTTACTTGACGCAGTGGCGCGACCTCGACCGCACGTGCGAGGAGTTCGCGAAATTTTCCAAGAAAGACGGGCTGGCTTACCGACGAATGATCGCGGAGTATGAAACCGTCAAGCCGCTCTTGAACGCGGTGATGTTCACGCCGATTGGCTTTGGAAAAGCGATCAACGACCGCTTGGCCGAACACCCGTACGGAAAGCTGTGGCAGCGACGCTTGGCGATGTCGGCGTGGGAAATCCTTCGAGACACTTTCGAGGATGATCACTGCCGGGCGTTCATGATGGGCTGTCCCTATTCGCTGCAACCGGTGCAGGATCCCATGACGGGGAGAGTAGCTTATATTCCTCTGCATCAGCAAAGGGAGAGCCGGCCGCTTCCAAAAGGAGGCTCAGGCGCGCTGACGGAGGCGTTGTCGCGCTTCATTGAGGCACATGCTGGCGTGATTCTCGCGAACAAGTGGGTCAAAGCGCTGCTCGTCGAGAACGGGAAGTGCATGGGAGTGGAATGCGAGGATGGCAGCTCTTATCGCGCGGAGAAGGCAGTGCTGTCGACGATTCATATCAAGCAGCTTGTCGATATGGCGCCGCGCGAATTGTGGGGACAGGATTTTATCGACGGAGTGGATACCTGGAATGCCGGCCTCACGCTGTTTGCGACAAATTATGCCACTAGCGAGCCGCCGAAGTATGCGGTCACCGGCGGCACGCTTTCTCCGGTGCATTCGGGGGTGATGATCAGCGCGGACCGGGCGCTGCGTATGAGCGTCGATTATACGAGCGGTACCGTCAACCTCCAGGATCCGCCGTTGCACGTGATTTGCTGCAGTCTTGCCGATCCGACGCGTGCTCCCGCGGGCATGCACACGGTGAAAATAGTCGCGTACCAGCCTTATGAGCTGAAGGAGGGCCCGCAGCATTGGGACGCCATCAAGGAAAAAATTTCCGATACAAGTTTGAATTACCTGCGGCGGTTCTCGCCCAATTTGACGGATGACAAGATTCTGGCGAGGACGATAGAAAGCCCGCTCGATCTGGAACGGATGAATCCTCACAATTGGCATGGCAGTTGTCACGCAGGCGCGTCGAGCCCATCGCAGTCAGGCGTGATGCGTCCCGTGCTTGGATACGCGCAGCATCGCATGCCCATCCCGGGCTTGTATCAAACAGGAGCAACGACCCATCCTGGGGGATCGGTCACCGGTGGCCCGGGGCGAAATGCAGCCACAGTCATGCTAAAAGATTTCGGGACGAGCATCGAGGAAGTGGTGAGCAGGAAAGCGTGAGAGCTTGTTCGAGGGAGGCGTGCCTATGAGAAAAATCAGCCGGCGGGGATTCGTCAAGACAGCGGCGCTCGCGCCGCTGGCGGCCGCTCCTTTTTCCATTGGCGAGCAAGCGTCCAACAATGATCGCTTTGACATTGTGGTAGCAGGCGCGGGACACAACAGTATGATTGCGGCTGCCTACCTGGCGAAAGCCGGTTATCGCTGCCTGGTCCTGGAAGGACGGCCCATCGTCGGGGGCGGCGTAAAGACCGCGTCATTGACGCTCAAGGGATTCAAGGACGATGTCTGTTCGACAGCGCATACGTTTTTGCTCGACAACCCCATGATCAAGAACGATGAGCTCAAGCTCCGCGACTTCGGGCTTGAATACGTCGATCCCGACCCCATCTTTCACATTCCCTTTGCGGATGGCTCCTATCTGACGCAATGGCGGGACGTCGACCGTACCTGCGCGGAATTAGCGAAGTTCTCGAAGAAGGACGCGGCCGCGTACCGGAAAATGCTGGCGGAGTTTGACGCTGTTAAACCGATCTTGATGGGAACCAGTTTCACACCGATTGGATTCGGGAAGCCGTTGAACGATCAACTGGCGCAGCAGCCGCGCGGAAAGCTGTGGCAGAGGCGATTGGCGATGTCGGCGTGGGAAATTATTCGCGACACATTCGAGGAAGAACATTGCCGCACGTTCATGCTTTATATGTCCCACCTGGCGGCGGAGCCGCCGGACGCGCCGATGACCGGGCGTTTGGCGTACGGTACCGCGCGCCAGCAACATTCTGGACGGCCGTTCCCCAGGGGCGGTTCGGGGATGTTGACGCAGGCGCTGGCGCGTTTCATCGAAGCACACAACGGCGTGCTGCTGACGAACAAATGGGTGAAGCGGCTCATTGTGGAGAACGGGAGATGCGTGGGCGTGGAATGCGGCGACGGAACTTCGTACCGCGCCGAAAAGGCGGTTGTCTCGACGATTCACATCAAGCATTTGGTGGACATGGCACCGCGCGAGCTGTGGGGCGAAGATTTCATAGACGGCGTGGAAACTTGGCAGGCGGAACACGCCATGTTTGTCACGCATTACGCGACTTCGGAACCGCCGAAGTTTGCAGGTGATGGCGGCGCGCTTTCACCCGTCGAAGCGGGCATCCTGGTTTCACCGGAGCGGGCGCTACGCTTCGGGTACGACGATGCCAGAGGCGTCGTCAATCTGGAAGATCCGCCGATGCAAATTATCTGCTGCAGCGTCGCCGACCCCACACGCGCGCCCGCCGGCATGCACACGTTGAAAATTATCGGCTGGCAACCCTACGAGTTGAAGGAAGGGTCAGAACACTGGGACAAGATCAAAAATGAAGTCTCCAACGCTTACCTCAAATACTTGCGGCGATACGCGCCGAATTTGACGGACGACAAGATTCTGGCCCGATTTGTGGAGAGCCCTCTTGATCTGGAGCGTATGAATCCGCACTTCTGGCATGGAAGCGCGCACGCGGGCGCGCAGAGCGCATCGCAAGTAGGACCGATGCGCCCCATGCCCGGCTGGGCGCAGCACCGCATGCCGATTCCGGGCTTGTACCAAACCGGCGCGACGACGTTTCCGGGCGGCTCGGTAACGGGAGCACCCGGCCGAAACGCGGCGACGGTGATGCTTAGGGATTTTGGGACGAGCATCGAGAAAGTGGTGGGGAAGAAAACGTAGTTGGAGCGCGGAAGCACGGCAATTTCTAATTTGCGAGGTTAGCCGGTGATAAAAAAATTGAAATGGATCGTACCCGCTGTGAACGCGGCAATGCTGGCGGCATTTCTGCTCCTTGCCGCGGGTCTTACCGCTCAACCAGCGGCGCTCCCGCAAGCGGCGAAGCAAATGGTTCCAGACAATCCGTCCGAACATACTCCACCGGTGCAGCCCGTCCCCTATAGTCACAAGAGACATCTTTCTCTCGGTTTGAATTGCAAGGACTGCCACACCAATCCCGAACCCGGCAAGCTAATGACCTTTCCCGACACCGGCAAGTGCATGCTGTGCCACTCGACGGTCGCGAGGGATAAGCCTCCGATTCAGAAGCTCGCCGCGTTCGCCAAATCCAAGCAGGCGATTCCGTGGGTGCGCGTCTACACCGTGCTTCCGGGCGTCGAGTGGAATCACCGCGCCCATCTGGAGGCAGGAGTCAAATGCGAGACGTGCCACGGCCAGGTTCGCGAGATGGAGGCGATGTCGGAAGTGACGAGCGTAACAACGATGTACAGCTGCCTGCACTGCCATGAAATGAATCAAGCCAAGACGGCTTGCGACACTTGCCACAGGCATTGATTCGGGGCAGAATTTTTGCGAAAAGGAACAGGGGCTATGCCCATCGAAATCGAAGTCAATGGCAAGAAATATCCGGTCAACTACCCCCCGGACACGCCTCTTCTGTATGTACTGCGCGATGAACTCCATCTGACCGGGACGAAATACGGCTGCGGGGAAGGGCAGTGCGGCGCCTGCACCGTGCTGCTTGGCGGAGCGCCGCGGCGCTCGTGCCAGATTCCTGTTAGCGCGGCAGCCGGGAAGCCCGTGACAACCATCGAAGGACTTGAAAAAGACGGCCGCTTGCATCCCGTGCAACAGGCGTTTCTCGAAGCAGGCGCGTTCCAATGTGCTTACTGCACCTCGGGCATGATCATGAGCAGCGTCGGCCTGCTGCAATCGAAGCCCAACCCTACTGGGGCGGACGTCGTTCAGTTTTTACAGGGGAATGTGTGCCGGTGCGGCACGCATCCGCGCATCATGGAGGCCGTCCGTCACGCGGCAAAAATGATGCAGGGGCCCGGGCGATGAACAACGCCGAAGAAAAGCTTGTCATCGAGCCGGAGCGCTACGAATTCCGCGCCGCTCCCATCCATCAATTCGAATTGGCGCGCCGTGACTTCTTCAAGATTCTCGGCGCGGGCATTGCCGTTTTCGCCGTTGCCAAGGATGCGCTCTCTGCGCAGGAGACGGCACCCGGGCATCGGAGTTTTCATAATGAAGAACTGCCGAAGGAGATTAGCGCGTGGTTGCACATCGGTGAAGACGGCACGGTGACCGGTTTTACAGGCAAGGCCGAAATCGGGCAGAACATTCGCACGGCATTGGCGCAAACCATCGCTGATGAATTGCGTGTGCCGTTCGAAAGCGTCCGCATGGTGACGGCGGACACGGCGCTGACGCCCTTTGACGCGGGAACGTTTGGCAGCCGAACGACTCCCACCATTACGCCGCAATTGCGGCGCGTGGCGGCCGCGGCTCGCGACATTCTTGTTCAGGCGGCGGCGAAGGAATGGAGCATCGCGCCGGAAGGATTGATTGCCGCTGACGCGAAAGTCACTGATCCGGCATCAGGCCGCTCGCTAAAATATGCCGAACTCGCGCGTGGCAAGATGCTCGCGAAGAATCTCCCCGCCGAAGATCCCATCACGCCCGCAGCGCAATGGAGGATCGCCGGCAAACCGATTCCAAAAGTTGACGGTCGCTCGTTCGTGACGGGACACCACCAGTTCACCACCGATATCCAGTTACCGGGAATGCTTTACGGCAAAGTGCTGCGGCCGCCGTCGTTCGGCGCGACGCTCGCTTCCTGCGATGACACTGCCGCGAAGGCCATTTCCGGCGTGGTTGTGGTGCGAGATGGAGACTTTGTCGGCGTGGCCGCGCCGAGCGCGCACGAAGCACAGAGCGCTCTCGATGCAGTACACGCCCAATGGAAAGAAGTGCCGCAGATTTCGAGTAAGGAGATCTTTTCGTATCTCAAGCAGAACGCCGTTGCGAAGACGGAGGATCGTTTCCGCAAGCAAAAAGGATCTGTGGAAGAGGGGTTGGCAAACGCGGTGCACCGGCTCGACGCGACTTACACCGTGGCGTATATCGCGCATGCACCGCTGGAGCCACGCGCGGCCGTGGCCCAGTGGGCCGATGGGAAACTCACGGTGTGGACCGGCACGCAGCGGCCATTCGCCAACCGCGACGAACTTGCGGATGTCTTCCATTTACCAGAGAGCAGCGTGCGCGTGATTGTACCGGACACTGGCTCTGCGTACGGGGGGAAGCACACCAGCGATGCTGCCATCGAGGCCGCTCGTCTGGCGCGCGCCGCCGGGCGTCCCGTGAACGTGGTGTGGACGCGCGAGGAAGAATTCACGTGGGCGTATTTCCGTCCCGCGGGTGTCATCGAAATCAAGAGCGCCATTTCCGGCGACGGTGCGCTAACGGCATGGGAATTTCACAACTATCATTCTGGAAGCTCGGGCATTGAAACTCCTTACGTCGTTGCGAATCAGCGAACGGAATATCATGCGGTGCCTCTGGTCCTGAGAAGCGGTTCCTATCGCGGGCTGGCCGCGACGGCCAACCACTTCGCGCGCGAAACGCACATGGACGCGCTGGCGCGCGCGGCGAAGATGGACCCGCTCGAATTTCGCATGAAGAATCTTTCCAATTCGCGCATGCGCGCGGTACTGGAAGCGGCGGCGAAGTCCTTCGGGTGGCCGCGCAAGAAAACGCAAGAGGGGCAAGGATTTGGTGTCGCGTGCGGCGACGAGAAGGGCAGTTACGTGGCGACCTTTGCGGAAGTAGCGGTGGACAAGGTTACGGGCGCTGTGCGAGTCGTGCGCCTGGTTGAAGCGTTCGAATGCGGGGCCATCGTCAACCCCGATGGTTTGCGCAATCAGGTAGTCGGCGCGATGATTCAGGGTTTGGGCGGCGCGCTCTTCGAAGCCACTGAATTTGAAAACGGTCGCATCAAGAATCCGCATTTCGCGAGCTATCGCGTACCGCGCTTCCGCGATGTTCCGGAAATCGACGCGATCCTCCTGGATCGCAAAGACATTCCCTCGGCGGGGGCTGGCGAAACGCCGATCATGGCTGTGGCCCCGGCCATCGGCAACGCCATTTTTGACGCCACTGGGGTTCGGCTCCATGATTTGCCGCTTGTTCCGAACGGCCTTCGTTCCAAGTAGCTTTCCATTTGCAGCACACGGCGCATTTGCTCTTGCCGCCCCTGTCCTTGCTGGCGATAGACTGCAAGAGGGCATTCGAAAAACAAGTTCCCGGAAGCCTGTTCAACAGAAATAGAGGGGATCTTCGCATGAGAAATTTTGCCCTGATGTTAGGGTTATTCAGCGCGCTATTGTTTGGCGCCGGATGCAAGCAGCAGCCGAGCGACAGCGAGGCCATCCGCGCCGGCATCCTGCAGCACCTCAACGGCGTGGGCACTCTCAATATGAGCGCCATGGAGATGGACATTCGAAGCGTTTCCATCAATGGCAATCAAGCGCACGCCGACGTGGTTTTCCGGCCAAAGATCGGCGCGCCTCCGGGAGCGGGCATGCAGGTCGCCTACAATTTGGAGAAACGCGATGGCGTGTGGATTGTGCAGAAAACACAGCCCACCGGCGGGGTGATCCAGCATCCGGATACGAACAAGAATCCGCACCAGAGTCAGGACGTGCATTCCGGCAGCCTGCCGAATTTCAGCGACGTTTTGAATCCTACGGGCGCGCCTGCCCAGGGTGCCCTGCCACCCGGTCATCCGCCGGTTAATTCACCACCCGCCACCTCGCAGCCGAGCGGGCCAGCGCAACCTCCAGCCAAGAAACCTGAGTAGATAACTTGAACCTTAGATCGTTTTGTCTTTCGCGTAGCAAAGCGATTCCATGTTGCATTCAATGCATTTCGGCTTGCGCGCGTGACAGATCCGGCGTCCATGCCAGATCAGTTGGTGGGAAAACTGGATCCACTTCTCCTGCGGAATAATCTTCATCAAATCCTGTTCGACTTTTTTCGGATCTTCATTTCGCGACAAGTCCAGGCGGTTTGAAAGACGTAGCACGTGCGTATCCACGACCACTCCACTGGCGATTCCATAGGCGGTGCCGAGCACCACATTTCCTGTTTTTCGCGCCACGCCCGGCAGCGTGAGGATCTCTTCCATCGTGCGCGGCACCTGCCCGCCAAATTTTTCAAGGATCGCCTTGCTCGCGCCCATCACCGATTTCGTTTTGTTGCGGAAGAATCCCGTCGGTCGGATATCCTGCTCCAACTCGCTGGGCGTGGCATACGCGAACGCCTTCGCGTCCGGGTATTTCTTGTAAAGTGTTTCAGCAACTTGATTCACGCGTACGTCCGTGCATTGCGCGGAGAGAATCGTGGAAATCAACAGTTGAAAGGCATTCTCATGCTTCAGTTCGCACGTCGCGTTGGGGTACGCTTCGTCCAGTTTCGCCAGAATTGCCGCCACGCGCTTGGGATCCGTCCCTGCCGCATGAGCCGGTTTGGAAACCTTGACGGACTTCTTGGAACTCGCCGCCCTTGATTTTGCAGGAGTGGATTTCTTCTTCACCGCTCGTTTTTTCTTCGATTTCGCGGCCATAGGAGCAAAAACTATAGCATGGAGGGAAGCGCCGCGAGCAATCTGCGGAAAGCCTTTCCCCGATGGCTGTGCTGATTCTTTTCTTCGGCGGGAATCTCCGCAAATGTTTTCTCCAGGGCAGGGAAGTAGAAAACGGGGTCGTAGCCGAAGCCGCCTGCTCCCCGCGGCGCCTCCAGGATTTCGCCGTCAACGCGATCCGTAACGATGGCTACGGCTCGTCCGCGTTCCGCCAGCGCAATCGCGCAAACGAAATACGCGTGACGCTCGGATCCCGTTTTGTCCCGCATCTCGCTCAGCAGTTTTTCAATCCTTTGCGAATTTGTCGCCAGCGGCCCGGCGTATCTTGCAGAATGAACCCCGGGCGCTCCGCCGAGAGCAGGCACGACCAGCCCCGAGTCATCCGCGAAGACCAGCCCGTCCCTGCACCGCGAGTAATGCAGCGCCTTGCCTGCCGCGTTTTCGGCAAACGTTGGAGCATTTTCTTCGAACGCGGGAACCGCATCAAAATCCGGCAACAACGCAAGTTCCACCGGAAGAGAAAATTCGGACGAATTCGCAAGCGCGCGATATTCAGCGAGCTTCCCCGGGTTAGACGAGGCGAGAAAAAGTTTAGCGTGCGCGCGCACTGAATTTTAGCGGCAGAAGGGCGCGTTGTTCTTCCGTCAAGCGGCGAATCCCTGCGGCGGCGAGCGCCAGAAGGTCCTGCATCTCGCTTCCGGAAAAGGCGCGTCCCTCCGCCGTCGCCTGGATTTCCACAAAGTGCCCGTCGCCGGTCATGACCACGTTCATGTCCACTTCGGCGCGCGAATCCTCTTCATAGGCAAGGTCCAGCAGCGCTCGGTCGTCAACAATGCCGACGCTCGTTGCCGCCACGCTGTCGATCAGCGGCGAGCTCTTCAAGATTCCGGCGGCGGTCAGGCGTTCAAACGCCAGGGCCAGCGCGACGAATGCCCCGGTAATCGATGCCGTGCGCGTCCCCCCATCCGCCTGAATCACGTCACAATCAATCCACACAGTGCGCTCGCCCAGCGCTTCCTGATCCGTCACCGCGCGCAACGAGCGCCCGATCAATCGTTGAATCTCCAGCGTCCGCCCGGACTGTTTCCCCCGCGCTGCCTCGCGCGGCGTGCGCTCCTCGGTCGCGCGCGGCAGCATTCCATACTCGCTGGTGACCCAGCCTTTGCCGCTGCCTTTCAAGAAGCTGGGCACGCCGTCATCCACGGTAGCCGTGCAAATCACTCGCGTGTTTCCCAGCTCAATCAGGACGCTGCCCTCGGCCGTGGAAATAAAATCCGGCGTAATTTTCAGAGGACGCATCTGGTCCGCGGTTCGGCCGTCGGCTCTCACTCTTCCTCCTGCGCTCGTCACTTCGGTCCCTACGAATTCTACGGCTTGCGCTCCGGCTGCGCCATCTTGTCTGGTGTCTTATCTGGCGTCAACGTTCCGGAAGCAGCCGCAGCCGGCTTATCTGCCGCCGGCGCTTGGGCCGGATGCGTGCTCACGACAAATGTCCCCGTCAAATCCAAATGCCCCGCGAGCGTTTCCACTTCCTGCCCATGAATCAGAATTTTCAGCCGCTGCACCTGCGGCACATTCGCTTCCAGTGTCCGCGTGATGGAATTCACAGCCAACTGTTCGCTCACGATCCCGGAGGGAATGGAAGTCGCCAGCGCCTCGGAAAAATCCGCGATCGCCGTACCATCCGGCAACAAATAAAACGCCAGCAGCAAAGCGTCCGGCGGCAGCGTACGAAGCTCCGCATCCACTGGACCCGCAAGCAGGGTATTCAAAACCTGCTTCGATCGCAGCACTGGGTCACGCGAAAGCGGCAGTTCAACTGTTACCGGCACCAGCGTGGCATCGATCGAATCCGAAGCCCAGAAAAGCTTGGTCTTCACCCGTGGATCGCCCGGATTGATCGCGATCGGCTGCGTCAATTCGCGCCGCGCCTGTTCTTCGCTCTGTTGTTGCAGACGCGCCGCGCGCTTCACGCGCCGGCGAAGAATTGGAAAATAAATCGCGGCAGCAAGTACGATGAAGACCAAGCCGCCGATCAGAACAATTTTCCACCGTGACGTCACGGCAGCGCTCCCGGCGTATTTGGAACAACGTAGGATGGCTTGAACGCGGCCGCGCCGCGCGCGATGGCATCCGCCACGCTCGGCGCCATGCGATCCAAATCGGCGCGATCCTCCACCGTCACGCTCGAAATTTCCACGGCGATGGCCGGCGCCGCTGTGGTTCGAAGCTGCCGCACACTGGCCGTTTGCGCTGTGTCAGGCGAGCCTTTGAAACGTTGCGTCAGAAATCCCTGCACCAGATCGCCAAACCTCCGGCTCAGTCCCAGAAATGGCGCCTGTGCACGTTCCCACGGAATCAAGCCATTCGCACCCGCGACGGGCGGCAAATCCGAATTCACATACACGCGCGCCGTTCCCGGCAATCCCGTCGAGGAAATGTGCAGTGTTACGAACACCGCCCCGCGCTGCGCATTAGCCGTCGCCGAGCGATCATCGAAAGAAGGATTCTCATTCCCTTGCCGCGTCTGCACGACTTGAAAGCCTTGCAGTTCCAGCGCCCGCCGAACCTGAGTCGCGAAATCCAGAACGATCTCGCTCTCGCGCATGCCGCCTGTGCCGCGCGCGCCGGGGTCCGTTCCACCGTGCGCCGGATCCAGAACCACGATGTTCAGTCCGCCATGCTGCGCTTGCGCGCCGAAAGCAGAAGCCACCGGTCCCGCCACCCCTTGCGGAGAACCCGCGGAGGGAGTCGCCGGCGCCGACGTGCCGGGCGCAACTTGCTGGGTCTGTGGAGGAACTTGCGATGGCGAAACCATCACCGCGGCCAGAAGAGCCACGGAGAGCAGCCCAATCAAGCAGAGAGACCTGCTTCGGAGAATGTTTCTCACCTACAGCAGCATACCAAATCCGTACCTCAATCCGCGCCGTCCGAGAAGCGACAACGCAGCGAGAGGATGTAAGCCCTGGCGCCCCGCATATAACCGGGTCGCCGGTAGCTCGCAGGGGCGCAGCATGCTGCGCCCCTACATCGAGAGAGGCTTCAATTTTGCATTTCGCAGCAAAGCATTTACACTCTCCACCTCATCCCTTTGGAAGGCGGCCCAGTGCGACAGTTCCTCGCGCGCGGCCTCATCCCACCGCTCGCTTGCGCTGGCAGCATCCGACGTCGGTCCCAAATCGGAGCTATCCACGACGACTAGTAATCCCCTGAGCGCCGCCTCGACATGCCGAAGCGGCTCACGCTCTTTGCCTGGAGCGGCAATTCCAAACAACCCAAATTCAGCATCTCTATCGCTTTCCACTGCCGCTGCAACCTTTTTTTCCAGCTCTTGCAAGGCCGTCAAGAGCTCGGTATTGCCGCCCGCCTCCCTCTTGCGCTCCGCAAGCTGCTTTCGCAGCTCACCGGCCTGTTGCAGCGCCAGCGAAACTTCCCCGAGCCGGGATGCCAGCTTCGAAGCCAACTCAAACTGCCGCACCAGCGCGTCCTGCGGCGTTTTCACGCGCGGATCCATCTTGATCGTCAGCGGCTGCGTGCTGCTCTTGCCATTCGCCGTGAGCTTCACCGTAAAGTTGCCCGGAACTACCAAAGGTCCGTCCAGTCGCCGGTACGTGGCGCGAACGCCCTTCGGTGCCGCGTAACGAAGATCCCAGACGAACCGGTGTATCCCCGCCTCCGCCAATAGCGGTTTCGGATCGCGTATCCACTCGACTTGTATCGGAACGTCCTTGGGATTCGTCTTCTGCAACACGTCATCGCTCGCGAACCGCCGGACTAGTTTTCCTTCAGAATCGAAAATTTCCATCTGAATAGCCGTTGCCGGCTTCTCCCTCAAGAAATAATCCAGCACGGCGCCCTCCGGTGGGTTCGCTGCTAACCACTCGTCCATCGGCACCGGCGTGCCTTGGTCCGAATTCGCGGGCATGCGAATCGCGGTTTGGGGGCGAAAGAGCCAAGCATCGGCACCGGCGACATGCGCATCCATCTGCCGCAGCGGCGTCACATCGTCCAGTATCCAGAACGAACGGCCGAAGGTAGCCACGACCAAATCATTTTCATGCACTACCAAGTCGCGCACGGACGTTACCGGCAGATTGAATTGCAAGGACTGCCAATCGTCCCCGTCATTGAAGGAAGCGTAGACGCCCTTCTCCGTGCAGGCGTACAGCAACCCTTTTCGCGCCGGATCTTCTCGCACGCAATTCAAAAAACTTCCTTCAGGAATCCCATTCGACACACGTTGCCAACTCTTGCCGAAATCCCGGGTGCGATAGAGATAGGGCTGATAGTCATCCAGCCGATGCCTGTCCACCGCCGCGTAAGCCGTCCCCGCATCGAAGTGCGACGCCTCGATGTGCGTCACCTTGCTCCATGCCGTCAACTCCGGCGGCGTAACGTTTTCCCACGTTTTCCCTTCATCCCGCGTCAGTTGAATCAAGCCGTCGTCCGTGCCCGCCCAGATTTCCCCTGCCCGCCCAAACGAAGGTCCAATCGTGTAAATGACGCCGCGCCGTTTGCCCTTCGGACCATCCGCAGCCGTCGCCGCGTCCAAGCTCGGCGGTACGCCAGGATCTTCCCGCGTGAGGTCGGGGCTGATCACTTGCCACGAGCCGCCGCCATCCGCCGTCCGAAACAATATTTGCGAGCCGAAGTACAACACGTGCGGATCGATTGGCGAAAACACCAGCGGCAGAGTCCAAGTGCGCCGGTAATCTCCAGGATGAGCTATCGATGGCGGCATCTCCCGCACTTGCTCGTTGCTGAAATCCTGCCGGGCGACTGTGCCGCCGTACACCACGCCGGCATTCAGCGGGTCCGGCGCGATGTAGCCATTTTCGCCGCCCACTTCCGTCGGCTGCCAATCATGAAAATTCAACGAGCGGTACTTGCCGCGGCTTGGAGTGGCCGCCGAGCCGCTATCCTGCTGCGCGCCGTACACCCAATACGGAAACTGGTTGTCCGTCGCCACGTGATAGAACTGCCCCGTTGGCTGGTTGTACCAGGAACTCCACGTCTCGCCGCCGTTGCGCGTCACAATTGTGCCTTGGTCGCTGCTCAAAGCCATCCGCTTCGGCTCGTCCGGATCAATCCACAGCTCGTGATAATCGTCGCCCCCCGGCGCGCCCCTGAATACCGTGAACGTCTTTCCTCCATCATGCGACTGATAGGTTGCCGTGTTCGGCAGGTACACCGTGTCCGGCTCTTTTGGATCCACGCTGACTTCACCGAAGTACCAACCACGCCCCCAGATGCGTTTGTCATTCGAAACGCGCTGCCAACTCTGCCCGCCGTTATCCGAGCGAAACAGGCCGCCCTCCTTGGCGTCCACGATCAAATAAATCCGCCGCGGATTGCTCGGCGCAAAAGCAATCCCGATCCGCCCAAGACCTTCCGATGGCAAGCCTGGACTGCTCACCCGTTCCCAGTGATCGCCCCCATCCATCGAGCGATAAAGCCCGCTGCCCGGCCCGTTCGAAGGCGGGTAAATGCTCCACGGCGGCCGGCGCGTTTGCCAAAGCGCCGCGTAAATCGTTTTTGGATTTCCCGGCTCGAACGCCAAATCGATCGCTCCGGTGTTTTCATCATGAAACAAAATCTTTTGCCAGTTCTTTCCCCCATCTTTCGAACGAAACACGCCGCGCTCCTGGTTCGGCCCATACGCATGGCCCAGCGCCGCCACAAAGACTCGATTCGCGTCCCGCGGGTCCACAAGGATTCGCCCGATCTGCCGCGAATCCTCCAGTCCGATGTGCGTCCAAGCCTTGCCTGCGTCCGTCGACTTGTACATTCCATTCCCATAGGAAATCGAGGAGCGCATGTCCGCCTCTCCCGACCCCGCGTAAATCACATTCGCATCCGACGGCGCTACGGCGATCGCCCCAATCGACGCAATCCCCTGCGCATCGAAAATGGGCTTCCAAGTTCGCCCCGCATCATTTGTCTTCCAAATGCCCCCGCCGACGCTCCCGAAATAAAACACCTCCGGCTGCCCGCGCACCCCCGCCACCGCCAGCGTCCGCCCCCCGCGAGACGGCCCAATCAATCGCCACCGCAGATCCTGAAAAAATTTTGGATCGTACTGTTTGGGTGCATCAGGTCCGGCCAAAAGCCGAACCGAAGCAACGAGCAAGAATAGGACTGATAGCAAACCAAGAACGAAGTCGCGCAGTTTCACGTCGGAAGTCTCCTGGCAATCGGCAAGCGTCTTGAAAGATTGTTGAGTATATCTTACCCGCATAACAAAACCGCCCGGCTCTTTCGAACCGGGCGGCAGGGAATCGTTAAACTAAAAATGGCCCCTAGGCGGTTTCCAACTCCTCGATCTCTTCCAGAACCACCGGCTTCGTGTGGCGAATCTTCAATTTCCCGGTGAGGAAGTAGATCAAGAAGCCAGCCAGGATAATCAGTGCGCCAAACAACAGCCCGTTCAGACCCAACACGGTTTCGTGATTGCTTTCCACCATCGCCAGGCTGAGGAGCAGCAGCGGAAAGACGCCGCAGCTAATCGCGCCGGTCAGTCCGCCCGGCACGCGGAAGCCGCGCTTCAGCTCCGGCTCGCGGATGCGTAGCGCCACCAGCGTCACGAATTCCAGCATCAAGCTGATTCCGTAAAGCATGATATCCAGCGTGATGAGCCGCTTGAAACCCAGCCCAAGGCACAGCGCCCAGCAAGTCGCGCAGAAGATGATGGCCACCCACGGCGCTTGAGTCCGGGCGCTCATTTTCGCAAAAAACTTTGGCAGCATGCCATCCCGCGCCATAGCCAGCGGCAAACGCGAATAGCTAAGCACCAGCGCATTGAACATGCCGAAGGCGCTCATCATCCCGCCGAGGACGATCAGGAATCTGAGCCATTCGATTCCCAGGAACTTCCCGCCAATCGCCCCCGCCACCGTTGCCCACGATCCGTCTTCGCCAAAAATAGAAGAGGGGATTCCCGTCAAATACACCGCCACGAACGGCAGCACGTAGCTAAGCGCCACGAGGACGACCGCCGCGATCATTGCTTTCGGATAAGTCCGCTGCGGCCGCTCGACTTCCTGCGCGATCGTCGAAGCGTTGTCCCACCCCATGTAGTTCCACATCGCCACCAGCACGCCCCCGAGCAACCCCAGCCCTGTAGCCGCAGGCGCGGCATGGGTTTCCGCAAGCGCTCCCATTTTGAACGGTGCCATCACCACGATCAGCGCGAACGGTGCCGACAGCAGGAAGAAAAGCCACAGCGAAGTGATTCCCACCACGCGGATTCCAGCAAGATTCAGCGCCGCGCAGGTCGCCACCACAAACAGTCCAGCATAAATTCCGTGATTCCCAACGCCAAACCACGGCGACATCTGCTTCAAGTAAAAGACAAACAGCGTCGGGTAGATCGCCATGTCAAAAATGCTTGCGGCCAGCGAAAGCCATGCCTCCTGGAACCCCCAGAAATTCCCCAACCCCCGCCGCACCCACGCGTAATAGCCGCCTTCTTGCGGCAGCGCGCTCGATAGCTCCCCAATCATGAACGCCGTTGGCAGGCACCACAGCACCGGCAGGAACAGCAATATCAAAATCCCGTGGCCGTAGCCCGCGCCATGAATGATCTCCTCTGTCCCATACGTGCCGCCAGACACCATGAAAAACGTGGCAGCCACAAGTGGCCAGAGCGTGAGCTTAGCGACTCTTTTTCTTGTTGTTGGGATGGCGAGGGAAGGTAGCTGGGTGCCAAGCGGTAAAGAACTCAATTTTTACTCTCGTCCTCCTAAGGGAAACTCGCTCGCGCCGCTGCGGTAAAGCGAGTTCGCATTCGCAGAATACAAGAGTCGCCCCTGCATGCAAGAAAAAAATGCGTACCAGCGAAAATATTTTTCAGCCGCGCCAAACACGCTTCCGCACTGCCCGCTCACCCGTCTTCCAAATCCTTCGCGGCCGCTTCCCGATTCTCTCCCTGCACCGTCTATCAAGGAGCTTGTGCTACACTTCGCTCCCGGTTTCGGGCCCACATTCCAAAGATTGAGGAGTCGTCTGCATGAAGCTAATGCCGTGCGTCGTGTTCGCGTCCCTTGCCACCTGCTTTTCGTTCTCAGCTAATGCCCAGGAGCCGGCTCCCAAGCCGTCTGCCGCGCCTGCGAGCGCTCCCCGCGGCATCACCATCGACGACTTCTTCCAAATCCGCGATGTCGCTCAGCCTGAACTGAGCCCCGACGGCCAATGGGTCGCCTACTCCGTCCGGACCCGCATGCTCAAGGAAGACAAGAGCGAGCAGCGCCTCTGGATGGTTTCCACCCACGGCGGCGATGCCATCCCCATGACTGCCGAAGGAGTCTCTTCCTCGCACCCCCGGTGGAGTCCCGACGGCAAGCATCTGGCCTTTCTCTCCGCGCGCAACGGCGGCAAGAACCAAGTCTGGCTCCTCGACCGCCGCGGCGGTGAAGCAGAGCGCCTCACCGAGGTCGCCCAAGGCGTCAACGACTTTGAATGGTCCCCCGATAGCACCCGTCTCGTTCTAGTCCTTCAGGATCCCAAGCCTGAGGACCTCGAAGCTGCCAAAGACAAGGAAAAGGATAAAGAAAAGCCTGCCGCCAAACCGAAGACTCCCCCGCCTTTCGTCATCGATCGCCTCCAATTCAAGGAAGACAACACCGGCTACCTCGATCGCCGCCGCGACCACCTGTACGTCTTCGATGTGGCCTCAAAAAAATCCACCCAAGTGACCAGCGGCGACTTCGACGACACCGATCCCGCCTGGTCGCCCGACGGCAAGTCCCTCGCCTTCACCAGCAACCGCAGTACGCCCGACCCCGACCGCAACTACAACTCTGATATCTGGATCGTCGCTGCCGACAATACCGACAAAGGCGCCCACCTCACCCAAATCACCACCAATCCCGGCCCCGACCGCCAACCCGCCTGGTCCCCTGACGGCAAGTGGATCGCCTACGTCACCGAAACCGACCTTAAGGCCATGATCTACGCCACCCACCACCTCGCCATCGCGCCTTCCTCCGGTGGCGAAGCCAAAGTTTTGACTCTCGCCTTCGACCGCAGCGTGCGCCGCCCGCGTTTCTCCGCCGATGGCCGCTCCCTTTACTTCATCGCCGACGACGACGGCACGGATAATCTTTTTCGCATTCCAGCCACAGGTGGCGAAGTCTCGCGTACCATTAGCGGTCCTCTCAGTGTCGCTTCCTATTCGGTCGGCAAAGACAGCGCCATCGCCGCGCAAATTAGTTCGCTCGATCGCCCGGATGAAATCTTCTATTTCAGCGACAATAAGCTCACCCGTCTAACCAAAACCAACGACGCGCTCTTCGCCCAACTCCGCCTCGCCCAAGTCGACTACGTCCACTTCAAGAGCAAAGACGGCACTCGTGTCTCCGGCTACCTCTACAAACCCCTCGACTACACTCCGGGCAAAAAAGTTCCCACCCTTCTCAATCCTCACGGCGGCCCCGTCGGCCAATATTCCGCTTCCTTCTACCACCTTGCCCAGCTCTACGCCGCCAATGGCTACGCCGTCCTTCTCCCCAATCCCCGCGGCTCCTCCGGCTACGGCCAGAAATTCTGCCAAGCCATCTTTGCCGACTGGGGAAACAAGGACTATCAGGACGACATGGCCATGGTCGATTACGCCGTCGCCCAAGGCATTGCCGATCCGGACAAGCTCGGCGTCGGTGGCTGGTCCTACGGTGGCATGTCCACCGACTTCATCATCGAGCAAACCACGCGCTTCAAAGCCGCCATCTCCGGCGCCGGCATCGCTCTGATGACCAGCGGCTTCGGCCACGATCAATACCAGAAAGACTACTTCTACGAACTCGGCTACCCTTGGGAAAACAAAGCCGTGTGGGAAAAAATCTCCCCGTTCTACCGCGTCAACAACATCACCACGCCCACGCTTTTCATGGGCGGCGACATTGACTGGAACGTGCCCATCATCGGCGGGGAGCAGATGTACCAAGCCCTAAAAAGCCTCGGCCGAACCACCGAACTGGTCGTTTACCCAGGCGAACATCATGGCTTAACCATGCCCTCCCACCTCAAGGACCGCCTCGAGCGCCACCTCGCCTGGTACAACCACTACGTAAAAGGCGACCCCGCCCCCGCACGTCCTGCCGAACCCCCGCAGGTGCCAGCGACGAAAGCAGGAAGCGAATAATGCCTGCCCGTGTTTCGATTCTGGCTGCGTTTCTTTCCCTGCTTTGTTGCATTTCGGTCTCGGCGCAATCCAAATTCACCGTCGGCACCGCCTCTGCCGCCCCGGGCGAAAAATCCACCGGCACCCTCGAAGTTCCTGCCGGCGTCGACGCCGCCACCAGCATCCCCGTCGTCGTCGTGAACGGCGCCAAGCCCGGCAAAGTCCTAGCCCTAGTTTCCGGCGCCCACGGCACCGAATACGTCTCCATCATCGCCATCGAAAAGCTCATCGCCGCCCTCGACCCCGCCCAAGTCACCGGCACCGTCATTCTCGTCCCGCTCATCAACATCCAGTCCTTCGAGCAAAAAGTCCCCCACGTCAATCCCATCGACAACAAGAGCATGAACCGCTTCTACCCCGGCAAACCCGACGGCACGCAAACCGAGCGCGCTTCCTACCTCATCACCAGGGAAATCGTCGACCGCTGCGACTACCTCATCGACTACCACGGCGGCGACCTCGACGAAAGCCTCCGTCCCTACGCCTACTGGGGCCCCACCGGCCGCGAAGCCCAGGATCGCACCTCCAAAGAAATGGTTCTTGCCTTCGGCCTAGACCACATCATCATCTGGCGCGAACGCCCCACCGATCCCGCCGCCACCCGCTATCTCGATAACACCGCCTCCGTCCGTGGCAAGCCTTCCATCGTCGTCGAAGCCGGCCATGCCGGTACCGTCGACTCCGACGATCTAGCCCTCCTCGTCAACGGCACCCTCAGCACCATGCGCACCCTGAAAATGCTCCCCGGCGACCCGCACCCCATCGAAAATCCCGTCTGGATTGAAAAGTTGGTGGACGTCCTGGCCGATGGCCCCGGCATCTGGTATCCCCTGGTCAAGCGCGGCACCTACGTGTCCGCCGGCATGAAGCTCGGCACCGTCACCGACTATGCCGGCAAGGTAATCGCGGAGCCTCGCGCCCCCGTCTCCGCCGTAGTCCTCCACGTCAACGCCGTCCCCTCCCTCAAAAAAGGAGACAACATCGCCGACTTAGGCGTAGTCGCCCCTCACGCGCCCTAACGTGGCGCTGACCTCTATTTGATTTTTGATTTGTGGCGGCGACTGAACGTCGCCATCTTGCGCCCGCATCGCGCCTGTTGCGCTTAGTTGGTGCGCGTGGCGAACTGGCGATCCATGCTCATGGACAGACTTTGGTCAAGTACCACTGCCACATAGCGCGAGCAGATTTGCATTTCACCTTTTGCCCATGCGGAAATGGCCGGAAGCTTCACTCGGAAAGCGTTCTCCAGTTTCTCAACCGCGCGGTAGTACACCGATACTTCTCTTAGCCAGGGGCTTTTCTTCTTCAAATCAGGGGACAACTCGTGGCACAAATGCAGCAGTGTGCTGAAATCAGCGGCGCCGACGTGTGCTCCGTCAATCCCAGCCGTCAGTTGCAGCGACTCAGACAGCGGCTGATTTGCGGTCGTTATCCAAATCGCGCGCCATTGTGAGATTCCGAATTTCACAAGGGCGAACGCCGCAAACACGAGGATGAAGATCGAGACCATATTTTGCTCAACGTAAGTTTCTTAGGATTCAGCTCTTTTTCCAATGGGACGCGGGTACCAGCCAGGTAGAACTCTTGTGCAGCCGGAGGTCTTCCGTAAGTCACTGATTACAAACATGTTAGTGAGTCTATCAGCTTGACCATTCGGTCTTGCCCACCCTTCCTATCTCCGAGTAACTAACTTGTAATTCCAAGGTGGAACAGTCTTGACCCGCACACCCGGACAGACTAATTTAGTTGAATCGGCGCAGTCTTGTCCCTAAATTCCAACCCATGAATGAGCCCCCCATTCATCCCGGCGCAGCTTCTGTAGAGGCCAGCGATCAAGAACTGGCGCGCGAATTTCAGAGAATTGAAAAGCGTGATTGGTGGGTCTGGGGTTACTCGATTTTTGTTGCTTTCCTCCTCGTCTTCACAGTCATCGCATTCAGTCTCCCGGCAGTGCGTCGCGGCGCGGAGACCATCTTCCGGATCAACATTGTCGATGTTGTTTTTGGTCTGATCGTTTTGGTCGTGCTTTTTAACGTCCATGTGATTTCTCAAGCCATTCTTATCAAGAGGCTTCGCCGCCAGCTCGCCGAGAGACAGGGCCATTCCGACCTTCTCCGCAATCTGGCCATGGTTGATCCATTGACCGGTCTGTATAACCGTCGCTTTGCGGAGCAGCGCTTGGCCGCCGAAGTGGCTCGTTCGGAGCGCAAAGGACACCCGCTGACCGTACTTACCTTGGACTTGAACAATTTCAAGGAGATCAACGACACCTACGGCCATCCCGCCGGTGACCTTGTATTGCAGAAATTTGCCGCCCTCCTGAATAACGCGATTCGGGGAGGCGACCTGGCGGTGCGTTTGGGTGGAGACGAGTTTCTCGTTTTGCTCCCGGAGTGCACCTCGCAGCAGTTGAAACTTGTGTTGGGACGTCTCGGCTCATTGGAAGTAGACTGGCACGGCAAAGAAATTCCCATCACCTTCTCCGCCGGATGGAAGCAATACGAACTGGGCGAGCGGCCAGAGGAAATGCTGGCAAGCGCGGATAAGGTTCTGTACGCCAGAAAGCGCGCCGGTAAGAAAACGCGACCGCTCGCAAAAGGCCATCACCAAGCGCCAAAACAACGCGCTCAAACGGAGACAGAAGCCGCTCCACTCAGCGTCTTGGTCGATCTGACCTGCCCTCACTGCCGCAAGAAAAATTCCGTCGCACTGGACACCCATTCCGGCGCCAATAACGCTGCTGCTCGCGAAGTCCAATGTGCTCACTGCAAGCAGGCCTGGGAGCCCGTGCTCTCCGGGCCCATCATGGCCGGCCCGTTTCCCAAATAATCTCCCCCCTTACAGAGCCGCCGCGAGGAGCGCCCCCGGCGTATTCGCCCGTTCGGTAGTGGGTCAGTTTGAATTTTATTAATCGTGACAATAGAGGTCAAAATTCAAACTGACCCACTACTGCCCGTTCTGGTAACTCGATTCCATTTGTGTGACCATCTACACTTCCGCGGAGCGTCACAAGCGATGCGCCAGATCAGCATCAAAGTCGTTCTATCCAGCTCTCTCCTGGCTGCCGCGCTAGCCTACGCCGCCCCAACCGCCGATCTCCCCTTCGGCCCCTGGACCCGCGCCTCCAACGAACCCATCCTCTCCCCCCAAGGCACCACTTGGGAGTCCGCCGGCACCTTCAATCCCGCCGTCGTCCTTCACAACGGAAAATTCGTAATGCTCTACCGCGCCCAAGACGCTTCCGGCACATCGCGTCTCGGCTACGCCGAAAGCAAAGACGGTATTCACTTCATTCGCCGCCCCGACCCCGTCCTCTCCCCCGAAACTGACTACGAAAAAGACGGCGGCGTCGAAGACCCCCGCCTCCAGAAATTCGGCGACACTTTTTATCTCACCTACACCGGCTACAATAAAAAAGACGCCCAGCTCTGTCTGGCAACCTCACTCGACCTCATTCAGTGGGAACGGAAGGGCGTGATTCTTCCCGCATACAAAGGAAACTGGAACGTCGGGTGGACCAAATCCGGCGCCATTGTCCCGATAAAAATCGACGGCAAGTACTGGATGTATTGGCTCGGCACCGCCCCCAGCAAGGCCGGCGAAACGTACAAGACCGACCAGATGGGCCTCTCTTACTCGGACGATCTGCTTCACTGGACTGAAGCCACAAACACGCCGATTCTCCCGCGCCGCCCTGGAATGTTTGACTCCCGTGTCGTCGAACCTGGCCCCCCGCCCATCCTTACCGACCAGGGCATCGTCCTTATTTACAACGCCGCCGACGACCACCTCGTCTACCGCACCGCCGTAGCCGTCTTCGACCGCCACGATCCTCGCAAACTCCTTTCGCGCTCGGACGCGCCCATCTTCGCCCCCGAAAAACAATGGGAAAAAGTCGGCCAGGTCCCCAATGTCACATTCGTCGAAGCCATGCTTCTAGTTAAAGGGAAAAGTGAAGGAATGGTGCGGAAGAAAAATCGCTATCTCTTCTACTACGGCGCCGCCGACAAGTTTATCGGAGTAGCCGAAGCTCCGGCAAAGTGAAGGGCCCTCGTCGTGAAGGTGCGTCATCGTGAAGGGCCTCGTCGGAATCCATGACGACATAGGGGCGGGGCTTGCCTGCCCCGATCCGGTAGGGGCCTCGCCCGCTCTTCGAATTTCCTCCCGTAGCGGCGACCTTTAGGTCGGCCTCTTGAAAGCAAAATTTCAACAAGAATTCTTGCGGCTTCGCATACTCTGCTTTAGTTTGCGCCTCCCCACTCTGGAAAGGCGCGCAATGCATCTGCGAAATTGTGAATTACATCGGTATGCGCATCCTCTTGCCAGCCGCCTAGGTCGGGGCTCTTGAACAGATCGCGCGGGCGGCCTTGCTCGTCAATGGAATACAACGTGAAATTCAGTGCCTGGTGAGCCTCATTTGCAAGATCTTTAGAACCGGTCGACTGTGCATACAGAGCTAGGACCGCGCCGTACGTGGAATTCACCCCGCCCCAAGCGTCTTTGTCTTCATCCTGCTCTTGGCAAACGGTCACGCCAAATTCCTTGTGCGTAAAATTTCTGCGCACAAATGCGACCAACGTGCCCGCATCCGCCCGCCATTCGGGATCGAGGGCTTCGCGTTTCTCCAGAAGATACCGCGCGAGGTTAAGGGGCGCCCAGGCGTTGCGATTGGTGGGCGTATCGTGATCTTCGAAGAACTGCGCGAACAAGGCTCCCTGCCCGGATGCGCTGGGGACTTGGACGGCTTTGATCCATTGCCAGAGCGCTTCGCGGGGCGGAGCAAATTCCTTGTAGCCGTGAACGAGAAAAGCGTCATAAAGGCGCAGAATGTAGGTCATGTTTCCGGAGACGGCGCCACGCGCCTCTCCGGTGCGATAGTCCGCGCGAAAGGGCCAGGGGGAATGGGCGGCGTCGCCGGGAAGTTGATTTGCGGCGAGGATCCGCGCATTGTGCAGGGCCTGCTCCAAATATTTTTTCTCACCGGTGGCCTGGAACAGTTCCACCAGGGCATAGCCCGCGATGCCACCCTTGTCCGGCTCGATCTCATAGGGATGATCGTCTTGGCTGCCGCCGTCCGGAGGCTGGGGAAATTTTCCTCGAATGCCGGTGGAACGCGGAAACCGCGGATACTTGCCCTCATTCGGCGTAAGCGCTTCCTGAAGGAGATAGTCGCCCATGGCGCGGGCTGTCCTCAGGTAGGCAGGATCGCGTTCGCCGCGAAGCTCGTAAAACTTGAGATAGGAAAGAATGCCCATACCGTTTTGTGTCGCGGGAATCGTGTCCGAGCGATCTGGTAGCGGATTCCAATGGCCATCCAGAAACGTGACGGAGACGAAGCGCGGATATCCATGATCCGCGGGACACTGTTGGTAGAAGTGCATCTCCCGGTCCAGCGCCGTGTTCCACGCAATCCATGGGAGAAGATGCCCTTGGGCATCGAAACGGGCTTCATGCGCGCCGATCCGAACGGGCGGCGTGCCTTGCGAATGGAGCAAGAACGGAATCAGCGATACAGCGCAAAGGAAGAACCATCGGATTCGCATCAATCCATTTAACGATAACGGGAAGGAAAGCGAAAGCAGCTAGGGCTTAGCGCCACCTCCAACTCTTGTCGCGCAGTGTTTGCTGAAGACTTTCGACAGGCGGGTTCCCACGTCTCCCGCCCGACGCCTTTCTTTCTTCCAACCGGTGCCCTTTACTGGACATTTCTCGAGACCTCAATCGCGGGTGCCCCATACGCGGTTTCTGCGTGTGGGGCTTTTGGATTTGATCCAAGCGATGGCACCCGCCCTCCGCATTCCAGAGCTCATGAACCATCGTGCAGATGTACAGTGAGCTCTACCCCTTTGTTTTCTTCACTATGCAAAATCATTCGAACCAACGCGCCATTTTCTGAATACTAGTACTATAAAATCATTTGACAAATCGTTTAATCCATGTTACCATGGGTCGTTATGATTCGACCCCAAACCCGCCGGGCCCGTAAGTCCTGCCACATCTGTGTTTTGCCCCTTCTGTCTTTTCCTCTAAACGTTCCAACGTTCAAACTTTCCAACCTGCCAACACGTTTTTTTTCCTCTCTTTCCGCTCTTTGTCCCAAGAGCGTTGACCAACTCCTTTCTCTTCAACCGCTTCCGCACTCTTTCCTAAAAATGCCGGGGTGTACCCCTTTCTTTTCTAAACAAGTCTCCAGCAACACTCGAAGTCTCTCGCAACAAAAATCTCAAATCTGAGGATCACCATGAACGAACCTACTACCCATCCCTGTTCCGCCGTCGAGTTGACCAATGAACCACCCGCCAACTCCAGTTCCACTAATCACCTGTCCCGTTGCCAGCACCGCACCCTCACTGGCCGCCGCTGCCGAAAGGACGTCTCCAACGCCGCCTCCGCCCTCTGCTCCAAACACGCCAACGCCCGCCCGGTCCGCTTCGAGGAACCCGACCTTTCCGTCGCCCTCCTCGGCCAGCTCTCCCGCCTCAAATCCGCCTCCGACCTCAACGAAGTCCTATGCAATCTCTTCCGCCTTCTCTCCCAGGACCGTATCGCCGCCCGCCGCGCCGCTGTCCTCGCCTACATCGCCAATCTCCTCCTCCGCACCCTCCCCGCCATCGAACACGAGGTCTACCCCGAAGGCAAACCCGGTCCGGAAATCATTATTGATCTCCCCTGCTTCCTCAACAAACACGCCAAGCCCCAGACCGAAAACCCCACCTACCAGGATCTCCGCTCATGACCCAACACTCCAATTTCCGCTCTTCTCCATCCGTTCGGAGAGGCGGGGCTTGCCTGCCCCGACCCGGTCGGGGCCCCGCCCGCTCTTCCTCCCCGCAATCAGCGTTTGGCGGGCGGAGGATTGACCGGCGTGCCGGAGCCTTCCTTCAGCGTGTGGATGGAATCGACTGGAAGGTTTTCAAAGCGTTCGGCAAGGCCGCTCGGCCAGCGCACCTGCACCCCATTGATCTTGGTGGCGGCCCCGAGGCCGAAGTGAACCCGCAGGTCGCTCTGGGAAATGTAGCTGGAGCCGCTGCGCACTTCGTCGACGAGCGTGCGCGCGCCGGCTTTCACCGTGATCTTCGCGCCGATGCCGTCGCGATTGGATTTGCTGCCAACTGTGTGAAACGCAATCCAATGATTTCCGTTGCGCACGTCGTTCACCAGCAACATCGGCGCTGCATTCATGTTGCTGATGACCGCAGACATGCGCCCGTCATTCCACAAATCGCCGACTGCCAGTCCGCGCGCCGAGCTTACCGTCGTAATCCCCAGCCCCGCAGAAGCGGAAATATCGGTGAACGTTCCGTTGCCGTTGTTGTGATAAAGAATTTTCGGCTCCTGGAAGTTGCTGCCCAGGTGCTGGCTATCCACTTCCGGATAAACATGGCCGTTGACGAGCAGCAAATCGGGCCAGCCGTCGTTGTCCACGTCCACGAACATCACGCCCCAGCCGAGGTATTGCGTATTCAAGCCCATTCCGGCGGGAAAAGTTTTGTCGTCGAATGTGCCATCGCCATTGTTGCGGTAGAGGGTTGAGGTATCGTCGGAAAAATTTGTCTTGAAAAGATCCAGCCGGCCGTCGCCGTCGTAGTCGCCGACCGTCGAGCCCATGCCGGCTTGCTCGCGCCCGTCATCATTGAACGCCGCGCCGGAAACGACGGCGACGTCGGTGAACGTGCCGTCGTGATTGTTGTGATAGAGAATGCTGGCGGTGCTGTCGCAAGCCACGAAAATGTCCGGCCAGCCGTCGTCGTCATAGTCGAGCGTGGAAACGCTGAAAGAATAATGGCCGTTGGTCTGATCGATTTTAGCTTTCGTGGTCACGTCCTCGAACGTCCCGTTCCCGAGATTATGATAAAAAATATTTTTTGCCCACGGCAGTCCGCGCGGCCCGCACATCACCGGAACGCCCTTCCACATGCACGAAGGCCGTTCGCCCGGCGAGAGCGCCGTAGCGGAATCATAGTCGACGTAGTTCGCGACAAATAAATCCAGCTTGCCGTCGCGGTCGTAGTCGATAAAAGCGCAGCCCGTGCCCCAGGCTTTGCCGCTGCCAGCCACATGCGCTTTTTCGCTGACGTCGGTAAACGTGCCGTTGCCATTGTTGTGATAGAGAACATTTTTGCCGTAGTAGGTGACGTACAGGTCTTCGAAGCCGTCATTGTCATAATCGCCGACGCAAACGCCCTGGCCCCAGCCCGTATGTGTCAGGCCGGCCTTTTCGGTGACGTCGGTGAACGTGCCGTCGTGATTGTTGTGATAAAGATGGCTGGTAGGCACTTTGCCGGAGGGCAGGCCCTCCAATTTCGTGCCGTTCACGACGAAAATGTCGGGCCAGCCGTCGTTGTCGTAATCGAAAATGGCCACGCCGGTGCCCGTCGTTTCAATGATGTATTTTTTCGTTGTCTCGCCGCCGAAAATGACCGGCGCCGCCAGTCCGGATTTCTGCGCGACGTCGGTAAAATGCGCGATCGGCCTCGAACTCGCGTCCTGCGAATTCGCGGCGGTAACACCAGGAGAACTTACAGATGGCTTGGAAAGCCAAAAGCAGAGCACAAGAAAGCAGAGAAGTCGGAAAAAAGTAAAAAGGCGAGTCATCGGTGTTTAATGATAGCAAGGTCTGTTCGCCACGCGTCAACGTAGGGGCCGATCTCAACCAAATAACGAGAGGAAAGGTACGCGGTGGCGAACATGCTAGTATTTTTCGGAACCAATTTCGGGAACGATTCGCATGCAATTCATTTCCTCTCATCGCCGAACTTCTCTCTTTCGAATCAGCGCGGCGCTGCTATTTTTCTTCAGCGGCGCTACCGCGATCTCCTCTGCGCAATCCGCGCCTCCCGCGAAAACGGAAGCTGCTTCGCGGGCAACGGCGGCTTACGCGCAAGGCATGTCGGCGCTGCAGAAAGGGGACCTGGTTTCCGCCCGCGCGGAATTTGAGAAAGTCGCGCGGCTGGCTCCGAAGAGCCCGGAAGGACACAACTCCCTCGGCTGGGTTTTGCTCGCGCAGGGCGAGATCGATTCCGCGCTCGTTCAATTTCAAACGGCGGTGAAACTGAATCCCGAATTCGCGCTGGCGCATATGAATTTTTCAAACGCGCTCGTTCGAAAGGGTGACCTACCAGCTGCGCTGCGGGAAGCGAAGGAAGCGGTGCGGCTGGCCCCGGAGGATTCGGAGACGCATCACGCGTTGGCGCGCACACTCGATTTCTCCGGCGATCTCGATGGAGCCATTGGCGAGTTTCGGCGCGCCATCGAACTGGAGCCGCAAAGGGCGGAATTGCACGACGATCTCGGGGCGGTGCTGGTGCAAAAATCTGACGCGGCAGGCGCAACGGAGGAATTTTCCGAAGCTCTGCGCTTGCAGCCTAATTTTGAGCAAGCGCATTTTCACCTCGGCGTTTTGCGTTACCAGGAGAAATCCTTCGAAGAGGCCGCGCAACACCTTAAAACCGCGGTGGAACTGAATTCGGCGGACGCCGGCGCTCATTATTATTTGGCACAAGTTCTAAAAAGCAAAAGCGAAACAAGCGCCGCGATTCGCGAGCTGCAAGCTTGCGTGGCTTTGCAGCCGGATTACCCCGACGCTGAAAATAGCCTTGGCCTGCTGCTGCAGCACAGCGGCGAAGGTGAACAAGCTATCGCGGCGTTTCGCATGGCCGTGAAAGCGCAACCGGAAAATCCCGACGCCCACAACAACCTGGGACTGGCCTTTTTGCAGACCGGAGATGGCAACGGAGCCATCGCTGAGTTCAAAACGGCGGTTCGTTTGCGGCCCGATGACAGCGGATACAAGGGGAATTTGGGGGCGGCGTATTTGCAAGTGGCGGATTTTGACGCCGCCATCTCCGAATTCGAATCGGCGCTGAAGCTTTCCCCGCAAGATGCCACACTGCACTACGACCTGGGGCTGGCTTTGAAATTGAAGGACAAGCTCGATGAAGCCGCCGTGGAATTGCGCAAGGCGGCAGAATTGGATCCCAGCCAGGCTGATCCGCATTACACACTGGGCGTGATTCTCTGGCAGCAAGGCGATTTTGCCGCCGCCGCCGAGGAACTACGCGCAGCCATTCATGCCAGGCCGGACTATGCCGAGGCTTATTACACGCTGGGGACGGTGCTGAAACAGAAGGGCGAACTCCAGGATTCCGCGAAGGCATTGCGGGAAGCCATTCGAATGCAGCCGGATTTTGCCGGGGCGCATACCACCCTGGGAACGGTGCTGCGCCAACTGGGCGACGCGGAAGGCGCGGCGGCGGAAAGCCGCGCCGGCGCGGAAATCACCAAACAGAAAACCGGCGAGCAAGCGGCGCTATTCGCCACAAACTCAGGACGCCGGCTGCTGAAAACAGGAGACGTCGAAGGCGCCATTTCACAATTCCGCGCCGCGATCGGCTCCGCGCCAAACTATGCTGTCGCGCACTTTGAATTGGGAGTGGCTTTGCGGCAGGTGGGCAAATCCGAGGAGGCGCAAGAGGAATTTCGAAAAGCCGCAAGCCTGGATCCGCGGTTGACTCCTCCGACTGTTCCAAAGAAATAGCCAAGGAGAAGCCGCAGCATGGTGATGAGGTGACACAGCCGGGCAAGGTGTGGATTATACGGGCAAGGTTATGGAGAACCCTTGCGCAGCGCCACGAGTTCCGTGCCCACGGGCACTCCGCGGGCGACTTTCACGCGGATTACCGCTTCGAACGGCTTGAGCTCGCCTGAATTCGAAACGGAGAGCCGCAAGAGCAACTCTTCCAAAGAGTTTTGCTGGCACACGTATTCCACGGCAGCTTGTGTGCCGATGGTAGTGGCGCCTGCCAGAATCAAGACTGAGTGTGCAGGATTCAGTCCTCGCTTTAGGGCTATGACCGAATAGTCTTCCGTCAGAGTTTCGTCTGGTGGGGACGGAAGGAACTCCTTCGATTCGCCCGACCCCGGATGAAAATTGACAATTTCCATGGTGCCCATGCGGGGCCCAGACGTGATCTGCTTGAAAGCGAATTCCTGAGTGGTCGGCAACTCTAAGAGGGATAAATTTTCCGAAGGCGAGCCAATGAAGATGAGGTCGTTGTTCTTCGCGTCATCCAGGGAAAACAAGCTGCCGCGCTTGACGCGAATTTGCTGGCGAAGCTTCCCGAAAACTCCGTCGAGAGCATGCACCGCCAGCACTTCGCCGACGCCGGTGTAGTGATCCAAGATCACAGCTCCCGAATCCTTCGCTCGATTGTAGTAGCGCATGCCAACGTACGGCCGGCCGACGAAGGCTGCATTGCTGAAGATGACCCAAGGCTCCTGCGGGCCGGTGAGGAAACCCTTCCAGAAAACGCGAAAAGCAACCGGCACATCCGGGTTATCGCTTGCGAGCCGGGCTTCCGCAACTCTTCGATTTAGGAAGCGGTCCGTGGCCACGGCGACGGCAGACGCGAGAACGACGGAAAGTGCAACGACGGCAACGATCCAGGTACGCGAGGTCCGGCCGTTGACCTCTAAATTGTTCGATGGCTCGTGAGAAGCGTTCGCGTGGTTCCTCGCTGCCCCGTGGGAACGCGGATGGAAAGTCAGAAGATAGTTGCCCTTGGGCATTTCGACCAGGATGGGATCCTCTGCCCCCTCCGAGCCATAATATTCGGCCAACTTGGTGCGCAAACGCCCGGCCTGAACACGGACCATCGAGTCCACATGTGGGTCAAAGTCCTGCTGCCGCCCAAAGACCTCTGTCGCAATTTGGTACTCCTTAGGAGATGTACCGGGATGGTCCAAAGAATGGGTTGTCAAATAGCGCAGCAGCTTGCAAAGGGACTCTGAGCCATGGAGGGCATGGCTAGCCAATAGTTTTTCAATCTGCGCGAGGTGTTGGGCTTTCTCAGTCACGGCATCCACCGTTCGGGAATTGTAACACCAAGGTAACCTTCCCCACATCTCTTTGCAAGGCGACAACTTATCGCGCGTAACCGTATCAGACCCAGAGAGACTATCCACGTCACTCAAAAAACTGATAGAAGCCATCCATATTCTTCGTCGCCCGTGTCTGGGTGCAGGTTTCTCTGTGTGGAGAGGGACCGAGAGTAATTTTACTTGCGGGGACGAAGCGACAAGTGGTCGAGGAGTTTGGGGGACCATTCGCAGCGTACAGGTGGGTCCAACAGGTTGCCGTCTATTCCATCTTTATCTTGAAGCGTGCCGCTGTGTGTCTACTCGATTGAATGCACGGGCCTGGTACCTGGTGAACCAAGCTACTCCGCTGCGAATTCCCAGTGTATGAAGCGATGTGTTGGATTGAACGGGAACAATTTGGGGTGCTCAGGAGGAGTGTGATGAAAAAGCAAGCGGTTCTAGGGTTGGTTCTGGTTCTTTGCGTGGCGATGGGGTTCGGCGCGAGCACGTCACTGGGGCAGGCAGTCTTTGGAAGCATCATCGGCACGGTGACGGACCCGCAGGGCAACGCTGTTGCCGGAGCTAAAGTAACCGTCACTTCGGTTACCAAGAGCTTTACATACGATACGACCACGAACGAGAGCGGGAACTACTCTGTTACGCACTTGATCCCCGATACGTACAAAATTCGGGTTGAGGCCCCCGGCTTCAAGGCTTCGGATATACCCAGCGTCGCAGTGTCAGCGGACGCTTCAGCCAACGTCGACGTACAGCTTCAGGTGGGCGCAGTGACACAAACCATCGAAGTCACGGGAGAGATTCCGCAACTGCAGACGGACCGCGCCGACGTGGACGTGCAGTTCAGCCAGAAGTACGTCGAAGATCTGCCGGTCCTGAACCGCAACTTCACCAGTTTCGAATTGCTCTCGCCGGGCACTCAGAAATTGCCAGGTTTCAACCACGCCGCCACTGAAAACCCACAGGGTGGCGGGCAGATCCAAGTCAATGGACAGCACTTCTCGGGCACGAACTTTGAGCTGGACGGCACCGATAACCAAGATCCCATACTTGGCATCATCGTGGTGAACCCGAACCTCGACGCCATCGCGGAAACTAAAATTGCTCTTCAGGATTACGATGCAGAATCCGGCAAAGCCACGTCAGGCGTGATTCGAGTGCAGACCAAATCCGGATCGAACGAAATCCACGGCAGCGGCTTCTACTACTATCGCAGCAGCGACCAGCAGGCACGCGATCCCTTTACAAATAAGCCGGGAGTCCCGCTCGCCTCGGCAAATTGGAAACAGTTTGGCGGCTCTGTCGGTGGGCCCATCTTCAAGGACAAACTCTTCTTCTTTGCGGACTACCAGGGCACCAAGACGCAGCAAGGAATCACCAACCAGTACACCATTCCCACCGAGAATGTGGCCAAGACTTGCAATCCCGCGACGAACACTACCGGGACTTGCGACTTGAGCCAGTATCTAGATATCTTCGGGCCTCCCGTTAACAATATTCATACCGGCCAGATCTATAATCCCCGTAGCTACGTCGGCAATGGTTCCGTAACCTGCCCGAACAACCCAACACCGGCGCAGACTCAAGCAGCGCTGCTATCCGGGAGTTGCAGGGCGCCATTCGCGGGTAACCTGATCCCTATTTCAATGATCAGTCAGAATGTAGGCAATGTCTTGGCCTTATTTAAGACGCCCACTGTTACTACTGCGACGGATCCCAATTTCCTTCAGAATAACTTCGTCTCTCAGGGTGCAGGTCCTTTCGACCAGAAATCCTTTGACACGCGAATTGATTACAGCGCCCCCCACAACTACCAGGTTTTCGGACGCTTCAGCCTGGACTACTTCTCCTTGTCCGGCACGGGCGGACTCGGCGCGCTCGGCGGAAATGGATTTGGTCCGGGCGGTTTGGACGGCAGTTCCAACGTTCATAACTATAGCCTAGCCACCGGTTTCACGAAACCGATCGGCGCCAGGTGGCTAACCGACTTCCGGTTCGGATATTTCAAATACAATCCAAAGACTGCCTATTCCGACCAAAATAAGGCGTCCATGGATGCTCTCGGGTTTCCGTGCCTGAACACCACTAGCAATCTTGCGAACACAAATTGCGCAGCGGGCATCACTGGCTTGCCTACGACGGGAGGACTATCGGGCTTCCTGTTCAGCAACGGGGGTGATTCAAGCAAAGGCACATTTTCGAACTTTGGCAATGGCCTCAACGTTGCACGATGCAATTGCCCGCTGACGGAAAGCGAACAGCAATTCCAGTTCGTCAATAATTGGACGCGTGTCCAAGGAAACCACAACATCAAGTTCGGCGCCGACATTCGCTATGCCGAAAACCTTCGTGTGCCCAGCGATCAGAGCCGTAGCGGTCTTTTGTATTTCGACCAGGGAGACACTTCCAACGCGGGGGCCAATGGTCTCGCGCTGGCTACTTTCCTTCTCGGCGACGTCAACCAATTCCAGCGCTACGTGAGCACCAGCGTGAATGCCGCCGAGCGCCAGAAGCGCACGTTCTTTTACGGTCAAGATTCTTGGCGCATCAGCAACAAATTTACGATGACTTATGGCCTCCGCTGGGAGATTTATTTCCCCGAAACCGTCAACGCCAAGGGCAACGGTGGTTTCGCTAACTTGGACCAGGGCGTGATCAACGTCGCCGGCTTCGGTGGAGTCGGATCAAACGGTAATGTCAAGAACACTTATAAAGCATTCGCTCCTCGACTCAGCTTTGCCTATCAGTTCGATCCCAAGACCGTCGTTCGTCTCGGGTACGGCCGTGGCTTCGATATCGGCGTGTTCGGCTCGAACTTCGGCCACGTGGTGACTCAGAACCTTCCAGTGCTCGCGAGGCAGGACCTTGCGGATACCAACTTTAATCCAACCGCAACCAACAATCTCAGTCCAATTTTCACTCTTAATCCTGCTAACGCAGGCCCGGGCCTAACTTCGGGCTTTGGCCCCCCGGCTTTTAACTTTGCGCCACTCATAGGCGCCATTTCCGCCAATGGCACCTTGCCTGTTGACGGTCTCGATGGCTCGACACAGAGTAACGTTCGCCCGCGGGTTCAGCGGCTTCCCACCATTGACCAGTGGAATGCCACCATTCAGCGGCAGATCACTCCGACGCTGAACATTACTGCCAGCTACATCGGAAACAAGGGAACTCACGTTTTCGCGGGCGGCGGACCATCCTACAATTCGAACCAAGCTGCGGCAATCTCCGGCACGACGCCTGTGGTCTGCGCAAAGGACCCAGTCACTGGCGCGCCGGTGTTGCCTTGCAGTCCGGGATCCTTTACCCCGCTAGGGGGTGTATCGACAGCGGCTCGCCGCCCTCTTTTCCGGAACGGTGTGCCCGCATTCACGTATCCTGGGTTTACTTTCACAGACGCGCAGGGCGTAGTACATCCCACGCCCCCTTGCTGCCCAGGGGATACCAACTATTACGGGAACGACGCCGACAACAAATACAACGCTTTGCAGGTGAAGGTCGAAAAGCGTGTGAGCAACGGTCTCCAGTTCCTCGCGCACTACACCTTCTCCCGCGCCTACGCATACGACAGCGATTATTTCTCCGTAGACAAAAAAATCGCTTGGGGTCCAAACCAGAACAACCGCAATCAGGTGTTTGTGGCCAACGTCATCTACGAGTTGCCAGTAGGCAAGGGCAAAAAGTTCATGGGTGATGCTGGCCGTATCGCAGACCTGGCATTTGGCGGCTGGCAAGTGACCAACACCACGACCTACGGCACCGGTCTCCCGTGGACTCCCGGTATCAACGAGTGCGGCGTGCTCAAAGACGCGGGTCCATGCCGTCCCGACAAAGGCTCCGGCTCTCTTTCTACTGGGCTCAGTCATAAGAACGGTGCTACTTATTGGTTCACCCCAGTCGCCCCGCTTTCGTATCCCAGCAGTCAGCTCACGCCAGCCAATAGTGGAGTGGACACCTGCACGTTCGCTCGGCCGGTTTCCGGTCCGTTCGCTCTTCCCGCTTGCGGCCAGATTGGCAACGTAGGAATTTATTCCTACCGAGGTCCGCACGCCTTCTACGACGACATGGCGTTGTCGAAGAACTTCATCATCACGGAGCGCGTCAAAGCACAGTTCCGCTTCGACGCTTACAACCTCTTCAACCATCCCGTTCTGGCCCTGCCCAACACTTGTGTGGATTGCGGCGGCCAGGCTGGCCAGATCACGGACATCGAGGCCGATTCCGCCCCAGGTGCCCCCATTGGCATGCGTCAATTGCAGTTCGGCTTCCGGGTCACTTTCTAACAAGGACGAGGAGTAAAAACACCCCACCACCCCAACGGGGAGCCTTTACGGGCTCCCCGTTTTTTTGCCTCAGAGTTCCGTTATGCTGGTTTGGGGATTAATGAAATGAAATCATTAAGGAGGTATTCACTCTTTGTCTTGACTGGCCTGCTTGCACTCACCTACTTTGGCGGGGTCCGAACGCTTGCGGGGCAAACGGCTGATCAGGCAATCGATGCGCCCAAGCCAAAAGGGACGGTTACGGCGGACACTACGCTCAGTGAGGCGCGGCGACTTTCGCAAGAAGGGAAATTCGATGAGGCGGTTGGCAGGCTCGAAGCGCTCGCCCTGAAAGAACCGGAATTGAAGGGGCTTGCTCGCGAGCTAGGAGTTACTTACTACAAGAAAGGTGACTACCTGAAAGCGGTGGCCAGTCTCAAGAAAGCGCTGGGGGAGGATCCTGGGGATAACGAAGCGGTGCAATTGATGGGGCTGTCGTATTACCTTGCTGGGCGGCCTGTGGAGGCCATTGGGCCGTTGGAGAAGGTGCAGACGTGGTATCCCAGCGCAAATGTCGATGCCGCTTACATTCTGGGGATTTGCTATATCCAGACGAAAGACTACGCGAACGCGCGGAAGGCTTTTGCGAGGATGTTCTCGGTGCCGGGGGATTCCGCGGCGAGCTACCTGATTACTGCACGGATGCTTTTGCGGCAGGATTTTGCCCCCGTTGCAGAGGAGTATGCGAAGAAAGCCGCGGAACTCGACACGAAGCTTCCGCGCGTGCATTTGTTGCTCGGAGAGATCTACCTTTATAAGTCGCGCCTGCCGGAAGCCATTGAGGAGTTTCAGAAGGAGCTGGAGCTCAATCCAGGCGAGGCGGCGGTCTATTACAAGCTGGCGGACGCTTACTCGCGCATGCAGAAGTACGAGGAAGCGGAAAGACTCTTGCAACGATCGATCTGGCTGGACGCCACGTCGACAGGGCCATATATATTGATGGGGAAGGTGCTGGAGAAAAAGGGCGAGACGGCGCTGGCCGTGCGCGCTTTGCAGCGCGCTATCGCCATGGATCCCAATAACCCCATGCCGCACCATTTGCTCGGACAGGCTTATCGGGAACTCGGCAGGACGGAAGACGCAGAGCGGGAACTGAAGTTGTCGGAACAACTGCAGAATCATCAAGACGCAAAACCTTGACCGACGGAGTTGAGGCGTAACACAAACAGGGAGAGCCACCGTGTGGAACCGCGCCAAGTTTATCGTTGCCCTGGTCACGATTGGCCTGTGTCTCGCGGCAAGTCCTGGCCGGGAGCAGCAAGCGCCGCAACAAGTTGCACAAGCGACGCATGCGCCGGCAAAAGCGCAAGCAAAAACGCAGGACCCGTGGTGGAAGCACGCGGTGATTTACGAGATTTACCCGCGCAGCTTCCAGGATTCGAACGGGGACGGCGTGGGCGACATCAACGGAATTACCTCGCGGCTGGATTACCTGCGCGACCTCGGCATCGACGCCATCTGGATCAGCCCCATGTATCCTTCGCCGCTGGTGGATTTTGGATACGATGTCTCCGACTACACCGCCATCGATCCGCTTTACGGTACGCTCGCGGATTTCGACCGGCTGGTTAGCGAAGGAAAAAAACGAAACATTCGCGTGATCATGGATTTTGTACCTAACCACACGTCGGACCAGCATCCTTGGTTCAAGGAATCGCGTTCTTCGCGCACCAATCCCAAGCGCGACTGGTACATCTGGCGCGAAGGCAAGGGGCCGGGGCAGCCTCCGAACAATTGGCAATCATGGTTCGGCCATTCGGCGTGGAAGTTCGACCCCACCACCAATCAGTATTACTATCACCATTTCTACACTGAACAGCCCGATCTGAATTGGCGCAATCCGCAAGTGCGCAAGGCCATGTACGACGGCATGCGTTTCTGGCTCGACCGCGGCGCGGCCGGGTTTCGCATCGATGCCGTGTCGCGCTTGTTTGAAGATCCCAATCTGCACGACGACCCGATCCTGCCGGGGAACAATGCTTATGGCGATCCGAATATCCAGCACAAATACACGGACAACTTGCCGGAAGTTCATGAAGTGCTGCGCGAAATGAGAAAGGTAGTGGACGAGTATCCTGGAAATCCGGTGCTGATCAGCGAGGCCGACGAACCAAATATCGCAGAACTTACAAAAATGTACGGCAGCAAGAACGATGAAGTTCAGTTGCCCATGGATTTTCAGATTGCTGACGTCAACAAGCTCTCCGCGCCGGACTTCCGCCGGTTGTTGACCGAAATAGACCGGAACACGGCTGGCGGGCAGCCGCACTATTTCTTCAGCAATCACGATCAGCCGCGCCAGTGGGATCGTTACGGCGATGGAGCGCACAACGACCAGATCGCCAAGCTGACGGCCGCCCTGCTCCTGACCACGCGCGCGACGCCGCTGATGTACTACGGCGAAGAGATCGGCATGCACACCACGGAACCCGTTCGCAAGGAAGATGTGCAGGACCCCATCGGGAAAATCGGATGGCCGCAGGAGAAGGGCCGCGATGGTGAGCGCACGCCCATGCAATGGGACGCCTCGAAGAACGCCGGGTTCAGCGCGGCGGAGCGCCCCTGGCTTCCCGTGCCGCCCAGTGCAGCGGAATACAACGTCCAGGCCGAATCGCAAGATCCCCACTCGATTCTGTCCTTCTACAAACGCCTGCTCGAGTTACGCCGGGGCGAGGCGGCGTTGCGGGATGGATTTTATCTGCCGTTGAACGGAAATGATCCGTACGTCCTGGCCTTCTTGCGCAAAATCCCGGGCAACAACGATGCAATTCTGGTGGTGCTCAACATGAGCGGGGAATCGCGAACCGTCAAATTTGATCTGTCCGCTGAGGGAGTCAAGGAGAGTTCTGCGAAGCTCTTGCTTGCCGCCCCTGAGATAGGCGCGGAGTCAACAGTCCTCGCTCACTTTACGATTCCCGCGTTCGGAGTCTATATCGGGTCGGTTCACTGAGGTCGTCAACGGTCCTTGAGGAAATGGGCGGCTCCAATGAGATGGTGGAAGGAAGGGCGCATCGGAAAACGGTGAAACTCAGAAATTCGGAGCGGCCGCGCGGGCGGCAGGGCCACCTTCAGAGGAAGCCAGGGATTGAGCGACCGTGAGGCGCGGGGCTCGGCAAAAGACGAAAAGTTCACCAGCCCAGAGGAGAATGTCCAGCAATCGTCCGCGCTGAAGATTGGTCAGGTTCTTAGACTGCAAGCTGATGTCCAGCGCTTTTCGCGAGCATTCTTCGATGAAAGCCCGCATGGAAACCAGATCGACGGTTTCGGAACTGGACTGGCGGCCCCGCGGATCAAGGCCTTCCAGCTCTGCGTAACAACGCAGTAGGAAGTGGTTCAGGCAGAAAGCCTGGTGATCCAGTGTAGTAACCGCGGCGCTGCCACAAGAACCCATCTGGCACTTTCGTTTCCCAAGCATTGGATCCATCCTACCCAGGCCCATTGATTTGAATCCACAACTGCTCTCATTCTTTTCTTCTATCTAGTTAGGATGCGCTATGCAACGCAAACGGTTTCATCGCGGGAAAGGAGGCTATCCGCCACTGAACAATCACCGGCGGCATTTGTTTCCGGCCCAATCGCAGGCAACACCGGCAAGTGCGCGACCATTGAGCGCACCCGCAAGCAGCGGTCGAGATACGGCGCCAAGAGTGCCTGGACCCAGCGCACATTTCGGTCGCGGTGCTTCGAGCGGTCCTCTCCCGTCCAGAGCGTGACGACTGTAACCAGGCGCGCTTCCTGATCGGAGATCAACACCAGCGATCCGGCGAATCCGGCCACGTCCTTTAATGTTCCAGCAAGAGCGGCTGGAATCGCGGATTCCACACGGTGCGCTTCCGAGGGCTTAGCCACAAATTCAACGCTCAGAGCCGTCAAACGAGGAGCTCTTAATGCTGCAGCAGCGGGAAGCTGCGGTTTCAATGGAGCGCTTTGTTTGAATGGATAAGTGACATTTTGTGTCACACTTGAATACCGCGCCGGACTTGCCAAGGTTCCTCCAATGAATCGGCCCGCCCTTGGGAGAGGGGGGGCGCATTCTTGCCCGTTCAGGGCGGGCCAGAATGCGCCTGCTGGGGCACACGGGGACCGGGGAGGGTTCCCCATGGATAAGGACTCCCGATCGTACGGGCGTACCTACAAAGGAGTAGTGCATCAGGCCGCGATTCCGTTTCAAAGCTATGTTGCTGAATCATAAGCAGCATTGCCCTCCGCAGGGGGCGACGGTATACTCCTTCGCCAAGAACCCGAGGCAGGCGTGGAATTCTTCACATTTGACGGAGCGTACGTGGAACGGCTGCGGGCGGGGGATCCTTCGACCGAGCAGCACTTTGTCGCCTATTTTGAGAAACTTCTGCGCATTAAGCTGCGCTCCCGATGGCTGGCCTCCGACATAGTAGATGACTTGAGCCAGGAGACCTTAGTTCGGGTGGTAGCCAAGGTGCGCGAGGATGGCGGGGTGCGCCAGCCGGATCGCTTTGGAGCCTTCGTTAACTCCATTTGCAACTTCGTTTTACAGGAACATTACCGGTCTTGCGGCAAGAACCAGCCGCTGGAGGAGGTGCACATGGACATTCCGGATAAGGTATTGGATTTGGAAGGCATGCTCGTTACCAAGCAATCCGCCGAGCAAGTGCGCCGCATCCTGGACGGAATGCCAAAACGGGACCGCGACCTCCTTCGCGCCATTTTCCTAGAAGATAAGGAGAAAGACTCCATCTGCCGGGATTTGGGCGTTGACCGCGAATACCTCCGCGTGCTGGTCCACCGCGCCAAGGATAAGTTCAAAGCCCTCTATGAGAAAGGCCAGATGGGGGTTACCCGGCGGGCCACCGGCTTGGGAAACCGGTGAAACGATTTAGCTCCCCCCGGCACTACCTTTCGGATGGAAAAGATGGACCACAACCAAGCGATACAGCTGCAAGCCGCAGTAAAGTATGTGCTCGGCGAACTCTCCCAGGTCCAGCGGGAGGAGTACGAAGAGCATTATTTCGATTGCGCGGAGTGCGCCGTCGATCTCCAGGCCCTTGCCACCTTCGCCGATACCACGCGCGAAGTCTTGCGGCAAGAGAAGGCGAATGTGCTGGCGGCAGAACCCGTGCCTGCGCGCGGTGGATGGCTGCGCTGGCTGCAACCCGTTACCGCGGTTCCGGTGTTCGCGGCACTTCTGCTTGTCATCGGCTATCAGAGTTTTATCGCCATCCCTCAGGCCAAGAAGGAGGCGACCCCCGGCGCTTCCCTTTTTCTTTTCAATTCGTACCCTCTGCGAGGGGTCAACACCGCTGGGGAAGAGGGTCGCACTCTCTCGATCCAGCCCGATGAGGCCTTCTTTTTGAATTTTGACTTTGTTCCGACGCGAAGCTTTGACAGCTATATCGGCCAACTCGAAGACGCAAATGGGCGTGTGCTCTTGCGGTCGAAGATCGCGGGCGGGAACGCCAACCAGGAGGCACATCTTCCTGTAGCTGCCGGGACACTTCATCCTGGCAAGTACGTTCTAGCGTTCTACGGCGACCCCGATGGCGGCGGCAAGATTAACCCACAGAATGACGCGGGCCGGTTGCCTTTTACAGTTGAATTTCGTCCTTAAATGAATAAGGATTGGGCCTCATCCCAGCACCCGAGGTGTCCCCTATGGCTACGCTGCACCGCATCCCCTTTCACTTTCATGCCGAGGGCCATGCCTTTAGCGGAGAGTTTCGGCATCCCGCATGGTGTCCGATCCCAGCGCAGGCCTCGGCGTCCCTTCCGACGATTGGCGGCCACGCGTCGGCCCAAGTTGACGATTTCCACTTTCAGGATTTCGTGTCATTCAAGTCGGCTCATACGCACATCTCTGGAAAGCACCGCAAAGACGACACCTACGCCACACACGCCACCACTACGATCCATGGGCTGAATATCCTGGGAGTGGTGACTGCCGATCTTGTCGTGTGCAGACTGACCTCAGTCCATAGACCTAAAGAAAAAGAGGGCCACATTACTGCTGAAGACAGCCGCTTTGAAGGGCTGCGCATCGGGGGAGAGGATGTCAAGGTGACTCTCCGGCACGACTTGCTGGTCAAGTGCAAGACCTTCGCCGACCTGACGAAAGGTATTGCAAGTGACACCAAATCCGGGAAAATAGCGGAGACTTATGACAAGGTGGCCATTTGTTCTCTTGTCGAGAAAATCGAGACGAAGTTGAAGGGCGTCGACCCAAAGCGCCACCTAATCGAAGTGCCGAATTTTGGAAAGATATTCTTGGCCGAGATTTTTGCCGAACCGGGGACGAGAACCCTGACGATGCTGCGGCTCGAACTTGGTTCGCCCCACGTAGCGGAAATCACGGCCGCGGAAACCCGCACCAACGGACAACCCGTGCCGCCTTCGGGTTAAGGTCTCACCGCATCCTTTCACCAATATTGATAGCGTTTTGCCTCGCTTCTTGTCACTCGCCAGAATCGGATTATGAGACTCTTAAGCAAGAAGTGGATGGCGGCGAATTCAACAATACACTTGTTGGCGTCGACGCAGCACTGCGGCGGTACACCGGAAAGAATGCAGAATGGGAATGGCGTTTCCGCCTGCTTAAAGCGCGTATTTTGGTTTCGCGATCCCAAGGGGAGGAAGCCCTCTCAGTTCTCGGGCCTGAGCCACCGGTGGCTTTGGCTTCGACAGAAATTCCGGAGCAGCGAAAACTCTACGAGGGAATCGCACAACGCTACCGCCAGCACTTCACAGAAGCGGAACGCTCCTTCGAAGGGGCGGACCGGCTTGCCGAACCGCTCCAGCCTCGATACTTGTGCCAACTATTGATTGCCAGGGCTGCACTCTGGGTCGACGAAAATAAATACGAAATTGCCGAAGCCGATTACAACAAGGCTCTTGCCCTTGCGCGCCGCCACGGATTGTCCGTCTTGGAGGCAGATTCGCTGGCCGACTTGGCCCGACTTGCTACGGCGCGAAATCATTTTGATGAGGCTTTGGACCTCTACACTACTGCGCTGCATCTTGCGCAGTCCTTAGGAATGAAGGGGAACATTGCGACCATTCTGGGAAACATGGGTTGGAGCTACTTTGAATTGGGGGATTTCGAGAACGCCCTGGATTTCTACAAGCGAGGCGCAGCGGCGTCGGAACAAAGCGGCCTAAAGGGAAACACAGAGTATTGGTTTACAGGAGTTGCAAATAGTTATATCGCGCTCCATGATCACGAATCCGCTGAAGCCCTTGCCAAAAGCACGCTCGACCGTTCCAAGAGTCTTAAGAATGCACAAACAACAACGGCGTGTCAGAACACGCTAACGGAAATCATGCTGAAAACCGGCAGGCTTAGCGAGGCGAAGGGGTATAACCAAGACGCGTTGAAAATGGAAGAGGACGGTCAGGACAAGTTTGGCGTCCCCGATTCGTTACTCATGGCTGGCCATATCGCCGCGACCGAAATGCGTTTCGGCGATGCCGATCAATTCTTTCAACGCGTTCTTTCCGGACCCAGTCCTGATGTTCCGCTGCAGTGGGAAGCCGAATCCGGCCTTGCGGCAGTTCGGGACGATGAAGGGAAGCCTATAGAAGCCGAACGGCTGTACCTTCAGGCAATCGATATCATTGAGAAAGCGCGACAATCGATTAACCATGACGAGTTGCGACTGAGCTTTCTTTCCAGCGGCATCGCCGTCTACAGCAAATATATCGATTTTCTGGTGCGGCACAACAGATCTGCCGATGCCCTGAATCAAGCCGAGCTGAGCCGCGCGCGAACTCTCGCTGAGGGGTTGTCTTCGGATGCGAAAGAGAATTCACAATTGAGAGCAGACCTGCGCGGGCAACGGTTGGCGCAACGCTTGCACGCGACCCTATTGTTCTACTGGCTGGGCGAGGAGCATTCGTATCTGTGGGTGATAGCTCCAACTAAGACGACATACTTCATGCTTCCTCCTGCTTTGGAAATCGACGTGCTGGTCAAGGCTTACACGCGAGCGGTTGTTGACTCCAAAGATGTTCTCGTTACGACTGATCGATCGACCGGCGAGAAATTATACGCAACGCTCATCGCACCAGCGCAAAAGTTGATCCCGGCCAACTCGCGCGTAATTCTGCTGCCGGATGGAACGCTCTACGGATTGAACTTCGAGACGCTCATTGCGCCTGGCTCGCGACCGCACTACTGGATCGAAGATGTAACGCTGACGACGGGGAGCTCACTGGCCCTGCTAACCTCCTCCGCCAATCGGTCGGCTGCGAAAGAAAGAAACCTGCTGCTGGTGGGAAGTCCGAAAGAAGCGAACCCCGAATTTCCGCCGTTGTTGCAGGCGCCCAACGAAATGAAGAAGGTAGAGCAGCACTTCCCGGAACCTCGCCGGGCAGTCTTGGAAGGGGAGCGCGCCACGCCGAGCGCTTATCTGACGAGCAATCCAGAACGTTTTTCTTACGTCCACTTTGCGACGCATGGCACGGCCAGCCGGACCCGGCCGCTGGAATCCGCGGTGGTCCTGAGCAAAGAACCCGGGGGTGACACGTACAAGCTGTACGCGCGGGACATCGTCGCTCGCCACTTGCGGGCGGAACTGGTGACCATTTCGGCATGCTATGGGTCGGGAAAGCGCGCCTATTCGGGTGAAGGACTGGTCGGGCTCTCCTGGGCTTTCGTGCGGGCAGGCGCTCACAATGTCATCGGCGCGCTGTGGGAAGTGAGCGATGTCCCCGCTACGCCAGAGCTCATGGACGCGCTCTACCGTGAACTGGGAGCGGGGAAGGACCCAGCCGCCGCGTTGCGCTCGGCCAAGCTCTCGCTCCTCCACTCCGCCAGTCCCGCTAACGTCTTCCGCAAGCCGTTCTATTGGGCCCCCTTTCAGCTCTACGCCGGTTCCTAGTAGAGGTCCGGTCACCTGCGACCGGCCATCCCCTAACGCAATTGCCTTGCACCCGGCTGTCGAAGGCCTCGTTCTTGGTGTAACGATTCCGCGGGTGGCGTCACCACTGGTGAAGGAACCGCTGTCCGAGGAGAGTTACGCACCCATGACTATGAACGACAAGGCCATCAAGCCGCTGAAAAGCAACCTTGTTTCTTCGCCGGACCTTCCGGAAGAGAACTCTTCGCGCGTGCGCGTCGAACCGTGTGAGTTCGAAAGCCTGCTTGAGCGCGCCATGGAAATCCTGAGCCTCCGTGCCCAAACCGCGACGGTATCTAGGTCTTAAAGCTTGAAGGCAATTCTGGCCGGCAAGGTGGTCTTCCGCGCTTACGTGGGATGGGGGGCGGCGAAGGCGCTCACCCCTACCTCGGTATCGCTAACTTCATCTGAGGACTGTTCGGCACCACCATGGGCTCTGTCAGCGCTTGCGCAGCGATGGATAGCGGTACGGTGTCACGCCTTGACCCTCTTCAATGGTCACAATTTGGTTGGCGGTGAGATCATGAATCACTTCGCGGGCGCTGCTTGGCCAGGTGATCTCAAGCGTATCCACACGCGCATGTTTTCCCAGTCCAAAATAAATCCGCGGATCTTGCGCCGAGCAATAACTCATTCCACCCTTCGCCTGGTCATGGCTGACGAAGTCTCCCGCAATTAATTTGAGCGCCGCGCCAATCGCGTCGCGATTACTCTTCGTGCCGATTAAATGCACGCCCAGCCAGTGATTCTGTTGCGCGTCAGGCCGCGCTCCTCCATCATTGTGAAAAAGCTGCGCGTCTTCGCCATTGTTGCTCACCAGGAAATCGAGCCAGCCATCATTGTCGTAGTCGCCGACCGCGAGTCCGCGCCCTACACGCGGCGCGCGAAACACCGCGTCTTGTGTTTTCGTCGCGTCGACGAATCGCCCGCCGCCGATGTTGCGATACAGTTTTTTCTCTTCCGCGTAGGCAACGCTCGGATGATACAGCGCGATATTGTCGAGAATATGGCCGTTGATCACCAGAAGATCTCGCCAGCCGTCGTTATCGAAATCAAAAAATCGCGCCCCAAAGCTGCTGTTCAGAAAATTCGTCTGGCCGAGCCCCGACGGAATTGTGGCGTCGAGAAAAGTTCCGTCGCCGTTGCCCTGATAGTAGCGATTCAATTGGAAAT
>Ga0210405_10000306_pt1 | contig 68726 bp, 46 predicted proteins | sample IncBWH11MmetaG_FD_155492 | JGI IMG/M metagenome (GOLD analysis project Ga0210405, IMG submission 155492) | Forest soil microbial communities from Barre Woods Harvard Forest LTER site, Petersham, Massachusetts, United States - Inc-BW-H-11-M | ecosystem: Environmental > Terrestrial > Soil >...
GGTTATGGTCCGCTCGAACAAGGCGAGCACGGAAATACGACCGCGGTGATCGGCAGGCAACGCGCGATTGGCTCCGGATTCATAATCGATCCCAGCGGGTACATTGTCACCAACGCGCATGTGGTCAACGGCGCGCAGCGCGTCCAGGTCGTCCTGCCATCGGACAAACCCGAAGGCACGCTGGAAGCCGCGCTTTCGACTCGCACCACTGTCGTCCCAGCGCGCATCGTTGGTGTGGCTCGCGATATCGATCTCGCGGTCATCAAAGTTGACGCCGGAACGCTTCCCGCACTGGCTCTGGCTCCGTACCGAAAACTAAGCCAGGGGGAAATCGTTTTTGCTTTTGGGAGTCCCGAAGGATTGCGCAATTCCGTCACGATGGGAGTTGTTTCGGCGGTGGCGCGGCAGACGGAACTGGATTCGCCGTCGGTGTACGTACAAACGGACGCACCCATCAATCCCGGAAATTCTGGCGGGCCGTTGGTGAACGTGAATGGAGAAGTGGTGGGCGTGAACACTTTTATTTTGTCGACATCAGGCGGAAACGAAGGGCTGGGATTCGCGATCCCCAGCAGTGTGGTGAACATCGCTTTTCGGCAATTGAAAAAATTCGGCCACTTGCACCGCGCCGAAATCGGCATCGGAATCCAGACCATCACGCCAACCATGGCCGCGGCACTGAGTTTGCCGCGTCAATATGGCGTGGTCATCTCGGACGTTCTGCCGGGCAGCACGGCGGAAGCGGTAGGCGTGCGAGTGGGAGACGTTCTGCTGGGAGTCGATGGGAGAGCTGCGGACAATCTGCCCCTGGTGGCGTTTCATTTCCTGGTGGTCGAAACCGGAGACAAAGTTCATCTCGACATTTTGCGCGGAAAAGATTTGCTGGCCTTTGATGTCAAGGTGATGGATCCGCCGCACGATATGGACCAAATCACCGCGCTGGCCGACCCGGAAAAAAATCTCGTGCCCACGCTGGGAATTCTCGGCGTGGAGATTGATAAAAGAATCGCCGCGATGGCGCCGGACTTGCGCGATCCGTTTGGGATCATCGTCGCCGCTCGCTCAGCGGGAGCCGGCGTGGAAGTGGCACTGAACGCCGGAGACGTGATTCGCACTCTGAATGGCCAGCCCATGACGACGCTGGACCGGTTGCGCGCGGCGCTCAAGGCGCTGCCACCGGGGGCGCCCGTCGCGCTGCAAATTCAGCGCGACCAGAAGCTGCTCTTCCTTTCTTTCACGCTGGACCAGCCGTAACCATCCGACGGTGGAATCCGCGCCCGATTTCGAGTTTACATTTAGCGCCGTTTCAAGTCCTGAAGAGGGGGGATGGAGACGGGGACGGTGAGGGCACGCTCGGGGGCTTTTTTGCCGCGGTGAATGGCGTCGAAGATCATTTCGATGGCCTGGCCAGCGTTGGGAGGAACAAAGACGGTGGCGGCCAGGAGGCCGCTGCGGACCCATGCTTCGCCAGTTTTTGGCAGGCCATCGCAGCCAGTGAAGGGCAATTTCAGCCAGCGCTCCCGGTCGGATTCGTTGGGCAATTCCTCAAGGGCTTTCCTGGCGCCAATGGCCATGGAATCATCTTGGGCGCCAACCAGGTCGATGGCGGCTTTTTGCGAGGTGCTTAATTTCAGCCAGGAACGCACGGAGCGCTGGGAGCTTTCCTCGGTCCACTGGGCGCGGAGCACCGTAACGTGAATATTGGGCGGCTTGGTCTCTTGCATGCCGGCGGTGCGCTCCTTGGCCGCGGGATTTTCCGCCGGTCCCTGGATATAGAGGATCGAGCCGCCATGAGGCAGCAGGGCGGCGAACTGCCGGCCCTGGATGCGGCCAATTTCCAGATGGTCCGAAGTTACGCCGAAAAACGGAGCGGAGGAGACTTTGCGGAGTTCGGGGATGTAGCTGGCGTCGCGGTTGAGGACCGCCCATCCGATACCGGCGGAGGCTGCGGCGCGGGCGACCTGGGGCAAAGCAGTGCCACCGACAGGCTCAAAGACGACCGCGTCCGGGCGGTTGTCGTCGGCAGACTGAATGGCCTTGAGGATCTGGGTGCTCTGAGTGATGGCGTCATTATCAGCATAAAGGATCTGGATTTCCGCGCCCAGATTGCTGGCCATCAGTTCGGCGGACTTGGACTGCTCAACCTGGTAGTCGTTGTCGTTGGTCGTAAGGGAAACTAGAAAGCGCAACTTTTTCATGGCGGTTTGAGCGGCCCGCTGTGGGCCGAAGGATAACGATACATCGCGCGAGGGGCGTTTCGGAAGGAAACTGTAACGAGCGTTTCACGGGAGCAAATAGCTCGCGGGAGAATTTCGGCGGAGGCAAGCATGGGCGGCGCGGACAGCGGGTTCGCGCAATGGCCAGCGATAACCGGCGAAAGGGTGGCGTCGTACCCACAAAAACGCAGGGGCAGGCTGGGGCGAAAGCAAAATCTCGCGCCGGCTTGGTGCCTAGAAAACCCGGTTGGCCGGACCCAAGTTGAGCTAGAATCGTGAGTTACGGGAGGTCGGGTGAACCTGGCTGGACGCACAGTTGGGCTTGGCAATGCCATTTCCCATATCCGAATTTTAGAAGATGTGCGGAGAACCTCTAAATGACGTCGCCACCGAGAAAGAAATCAGGCTTGCGCATCGAGAACAAGGTCACCTTAAAAACCATTGCGGAACATCTCGGGCTGACCCCGGGAACGGTTTCAGCGGCCCTGAACAACTCTCCCGCGGCGCGTTCCATTCCTGCACACACCAAGAATCGCATCATTGAGGCTGCGCAAGCTCTCAATTACCGGCCTAACTTTTTTGCGCGCACTTTGCGTCTGAAGAGAACCTACACCATTGGGGTAATCGCCGAAGAAATCGGCGACGCCTATGGCGCGATGGTGATCAGCGGCATCGAAGAATACCTGCGGAAAAACGATTATTTCTTCCTCACGGTGATCCACCGGCATGATCCGAAGCTGCTGCAAACCTACGCGCAAATGCTCTTGACGCGCGGAGTGGAGGGCTTCATCACCACCGACACATCCCTGACGGAGAAGCTGGCGCTGCCCACCGTCGCTGTGGCGGGGCATGAGCGCGTAGATGGCGTGACCAACATCGTGCTGGATCACAAGCGTGCGGCGCGGCTGGCGCTCGAACATCTTCGCGACCTCGGTCACGAGGAAATTGCCTTCATTAAAGGACAGACGATTAGTTCGGACTCCGCCGTGCGATGGAGCGCCATCTGCGAGGTGGCGCAGCAGCTCGGCATTCGCATCCGTCCCGAGCTGACCATCCAACTGGAGGGCACAGATTCGACTCCCGCCATAGGATATCCCTTCGCCAAGCAACTCCTGGCAAGGAGGCAGCCGTTCACCGCGCTGTTCGCTTACAACGACATTTCGGCCATCGGCTCGCTCTGGGCGTTCCACGAGGCGGGCTTGCGTGTACCGGAGGACATTTCCGTGGTAGGGTTCGACGATATTGCCGGATCGGCATACGCCAATCCCGGATTGACCACGGTACGGCAACCGCTTGTGAAGATGGGACAAATCGCCGCGCAAACCGTCGTCGATCTAATTGAAGGCCGCGGCGAATATGTGCCGGAGATCGCCATCGAGCCGGAGCTTGTGATTCGTCAGTCCACCGGGCCCGCCCCCGACCGCAACCTCCAGGGCATGGCAACTGGCGCGTCCCGGTTGCCGGAAGGCCTCCCAGCCAAATAAGCTCTTGGGCGTCCGGCGAGTGTCTTCGGCCCGCGGCGTTCCTGCCTTGCATTAATTGGACGGCAGCGGTTTCCGAGGCAGTTTCTCGTCGCGCATGGCGAGGTTGTATATAAAGGATGCCGCGACGGCCGCGGATTGCTTCAGGTCGTCTTCCAGGACGTGGTCATAAGTATCCATGTTGGTGTGCGGAGCGCGCGTGTTGTTCCCTTCCATGTAGTCCCGAATGAACTCAAAGCCCGGCAGCCCAATCTCATCAAACGAAACGTGGTCGGTGGCGCCGATATTGGCGATGGACAGCGTGGAAGCGCCCAGATCCTTGAACGGCTCCAGCCACGCGCGGAATATCGGCCACACTCCTTCGTTGCCCTGCAGGTACACTCCACGGATGCGGCCCGTGCCGTAGTCAAAATTGAAATACCCTGCCACCTTCTCGTACTCAGGCTTGAATTCGAATCGCGCCGGGCCTGTCTGACCATCGGGGGCATCCACCTTCCGCCCGAAGTGCGTGGCGACATACGCGCGAGAACCGAGTCTTCCCTGCTCTTCCGCGCTCCACAGCCCGATTCGAATCGTGCGCCGCGGCTTCACTCCTATCGATTGAAGGACGCGCACGACTTCGAGAGCCGCAGCGGTTCCTGCGGCGTTGTCGGTAGCGCCGGTCGCCGAGTGCCAGGAGTCGATGCTGCCCCCGACCATCACGATCTCCTCTTTCAAGTCCGCCCCTGGAATTTCGGCGATTACGTTATAGCTCATCGGGTCGTCATCGTAGAAGCGCACGCCGATATTCACCTCCAGTTCCACCGCAATGCCCCGCGCCAGCAGCCGAATCATGCGGTTGTATTGCTCCGCCGCGACGTTGGCCTGAGGAACCACCGCGGGCCGGCTGCGGTCCCACGCTTGCACTCGCTGGTTGAACGGCACGTCCGGCGGATTCGGCACCGTGGCGGAAGTAACGTAAACGGTGCCCGCGTCGGCATACGAAGGCTGCAACACCACGGCTGCGCCTTCGGAAGCGACGAACTGCCACTTGCGATAGTTCAGTTCCTCCGCCGCGCGCTGATCGGGAGTGAACTGAAACGGCTTCATCTCACCGGGTGGCGGTGCGCTCGCGAGCCGCCGCAAATCTTCGTCCGATTGACGCTGCGCCGGTGGCTCAAACAATGGATCAACGTGACGAGCCGCCGAGAACAGCACAATCTTCCCGCGTAGCTTGCCCTTATACTTTTCCAAGTCCGTGGCAGTCTTCACGTCCAGGAAAACCACGTCTCCGCGAACCATGCCGTTTGTGCCCGGGCTCCACGCCTTTGGATAAGCGATCAGCGGGCTGACGCCAGGTGAAACCATGTTGGCAGTGAATTCCTCGAGCGACCAGCCCCGTCCAAACGGCCCCCAAGCCTCCAGATGCGCATTGGCCAAGCCCCACTCGCGCAGCTTATCCCGCGCATACTCTTCCGCGCGCTTCAGCCCCGGCGAACCTGTCAGCCGCGGCCCGCTGACGTCGCTAAGCTCTCCAACCATCTCCATAATCTGCGAATGATTCAACGCCGCATCGCGGATGCGCCTGACCGCCTCAAGATCAACTTTCTCCCCCGAGGTTTGTGCGGCAGCGCCGCAAGCAAGCAACAGCATGCTGGCCAGCAACGCCGCAAGCCCTGCCTTGTACTGAAGCGAAAAATAATGATTTGCGCGAACTGCGTTCGGCATTGGGCGTACCCCTCCCCTGTGACATGTCAAATGTACAAGACGCAACGAAGGGAGGACATGTTAACGCCCTGGAACTGAAATCGTCCAAAGTTCGGCCACTATCCTTATCCCACTCTGCAGGATAGTTGCTTTGCAAGGACGCCAGAATCACACGGCATTCAGCCTGCGAGCGATTTGGCTAACGAAGATTTTTTGTCGCTCTCGGATGCTTCGCACAGACATGAGCTGCGAACTCTTTGTCACGCTCCTCTGCGTAGTGCTTCTTCATATCCTCAAGGGATTCCCCTAGGAGCGGCCCTAAGGGCCTGAAGACCCATTCGCATTCGGAGCAACCCCAGCCCCAAAAACCCTCTTCTTCGATCCACACCAGTTTGCGACGCATCGACTCCATGGCCACCTCGAGATTTGGTGCGGTCATGCTTCTTTGAGAGACGGTCTGGCATCGGTCTCCTACGGCACAGCGACGGCAAAGGCCGATCTTTTCCTTGCCCTGAGCGAGGTTCTGCCCAAGTCACGGCTTTTTGAACACACATCAAGGCCGAAGTGAATCCACAACGCCGGAACATTAGCGATAGAAAGAGGTTGCTGTCTGTGGGGTATCCAACGCTGGCAAAAATTACTATCTCAATCCGAGGTCATCCTCGAACTGTTGAATGACGGCGTAGCACTCACAAGTGGATTTTTCGAGCTTCCTGCGGTTCACAATCTTCACTGCGCCTCGCACGTAATCTATAATCCCCTTTTTTTGCAACACTGCTGCCGCCAGGCTCACTGTGGATCGGTCAGTACCCATCATGGTCGCGATGAAATCGTGGGTGATCGGAAGAACTCCCAATTTCACCCTGTCCTGAGTCATCAGCAGCCACCTCGAGAGGCGCTGCTGTATATCGTGCAGCCGGTTGCACGCCGCGGTTTGCGCTATTTGCATTCCTTGAAGCCCCGTATGCCTGTTCAATATCGCTTGCAACTGAGGGGCCGAGCGCAGAGTGCGTTCCAGCGCGTTCCCCATCATTCGGAAGCCATCGCCGGCGATTTGGATAATTTCACGCACGGAACTTCTGCTCAAGCCAGCTGCCAATCCCGCCCCAACATAGCCTTCGTTTCCAACTACTCCCACTTCCACGGTTCGGCCGTCTTTGGTCACCACCACTTGAGAAACCATTCCCCGGTTCGGGAAATAAACGAACTCGATACTCTGTGTCGGCTCATGAAGGGTGAGATGATGCGGCAGGTCGATATACGTCAGGTCAGGACGCATCAACTCGTATTCATTATCGGGCGTTGCCAACAGTACCTTGTTGCTGACTTGTTTTCCCTCGACGTTGGTCCGTTGGCTTGCCGGTGCGACTCGAAAGTTTTTCCCACTCATGTCACTCCTGGATGGCACCGCAGTGCCTTGCATTCCTTATTCAAAACTTCAGGGGCTCTGAGACTCCCTGTTGATTGAACTAAGAATGGGCTCTAACAATCTGTCCGAAATGGGACAAACGCCGTTCCCTGGCATGACCTCCTTCAAGCTTTGTCTTCGCTTCGGTCCGTCGTGCCTGCAGTGAAGGCCAAGTAAATCGCTTTACTTCGTCAAATCGCAGGTGAATGACGGTTTTCAAAATCTCCCGTGTTCGGTAATATAAGAGCCGAATTGCCAGGAGAATCTTTGCGTCTGCGCGCCTGCGCAACAGCTGGCTCGCGCGGGGCAGTGTCTGCTCTGCATCGACATGCAACTTAGAGTCGCGTTTTCCGCGCGGCATCATGGAAACTGCACCTTGAAGATCGATCTCACGAGACGAGATTTTTTTGTGGAACTCAGCAAGGCGGTACTGTTTTCTTCGCTGCCGGGTATTGCGTATTCCCCGTTCGGCTGCGGCGGCGGAAGTTCGCCTGGCTCTCCGCCAGCGCCAACAGGGGACGGCTACCCTGGGACTGACGACCAACTGCTCGAGGAAATCGAGAAGGCAGGATTTCTTTTTTTCTGGGAGCAGGCGGACCCCACAACCGGACAGGTGAAGGATCGCGCGCTCGCCGCGGGAAATGACACGCGGACGGTATCGAGCATCGCCGCGACAGGATTCGCGTTGACCGCGCTCTGCATTGGCGATCAACGCGGCTATCAGCCGAGCGCGACCATCGCGGCTCGAGTGCGGACGACGCTCAATTTTGTGTTGAACCAATTGCAGCCGAACGGGATGAACGGGTTCCTCTATCACTTTGTGGACATGACCACCGGCGCGCGGGCCTTCACTTCCGAGGTTTCCTCCATTGATACCGCGATCCTGCTTTGCGGAGTGCTGATGTGCCGGCAGCATTTTTCGCAAGATCCGCAAATTCCCGGCCTGGCCACGCAAATTTACAACAACGTGAATTTCGCGTGGATGCTGAATGGCGGCACGACGCTTTCCATGGGCTGGAAGCCCGAGAGCGGCTTTCTCGCCGCGCGATGGGACTCTTATAGCGAACTGATGATGCTGTACCTGCTGGCGATGGCCTCGCCGACATTTCCAATTCCGGCTTCGAGTTGGTCGGCATGGGCGCGGCCTACGATCCAGTATCAAGGGCTGTCCTATATCTCCGGCTCGGACCCGCTGTTCGTGCATCAGTATTCGCACGCGTGGTTCGATTTCCGGGGCAAGAAGGACGCCTTCACGAACTATTTTCAGAATTCGATCACGGCAACGCAGGCGCACCGGCTGTTCTGCATTTCGCTTGCGGGACAATTTTCGGATTACAGCGCGGATCTTTGGGGAATAAGCGCCTCGGACTCCAAGAACGGCTACGTTGCGTGGGGAGGTCCGTCGGCGCAGGGAACGCCGATTGGACCCGTCGACGGCAGCATCGTGCCTTGCGCGACGGCGGGTTCGCTGCCATTCGATTTTGCGGACACGGTCCACGTGCTGCGATGGATCCGCGGGCACTATCCGCTGGCCTGGCAGCGCTACAGTTATGTGGACGCCTTCAACCCGCTGACCGGCTGGTACGACCCGGATGTGATAGGCATCGATCTGGGGATTTCCGTTTTGATGGCGGAAAATCAGCGCACGCAATTTGTGTGGAACACCTTCATGAAAGATCCGGCGGCGCAAAGCGGGATGAATCTGGCAGGGTTTCAGTAGGAAGTAAGGAGTGAAGGTTGGGAGGTTTGGAGTTCCAGAATGGGAATTGTTGGTACCCACCCCGGCAGTTTTCGTAAGAGCGGCAAATACAGGACTTACAGGATACGGAACTCGGAAGAAGATACGGAACTTGGAAGAGTTGCGAGAAGAGCCGCCACCCACCCCCCTCCTTTTTGTAAGTGTTGCATCTAAAGGAGTTAAGTATTGCACAAGTTCTTTGTTTGCAACACTTGCGAGGTGGTTCGGAAGTGTTGCATCTAAAAAACTTAGGTGTAAACCTCGCTTTACTCCCCTCCCCCCACCTCTTTTGAAAAGATATGATTCCAAAAGGGTTAGGGGGTGGGGGTCGGCAAAAAGATTGTGGGGTAAGGACTTAGGAAACAGGAAGTAAGGAGGCAATGAGACAACCACGTAAGGAGATATGGCAAAAAAGGAATTGGGAAACCGGCGGGAATGGAATTCGATAAACACAAAGGAGCATAGCACACCTTACTTAAGTTGTTAAGTGTTTTACAGCGAAAGGCAGGAATTGAGGGTTGAACGGACATTAGGTTGAGTGAATGGTTGCGGGCAAGAAGGACAGAAGCGCGCGACGCTACTTACCAACCTCGATTAGGGCAAGAGCATGGGGCTGGAGAGTGAAAGCGAGCGTGCCGCCGCTGAGAATTTGGGATTGCGCGGCGGGGAGCGCGGCGGCGCTGCGGAGGTCGCGGATTTGCGCGATCGTGGGAAAAGAGGGGCGGCCCATTTTGTCCCAGGCGGGGAGCGGAGAGCCGTGTTCACCGTCCACAACGGTGATGCGGGCGGACTGGGCGCCGCTGAGGCCCTTGAAATGAAAGGTGAGAGTTTTCGGGGAGCCGCTCTCTTCCGGTAGGAAAAGGTTCCATGCGGCAATGGCGAGCGAGCCATCCTTGCGGCGAGTAACGAGCACGCTATCGGAGTTAACGTCCAGGCGCGTGTCGCCGAGTTGATGGAGAAGGGCGAAGTCGTTGAAGGCCGCTTTGGGGATGGTGCGCTCGGCGAGCAAGCCGAATCCACCGTAAAACGGCGTCTTTACCACGCCCTGTTCTTCAAAAACATCGGAGAACGTCCAATAGCTCATCATTTCCGTCAGGCCGTCGCACTGGCGAATGGTGTCGGCCATCCACGGCCCCATGAAGGCGGTGTCGGTCACGGCAGGCTCGTTCTTGTAGCTGGCGTTGAACTCGCTCCAGATGAGCGGCGTGTGCGGGAAAGCGGACGCGGCGATCTGGTCGTGGACTTTTTTGACCGCGCGGCAGACCATTTGCGTCCGGGGAATGCTTTCGTGCGTGCCGAAGACGTCTTCGGCGCGGTCGTTGCCGTAGACGTGAGTTGAAGCAAAGTCGACGGGGACATTTTTTTCTTTGCAGTGCGCGAGGAAGCGGTCCACCCAAGCAGCTTGCGCGGTGGCGGGGCCGCCAATGCGGAGGCGTGGGCTCACGCGCTTGATGGCGCGCGCGGCGCGGTCGTAAAGCTCGTAGTAGGTGGCTTCTTTCGGGTTGCCGGCCCAGAAGTCGAGGTTGGGCTCGTTCCAGACTTCGAAGTACCACTGCGCGACTTCGTCGATGCCGTAGCGGTCGACGAGATGCCGCGTAAATGTTTCCACGAGCTGCTCCCATTTGTCCCAATCCTTCGGCGGCGCAACGTTTTGCTTGTACCAGAAAGGATGCAGCGCGTTCGGCTCGGAGGAGAGCTTCTTGGGCATAAAGCTCAATTCGATAAAGGGGCGAACTTTATTTTCCAGCAGGCCATCGTAAATCTGGTCGACATAGGAAAAGTTGTAGACCGGCTTGCTGTCTTTGTCCTCGTCGTAGAAGCCGGTTTCGTCGTGGAAGATGGCGTGAAAGCGAACGTATTCAAAGCCGGTGATGCGCTTGGTTTCGCGGAGGTCGTGGCGATAGCTCTCGCGGAGGGTGAGGATGGCGCGGCCGGAGCCAAACATCTCTTCCCAGAAGTGCGGGAATGGATGGGATGACGCCGCGGCGTCAATCTCGATTGTTTGTGAGGAGGAAGCGCTTTGCGCCCGAAGCGTGGCCGCCGACAGAGCCGTCACCGCAAAAAGCAGCGCAATGCAGAAACTAATTCTCCCAAAGCTCAACCGTCCCATCGAGAAATTCTCCTGAAGAGATCAAGAACGTCCTTGGCGCAAAGCAGGCGCCTGCCTGGACTTTTACGTGCGGCTCAGAAGCTAAGCTTCAACTGGAATTCGATGACACGGCCCGAGAGACCATCTAGGGGCCGGCCGAATTGTCCGGTGTTGAGGATGTCGGTTGGTGAGGTCGCTGGTGCCAGTGTCTCGAGATTCAATATGTTGAAGGCATTAAAGAAATTGCTGCGGAATTCCAGCTTGGCGTTCTCACCTAGTACGCGCGAGTTTGGGAGCAGGAAGTTTTTCCCGAACGACAAGTCGAGCTGAGTGAATCCAGGCCCTTCAAAAATATTGCGGCACCGGCAGCCCGGCCCATGCGATGCCGGTGGGATGGTAGTGGAACCCGGGAAGCTGGCGGCGATGTTGGGGAAGACTCCATTCTGCCAGTCCTGCTTCGATGGATGTGCGATTTTGCCGCCTGTATAAGTGATGGGCATGTCTGGGCAGGTTCCGTCACCGTTCAGATCGTGATTCGGATCACAGCTCCCAATCAGAGCGGTAAAGGGCAAGCCGCTATGCTTGGTGAACACACCGCCGAGAGTCCAGCCACCGGCGACAGTGCCCAGCAAGTCGTGGCGGCCGCGGTAGAGGGGCAGCTCGTAGTAGCCCGATATGCCGAGATTATGACGGACATCGAAATCAGAATTGCCTTTGTTGATGGATTGCGTGAATGGGTCGGTTTGTTGAAAACCAATCTCGTAAGAAGAGAAGTCGATGGAGTGGCTCCAAGTGTAGAGGGCCGAAACGGTGAAGCCGCTCGCAAAGCTGTGAGAAAGTTGAGTGATCATCGCATCGAAGCTGGAGTTGACATCGGGAAGTGGTATGAAGACCCGGCCAAACCGATTGTTGCCGACGACAATGGGCGCGGGACAAAGTGGATTTGTGGGGCCACAGGCCACGCCGTTCGCGCTGGCGCTTTGTACTCCATCCAGGTTGCCGTCGAAAGTGTCGCCTGGATGGAACCGATTCATATCGATCGTGCGAGCGAGTTTACGACTGCGGCTTCCCTGATAGCCGATAGTGGCTTGCCAATTGTGGATGGGTTCGAACTGTGTCTGGAGCGAGTACATATACACGTACGGAGTGGGTTCATTGGACAGGGCGCCGAATATGTCCGTCTTAATTGCCGGGGTCGTAATGGTACACGGGGTGCTGGCGCAAAGTGCCCCGTCCGGGGCCACTCCGTGCGAAAAGTTTGGATTGGGGGGATAGCTATTGGCAGAGGCACTTGAACCAATGCCGTAAAGAATGCCAGAACCCGGAGGAGGACCAGTGATCTTGCCTGGATCGAAGAAGCAGCAGGTACTGGCCTGAGCGACGAACGGTGTATTCTGGCGAATATTGCTGTATTCGCTCTCAAACGGCCGGTTATAAATAATGCCGAAACCGCCTCGGAGGACGGTTTTCTTACCTAAAACATTCGGACTCCACGCGAAGCCAATGCGGGGGCCGAAGTCCTTTTTATCCGCGTTATAGAGGTGGGTGACTTTCTGGACCGAACCATTGATGAAGCCTTGGGAGCCGAAGATATAATTGCTGAGCAGACCGTTCTTTTCAGAAATCGGCGGGAAGTATTCCCAGCGCAGGCCGAGGTTCACAGTTAAGTTTGGCCTGAGTTTCCAATCGTCCTGGACAAATAGCGCGTAAGCTCCGTCGCGGAAGTAGCGCTGCGAATTGGGTAATCCGCCAGTGACGGGATTCACAGCGAGACCCTCAAAAAAGCAGCAGGCATCATTGGCAAAATTGAGCAAACCGCGGAACTGGTAATTGGGGCGCTCGAAGCCGGGTTCATCATCGTTGTTCTGCTCGCGAGTGATGTCCACACCGAATTTGAAAGCGTGAACACCCCGCACCCAGCTCACGGTATCGCGAAACGCAAAGGTATTCTCCGCCAGATGGCCCGGGGTGGTGCCGGATTGCCCAATGCCCATGAGCGTGCCTGCGTCGCCCAATCCACCGGCGTCAAAATCAAACAGGCGGATTTGGGGGATTCCGTAGTTGGTCATGCCTGAGGGTTGATTCTGGTCGAAGTTGAAGCGGGTGAAATTGAAACGGGCTTCGTTGACCATGACCGAGGAAATTGTGCGAGTCCACCCGAGCGTGCCGACATAGTTTTTCGGGGCAATGACAACGTCTTCAATGGGCCGGTTCCCGCCATTGACGTTGTTGAGGTTGACGAGAAAAGTGCTGGCGAAGAACTGGTTGGAGCCAAGACTGTAATCCACGCGGGCGTTGTACTGGTTGCCGCTGCTCGAGTTCGGGACGCGGGTATCGAACACACCCCAGTCCGGGGTGCCGTCCGGGCCGTTCCCGGCAGCCAGGCCGCGAGTCGTAGGATCATTGGGATTAAACGCGCCGGGCTGATACCACATCCCCACGGGGTGATAGTTGGGATCGCTCGGATTGGTGATGAGCGAACAACAATCGGTTTGTGAGATCGTGGTTGCGATGCGCGGGGTGATCCCGGGGGTACCGAAGATTTTCGCCGCGATACTATTCGGATTCACATTTTTTACATACTGTTCGAAGGCCGGAGTCTCGAACTTGACGCTGCGGTTGACAACGGTATTGCTGAGCCGCAGACCCTCATAGGAAAAGAAGAAGAAGAGCTTGTTGCGTATGACGGGGCCGCCAAAGCTGCCGGCAAAATCGCGGTACTTCTGATCGTTGCGCGTGGGGCAGTGCTGGTAGGTTTGGAGACCTGCAAAGTCCGGGCAAGTGTGGGGGGCTACCGTGACATTGTTTGCCCCATAAAACTTGTTGAAGGCGTTGAGACCCTTATCATTGAATTTAACAAGGGCGCTGCCGTGATATTGGTTGGTGCCCCCTTTGGAAATAACTTCGACTTGCGCGCCGGAATTGCGGCCTTGCTGGGCGTCGTAGGAGGCGGAGGTGACGATGATTTGTTGCACGGATTCCTGATTTGGGGTGATGACTGCGGCACCGCCGTTGCTTAGGCTGTCGATGCTCACGCCGTCGAGGGTGTAATTGTTTGCGGTAACGCGCTGGCCATTGGAGACGATTTGCACCTGGTTTTCGGTCTGGAAGATTGAATTGTTCGATTGGCCCGGCCCAACTTGCTGGGGAAGAGCGAAGGAGTTTCCATTGCCCTGACGCGCGTTGTCGCCGAACACACCAGGCGCCATGTGGATCAGTTCGTAGGGATCCCTCCCGAATTGAGGCAGCGTGAGCACCTCTTGAGTTCCAATCGTGGTGTTTACGCTGGCGTTCTCGGTCTCTAGTCCGCCAGCGGAGGCAGTTACTGTGACCGATTCCTGGACGTTACCCACGGACAAGGTCACGTCGAAGCCGCGAGGCTGCTCCGCTTCGACAGCAATGTCCTTGGAAATCTCTTGTTTGAACCCACTCGCCTCGACAGTGACGGTGTAGGAGCCTGGTGGCAGTTCATTAATCCGATAGAAGCCTTGATCGCTGGCAGTTGTTTCGCGCACAACGCCGGTGCTCTGATTGGTTGCGGTGACTTTGGCCCCCGCGACAACGCCACCCTTGGAATCGAGAACGGTGCCCTGAAGGCTGGCTTTGAACTGGGCGTAGGTGGAGATGGCGAATAGAGAAAGTAGACATATGAACAGGATTTTCGAGCGCATGGTCAATCACCTCGAGGTCAGAGAGCTAATCGACCGCAGAGCGGCCGCTATTGATAAATCAAATTCAGTAAATCGATTTATCCCCACTTCTGGTGAGCATGAAACACCCGTCATAGGGGCGTTGTCAAGAGCAAATTTCGCGCTTGATGAGAGAAGGCTATAAAATCGAGGAAGAGGATGTCAGTTGAGGAAACCGCTTGTCTGTTCCGTTCTGAACACTTCGCCATCACGCGTCGCTAATGCACTTCGCCGCTTGCCCAGCCCAATTCTGTGTGCCAGACTACGCGCAGATTACACCCCATGACCCGGTCGAAAACGGTTGCGTCATCTCGGCCGCGCGAAAACGACTCGGCGCGGTCCGTGAGCTTGAAGTTCCTGGCAGAACATCTTGGGCTGTCCCCCGCCACGGTTTCGCTGGTGATCAATCGCTCCCCCTCTGCAAAATCAATCCCGCACCGCACCCAAGAGCGCATCCGGGAAGCGGCTCGCCAGCTGAACTACCGGCCGAACTTCATGGCCCGCTCGCTGCGCGCGCAGCGGAGTTTCACGATCGGGGTGGTGGTGCCGGAGATCAGCGAGGGCTATGCGGCGCTGGTGCTCTCCGGCATCGAAGACCATTTGCTGGAGGAAGGCTACTTTTATTTTGTGGTCAGCCACCGGCACCGCGCTGATTTGATCGAGGAGTATCCGCGCCTGCTGCAGCAGCGCGCGGTGGAGGGCTTGATCGCGGTGGACACGGAGTGCCAGAAGGGCGTGCCGATACCCGTGGTGGCTGTCTCCGGGCACCGCGAAGTGGAAGGCGTAACGAACATCGTATTGGACCACGCGCGCGCCGCGAAGCTGGCCATGGAACATCTCGCCCAGCTGGGGCACCGCAAGATCGCGTTCATCAAAGGCCAGGAGTTCAGCTCGGACACGGTAATACGCTGGGAGGCGGAGCAGGCAGCCGCGAAGGAATTGGGCCTGGAGATCGACGAACGGCTGGTGGGGCAGCTCGATGGCGAATCGCCGTCGCCCGAAGTAGGGTACGGCGTCACGCGAAAGCTGCTGGCGGCGGGCGAAAGTTTCACGGCACTGTTCGCGTTCAATGATATTTCCGCCATCGGAGCGATTCGCGCGCTGCGGGAGGCGGGGCGGCGCGTGCCGGAAGACGTTTCCGTCGTGGGCTTCGATGACATTCAAAGCGCGGCGTTCCAAAATCCCGGCTTGACGACGGTGCGGCAGCCGTTGCGGCAAATGGGAGTGATCGCGGCGGAGACTCTACTGCGGCGCATCAGCGCCCCGGCGAAAACGCCGTATCCGAAGGCCATCACAGTCGAGCCGGAATTGATCGTGCGCGAGAGCACGGCGACGGTGAAACCCTAGGAACCAAAGGAAATTTCGTTTTCAGTTTTCCGCGGTCGTTTCGAGTTTCGATCTTCCAGTTTCCAGTTTCCAGTTTCGATTTTCCATTTTTCAGTGCAAATTTTTCCGCTCAATGCACGGGATGCTGGCGCGCTTCCCATTCCTGGCTCAGCCGGCTCACGGTTTCCCGCAAGCGCACGGCCAGCGCGGCAATGGTTTCCAGGCGTTGTTCTCCGCCGTGCGGGAGTTTGCCGTCCTTATTCCGGTGCACTTCCGCCAGCAGGAGTTCGGCGTTTCCCAGAATCCCGGTCAGCGGATTGTTCAGCTCGTGGCGGAGCACTTCTCCGAAATCTTCCGGAGCTTCCTCGGTTGGAACGCAGGCGCTAACGGTCACGCGTTGCGCGCGGCGCAAGTGGTTCTGAATCAAGCCCAGCGCCAAAGGGAGGAATCCCGCGCCGCGCATCAAATAATCCGCGACGCCCGCGTCGATGAGCGTGGAAAGCTCCTCGCGCCGCTCCGCCACCCCCATCACCACTACCGGCGCATAGACCGCCAGCGAAGTCACCACCGCGTCGAGGCGCGGCACGATCCCCCGCGGACCATCGGCCTCCGGCGTGATCGCGGCTTCTTCGAGCAGGATCACCGCCGGCACGTCTTCTTCGAGGATGCGCCGCGCCGCGGCGATGCTGGTCACGGACGCCACGCGCACTCCCGCGATGCTCGCTTCGAACTCCCGGCGCGCCGCCGCGCACAGCGCCGCGTCGTTACTCACGACCAAGATGGTTTGTTCCCGGTTGCCCATGGCTCTACCCATTTCTCGCCGCATTCTTTCTCGCCGCCTCGGCGGGCGGCGGTTGATGATCAACGGCGAGGGCCAGCACTTCATGAACCTTCTCCGTCAACTCTTCCACGCGGAACGGCTTGGCGACGTGCGGCAGGTGGTGACGCTCCAGAAATTCGCGTGTTTGCGCGGCGATGATATCGCCGGTGACGAATAGGAACCGTTCGCGCAACGGATTTCCGGAACGCGCCAGCGACTTATAGAAATGCTGGCCATCCAGACCGGGCATCTTTATGTCGCAGATGACCAGGTCGAAGGTCTGCCGGGCCGCGCAGTCCAGGGCCTCGCGGCCGTCCAGCAACACCTTCACGTTCATACCCTCATCTTGGAGCACGTCGGCGATCAAACGGGCCACCGTCGGCTCATCTTCGACCACGAGCACGCGCGCGCCCTTTCCGCTCTGGAGCGACGCCGCCAATTGAGTTTCGTGGCCCGCGTCCTCCGCGGCTTCGAGGAGCACCTTCTGGCGCCCGGGAAGAGGAGAACCAAAGGCGCGGTCCTGCGCCGGTTCCGCAGCCGCTGGAAGTTCGATCTGGAAAACTGCGCCGCCCTGTGGCGGACTGACAACATGGACTTGTCCGCCGTGCTCGCGCACGACGCTCAACACAATGGCCAGCCCCAGCCCGGTTCCGACTCCCGCGGGCTTGGTGGTGAAAAAGGGATCGAAAATCCGCGCGAGTATGGCCGGTGGTATTCCCGGCCCGTTGTCCGCGATTTCCAGCAACACGCGCTGGTCGCCGGTACTTATTGTGCGCAGCCGGATCGTGCCGCCCTGGCCGTGCTGTTCGATGGCCTGCCGGGCGTTGTTCACAAGATTTATCAAAACCTGCTGCAGGTGACCGGGGTCGCCCTGCACAAAGGGAAGCGCGGGGTCCAGATCGATCTCCAGGCGGATTTTTTCCGCTGCCAGACTGAAGCGCTGGAGGTCCACTGCGCGCTGCACGATTTGATTGATGGACACCCTGCGGCGCTCCGGGAGCGTTTCCCGGGCGTTCAGCAGCACCTGCCGCAGGATGGCGCTGGCGCGCTCCGCCTCTTGATAGATCTGGCGCACTTCGTCCGTTCGCCCGGGGATATCCTGGCGCGCCAGGAGCCGGCGGGCGTAGCCGGCAATGCTCGTCAGCGGGCTGCTCAATTCATGCGCGACGCCGCTAAGCATCTGTCCGAGCGCCGCCAGCTTCTCGGTCTGCAGGAGTTTGGAATGGAAGACGCGCTGGGCGGTCAGGTCGCGGTAGATCTCCATGCGCCCAAGCAGCCGCCCGGTGGGATCGAGCACGGGTCTGGCGGCCCGCTCGAGGATGCGCGGCGCTGGAAGCATCATTTGAAACTCCTCGCGGAGGCCTCCTTCGATTCCGCACGCCAGTTCCCGCCAGCGCGCCGCAAAGCTCCCCGGATCCGCTGCATGACTTCCAAGCCGCGCGATCAAGGCCTCGAGGGTGCGGTATTTTCCGGACTCCTCCGGCGCGAGTCCGGCGATCTGTTCAAATCGCGTGTTCATCGCGCGGATGTTGTCCTGAGCATCGAATAGGACAACACCTTCTTCCAACCATTCGATGACGTTTTGCAATTCGGTTTCCGCGTCGCCGGGCCGCCTGAACGATTCGCGGGCCGCCAAGGGCTCAAGCAGGATTGCGGGTGGCCGGCCTTCCCCCGGGACGGTCAAGCGCACTCGTACGGCGGCACCGTTGTGCAATTCCGCGCGCGGAAACGGGGAATGCGTACCGCGATCCTGTGCACCGCCGTCGAGCGCCGCCCGCAACCAGGTCCTGAGATGCTCCCGGTCGCGCCCGCGGAAGAGTTCGGCGAAGTGCGCTTGCGCCAGAAGGCTACCCGTTTCCAGCCCGCCGGGTTTCGAGGCCAGACCAATCAACTCTTTGGCGCCGCGGCTCGCCGTGGTGATCTTTCCAGCTTCGTCCAGGACCAGGAGTGGTTCGCTGATGCAATCCAGCAGCGCGTCCGGCCAACCCGCGAGCAATGACGTATTTTCCTTTCGCTTCCTTTCGCGGAGAGCGGACGCCGCCATTGTCGCGCGCAACTCTAGGCGGTCAAACGTGGCGAGGGAGAGGGCACTGCCCGGCAATCCTGCTACCAGCGTCCCGAGAAGCTGCCCTTCCGACTCCAATGGAAACGCCATGATTCTCTTCACCAATCCGTGCATCCGGCCCATCGGCGGCTCGCTGCCGACCGCCCGCCGCGCCTCCAGCGCCTGCCGCCACACGTTCGCCAGCGGTTCGCTTTCGATCGCGTGCGTCCACGAGTCATCCCCGCTGCGCCAAAGGAACTCGACCCTAGTGCTTTCGCCGGACTTTTGGCGCTGCTCCCGCAATGCGCCGATCACCGCGAACGCCGCGCCGGGACCGTTCCCGTCCGGCGGCAGTTCGGTGCAACTTTCGACGAGGCTGGACAGCAACACCTCCTCGGAAGCGGCCGCTGCCTGCTGCGCGAGAAAACGCCGGGCAGCGGCGAGATCCTCTGTTCGCAGACGGGCGTTTCTCTGCTCCTCCTCAAATCCCAAGGCCAGCGCCAGTTCCGCGGCGACTAATTCCACCTGTTCGCGGGAAATAGCTGGGTGCTTTCCTGTGCTTCCCGAGAGGATGACGCCTCTCAATTGTTCTTTCCTCTCAATGGGGATCCAGAGCGCGTGACGCAGTCCCACAAGCAGGCCGAGGATGGGGTTGGCAGGAAGGGCCTGCAAATCTTGCTCGACTGTTTTTCCGCGAAGAAGCAGTTCCACCGGAAGCGGCGGCTCTATCGAAAGGTGGGCCCACTCCTTGGGGGCTTCATCGGTTCCCGCGTCCCACAGCATTCCGTGAAATGCCCCTGCCATCTCGTCCTGCGAGTTGGCCTCTGCATCCGATTCGAGCCAGACACCGATGCGGCCTGCAGGTCCCAGTTGGGAAAGCGCCTGCACGGCCTCTTGCAGCAATTCTTTGCGGGAAGCGCCATTCAGGGCCGCACGGGCCACGCCTCGCCCGGTCAATTCTTTCTCTGCCGTTTTCCCCCAAATCCTCATGCACTCGCCTCGAACGGGCAGCGCTCTCCGGGAGTCCGCGCCGCTGTCACTCTGGACGCGTCATACGCGAGAGAAAATCAAGATCCTTCGCAATCACTCTTGCATCGGCACAGCCATCTGCAAACGTCAGTTAGGCTAGATAAATCAATGACTTAGAGGAGAGAGTGGGACGCGGGAAATTCCATGTCGAGACTTTGTATGACGTTCTTCCCAAAGTGGACCGCTGCGCGGAAGTGACTCGTGACTGGCGAAAGGTCTCGTAGTCGAAGACGTTGTGACTGAGGCGTTCGGGAAACTGAAAGTTCTGCGGCGCGCTGCGTTCACAAACGCAAAGGATTCGGCCCGAATCTCAAACTGAACGGCCATTGGAAAACACTAGGTCTTTAATCTTAGGCTCTCTTATGGAAGTGCGATTTCGCCAGGTTTGAATCTCTTGCTAGTCGCGGTGTGTTTGCTTGCGAACGCGAGGGGCAGCATGCCACTACGAGCATCGCGCTTTTCGCCGTTTGCGCCAGTCACCAGTCACTCTTACTGCTCGGCATGCTCCATATGGTACTGCTTCAGCTTGCGATAAAGAGTGGTCTTCCCGATGCCCAGCATGCGCGCCGCGGAAAGCTTGTCTCCACCGGTCTCGCGCAAGGTGCGGAGGATCGCGCGCCGCTCCAGCTCCTCGAGCGGCAAAATTTCATCCTTCTCCGGCGTCCTTTCGGTGCTGGGGTATTGCAGGTTAGTGGGCAGGTCTCCGACGTGGAGGATTGGCCCGGAACCCAGCGCCACCGCCCGCTCGATGGCGTTTTCCAGCTCCCGCACATTTCCCGGCCAGTCGTAAGCCATCAGCCGGCGCATGGCGTCTTCGGAGATGGTGCGCACCGTGCCCTGGGCGCCAGAAAATTTCTCCAGGAAGGCGGTCACCAGAATCGGGATGTCACTCTTGCGGTCCCGGAGCGGCGGCAGTTTGACCTGCACCACGTTCAGCCGGAAAAAGAGGTCCTGCCGGAACGTTCCCGAGCGGATGGCCGTCTCCAGATCGCGGTTGGTGGCGGCGATGATGCGCACGTTAATCTGCCGGCGCTCCGTCGAACCCACCGGCTTGACCTCGCGTTCCTGCAGCGCTCGAAGCAGTTTTGCTTGCAGGTCCACGGGCATGTCCCCGATTTCATCGAGAAAGAGCGTGCCTCCCTGGGCGGCCTCCAGCAATCCCTGCTTCGCTTGCATGGCCCCGGTGAACGCTCCTTTGACGTAGCCGAACAGCTCCGATTCGATCAGCGTGGGCACCAGCGCGGAACAGTCTACCGGCGCGAACGGCCGGTCCTTGCGCGGCCCCGAAAAATGAATGCTGCGCGCCACCAACTCCTTTCCCGTGCCGCTTTCCCCCAGGACCAGCACGGGATACTCGTGCTGGCTCACTTTCTCGATCATCTTATAGACGCGCTGCATTTTCATGGAAACGCCGATGAGCCCGCCGAACCCTGGTCGCGTCCGCAACTGTTCGCGCAACAGACGGTTCTCCAGTTGCAGTTCCACGGCGCGCGCCACCCGTTCCAACCGGGTGCGCAGCTCTTCAATCCGGAACGGCTTGGTCACATAGTCCACCGCGCCCATGCGAGTGACTTCGACGGCCGATTCGATCGTTCCGTACTGCGTCAACACCACCACCGCGACCTCCGGATGAACGTCGTGCACGCGTTTCAGCAGATCCACCCCGTTGGATTGCTGCAGCTTCAAATCCGTCAGCACAATGTCCACCGCCGAGTGTTCCAGGACCTCCAGCGCCTCATCGGCCGTGGCCACCGCGATCGGTTTCATCCCGCATTGCTCCGAAACCGTGGCGCACGTCTCGCGGATCGACTGCTCATCATCCACGATCAGAATATTCATGGGGACAGCCTCGCGGCGGGCGACGGCTTCCCCGCTCATAACAGGCATCATAAAAGCCTCCGGTTTATGGCTTCCTGTGCAACTCGAGTTCCGTTTCAGGAATTTCCCCAAACTTATATATAACTCAATAGATTAGTTAAAAAAGTACCTTCTTGGCAAGTCCTACTTTGGAACTCAGTCCCGCTTTTTCGCGCCCTTCCCGTTCCAATTCGGGAATCGGCGCCCCGGAGGTTTCTACTAACCTCCGCCCCGAAAAACAAGGCGGACTCCTCGAAACCCCTCGAAGAGCCCGCCCGATTCCGCTGGTATGGTTTTCCGTTCGCTCGCGGGAGTTACGAATCACTCCCGCGAGGAGCTTCTTCCGCGAACCCTTGGCCGCTACGGCTTGGCCTTCTTCGCCGGCGCCGGCGCCGCCGCTGCGCCCGCCTTCTTCTTGGGGGTTTCTCCCCCGCTCCTGCTGAGCAGCGTCAGGGCGTCCTTGGCGCTGAACGGGAAACGGCGAACGGACTGTTCCCCGGTGGAGCTTAGCGTGACGTCGACGCGCCGGTTGCTGGCCAGGCGCACGGTCAGCAGGTTTTTCAGGATCTTCTGCTTTTCCGCCGCGCTCAAGTCCGGATCGGCGGCAATCTGGTTTTTGACATCTTCGTCGGTCATGTTCTTTTCAAAGCCGAAGGCCTTGACCTCCAGCTTGTCCGCGGGTACGCCTTTTTCCACCAGGTAACTCTTGGTGCGCCCCACGCGCCGCTCGGAGAGCTTGACGTTGTACTCTTTGGGCCCACGAATGTCCGCATGGCCTTCGAGGGTCAAGTGGGCATCCGGCCGGTAGGACAGATACTGCTTGAAGTCGCTGGCCAACGCATCCAGCGTCACGGCCTGGCTGGGCAGCAATCCGCCGAGGGGCTTCGCCGCCGTGGGCAGTGCCGTCGGGAAGTAGATGCTGTGCAAAGCCAGCTTGGCCTCCAGTTGCTTGATCTGTGGAGGCTCCTTTACTTCCACATTGCCGGAGGCATCGGCGGTGCCGCCGCGGCCGTCGTTCACCGTGCACTTCACGGCGTAGCTCCCGGACTTGAGGCCGGCGGCGTCAAACTGCACCGCCGCGCCGCTTCCCACGATCTGTCCGCCGGTCGTCGTATAGCTGTAGGTTAGCGGGTCGTTGTCGGGGTCGCTGCCGTTGCAGGTGACGCCGGTGCGCTCGCCCGGCAAAATCGGGCTGCGCTCGATGGACAATGTCGCCGTCGGCGGATGATTGGGCTTCTCTTCCACTTTGATGTCCGTCGCGCACGTGGCGATCCCGCCCTTTCCGTCGTCCACCTTCGCGTTCACGGTATAGGAGCCAACCGCAACTCCCGCCGAATTCCAGCGCGCCTCCGGGCCCGTCCCCTCGACCGTTCCGCCCGTAGCCGTGTAGCTGTACGTCAAGGGATCGTTGTCCGGGTCGCTGGCGGTCACGTGCACCGCCACGCTGTCGCCCGAACCTGCATACACCGAAACCGGGCTCACCGAGCAAGCCGCAACCGGCGGATGGTTCGGTGGTGGCGGCGGATTGGGAATCCCGAAGCGAAACACCAGTCCCGTGCCGGCGCGGAAGCTGTTCTGCCGCGCGCTGGCGCCAAGCGCCGGGCCCGAAAAAGTCGTCGCGAAATAATCCAACTGCGCCACGCGCCAGGCGAAATTTTTCGTTAGAACCATATCGACGCCGCCGCCGGCCGCCAGCGCGAAGGCGTTCTGCGAACCGGTTCCCGTGAGTTCAATGTCGCCCCTGGCCCCGCCAACAAGGAATTCAGCGAAGGGAACGAAGTAATCGAACTTTCGCCAGTTCAGGCGCGGGCCAAAGAGATAGCTGATCATGCCGCCATTTGCCTCTGTGGTGTTTCCCGTCAAAGGGAACAGGCTGCGCTTGAAGTCGTAGCCGGCAAACTCGCCGGTGAGTCCAAGCCACTTCGAAGCGTTGTAGGTAAACGAAGCCGCCCCGCCTTGGGTGTTGAAATTCGTGAAAGGGCTGCCCGGCTGGGAATTGATGTATTCGTACATGCCCGCGATTTCATACCGTGGAACGAGCGTACCTGGCGGACGCGAATCCGCTGCCGCGCCAGCCGGTCCTGGGAAAGGAGTGGGGCGCGGCGTGGCGGGCAGCGCGAATATGCTTTTTGCCGCCGCCGCCTCGCCGCCCGCGGCGTTGTTCGAAGCAGCGTTTTTCTCCGCAGTCGTCGCCGCGTTCGCTGTATCGTCTCCCGCTCCTTTGTTTTTCTGCTGCGCGCACAAGGGCAAAGCCAAAAGCGCGCTCATCGCCAGTGCTGCACACCAATTGCGCATGTTTTTCCTCCCAAGCTCTAGGAATCAAAACCCGTTTGGTTCACGCGCCCGCTCGCGCGCTGCATGCTGCGTTTGCCCGGCTCTGTTGGACACGCCACAGCTTTTTCACTTCGTTTCTTCATCTCCACTCGCCCGCACTTCCCCGCACCCATGTCCGGACCAAGCAAGAACCCGAAGAAGCAACCGGACGCGGCGCGACAAGACTATTCCAAAATTCGCTTGCCGTGCAACTATTTCCTTGTCGCGTCGCCCCGTCACCAAAGATTTGTTTGACATCCCGAGAGCATGGTGCAAGATCAGATGAAAACGAGGTTCGAGATGGAGGAGGTCTTCCCGAGCGGGCAAACCCACCGGACGAGCGGTAGCGTCTGGTTTGTGGCTATCGCAATAATGATGTATGCAGTTGGTTGCGGTCGGTCGTCTGGCGAACAATTAGATTCCCTCGGTCACATTCCGGCGAACTCTGTTCAGCAACTCCAAGCACCCAGTCTTGTGATCACCACAAGTTCCGTCGTCAAGATGACTGAACCCGTTCATATTCTTTGGAAGATCTCAAACGAAGGCTCCAAAACAATATACGTTTACTCCAGCCTATTGCAGTCGAAGCGTCGGCTCGACACCGAAATTGATCCCGCAAAGAAATTGATTACACTTGATCTCACATTCACCTTGATTTCTCCTATTCTCCCCTACACACCTCTCCCCTTGAAGTTTATCGCCATCGCTCCGGGACAATCGGCTGAAGGCAGTCTTGAAACCCAACCGGCGAAGGAAATGGTCGGACACGTCAGGCCTACGGGAACGCAGGACGTTCGAGTACTCCCCGGTGAATGGGAGGTGAACGCAGTTATTGGATACGGGTACGAAACCCAGTCCGTCGAGGCGGCATTTTCGAGTGCGGACAGGCAAGGCAGAGAGGACCCCACAAACGCACTGGTTCGTTGGCAAAACACAGCCATGTCGGAGTCCATCCTCGTCAAATTCACAGACTAGATAGAACTGATTGGCCCGGGACGGGTGGCCCACACGTCGGTTTTACGTGTGGCGCGGGTGCCCCACACGTCGGGTTTACGTGTGGGGCTTTGACTCTCGTTGTTTCGGACGGGTGGCCCGGACGTAAAGTGGGGAGATGAATTGGGACGGGTGGCCCAGACGATGAATCCTAAGACGAGTCTGGGTGGCCCACACGTCGGTTTTACGTGTGGGGCTCTTGACTTTGCTTCTTTCTCGCTCGTCTCGCGTCCATACAAGCCACTCACCCGCCCTAATAACCGTTCAACCCTCATTTTCGACCATTCACTGCAAAACACTTAACATCTTCATTACTTCGTGCTATCCTCAGCCATGTGACTCGCGCTCAACATCCTCGCCGCCCTTCCCGTTCTAACGTTCCGACGTGCCAATGTTTAGACGTTCCAACATGTTTGGGTCATAAGTCCTTACCCCACAATCTTTTTGTCGACCCCCACCCCCTAAACCCTGTGGTGCCAATCTTTTACGAAAAAGGTGGAGGGGAGGGGGTATCCATTCCAACCTGCAAACCTTCAAACATTCCAACGTTTGGTTTTCCGTACACTCTTCCAAGTTCCGTATCCCGCAACTCCTTTGTTTGCCACTCTTGCGCAAACACCCGGGGTGTGGGGGTATTCTTCCCATTTTGGAACATGGGTCGGAGCATCGCGCTGTGTTAGCAAACTACGCTAAACTGGCCTCCGCCATGCCATCGATCGCCACGCTCGATAACCTTTGGACCGGCCGCCCGCATACCATTGCCGCCGCTCTCCTCGAATCGGACGGCCACCGCGCCATTGTGGACCCCGGCCCCGGCTCCACGCTCGAGACTTTCCACCAGCAGCTCCAGGCTCATGGCCTCGGCGTGGGCGATCTCGACGCCATCCTTCTGACGCACATCCACCTGGATCACGCCGGCGCTACCGGCGCGCTGGTGCGCGAAAATCCCCGCCTCGCCGTGTACGTCCACAAGCTTGGCGCGCCGCACATGATTGACCCCTCCAAGCTGCTCGCCAGCGCCCAGCGCCTCTGGCCCAACGAACTGCAGCGCCTGTTCGGCGAAATGCTTCCTGTTCCGCAGGAGAATCTCCGCATCCTCGAAGGCGGCGAAACCCTCGCGCTGGGCTCGCGCAAGCTCGAAGTCGTGTACACCCCCGGCCACGCTTCGCACCACGTCAGCTATTTCGACCACGCCGAAGGCGTCGCCTTCGTCGGCGATACCGCCGGCGTGCGCATCGAGGGAAATTCGTTCGCCATGCCCGCCACTCCCCCGCCGGACATCGATCTCGGCGTCTGGGATGCTTCTTTCGCCGCCATCCTCGAGCGCAGGCCGGCGCGGCTCTTTCTCACCCACTTCGGCTACTCTGATAATCCTTCCGAACATCTTCGCTTGTTCCGCGAACGGTTGCATCGCTGGGCCGCGCTGGCCGCGGAAATCCTGCGCACCGCCGCCAGCGATTCCGCCGCGATGCATGCTTTCATGTCCGCCACCTACGCCGAGATCTCCCAGCATCTCCCCGCCGGTGAAGCCGACCACTACGCCTTCAGCGCGGGCCTGAATCTTTCGTTTCTCGGACTGACGCGCTATCTGCGCAAGCGCACTGCTGCTGCTTCTTGAGTTGCGTTTCAGTTTTTTGTGATTGAAGTGGTCGAAAACGAAATGCAGACGAAATGAAAACGACTTATGCAGTTGTTCCTGACGAGGACACTTCTTCCGCACCCCCCGCAGGCTCCGCTGCAGGTGCGGTGAGCGTCTCGAGGCGCGCGGAAAGCGCTTCCACCAGCAGATCGACCAGCTTTCTTGCGCCGCTGCCTTCGGGATCTTTGTCGGGATTGTACTGCGCCACATCCAGGCCCAGCAGGCTTTTGTGTTTTACAAACTCGATGAAGGAAGCGCGCGCGTCCTCGAACCGCAATCCGCCGCTGCCGGGCACATTCACCGCGGGAAACTCTTCCGCGGCGATGACGTCGACATCGAGATGCAGTACGAATTCGCGGGCGTCCGCATGCACCTGCGCCAACGCTTCGTGCGCCGCCTGGCTTGCGCCTTTGGATTGAATCTCCGCGGCGTAAATATGCCGCATCGGCGATTTGCCGAGGAACTCTTGCTCCGGCGGATCCAGCCGTTCAAGTCCGTAAAGCGTTACATCCGGCTCGCGCACCAGCGGCGCCTCGCTCCAGAAGCGCACCAACTCCGGAGCGCCCTTGCCGATGACGTGGGCCACCACCATGCCGTCAATCCGGCCGGAGGGAGTGCTTGCGGGAGTATTCAGGTCCGCGTCGCGATCGAACCACAGAAGATTGATGTGCTTGTAGTAGCGCCGCGCGCCGGTCAGCAATCCGATGACCTGGGCGCAGTCGCCGCCCAACACCAGCACCAGCGCGCCGCTCTTTACCGCGAGTTCCGCGCGCGTTTTCAGATCGTTCAGCCCGGCGACGATTTCACCCAGGTTGCGCGCCCGCCGGTGTTCCTCGTCGTCCGCGAAGAGGCGCGGCGCGCAATCGCCATAATCCACGACTTCATAGCCGGCGGCCTGCAACTTTTCGACGATCCCGGCCGCGCGCAGCGCCGCAGGGGCCTTCTCGGTTCCCGGAGCAAATCCCGCAGCGCTCGAGGGCGCGCCAATCAAGGCAATCTTCTTCGGCTGACGGACGATTTTGACCGCCAAGGTCTTGCTCCTTGTTCTTATATTTCCCGTCTAACGCGCTGGGATCCGATGACCGGACCGTTCTTTGTTAAGGCCCACGAATCACTCCGGCCACACACGGCGCGTCCCCCGCCGGGCACTGCAAACTTTTTAGCGGCGCGGCGCCGGCGCAATCGTCGCCAATTCCGGCGGCAAAGTGAAGCGCACGTCCTCGCGGATCAGGTCCAGGTCGCGCTGGTCCGTGAAACCGAACTCTGCTAGCCGTTCGCTGACCTGCTCCACCAGGACTTCCGGCGCGGACGCTCCCGCGGTCAAGCCCACGCGCGATACGCCTTCGAGCCACTGCACATCTATGTCCTTGGCCGAGTCGATCAATTGCGCCTTCACTCCGCTCCGCTGCGCCACTTCCACCAGGCGGTTGGAATTCGAGCTGTTCGGCGAACCCACCACCAGGATCAGGTCCACGTCCTTGGCCACCTGCTCGACCGCTTCCTGGCGGTTCTGCGTGGCGTAGCAAATATCGTCGCTTGCAGGTCCTTGTATGAGGGGGAATTTCTGCCGCAGCCGCGCCACGATTTCCTGCGTGTCGTAAAGGCTGAGCGTCGTTTGCGTGAGGAACGAAAGCTTGCCGGGATCGTTGACTTCCAGGGCGTCTACGGCGGCTACGGAGTCCACCACGATGGTGCGGTCCGGCGCTTCGCCTGATGTGCCGACAATCTCCTGATGGTCGCGATGACCGATCAGGATAATCGTGCGCTTTTCGCGCGCGAACTTCAGGGCTTCCAGGTGCACCTTGGTCACCAGCGGGCAGGTGGCATCAATGACTTTCAGCTCGCGCGACTTGGCTTCCTCCCGCACCGTGGGCGGAACGCCGTGGGCGCTGAACACCAGCACCGCGCCGTGTGGCACTTCCTCGATCGTTTCCACGAAGATCGCGCCCCGCCGGCGCAACTGCTCCACCACGTAGGTATTGTGGACAATCTCATGGTGCACATAGACCGGCGCGCCGTACGCTTCCAGCGCCAGCTCCACGATGTCCACCGCGCGCACCACCCCCGCGCAGAACCCCCGCGGCCTTACCCTCAGCAAAACTTTTCCATTCGTTGCAGTAGGCATTTTCGTCCTAATGAGTTAATTTCAGGAGACTCTATCATACCTCACGCCCCCCCTCCCCCGCATCCCGTTTCCCAGAGGTTCTCTTTTTCCCTCCTTCCAAGTAACCACCCTTCTCAGCATCAGCAGGAAACTCGAAGGAAACAACCGCCTCGGAGCGGCATTCCAAAGCTCTTGCATGTAAGCGTAGAGGTTCTTTGCCGATGGCGAAGAGGGACCGAAAGGACGCTCGGAGAACGCGCGACATCAGGTAAACAACGGATACCCTGTGAAAATTATTCCCAGCGTCTGGCGCATCCACCCACCCGCTGCGCCGCAAGACCCGAGTCCTTAGTCATTTACGTTGGCTCGCGGTTTGGAACTCAACGAGCATTACCAACCCCTGCCTAGCCACCTCATTCCTTCTCGTCCCCGGGAAGCGGAGGCGCAATCCTCCGAAGACAGGGATTGGAGATCGGTAGCTAGTCCAATCCTTCGCCAAGCCTTATATCGTGCGTGTGGGAGTGGTGTGTCCAACCGTCTTGCCGCGCTGAGGAATAACGAGGGGCCCATGAATTCAGCCATTTTGCTTGTGGATATTGCTTCGGCAGGCCGCGATTCCTGGAAAGCATTCTTACAGAGTCATAGCTACGACGTATATACCGCCAAGGACGGACAATCTGCCCTGCGACAGTGTCTCCAGCTTCAGCCGGATCTCGTGCTGCTCTGCGACACTTTGCCGGATTTCGATATCTTCGACCTCTGCCGCCGTATGAAGGATAACCCCCTCAATCAGCAGATCCCTATCGTATTGGTCAAACAATTCTCCGGTCCGGGCGATGCTGCCCGTGCACGCCAGGCGGGGGCGGCGGACTTTTGGGGAACTTGCGCCTCGCTCGCGGAAGCGCTAGGCCGCGTGCAATCGCTCTTGCGCCTCAAGACCTATATCGATGAACAGGCCAAATCCGTGATGCTTTCCCTGGCGCGCAGTATCGAAGCAAGACATCCGCTCATGAACGGACACTCCGAGCGCATGGTAAATTACGCCTTGCAACTCGGCAGGAGTTTGGATTTGCCGGAAGAGGATTTGCAGGAGTTGCGGATCGCGTGTTTGCTTCACGACATCGGAAAAATTGCCGTACCGGATGACATTCTCCTCAAGCCCGGGTCGCTGAACGAGGAAGAAACTCAGGTTGTCCGGCAACATCCCATCGTCGGCGAAAGCATCTGCGCGCCGTTGAAGTCGCTGCGCCGCATCCTGCCGGCGATTCGCCATCACCATGAGCGCATGGACGGCAGCGGCTATCCGGATGGCCTCTGCGGGCACCAGATTCCGCTGCTGGCGCGCATTCTTCAAGTTGCCGACGTCTACGATGCGCTCATCACCGATCGCCCTTACCGCGATGCGCTTTCTTCAACGGATGCCTTGGAAACCCTCAACAAGGAGGTCGCGTGCGGCTGGCTTGATGATTCCCTGGTGTCCAAGTTCTCGCAGCTTTGCACGCACGGCAGCGCATACTTCCCGGTCAGAGGAAGGACGATGCTGGCCTCCTACTACGCGTAGCGCCGCATCCTTCATCATGTTGCCCCGTGCACTGAGAGAGTTTCCCCACCATATCCAAATTGGCGCTACCTGATCTAGCGCGCTCCCCATAACATGCGCTCATCATGCTCGCGGAAATGGCCGTCTCCCCGGTGACCTTGACAGGCGCGCACGTGCGGCTCGAGCCGCTGACGAAGGCCCACTTGGCGGGATTGGCCGAAGTCGGCCTGGACCAGGAATTGTGGCGCTGGATACCCACGCCCGTTCGAACGCGCGAAGAACTGGCCGCCTACGTCGCGACGGCGCTGGATGAGCAAGCGCGCGGCTTATCCTTACCGTTTGCCATCATGGAACAAGCCAACGGCCGCGCCATCGGGAGCACACGCTACGGCAACATCGACCGTACGCATCATCGCGTAGAGATTGGCTGGACGTGGCTCGCGCGCGCGTGGCAGCGCACGGCCATGAATACCGAAGCAAAGTATCTTTTGTTGAGCCACGCCTTCGAAACGCTGGGCTGCCTGCGCGTGGAGCTGAAGACCGATTCGCTAAACGAAAAATCCCGCGCGGCCATCTTGCGCATAGGTGCGCAAGAAGAAGGCGTCTTCCGGAACCATATGATCACTTCGACCGGCCGCGTCCGTCATACCGTTTATTTCAGCATCATCGATTCCGAGTGGCCAACCGTGAAAGCGCGCCTCGAAGCGAAGCTGAATTCGCACGCGCTCTAGCCGTGTGTCCTGAAAATTTCCCGAAGTGCTCTCCGCTCGACGCGGCACTCGAGCCACACGCGCCGCCCTGTCCTGTCTTTTGCGCAACGCCTGCCCATTCGGCCAGCAGCCCATCATCGTCATCTAAGGTAAGATTTAACTCTGAAACTTACTGATTCTTTTGTTGCTTTCTCAAGAGTCAGGCGGTTTCGCGGGCTTTTAGCTCCGGAGAAACGCTTGGCAACACAGTCCGATCCGATCAACCGCCGGCGCAGCGAGCGCGTGATGCTCCGCATGAAGGTCACAGTGTTTGCCGAGGACGCCCAGCGCCAACCGCGGCAGGAAGAAGCTTTGACCCTGGTAGTGAACGCCCACGGCGGCCTGCTCCAGATGAAAATGGACGTGTACGTCGGCCAACCCATGCGCGTCGTGAACCCGCAGAACCATGTCGAGCAAGACTGCCGCGTCGTCCGCATCGACGATACTTCAACCGATTTCTTTTCCGTGGCCTTCGAGTTCGATCAGCCCAACCCCAAGTTCTGGCCAGTGGTCTTTCCGCCGTCGGATTGGACTTCTACGACCGCCTGATGCAGCCCAGGCAACCGAACCGGTCTGGACTGCGGATTCCCTTCTTTATCTGCTGCGCACATCCACTTAACGGCAGCAACTCTTCGAAGAATTCAGGGTTCAACATATAGAGAGACGCTTTCCGCTTTGGAGGACGCATTGATGAAGCATCCCGTAAATGGCATTGGAAAATCGCCGCTACTCGCGGCCTCGGTTCTGATTTGCGGGCTGCTGCTCGCCGGTTGCGATGACCACGTGACGGTGATTCGCGACTCGAACATCCCCGTGCCCAAGGGCAGCACCTGGGCCTGGAAGCCCGTGGCATCGCCCAGGGACGCAGACCGGCGTCCAGTCGTCTCACATGATGTGATCTCACGCCGTGAAACCGTCGCGCGCGAACCCGGCGCCAACAATGAAATCGTTCGCCAGCGCATCCGCACGGCCATCGAGCAGACGCTCTCCTCCAAGGGATTGCGGCAGGTCGACGACCCACAAGAAGCGGACTTCCTGGTGGACTATCACATTGCCGTGCGGCGCCACAACGTTACCGTCGAACGCGTCTACCCAGGCGGATACCCGGGTCTCGTTTGCGGCCCTTATGGATGCTGGGAATCGTGGGGCTGGGGACCAACGGAAGTCAGCTACGAAAATGTACGCTTCCGCGAGGGCACGGTCGTTTTTGACTTCGTGAAGCAATCAAACAGGCGGCTGGTGTATCGCGCGATCGGCCAGAAGCCGGTGCACCGCGACACCTTCAACCAGGATGAGATTTCAGAGTTCGTTCACCACATCCTTGGAAAGTTGAAGGTCAACGGGTAGCCGTACCACAATTTAAATGGCTGGCATCGATGTGGATTTCGGGTGGCGGGTCAGTTTCCGATAGCGCGACTTATCGGGACTAGCGGTCTAGACTCGCAAAATTGTCCATGCTGCCATCACCAGTCGGATTCCTTGGAAAGCAAGAAACACTCCAGATAGCGCCATTAGCAGTCGGTCCTTGAGTGGTAACGCCTCTGAATTTGTGACATCGATGGTCTGCACCTCTCGGTTCAAACTCCATCGGAGGAGGTTGGCCGCCAACACGAGTGATGTGGTCGCGGACAGCGCGTAGAATACTAGAAGCGCGATGCGGCCGATGCCGCTTGGAATGGCTCCGCGTCCAAATGCATCATTCAAACGCGATGCCCCATAAACCATGGCGGCCATACCCAACGTCAGCCATACCAGCCACGAGTCGAAGACTGAAAACCTAAATCCATCGCGCTCCATTAGTTTGCGTGGAAGCCGCTTCATTCGTATGGATAACCCTACAACCGCCAATCCGAAAACCAACCAGAAACCGGCATTCAGCACCAGCGGACGTGGCATCCACGTGTCGTTTTTGTGAACGGCATACAGTAGAATCAGAATCACGAGTCCGATTCCGAACAAAATCTCACCTGCGAGGGCGAGTATTCGTCCGCGAATCAAAACCCTCTGTGCTTGTTTTCCTTGTTCCATGTCTAAACAGACTAACCCAAATCACCATCTGGCCGACCAACATCGTGGTTAACGTGCTAATCGGAAACTGGCCCGCAACGGAATTCCGGGGACTATTTACGCCGAGTCTATTCCCTTCTATCCTCTTACCCCATGCCTAGTACGCAACCAGTTGTTCTCATCACCGGCGCGAGCAGCGGGTTCGGCCGGCTAATCGCGGAAACGCTGGCGCGCAAGAAATTTCAGGTCTTCGCCACGATGCGCAACGTGAAAGGCCGCAACTCGGCAGCCGCGCGTGAAATCGCAGAACTCGCAGCGCGCGAATCTCTCTCCTTGCAACCGCTGGAACTCGACGTCACGGATGACATCTCGGTGGAACGCGCAGTGAGCAAAGTCGTACTGCAATGCGGCCGCATCGACGTGCTGGTGAACAACGCCGGCCACGGAATCATGGACCTCGCCGAGACGGTGCCCCTGGCGCAGGCGCAACGGCAGTTTGACACCAATTTTTTCGGCATCTTGCGGATGAATCGTGCCGTTCTCCCCACCATGAAACGCCAGGCGAGCGGATTGTTGCTGCATGTCAGCAGCGGGGGCGGACGCTTGGCGATTCCCGGAATGGGCTTGTATTGCGCGAGCAAGTTTGCCGTCGAAGCCCTCGCGGAAGTCTATCGTTACGAACTCGCTTCGCTGGGCATCGACTCCGTGATTCTCGAGCCGGGCGCGTTCGCCACGCCCATCCTCGGCAAACTCGAAAAGGGAGAAGATCCCGCGCGCCAATCCGGCTACGGCGAAATGGCCAAAGTTCCCGAAAAACTGAAAGCGACGATTGGAAGCTCACGGGCGAATCCGCAGGAGATCGCCGATGCCGTGCTGCAAATCATCGAAACGCCCGCTGGCCAACGGCAACTCCGTTATCGCATCGGCCCCGGCGGCCCAGGCGTGCAGAGAATCAACGCCCTCACGGACGAAGTCCAAGCGCAAATGCTCGAAGCCTTCGGCATTACCGCGCAAGTGAGATTTAAGCCGCGCCCTGCCGCCGCGAAGTAAATCGTCTGGCGCAGGCAAGAGAATGGATTCACTTCCGGCGGCTCAAAAAGAAATTAGTGGCAAGCTAAGGCAGCAGGCCGAAAACCGCGACGCTGGTTTGCGTGCCCACGTACACTTTTCCGTTCACGACCATCGGCGTGATGAACTTGTTGCCGCTGAAGTGGTCGCGACTGTTTGCTGCCTGATTGGAATCGTAGAGTTCCTTGGTGAGATCGGTGGCGTCATATGCAAAAAGAACGGCCCCGCTGTTCTCAATGGCCCACACGATTCCGTTGCTTGTCCCATTGGCCGATACGCTCGGCGTCGTCCCGGGATATCCGAAATGATGCGTGCTCTGGGACGAAGGAACCGCCGCAAGCTTCGCGCTGGCCACCGGAAATGCTTTCAAAGCGTCGCCCACGGCTCCGTAGTAAACGGTGTTATTGAAATACGCGGGCATGGAAAACACGCCGCCTCCCAGTTGGCCCGAAATCTCCTGATAGATTTGGTCCGTGCTGGCGTTGAATTTGCCCATGCTGTCGCGGTTCGCGACGTAAATGATCGAGTCTTTACCCGCGCCGACCGCGAGGTGCTTCGTGACGCCCCCGGCGTCTTGAACGTCCGGCAGGAGAATGGCTCCTCCGGAGCCGAGGTCCTGGTCGGCGTTCGATTCGGACACCGTGTTGTGCGGCGTGAAATAGTCGGCCAGCGCAAGTCCGCCGCTCGCCGATAGTTTCACAAAACAATTTCCGCAATTTCCGTTGGCCGGGAATCCCTGGGCATTCAGGGTAGTGTCAAAATCCCCGTTGCCCTCCAGGAAATAGATGTTGCCAGCCACATCCGCCGAAGGCGCGGTACCCGCCATCCAGATGCCTCCTTCACTTCCATTCGGTACCAGGTTCAATACGCTCGTTCGCGCCAGCGTGTCCGCGCTGAAGGCCATGACCCACGACGTGTAGGGACGAAAGTCACAGTGCGAAGACCACGTCGTATAGATCGTCCCGTTGATCTGAAGAAGCCCCGGCCGTTCCTTGTATTGTTTCGGATCGAATACCACGTTTCCACCCGAGCTGTTGTCACCTGTGCCCGGGTACGTCGCTGTGATGGTCTGAGGGCCGCCAAAGAGCTCTGCGCCGGTGGACAAGTCCAGTGCGTGCAGGCGCTGGAAATAATTTCCCGCGCCATATTTCGACATGGCCATGACATAGATCGCATTTCGCGTACGATCGATGACTGGCGTCGCGGTGATGCCAATCTCGGGCGAGACCTGGCTGCAGCCTCGATCGTCGCTCGGCGTTTCCCCGCTGCCCAGCATCGTAACCTTCCACAGGAATGAGGAAGTCGTTCCGCTAACGGAGTCGGCATCGAACGCATACACCGTGCCGTGCTCCGTCGCCACGTACAGAACATTTTTCTTTACAGCGCCGATAGTCACCCCCGAAAGATACAGGGGCTGGGCATCCACTCTGCCGTCCACGCTGAATTCGCCCTTCTTCCCAAACTGCGTGGAGTTCACGTTCGCGGGTGTCAGCGTCGTTTCATTGAGGTTCTGCCCGGTGCGTCCGTTGTCATAGTGGTAGGTAATCACGTCCACGCTCGAGTTTCCCGTGCCCGGGTTGACGGTGAGCGACGCCGAGTTGCTGGTCGCGTTTCCAGCGGAATTGCTGACCACCACCCGGAACATTTCCCCGGTGTCGGCGATGATGGTGGCCGGAGTCGTGTAGCTCGCTGACGTAGCGCCGGTGATGTCAGCGCCATTCTTTTGCCACTGATAGGTGAGAGGTGGCGTACCCGCGGCGACAACGCCAAACGTGGCGGCTTGCCCCACATTCACGGTTTGGCCCGCTGGCTGGGTATTGATGTAGGGAGCGACGGGCCCGCCCCCATTTCCGGAAGCAGGGCTGGAGTAGCCGCCGCATCCCGCGAAGGAGAATGCAAGTAGAACAACTGCGATCGAACACAAGAATGGCATTCGCCTCATGAGCATAATCCTCGATATTGAATTCAGCGGCTCGGCTGAACGGGAAACAATACGTCGGCGTGGGTCAATCCAGTTTAGCCAATACATAAAACGCGGCCCAAAAGAAAATTACCTGAAGTTCGGCCTGGGAAAAAGCAGTAAGTCTATTTTAGATTCACGCATGGGGAATTACACCTGAACGGAGGTACAGTTGTTGGCCAGCAGGCAGCTTCAGCCTCGCATCAAGTTCCGCGCCTCCTCGCTTGCCTCCCTTCCTGCTTCCCTCTATCCTCGTTTCCTCTATGGAACTGCAGGATCGCGTCGCCCTCATCACCGGCTCTGGCCGCGGAATTGGCCGGGCCATCGCTCATCTTTTTGCCAGGGAAGGCGCCGCCGTCTTTCTTACCGCGCGCACGGAGAAGGAACTCGCCGCCACCGCCTCAGAGGTTTCCGCCCAAGGCGGCCGCGCCGCGTACGCGCCAGCCGATCTGACCAGCGACGCCCAATGCACCCATGTCGTCGCCGCCTGCCGCGAAAAGTTCGGGCGCCTCGACATCCTGGTGAACAATGCTGGCCATTACGGCCCAGTGGTCCCCGTCGAAGATTATCCGCTCGCGGACTTCGAAAATGTCATCGCCATTCACCTTCGCGCCGCGTTTCTCTTGTCGAAGCTAGTGCTCCCGGAAATGTACGCGCGTCAGTCCGGCGTGATCCTCAACATTTCCAGCCTCTCCGCCAAGGCCGCCTTCGCCTGGGGTTCGGCTTACGCCGCCGCAAAGGCCGGATTGCTGGGGCTGACCCGCGTCACCGCCGCCGAAGCCGCCCGCAAAGGCGTTCGCGTCAATGCCATCTGCCCAGGACCAGTGACAGAAACGCAAATGTCCAAGGAATTGGGCGCCACCCTCGCGAAGAAGATGGGCATAAACGAGGACGCCCAATTGGCCGGATTTTTGAACGGCTTGCTCCAGGGCCGCGCCCAAACCACCGACGAAATCGCCCGTGCCGCGCTCTTCCTGTGCTCCGCCCAATCCAGCGCCATGACCGGCCAGTCCCTCAACGTCGATGGCGGGGCCGCCTTCTTTTAGACGGTCTCCCGCAAACGCTTCCCCCGCAAAAAAATACTTGACTTTCCTCTATTTTCTGCTACACTTACCCTTGTAGATAACTGCGTGTGGAGTGCGGGAAGTCTACCCCGACCGGGTCGGGGCTTGCTCCCGCTTTTCTTACCGCCGGGATCGTTCTTCGGCTCGCACGAACTGCCAGCAACTGAGGGTCGTCATCTTTGGATTCAATCAGTTATGAATTGCAACTCGTGTAACTCTTTTCTTTTGATATTCATGCAAAATGATCGGGGGTAGGGGGTACGCTTTCTTCTTAGCTGCCCACGGCTCATTGCTCACTAGCCACTATCCCCGGTCTTTTCATATTCTTGCGCACTCTTTTGCTCTCTTTTGCAAAAGAGCGAAACTCAACCCTTTTCCTTTCAAGTGTTTCCGCACTCTTTCACGAAAACACCCGGGCGTGGGGGTACCCAGTCGAGTTTGAGAACGAATTAGCCCGTGCCAAACGCTGTTCTTAGATTGAGACATCGACAACCGGGCGGCCTTCGGCTAACATTTGCCCCGTGGGGTTCCGCGAGAAGCACGCCGCTCGCAATCGGGCGCACGCCGGTTTCACAGCGCCGCCGAATCTACTCTCTCGCGGAGAAGCGCACTCCGACAGACAATGGTTTTCCGGAGTTGCCGCGACTAGGAATTGCATCTTTTTGGAGCCGACGTGAGCCAATCGTCTCTGATCAGCCCTCCTGACCATTCCGTGGGAGAAGACGCGCGGCGCAGTACGCGCATCGAGCGCTCCGTTCCGCTGATCGTCTTCGGCCAGAACCGACTGGGCGAGCCCTTCGTGGAAAGAACCGTTTCCACCAGCCTGAACCTGCACGGTTGCCGCTATCCCTCGCGCCACGATTACGGCGTAGGCTCCTGGGTCACGTTGCAGGTCGTGGGCTTGAACGTCGAGCCTAAGCCTCCCGCCGTGCGCGCCCGCGTGCGCTCCGTCCACACTTCCCAGAGTTCGCGGGAATTGCAGCAAGTTGGCGTGGAATTGGAAAATCCCGCGAATGTCTGGGGAGTCGTCACTCCGCCGCAGGATTGGACGAGCACCGGTGGAAGGAATGCGCCTGTGGCACAATTTGCGGCCGCAGGCGCCGCGCCCGCTCTCGATTCGCCGCAAGCCACTCCAACGCTCGCCGTTCCAACGCCCGCCGTTCCGACGTTTGACGAGGTGCCGCAAAATCCGGAGCACCGCATGGCCGAGGTCGCCACCTTCCCTTCTCCCTCGCCCGCTGTTTCCAAGCCGCCGGCGCCCAAGCTGGCCGAGGCCCCCAAGCCGCAACGCATCGTCGTCACGCCGGACGGACTCATCGCCGCGCTGCAAGGAAAACTGCAGCAAGCCGCGGAGAAGGCGGTGCAAGCGGCGGTGGGCCAGCAGCTAGGCGAAGCCGTGCGCGAGGCGCTTAGCTCGATTGATGAGGTTCGTAATTCCAGCGTGCTCGAGATTCAGGAACTTTTCCCCACGCGCGTCGAGACCATGCGCCTTTCCTCCAAGGACGAATTCGCCGGTGAAATCGCCGCGCAATGGAAAGAACAAATGGAAAAGTACCGCAGCCAGGCGGAAGAAATGGTGCAGCGCCTGGAAACGCAAGCCGCCGAGTTGCGCCGCGAACTGGCCCGCTCGCAGGAATTTGTCGAGCGCATGTCCCGCGAACGGGAGCCGCAAATCCACGCGCGCCTCAGCGAAGCCGTCGCTCAGGCCACTTCCCAGTTTGAATCCGCGACTGCCCGCGCCGCCGACCGCCGCTATCAACTCCTGCTCGAAAATACCCAGGCCGTGACGCAAGAGGCGCTCCTGAAGCTCGACGCCCGCTCCGCCGAAGTGCAGTCCCTAGTTCAGGGCGCCGTCAATTCCGCCCTCGCGGCCTTCCAGCGCCAGACCGACCAGCAAGTGAACGCCATCCTGTCCGAAACCAAGGACCGGGCGGTGTCCACACTCTCCTCACTTGACGCCGAAAGCCGCGCAGCCTGCGAAGCCCGCCGCTTGGCCTTGGAATCCGAAGTCGCCCGCGCCGCCGAGCGCTCCACCGACCAATTCCGCAGAGGCATGAAGGCTTTCCTGTACTCCTGCCTGGTGGCCGCCGTCAGCGCCGTGGACGAACACTCGAAATCCACCATGGTCGCGCTCACCAAGGACAACGGCAAAACCCTGTTCGACCCAGAGCCCGATTCCCGCACTAAGGAAGATAGCGAAATTATCCCCGACACCGATATCGATCCACTCACCCACTGAAATTCCAAGTCCCCGCAAAAGAAAAAGGCCAACCGCACTTTTAGGACGGTTGGCCTTTTTCTTTTTGTTCCTGTTGCCGCGGAGACTCGGTCAGCCCTGAAGGAGGGAGGGTGACCAACCCCGTGTGTGCTCTGGCCCAGGCCAGAAAGTCATCAATTCACTCAGCGCGCGTGCACAGAACCCGGACGCCGAAATGGCCGCCGGACAGCGTCTTCCAGCGTGTCGAAGCCCTGCCGCGTAGCCACCATAATCGGGTGCTGGCTGTCGGCAATCCGCTCCACTGCCACTACCCAGCCACGCTGCAACATGTACAAGCTGCCGGCCACAAATGCGATGGCGGCAAACCCCGCCGCAAACAAGGCAAACACGGCCAGCAGTTCCCACACGAAATACGTCTGCAGCGCAACCAGCGCTGCCAGGAACATCCACATCCACTTTCGACCGTTGTCCTTGGTCTTCATCTTTCTCTATCCCCAATCCCCTGCCCTATTAAACTCTTGCCGCTGCGCTTTGTTTCGCTTCGTACTTTTCTATTCTGCTTTCTTAGATGCGGCACCCTGTCCTTCGGGTCCACCCGATTCCCTCTACCTGTCCCATTTGACACCTTTCCGAGTCCAAAGGCGATGGTACAGAAGTCACATTCTGTGGCCTAAACCCGACTACTAGTACCGCAACGCTCCACACTGAAATCCCCTAAGTATTGCAATTCCAATATGTTACAGGATATTCGACTTTCGCCCCGGTTTTCGCCTCGTTTTCCCTGTACTAGCTGTGGAAAACCTGTCCTTTCGTACAGGCCATTTCAAGGCTACCTCAGTAGTGATTCCGGCCGCCCCTGCGTATCACCGTCAATTCTCCTGCCGGCCACGCCTTGCTGAATGTCAGCTTAGCGGCTTACACTGGCTCGCACGAAATCCATGTAACCGTAACGGAGCGTTAATGATTTCTCGCATTCGATGGTTTGTCTTGCCGCTGCTCGTCCTCGCGTTGCTTGGCGCCGCCTGCTCGAAGGCTCCCGCGCTCAAGGATTCGTCCCTGTCCCCCTCTGGCGCGCAACCCATCATTGTCTTTATGACCGACTTCGGCACGGCCAACGACGCCGTGGCCATCTGCAAAGCCGTCATGCTGGGCATCGCCCCTGCTGCCCGCATTATGGACATCACCCATCAGGTGACGCCCTACCAAATCGAAGAAGGTTCACGTTTTCTTGAGGCGGTGTCCCCGTACTATCCCGCGGGAACGGTATTTGTGGCCGTGGTCGACCCCGGAGTTGGCACTTCGCGCAAGGCCATCATCGTCAAATCCAAGAAAGGCCAGTACTTTGTCCTGCCCGACAATGGCCTGGTCACCCCGGTGATCGAGCGCGACGGGCTGGCCTCCGCCCGTGAGATCACCAATCCCGGCTGGATGATTCAGTCTGCCATTTCTTCCACGTTCCATGGGCGCGACATTTTTTCTCCGGCAGGCGCGCACCTTGCCGCCGGCTGGGATTTCAATCTCGTCGGCCCCGAGGTCCCGCAGCTCGTCCGCCTCACTCCAAAAACCTCTACCAACACCGACAAAGGCATCGCCGGCGACATCATCGGCCTCGATGATCCCTTCGGCTCCCTGGTCACCAATATTCCCGGCGACGAGTTCAAGAAGCTCGGCTACAACCTCGGGGACAAATTCAGGGTCGAACTCAACAAAAGGTCGGTGACTCTGCCTTACGTGAAGACGTTCATGGATGTCCCCGTCGGCGATGCACTTCTGTTTATCGATTCACGCGACCGCGTCAGCATCGCCGTCAATCAGGGGAATTACTCGAAGAAATTCAGCATCGAGCCTCCCGGGACCATCTTCATTCCCCGCAAAGGCGCCCCTCTCAAGGAAAAGTGAATCGATTGTCATCGTTTGCCGTGACCCCGTCCCGCCGTCCACATCTGTCGCCGCCCCCAGATTTTAGGGAACTTATCTCGCATTCTGACGTATCAATCTTGCAGAACATCAAGAAGTGTTCGTCTTCGACAGGCAGATGCGCGAGGGTTGACCGATGGAATCTTTCAACAGCCAGCTCAAGCAAGTTCTACGCAGGCTCGGCCGCGCCCCGCTGTTCACTGTCATTACGCTCATCACGCTGGCCGCAGGCGTGGGAGCCAACACCGCAGTTTTCAGCGTTCTCGAGGGCGTGCTCCTGAAGCCCTTGCCCTATCCCAAACCCGATGAACTGGTCGGCGTCTGGCTTACCGCAGCAGGTATTAAAAACCTCGATGACTTCGAGTTATCTCCCTCCGACTACTTTATCTTCCGCGAACAAAACCGCACCCTGCAGGACATCGGTCTTTACGCTGATGACTCCATGAGCGTTACAGGAGTTGCCGAGCCTGAACAAGTCCCCGGCCTGCGCGTCACCGACGGCACTCTTCCGCTCCTCGGCATTGTTCCCGTTCTCGGCCGCACCTTTGCCAAACAAGATGATTCGCCAGGCGCTCCCGAAACCGTCATGCTCACCTACGGCTATTGGCGGCGCAAATTCGGCGCCGACGCCTCCGTCATCGGCCGCAATATCATTATGGACGGCAAGAGCCGACAAATTATTGGCGTCTTGCCGCAGCGGTTTCATTTCCTGGATCAGGATGATCCAGCTGTTCTTATTCCTTTTCAGTTTGACCGTAATAAAACCAACCTTGGGAATTTCAGTTACCACGGACTCGCCAGGCTCAAACCCGGCGTCACCCTCGTGCAGGTCAACGCCGACGTTGCCCGCATGCTTCCGATTGTCATGACTTCCTTTGCCCCGCCGGCGGGCTTCAGCATGAAGCTCTTCGAGGAAGCGCATATCGGCCCAAACGTCCGTCCCCTCAAGCGCGACGTGGTCGGCGATGTGGGAAGCGTCCTCTGGGTCCTGATGGGCTCCATCGGCATGGTTCTTCTGATTGCCTGCGCCAATGTTGCCAATTTGCTGCTGGTTCGTGTCGAAGGCCGGCGCCAAGAGCTGGCTGTGCGTGCCGCCCTGGGCGCGAGCCGCGGCCGTATCGCCGCCGATCTCCTGCTCGAGAGCGTCATTCTCGGATTGCTCGGCAGCGCCGCCGGTTTGGGTCTCGCTTACGCCGCGCTGCGCGTCCTTGCAGCCATCGCTCCGGCGGGGCTTCCTCGCATTCGCGAAATCGGCATCGACGGCCGCGTGTTGCTCTTTACGCTGCTAATTTCTCTCCTCGCCAGCGTCCTGTTTGCTTCCATTCCCATTTTCAAGTACGCCGGAGTGCGCCTCAGCACCGGCATCCGCGAAGGCGGCCGCGCTCTAAGCCAGAGCAAGGAGCAGCATCGCGCGCGCAGCGTTCTGGTCGTCGTGCAAGTTGCGCTCGCTCTGGTGCTATTAATTTGCTCAGGCCTAATGATTCGAACGTTCCGGGCCCTCACCAACGTCAATCCCGGATTCGCCGCGCCCGCCGCCTTGCAGACCTTCCGCGTTTCGATTGTCAAGGCGCTCGCCAAAGAAGACGAAAAAGTTGTACGCATGGAAGAGGAGATCTCGCATAGGCTCGCGGCGATTCCCGGCGTCACTTCCGTCGGAATCACTTCCAAAGTCCCCATGACCGGCGGAGGCTGGCACGATCCCGTCTTCGTTGAAAACCACACCTATGCCGAGGGAGAACTTCCTGCGCTCCGCGCTTTCAAATTCATTTCGCCTGGATACTTGGGGGCTCTCGGCGCACCGCTGGTGGCCGGCCGCGAGATCACCTGGAGCGACACCTACAAGAAAAACCTCGTCGCCATGGTCTCCGAAAACGTGGCCCGGGAACTTTGGCATGACCCGTCCGCCGCGCTCGGCAAACGCATCCGCGTCAGCAGCAAAGACGACTGGCGCGAAATCATCGGCGTCGTCGGCGACGTTTACGATGAAGGCGTCAGCAAGCCGGCCGCCGTGTCCATTTACTGGCCGCTCATGATGGATCATTTCGAGAGTGATGATTCTTTTGCTTTCCGCGACGTGACTTTCGTCCTTCGCAGCTCGCGCACCGGCTCGGAAAGTTTCTTGAGCGAAGCCCGCCAGTCAGTGTGGTCCTTGAATCCGAATCTTCCCCTTGCCGATGTTCACTCTCTGGACTTTTTTTATAGGCGCTCCATGGCGCGGACTTTCTTCACGCTGATTATGCTCGGCGTGGCCGGCAGCATGGCGCTGCTCCTCGGCGTCGTTGGCATCTACGGCGTGATCGCCTATTCCGTCTCCCAGCGCACTCGGGAGATCGGCATTCGCATGGCGCTCGGCGCGCAGCACCAAACGCTCACCGGCATGTTCGTCCGCCACGGCTTGGCCCTGACGGGTATCGGTATCGCGTGCGGGCTTGTCGTCGCCATCATCGTGATGCGTCTGATGTCGTCGTTGCTCTTCAAAGTGAGTCCTATCGATCCACTCGCCTATGGCGCTGCTTCGCTGGGCCTCGCAGTCACGGCTTTTCTGGCAAGCTATTTGCCGTCGCGCCGCGCCTCCACTGTCGATCCCGTCGAGGCCCTTCGCGCAGAATAGCCTCCGCAAGACCGCTCTCGCGGGACAGTCTTGCCTTGGAGGGGCGCAGCATGCTGCGCCCCTACCACCCGGAGTTGCTTTTTCCTGGGCATCGGACCAACAATAAAAGGGAAGTTTCGAATTGCGAGGTCCCGCCATGCCTGAAGCTGTCATTGTCTCCGCTGTCCGCACTCCTGTTGGCCGCGCCTTCAAAGGCTCGCTGCGCGCTACGCGGCCCGATGATCTGGCGGCGCTGGCCATCAAGGAAGCGCTTGCCCGCGTTCCCGGCCTCGACGCCAAGGAAATTGACGACGTGATCCTCGGCTGCGCCATGCCTGAAGGCGAGCAGGGCATGAACGTGGCGCGCATCGCGGCGCTGCGCGCCGGGCTCCCCGTCGAAACCAGCGCGATGACCATCAATCGGTTCTGCTCTTCAGGTTTGCAGGCTATCGCTCTTGCGGCCGAGCGCATTCGCGCCGGCTCCGCTCAGGTCATCGTCGCCGGGGGTACCGAATCCATGTCCATGGTGCCGATGGGCGGGAACAAAGTTTCGCCGAATCCCTGGCTCGTCGATCATTATCCCGACGCTTATATCAACATGGGGCTGGGCACGGAAAACATTGCGCGGAAATTCGGCATTACGCGCGAGCAAGCCGATCAGTTCTCCGCCAACTCGCACAAGAAAGCTCTCGCCGCCATCGCCGCCGGAAATTTCAAGGACGAAACCATTCCCGTCGAAGTGAAAATCACTTCGCTCCCCAACGGTAATGGCGCTTCCTCGAAATCGAAATCTGGAGCGGTCAAACCGACGACGCAGACATTTTCGTTTGCCACCGAGGAACTGCCTCGCGCGGACACGAACCTCGACGTGCTTGCAAAACTCAAGCCCGCTTTTCATGCCAAGGGAACCGTCACCGCAGGAAACAGCTCGCCGATGAGCGATGGCGCCGCCGCCACCGTGATCATGAGCGACGCCCGTGCAAAATCTCTTGGACTGAAACCGTTGGCGCGCTTCGTCGCCTACACCACTGCCGGAGTTCTCCCGGAGGAATTCGGGATCGGTCCCGTTCAGGCGATTCCCAAAGCCTTGAAACTCGCCGGCCTATCGCTCAACGACATGGCGGTTATCGAATTGAACGAAGCTTTTGCCGCGCAATCACTCTCCGTCATTCAGCAAGCCGGCCTTGATGCCGCGCGCGTCAATCCCAATGGCGGCGCTATCGCGCTCGGCCACCCGCTTGGCTGCACCGGAGCGAAACTCACCGCCACCATCATTCGCGAACTCCAACGCCGCAACGCGCGCTACGGCATGGTGACCATGTGCATCGGAGGCGGCATGGGCGCGGCAGGAATCTTCGAGCGCCTCTGAAATTCTCCAACGCAGCGGCAAATTCATTTCGCCATCTTTTTTTGCCGTGGGTTTGCTTCGGGCCGAGGTCACAAATGAAACTACTTCTCTGTTCGTTGCTGCTCTTTTTCTCATTTTGCCTCAGCGCCCAAGCGCCGGTCGCCGTTCCTGTTGCGAACGAACCTCACCATCATCTGGTGTTTGAGAATTCCTATGTTCGCGTGTTTCGCGTCAGCGTCCCCGCGCATGACGCCACGCTACTCCATCAACACGACCTGCCTTACGTTTACGTCAGCCTCGGCCCCGCCGACGTCATCAACGCGGTGGCCGGAAAGCCCGAAGCCCGCCTGGTCATGACCGACGGCCAGGTTGGGTACTCCCGCGGCGGCTTCGCGCACATCGCACGCACCGACGCCGGCACGCCTTTCGACAACGTCACCATCGAACTGCTTCATCGCCAGGGCGAGCCAAAGAATCTGTGCGACAAGGTTGTCGACGGTCCAGTTCTGACCTGCACAGGCGAGGTGAAAGGCGCGCCGGAAGGTTCTCCGCTTCGAGTTCTGCAAAAGCTCGGCATCGGTCCAAGGCGATCCTTGGAAACGGGCGAAATCGCAGTTGCTTCGTATTCGCTTTCGCTCGTCGGAAGCTACAACGAGGACTCTAAGAGCCCGCGGCTGTTCGTCGCCGAGGATGGTCCGCAGTTGCATGTGGAGGTCGCAGGTGAGCCGGCCAAGACTTTTGGCAATGGCGAAACAGTCTGGCTTGAAGCCGGGAAGGAGTGGAAGATCATCCTTCCGAGACAAGATAAGCCTACGCGGTTTCTCATGATTCAGTTCAAGAACGCCGATGTTGCCGCGAAGCCCTAAGAGCGAGAGCTACCGTTTTTTTGCGTCGACGTGTACGAGCAGTTTTTCCGGCGCGTCTTTCATCGCGGAGTATTCTTCGCTTACCAGCGTGCCCGGGCCGGTAACCCGGGTGACGTTTCGCAATTTGATCGAGGCCCCTTCCATGGGAAATTCGGAGCGGAAAACCAGCGCATCGCCCTCGAATTGTCCGGTTTCCACGAGCGCTCCGGGAAAATCGTTTCCGAACATATAGGCTTTGTACGCTTTTTCGCGGGCGTCCCAGGTCATCACCAGCAATCCTTCAAAATCGCCGACAGGCCCCTGAGAGTGAAACGCATTGATGAGCGACTGTCCGCCCGGCCCGAGCTTGCTGGTGTACACGCCGGTGTTCTTGCCGCCATTCGGCGAGAACGCCGATTTCGGATAGGTTTCGGTGTAATCCCACTCGCCGAGATAAAATTTCAACCGGTCCATTTCCGCCGCTCCGGGTTTCGCGGACTGCGCCGCCGCTGGCGCGGGCTTCTCCGCCGTTTTTTCTTGCAGCGCCGCCCATAGGGGAACACTCAGTACTAGCGCAAATAAAATGGCGGCCGTGCGGACTTTCGCTGTGCGATTCATCATTTCCTCCTTTGCTTCCGATCCTTTCGCCGACTTACAAAATAAGACTCAGAAACTAGTCCGCGGCGTAGCGGCGAAAGAAGGAATCGGGTTTCCAGCGGGGACGCGCGGGAGTGTTAGCGGTCTCGAGGAGCAGGCGGCGGGTGAATTCCTCGTAGAGCGCGGCCGCCTGGAGATCGACGGGCTGATTCACGTCATCGCTCGGGGCATGATAACGGTTGGTGAGCCAATCCTTGAAAATTTTCTGTTCGGGCGTGCCGGGCTCGAAAGTGATGTCGCACTTGACGGAGGGAACGCCCTGCTTGATGAAATTGTATTGATCGCTGCGAATGAAGAGGTTGCGGAGCGGCTCGGGATCGGCGATGGGTTTGATGCCCATGGATTGCGCGATGGCGGCAGCGCGGGCGCCAAGATCGGATTCCTCGAGGCCGCCGACTTTCAGGATTTTCAGCGGGACGATGGGAAGAAACATGTCCACGTTGACGTCGGCGACGATGGATTTTGGCGTGACGGTGGGATGGGCGGCGAAATATTTCGAGCCGAGCAAGCCTTTCTCCTCGGCGGTGACGAGCACGAAGAGAATCGAGCGCTGGACCTTTTCCGGATGCGCTTTGAAGCTGGCGGCGATGTCCATGGCGAGGGCGCTGCCGGAGCCGTTGTCCATGGCGCCGTTGTAGATGCGATCGCCGTTGATGGGTGCGCCGATGCCGACGTGGTCGATGTGCGCGGAGAGGACGACGAATTCATTCTTTAGCGCGGGATCGGAGCCGGTGAGTTTGGCGACGATATTGGAGGACTCTAGGAAATTGGTAAGGATGACGGCGTTGGCTTTGAGCGAGGGAGACAAGGCAAAGTGCGGGAGAGGCCTTCGGTCTTTTCCGAGAGCGGCGATTTCCGCGAAGGTGTGGCCGGAACCGTCAAAAAGTTTTTCCGCGAACGCGGGATTGAAAGAAACGCCCAATTGGAGGCCGGGAGTTTCATAGAATTCGGGATCGGCGAGGTCCATCGAGGGGTGGTTGCGGTTGACGGAGATGCGGGACCAGGGAATGTCCATGGATGCAGGATTGAAAATGGAAATGGTGCCGATCGCGCCGGCGGCGCGCAGCGATTTCCAGCGCTCGCCGACGGTTTGATAGTGAGAAGCGAGCGCGGTGGGAATGTCCGCGGGAGAGCCAGTAAGGTAGACGACGATTTTTCCTTTCAAGTCGAGGCCAGCCAGTTCATCGAGATTTTTTTCGGAGATTTGCAGGCCGTAGCCGATGAAAACCAGCGGCGCGGAGAGATTGGCAGACGCGCGTGTGGAGCGCGTATTGATGAAAGCTTCGTCGGCGAAAGAAAGAGATTTGGATTGGCCGCCGGTGACGAGAGCGAGAGAGGATTTCGCTTCGTCGACTTCGTATTGATTGAAGCGCACGGGCTGGTAGAAGCCGTTCGTGCCGGCAGGTTCGAGGCCCGCCCTCTGGAGTTGCTCGACGGCGTAGGCTTGGGCTTTGCGAAGACCTTCACTACCGGTGTCGCGGCCTTCAAGGGAATCGTCGGCGAGAAATTTGACGTGTGACCACCAGGAGTTGCCGTCAAAATGTGAAGCGGGTGAAGTTTGCTGCGCTGGGGAACTGGCGGCAAGAGCTAGGAAAAGAATCGCTGAAACCGTGCTACGCATGAGATTCGCTCCTGAACCAAATTGGAAAGGCTATGAGGATAGCAGGGACGACCCGAAAGAGTCACGCGAAGGAGGGCCTAGCTGCTGGGTCAGGTGAGCACAGGTTATTTCGAAGGCTCAACGAAGGCTTTTAATGAACTCGCCGAGCGGAAGTAGGCACCACACCAGGAAGAGCCAGCCTGCCACTTGTACATATAGAATCCAGAGTCTTTTTGTCGTTTTATCCTCTAACTTGCGTTCGTCGGATGAAAACATCGCTATCACGGAGCGTTCAGGCCAAAATAGCAGGGCGTACCCACTCGCCAGCGCAATAAGTGCTATGCCCAGCATGTCCCATCGTTTGCTACCCGGTGGTAATGGAGAAGCACCAAATGAGAGTGCGCCTTGGCCAGGGTTTAAAATGATCGAAATGCCAGGCAGGGTAAAGATCAGCAGAACAGCGACCGACAAGCAAAGTCCGAAGAAACGCTTCCAGAATTCAAAGGGCGGCTTTCGAACGAGCCTGAGCGTCGACTCGCCCCGTCCACCCAGTGGCAGGTACCGTCCTGGGGTGATTAGTAAAACGCCCCCATGAAAAATAAAAAGTAAGGATCCTAGAAAGAGGGCCGACCCAAATATCCGTTCCTCAAGCATGTTGATTCTGTAATTGTATACGACTTCATTCTCGACGCATCAGGGTGTACTTACCAGCGGCAGCTCGATGAAAGTAGCCTGGCCGGGAGCATGATAGATGCGCTGGGTGGCCCTGCGATAGTCGGCGGGCTTGGCCCAGAAAATGTTGGGAACAAACGTTTGCGGGTTGCGGTCGTAGAGCGGGAACCAGCTGGACTGAATTTGCACCATGATGCGGTGGCCGGGCAGGAACACGTGATTGGCGGTGGGAAGCGCGAAGCGATAGAGCAGCGGCTTGTCCGGCGCGATGGCCTTGGGCGTTTCAAAGCTTTCGCGGTAGCGGCCGCGGAAGACGTCGGCGGCGACCATCAGTTGATAGCCGCCCATTTCCGGTTGCGCGCCCACTTCGTCGGGATAAAGGTCGATGAGCTTGACGACCCAGTCGGAGTCTGTGCCGCTGGTGGAAGCGATCAAGTTGGCGATGGGCTGGCCGCTGATTTTAACGGGAGCGCCGAGCACATCCGAGACGAAGACGACAACGTCAGGACGGCCGGACGCTTCCCGCTGGTCGTCCACCAGCCACTGCGGCCAGGTCAAGCCGTTGGAGTAGCCCACAGGTTGACTGGGTCGCGCGCGGAACGGCACGGGCTTTGCGGGGTCGGAGACATATTCGTCGAAGGGCGCTTCGCTCGCTGCGGGCGCAGTGAAGGTGAGCTTTAGCCCCGCGTTAAGATAGAGCGGCGTTGGTTTTGGAGTGCAGCCGCTGGCGCATCCGGAGGGCCATGCGGCCAAACGCCGCCAGGTGTTCGTGCCGGTCTCAAACGCCGTCACCGGCGCCACGTCGCTCTTCGGCGCGTCATCTTTCAAATAATGCGCGAGGAAGGGCGCGAGAATTTCCCTGCGGAAGTACAGCCCGGTATCGCTCGCGAATTTCAGCGCGCCGAGCGAACTGCCGTCATCGATCTCCTGCCCATGATGCCACGGCCCCATGACCAGAAAAACCTTGTCGTTGCCGGTGTCCTTCGGCTTGAGCGCTTTGTAGACGGCGATCGCGCCATAAATATCTTCCTGATCCCACAGGCTGTCCACCAACATAATGGGAACTTTCAGCGGCTGCGCGGCGAGAATTTTATCCATCGCTTGTTGCTGCCAGAAGCTGTCGTAGGCGGGATGATCGAGGATTTTTCTCCAGAACCCAACCTGTTCAAGCCCGTGACGGCGGCCAAGCTCGCCGGCCGAACCGGCTTGCATGTACAAATCGTAATCGTCGTAGTTGCTGGTCCACCAATGCTCGTCGTTTTTTCGGGTGGCTTCTTGTTCGTAGATGTAGGGCAAGTTTTGCTGGCGGAAGGCGCCGTAGTGAAACCAGTCGTCGCCCATCCAGCCGTCGACCATGGGGTTCATGGGCACGGAGACTTTGAGCGCGGGATGCGGATTGACGAGCGCCATCAGCGGCGTGAAGCCATCGTAGGAAATGCCGAGGATGCCGACCTTGCCGTTGCTTTCTGGAATATTTTTCGCCAGCCAGTCGATGGTGTCGTAAGTGTCGGTGGAATGGTCGACCGCCGTCAGATTCAGCGGGCCGTGCAGCGGGCGGTTCATCACGTAGTCGCCCTCGGAGCCGTATTTGCCACGCACGTCCTGGACCACGCGGATGTAGCCGCCTTCGAGGACGACTTCCAGCGCGTTGTCGTAGCCATGCAGGCTAGGGCCAAGATGCGAGCTATAGGAGTGACTGGTGAGAGCGGTAGCGTCGTAAGGCGTCCGCGTCAGAAGAATGGGCGCGTTCTTGGCGCCCTTGGGCACGAGGATGACGGTGTGCAGCTTCACGCCGTCGCGCATGGCAATCATGACATCGCGCCGGTCGTAGTCGAAGCCATAGGTCGTTGGCGTGAACTGCGCCGGCGTTTCGCTGGGCAGCGTGGAAGCAGAGGCCGGCGGTGGAGCCTGGGCAGCGGAGCGCCCAGCGAATGAAAGCGCGCCGAATAGCGGCGCAAACAAGATTAGTGCCCGAACGAAGTTGACTGGCTTCATCAATATCCCTCAGTGCTGCGTGAAATGAGCGTGGATTATACCCCGGATTGCTTGTGATTCCAGTTTGAGAGACGGAGTAGAGGTATTGCCGGATGACGGAAAACGGATCCGACACAGGCAAGTTAACGGTGTTTACTGCGCCTCGGGGCGGGAGTAAAATGAGGTGAATCGATTGTGCTGCACGCCTTGGACAGTACCAGAGACTATCCGCTAGGAGCGACCAAGATGGCCACCGCTACCCTCACAAAGCAAGCCGCAAAGGGAGGCAGCTTTCTCCTGGAATCGCCGCAGCCGAGCGACGTGTTCACGCCCGCTGACCTCACCGACGACCAGAAGCTGATCGGGCAGACGGCGGAAGAATTCGTATTGAAAGAAGTATTGCCGGTGGCCAAGGAGCTCGAAAACAAGAAGCCCGGGCTGATGGTCGAGTTGGTGAAAAAGGGCGGCGAGGTCGGCTTGATGGGCGGCGGCGTGCCCGAGGAATACGGCGGCGCGGGCCTCGACAAAATATCCACCACGGTGCTGACCGAGAAACTTTCCATCTACGGCGGCTTCGCGGTGACCCACGGAGCACACGCCGGCATCGGAACGCTGCCGATCGTTTACTTCGGCACGGAAGCGCAAAAGAAAAAATATCTGCCAAAGCTGGCTACCGGCGAATGGATCGGGGCGTACTGCCTGTCCGAGCCGCAAGCCGGCTCCGACGCGCAGAATTCGCTGACGCGCGCCGAGCTGAATAAAGAAGGCACGCACTACATCCTGAACGGGCAGAAGATGTGGATCACCAACGGCGGCTTCGCCGATATCTACATCGTGTTCGCGAAGATCGATGGCGAAAAATTCACCGCCTTCATCGTCGAGCGCACTTTCCCCGGGTTCAAGCCCGGAAACGAAGAACACAAGATGGGCATCCACGGCAGTTCAACCACCCCGATTTTCCTGGAAAACTGCAAGGTGCCGAAAGAAAACTTGCTCCACGAAATCGGCCGCGGGCACATCGTGGCGTTCAACATCCTGAATGCCGGACGCTTCACGCTCGGCGCTTCCTGCGTCGGCGGCTCGAAGCACGTGCTGATGACCTCCGCGAAATACGCGCGCGAGCGCAGAGCGTTTGGAAAACAGATCGGCGACTTCGGCTTAATGAAGGAAAAGCTGGCGGAGATGGCCATCCAGATTTTCGCGGTGGAATCGATGGTGTACCGCTCGGCGGGAAACATCGAAGCGGCGATGGCGGCAGCTTCCGGCTCCGGCGACAAAATTCAAAGCTCAATGAAAGTCCTCGAGGAATATGCCGTTGAGAGTTCCATCGCCAAGGTCTACGGCAGCGAGATGCTGGATTTCGTGGTGGACGAGGGCGTGCAAATTTTCGGCGGCTACGGCTTTCACGAAGAGTATCCGGTGTGCCGCGCCTACCGCGACTCGCGCATCAACCGCATTTTCGAAGGCACCAATGAAATCAACCGCATGCTCATCATCCAAATGCTGATGAAGCGCGCCATGGGCGGCCAACTGCCGCTGATTCCCGCGGCCATGAAGCTAGCAGATGAAATACTGGCCGGGCCATCCTTCGAGGAAGCGCCCGAAGGCGTGCTCGCCGGCGAATCCAGGGTGGTGGCCAACGCCAAGAAAATGTTTCTGCAAGCCGCCGGAGGCGCGGTCCAGAAATTCCGAGAGAAGCTGGCTGACGAGCAGGAATTGATCGGCGCGCTTTCCAATGTAGTCATGGAAATTTACGCCATGGAGTCCTGCCTGCTGCGCGCGCAAAAAGCCGCCGCCGCGAAAGGCGAAGCCGCCACGCAAACGATGATCGACGCAGCGCGCGTTTTTATTAACGACGCCGCCGAGCGCCTCGAGCACGAAGCCAAGCGCGCCATCGCCGCCATTCATGAGGGCGACATGCTCACCACGCAGATGGCCGTCCTGAAGCGCTTCGGCAAGCGCGTCCCGGTGGACACCATTGCCCTGCGCCGCCGAGTCGCCGCCGCCGTCCAGTCACAGGACCGCTACCCGTTGGAGGGCCGTTAGCCAGCGGGTCGTGTTTATTTGAATAGCTTCTGTGAAGAATCTTCCCTTAGGGCTATCGAATGGCCACGGTCCCACGCGGGTCATTCCCATTTTGGAACCCTATTGTTTAAGTCTTCGTTGCCCTTCCTGAAGCTGCATTACACTGAAGAATTGGGATTACCTAGCATATCCTCGAAGGAGCCCCCAAGGATGCCTCGCAAGTTGTTGGCGTTGGCGTGCGTCATCGTCGGCCTCCATATTGTGGCCATTCTGACGCTGGGCACATCTAGCGCGGGCGGTGTGGTCGCCAATTCGCTCCAAACTTTTTCCAGTGGACTTGCCGCAGCGGCTTGTTTTGGCGCCTCGCGCCGCGGGCGGGGCCTAAGCCGTCCGTTCTGGTTGCTGGCGGGCTGTGGCATGGCCATGTGGGGCGTAGCGAATATCGGCTGGATGTACTACGAGAACTGGCTGCACCTGGCGGTGCCCGGCTTCTCGATAGTACGCATCCTATTCGATGTGCAGGGAATTTTCTTCGCCATCGCGCTATTCCTGGATCAAGAGAGAGACTCGCCAAGTTTCGATCTGGAGACGCTGCTGGATTCACTGCAGATTGCGATCGTCTTCTTATCCGTGTTTTTTGCTCTTTACGTGCAATTTCTGCGCGGGGCTTCCGAAAGCGCCCGCGCGTGGGCGCAATCCTGGATATTTGACCTCATAAATGTCGCGTTGGCCGCGATGACGGTCATTCGCATGTTGAGTGCGCCGACGCGGCGGCTGCGCACGCTGTATGGTGGATTGCTATTCTTTCTGGTGATCTACGCGGCTAGCTCCGGCATCGCCGATTACATGGAAGCTGTCCGCCATGTTCCAACGGGCACATGGTATGACCTCTATTGGACGGTGCCCTTCCTGCTCGCAGCGGTCTGGGCCGCGCGCTGGAAGGAACCGGAAGAGCAAGCGCCCGTAGTCTCCCATCCAAGGAAGAATCTTGCCCGGCTGACCGTCAAAAACGTATCGCTGGCGCTGGCGCCGTTAATTGTCGTGTCGCTGTTGGTACAACTCGGGCCGGAATGGCGTCGCACGAGCTTCGCGCTGCTGGCGATGTCCATCCTGTGCTTCGCGACGCGGCTCGGCCTTAGCGAGTTCCGTCTGTCGGACAGTGCCGAGACAGCAAGGCGAAACTGGCTGGCGATGGACTCCGCCATCAACGGCATGGCCATTCTCGACGCGGAAGGGAAATACATTTACGTAAACTCCGCCTACGCGAGAATGATCGGTAATACCCATCGCGAATCCGTGCTGGGCAAGTCCTGGCAGGAGGTTCCCGATGCCCGGGACGTCGCCTCAATCGTGCCGGAGGTTCGCGAATCCTTGAAACAACATGGCCGGTGGTTCGGAAGGCTGACCGTGCATCATGGCGACGCAACGGTGGTCCACACGGAAATGGCCGTTACCGCGCTGCCCGATGGCGGCACCATTTGCGTGAGCCACGACATCACCGAGCGGGTGAGCGCCCAGATTGCCCGCGACGAAACGGAAACTAAATACCGCATGCTCGTCGAGCAGATCGCGGCCGTGAGCTACATCGCCGAACTCGGAGTCAAGGGCCAATGGCTCTACGTCAGCCCGCAGGTCGAATCGATGTTTGGCTACCCCGCCGAGGAATGGCTTTCGACTTCGAAAGACTGGATTCGTCACATCCCAGTCGAAGATCACCCCATCGTTCATGCCGCGGAGGAAGCCAGCGCGCGCGGAGAACGCTTCCAGGCCGAATATCGCATTACGCGCAAGGACGGACAGGTCATCTGGGTCAGCGACACGGCGGTCGTGGTGCGCGGCAGCGACAGCCATCCTGTCATGGAGGGTTTGATCGTCGATATCACCGACCGCAAAATGCTCGAAAATCAATTGCTGCAGGCGCGCAAAATGGAGGCGGTGGGCCGCTTGGCGGGCGGCGTCGCGCACGATTTCAATAATCTTCTGACCATCATCAAGGGTTACGTGGAAATGGCTTTGCAGCGCTGCATGGACCGGCCGGACCTCCACGGCGACATCCGGCGCATCGAAAACGCCGCCGCTAGTGCGGTCAACCTGGTTCGCCAGTTGCTGGCCTTCAGCCGCAAGCAAGTCCTGCGCCCGAAAATCCTCGATCTCAACGCCATCGTCGTGAATCTCGACCAGCTCCTGCGCCGGCTGATGAACGCAAATATCGAGATGAAAACTTTCGTGTCGAAAGGCGTCGGCGCCATCAAGGCGGATCCCGGACAGGTTGAGCAGGTCATCATGAATCTGGTGGTGAACGCGCGCGACGCCTTGCCCGGCGGCGGCCGCATCCTCATCGAAACCAGCAACGTTGATCTCGATTCCAGCTACACGCTCGATCATGCGATTGTCCGCCCGGGTCCCTATGTGCTGCTGGCGGTCACGGACACCGGCGTCGGCATGACCGCCGACACCGTCGCTCACATTTTCGAGCCTTTCTACACCACCAAGGAAAGCGGCCGCGGCACCGGCCTTGGTTTATCCACCGTCTACGGCATCGTCAAACAAAGCGGCGGCTACATTTGGGTGTACAGCGAGCCGGGAAAAGGCACAACTTTTAAGGTCTATTTACCGCGCGTCCAAGACTCCATCCCCGCCTCACCAGCACCGGAAATGCCCCCAGCCACGGCGCCCAAAGGCCGCGAAACCATCCTGCTCGTGGAAGACGAACCCGCGGTCCGCGAACTGATCCAAATGGTTCTCTCCGAGCGCGGCTACAAGGTGCTCGAAGCCCTCGCACCAGAAGACGCCGAGCGCCTGGCCTCAAGCAGCGGCGCCGAAATCCAACTTCTCTTGACCGACGTGGTCATGCCGGGAATGAGCGGACGCGACCTCGCCAAGCGGCTCACCGCGCGTCATCCCCACGTCCGCGTACTATATATGTCCGGCTACACCTTCAATGTGATCGCGCAAGACGGCACGCTCGAGGAAGGCATCTCTTTCCTGCAAAAACCATTTACGCCGCAAGTGCTCACCGAAAAAGTTCGCGAGGCGCTGGACCGCTCCGTTCCCGCAAAATAAAAAGCTCCTCACCATCGCTCTAGCTCTAATGCGTTCCCGCCAGGACAACGGTCTTCCCCGTGGTCGCCGACTTTCTGGCCGCATCCAGTATTTCCGTCACGATCACGTTCGTCTCCAGCGAAGATTGCCCTTCCGGCGACATGCCTCCCAGGAGTACTGCCCGCAAATACGAAACGGAATCCTCCTTCGTTTTCTCCAACGGCTTCGCCTCTGTCGAGACCTCCTCTTTTTCGGGCAGTCGCACGCGCAACACGTCGCGCTTGACGGTGATGGCATAGCCCTTCTGCCCGTACACTTCCATGTCTTTTCTGTCGAACGGCCAATTCCACGAAGCCTGCACGATCGCCTGTGCGTGGGGATAAGTCAGGATGATCGTCGCTTCATCATCCACTCGTGGATAAACTTCCGGCTTGATCTGCTGCGTGACCGCGGTCACCGAATCCGGCCTGCGGCCATCCATCAGCCAGGTCGCCAGGTCCGCGCCGTAGCAGCCAAAATCAAACAGCGCGCCACCGCCGTCTAGTTTCGGATCCGTCAGCCAGGTGAGAAACCACGGTTCGACGTCGATTTCTTTCGGACCTCTGTGACCGTCGTGCACCACAATTTTTCGAATCTCTCCAATGGCTTTCTCGTGTATGAGATCGTAAGCTGCCTGGTTGCTGCGGTACCACGTCGTTTCATAATTCACCAAAACCTGAATCTTCCCTGCGCCCGCCGCTTTTTCTATCGCCCGTGCATCTTCCAGGCTGACCGCCAGCGGCTTTTCCATCATTACGTGCACGCCATACCTCGCGCAGATCTCCACCACGCGGCGATGATCGTAAGTGTTGGTAAACGCGAGCACTGCTTGCGGCTTGGCCTTCTTCAGCATCTCTTCCAGGTCGGAATAAAAAAGACTCGGCGCCAGGCCGTATTTCTTTTCAAAGTGTTCCACCAATTGCCCATCGGCCTCGGCAATTCCCACGATCTGCAAGTCCGCCCGCTTCTGAAACTGGTCGAAGAATCCGGACGCGTGCCCATGCACCAGGCCCGCAAGGGCCACGCGCAACGGCGCTTCTTCCATCTTCATCTCCGGCTTCGCTTGTGCGCGCAATTCAGCGCTTGGGCAGGCTAGCAGGGCAACGACCGTCAAGAAAAAATTAGGAAAACCATTGCGTCGCATATTCCTCCCTTAAACCTTCGTTTTACTCTTTCAGGAAGCGGCTGCTCGGCTTTGGCTTCGGCGGCTGGAGCGCAAACGAACCAGAAGATAGATCGAGCCCGCAAAAAGCAGCGGCGAGGAATAAAAGCCTGGCGCGGGCCGCGCGAAGTGAACGGTCGAGATGGTTCGCCCGAAGATCGTCCCCAAAGTGTGGCCCGTGCCATTCAACAAATGCACGATGGCATGCAAGTACGCCAACGGCCGCAGCCACCAGTCATTTCGAAACGCGAACGGCGTCAGCAGCAACAAAATGAAATTTGCAACGATCAGCCCCGCTAACCAGTCGCGGAATTCGAACGTCGGCATCGGAAACCACTTGTATTGGCTGCGCATCGCCAGAACTGTGGCGTTATAAACCGGCAGGAAGCCCGTTAGCGCCTCGTCCGCCACATGCGCGCAAAACGCCAGGCACAGCAACAGCCACGCCATCCCAAAATTGCCCCGCGCGCCGCTTTCTCGCTCCCCTGCCACGGCCCGCATTCTACCTCAGTTGAGTCTGCGCACCGCGAGCCGGATTATGGAAAGCATTTTGTCGGTAAGGAAATTGGATTGGACGCTTTCGCCTTCGCGATGGGAATCCTGCTCGAGCTTCTCCTCGCGGTTTCCCAGGGACCACGGGGGGCTGAAATATCGGCTACCTTGAGGCAACCTGCTTCGATTCATTCCGCGGTGCATTCGTTTGCAATACGCGAACGAGATGGCGGCCCGTCGCGGGAATGGAAACTTTATTGCCTAGCAAAATTGCCTTTGCCGTAATTTTGCGGCCGTAAATCCTCGCGTTCGCTTTGTTGTCCGGACGCAACGTGGATCCCTCCAGGGAAATGCCGGCAAATAGTCCGCGGGAACGCGAATAGCTGAGGATCTCCGCCCGCATCCAGAGATCGGTATCCGCGGAAGCGTCGCGGCCTTTGGGACCCGCGGCGGCGGACGCGTCTCCACCCAGCTTGATTTTGCTGCTCAGGATGGAAGCGGCGCCTCTCTGGTTCATCACCAGAAGAATCAGATCGGTGGATTCGCCGCCAATTTGCATTCCGAGGCTATCGCCTTCGAGCGCGTACATGGCCGGCGCACCCCACCGTCCATTGAATTCCTTCCCCGTTCGGCAAACCATCGCTCCGCGGCCGTAGTCTTTGCCCATTCCGAAGGCCAGCTTCAATACCGAGGGGAACACGATGACGCACTCGGCTTTTGCCAAGACCTGCCCTGGCAGATTGTCCGGGATGTCCAGGATTTCCTGCAGGACCACGCCGCAATTTTCCAGGCGCCTTTGTTCCTTCGTTGCGGCGTAAACCGCACCTGCCGCCAACGACAGACACACTGCCATTACAAAATATCGCTTCATCGCTTATCTCCAGAAATGCTCTTGTCAATCTTCCGGCAGGTTTCTACACAAGATTCTTGTTATGCGGCGCGGCCGAGAATCTCTTGAGGTGCCTTCTTCGCGGTCTTGAACGGTCGAATCCGCAGCGCCAGCCGCGTCGAAATCCGGCTTATCCACGCGCCAGCGGGATTGCTGGCCGCCTCGTCTCGCCGAGCCAGGCGATTGTAATACTCCGCGGTACCAGCCACGTCCTCGGGCCCCAACCTTGGCAATCGAGGGAGAATCAGAATATATAAAGACCGATAAAGATAATTCATCTGCCCCTGCGCTTCCGGTACCGATGGGCTGGGGTGAGCGTGGCGGAACTAGCCGCGTAAGCTTACGAACTGAATCTTGGACCTTCTCGTGACGCGTGTCTGTCCTCTTGTGTACATTCTCGCGGTTTATTTGCGCGGAGCTTGCCGTCGCAGTCTGCCGAACGAACCGCTGGCGATGGTTTCCTTCTTTTGGCAGCAATGTTGTTCTGTGCTTTAACGCACATCTTTTCTCGGCCTTTGAGAGCACTATTCAGGTGTCCCCGGTGTACTCCTTCCCGCCTACACGGGGTTCGACTGGAATACGACATGCCTACAATTAGAAGCGCCACGGTGGTTCTATTTCTTCTTCTGTCTCCGGCACTCGTCTGCCCCCGGGCAGCGGTTCCGATCAAGCAGAGCAGCCCACCGCCCGAGCAGCAAGCGCAGCAAGCGGGAAGCGCCAGAGATTCCACAACGCAAGCGGACGCCGTTGCCCAGGCAAAGCTCGAGACGGCGGCGCCTGCTCCGGCGCCGGACCTAATCCCGGTCGAACCAAAAAAAGAAGTTGAACCGAAAAAAGAAAATTCCGAAGGCAAGCAGACCAAACGCATGTTTGGAATTATCCCGAATTTTGCGGCTGTGAGCGCTCACACCGAGGTTCCCGTGCTATCCACTCGTGACAAATTCATACTGGCGTCAAAGGATAGCGGCGATTATTCGTCGTTCATTTGGTCGGGACTGCAGGCCGCTCAAAGCATGGCTCTGAAGTCGTATCCGGAGTTGCACCAGGGAGCCGCTGGGTATGGCCGCTACTATTGGCGGGCCTTTGCGGATCAAGCGTCTGGATCATTCTTCACGGAAGCTATTGTTCCCGCGCTGACGCACGAAGATCCGCGTTACTATACGCTCGGCTATGGAGGGTTTTTCCGCCGCGCCCGCTACGCGTTATCCCGCGTCGTCATTACCAGGACCGATTCCGGCCGCAACACCTTCAACATCTCTGAGATTGCCGGGAATGGAATGGAAGCGGGGCTAGCCAACCTTTATTACCCACCCCAAGAGCGCAGCTTCCATAATACCGCAGTGAACTGGGCAACCCAGTTGGAAGCCGCCGGCCTCAATAACCTAGTAAGGGAGTTCTGGCCCGATATCCACCGCAAGCTTTTTCGACAGAAATAGTCAGGCCGCCTGGAGCACCGCAGCCCACACTTCGCCGCCTGTGCCGAGGCCATCGAGTGCGTCAAACCAGGAGACGCCGTCTACGTCGGTTAATCCCGCTTGAGTCGTTCTCACCTCTCAACCGTCAATAAAACCACCGGGGGTGGGGGGAGGGGGGGCACCATGCTGAGTAGCCGTCGCACCGTCTCTGTGAACTCTGCGCTCTCGGCGCCCTCCGTGTTAATTCCGGTTCTTTCTTCCGACTTTCAGTTTTCAATCGAAGATCCCGACCCACTTGGGACTGTCAATCGAAGATCCCGGTCCGGTCGGGACTTTCAACCTTCTCATCCGCTAGGGTTTCGCCGGAGGATCGGCAGGGGCCTCGGTCGCTCCTTTGGGCTTCGCTATCGTGGAGAGCGTTTCCACGTTAAACTTCTTGTAGTCCGAGTAGCGCGTTACCACGCTGGCCTTGAACCCTTTTACCAGCAGGAAGCGCACTCCAATGTGCGCCTCCATGTAGGTCGGCAGCCACACCTCGTTGTTCACAAACCCCTGCTCGTACACGAAGCTGGTGCCTTTCTGCAAATTCGCCAGCAAGCCCCCGGCAATCTTTATGTCTCCGACGAAATACGCTTCCAGCCGCGCCACATCGTGCGCTTTTTCGTCGACCCAAACGACTCCGGCCAGTTTCTGCGCCAGCTTTTCCACCAGCTTGTGCGGCTTGAATTCGGGATTGGGCTCGAAATCGAAGACCAGCACGTCCTGCCCGCGAAAGCGTTCGCGCCGCGGATTCACAAACTGGCACGCGCGCAGGAATACCTCAATCCCCGGATCATCTTTCTCTTTCTCCTCGCTCTTCCCTTCTTCCTTGGCCTTCTCTTCCTTCGCTTCTTTCTTGGCCTCGCGCTTTTGGTGCTCCTCGATGCTTTTCTGCGTCTTCTCGTTTTCTTTCCTCTGTTCCGCTTCGCTCAGCGGCTTGCCGTCTTTTTTCACCAGCGTGGTGATCTCATCGCCGTTGAGGTAGAAAAACGTGTACTCGTGAACTTCGCGTTTTTTCACCCGCCCGTCGCCCTCGAACTCCGTATCCTCCTCCGACTGCGATCCGGCGTAGTTCTCCTTGAGCTTGTCGAGGGCCTTCTGGTTGTCGTCAATCTCCTTGAACAGCGCTTTCAAGTCCGGCAACTTGACTTGCGACTTGATCGGGAAATCAAACACACGCTCGCCCACCGTGCCATTGATCACCGCGCGCGTCACGCTAATGTCGTATTTCTCGTTTCCCCGGTGCAGCTCGATCTTGTATGGCAGCTTCACGCCATCCACGGTCCGGTAGTCGTCATAGAGAATTTCTTCTTCTACTCCGCCGACCGTGGCGGCCTCCTTCACAATCAGGTGCGTTTGCGGATCAAAGAATGCTTGCCGCTTCACGCCCGTCGCCGTGGTCACTTCGAGTTGCAGTGCATCCTTCCCGCGCACTTGCGCGTGCCCAGCAAACGCCAACGTGATTTTGTTTTTCTTAAGATTCAGCAGCCGCGAGTTGTAATACTGCGCCGCTGCTTCCAGTTGCATCCCTTCGGAACCCACCAGCGTGGCAAGCTCGCCGGTGGCATTCTGGTGCCACGCCGACTTCCCGTTGTACGCCTCGATCTGGTTCTTTTCGCCAACCAGCAACTCCGAGTAATAGCGATTCGGCAGTTTGGTATCCAGCGTGTACGTCCCGCTCTTCCCATCGTCGCTCGTAAAGGTCCCTTCGAGCGTCAACGTCTGTATCCTGGCCAGCGCCCTGCCGCCTCCTGCAGCCTTCGCATATTGGTCCACAATCTTCCCGGCCTCTTGGCAAACGCCAAACGGAGTGAAAACGATGCAAGAAAGGAAAGTAAGTGCAAGAAATTGCGCAAGGAAGACAGCGCCGCGGAAGGGTGGTTTCATGGCGTTCTATATCTAGAACGCGGTTTCCAGGGAAAAGTTTCCGGAAAGTTGCAGGAAACGGGCCTTTGCTTCGGCAAGGCCCAGGCTATTCGTACCGCAAGGCCACCATGGGATCCACCAAAGTGGCGCGCCGAGCCGGGAAAAACGAGGCGGCGACGGCAACAAACGTGAGCACCAGCGCTACTCCCACAAACGTGAGGGGATCATACGCGCTAACGCCAAACAGAAAACCCTGTAACAAGCGGGTCAGCGCCAAAGCCGCGAGAATTCCGACGCCGACGCCTGCCAGCGCCAGCCTCAGGCCTTCTCCGACAACGATGCGAAAAACGTCTTCGGGCTGCGCGCCAAGCGTCACGCGAATTCCGATTTCGCTGGTCCGCTGCGTCACCGTGTACGACATGACGCCGTAAACTCCGACGCCCGCAAGAACCAGCGCCAGCGCCGCGAAAATTCCGATGAGCCAGGTGCGGAAGCGCGGCTGCGCCGCCGTCGCGCTCATGTTCTCTTCCATCGTGCGCACTCTCACCAGCGGCTGGTTGGGATCGATCTCGGCGAGGGCGCTGCGCAAAGCCGATGCTTCCAGCATCGGATCCGCCGCAGTGCGCAGCACGATCGAAAGTTGGAACACGGGAAGGAGCTGGTCCGCCTGGCGGTATGGCAAACACATTTCTGCCTTGGGATCCAGGTCCAGCCCCTGGCGCACGTCGCCGACCACGCCGACCACTTCCATCCACGGCACGTCCGATTCAGGCGTCGCGCCAATTTGCATTCGTTTGCCAAGCGGATTTTCTCCAGGGAAATACGTTCGCGCCATGGCGGAATTGATGACCACCACCGCCGGCGCTTTTTCCGTATCGGCGGCGGTGAAAAAGCGGCCCTGCTCGAGCGGCATGCCAAGCGTTTCGAAATAATTCGGGGTGATGGTGCGGTAGCCCGCAGCAGTGTAATCGTGCGGTGACTTTGGCGGACGCCCGGAAATATTGAAATGCAGCAAACCGCCGCCACCGCTCACCGGGAGAAAGGAAGCGGCGCCCGCGGAGCGCACGCCGGGGAGAGACTTTGCGCGCTCGACGAGGCGGTCGAAGAATTCGAATCGTTGCTCAGGTTTTGCATAGGTGCCCTGCGAAAGCGGCAGATCCGCAACCAGGAGATGATCCGCATGAAAACCGGGCGGCACGTCCTGCAATCGAGAAAAACTACGCAACAGAAGTCCCGATCCGACGAGCAGGAGCATGGCCATCGCAATCTCCGCCGCGACGAGCGCTCCGCGAATGCGGTGGTGGCCCGGTCCCGAAGTGGAACCGCGCGAGCCTTCGTTGAGCGTTTCCCGCAGATCGAGTTTTGCGGTGCGCAGGGCTGGCACGATCCCGAAGAGAAGTCCGGTCAAGACAGAAACGACAAGCGTAAAGGAGAGAACCCAGCGGTCCAAACTTACGGCAAAAACCGCGGGCACGCTGGCTGCCGAAAGTTTCAGCAGCGGACCGAGCGAGGCCCAGGCGAAGAGCAGCCCGAGCGCGCCGCCCGCGAGAGAAAGAAGCAAACTTTCGGTGATCAACTGGCGGGTAACGCGCCAACGCGTGGCGCCCATGGACGTTCGAATGGCGACTTCCCTTCCGCGCGATGCCGCGCGAGCGAGCAGAAGATTTGCAACGTTTACGCAAGCAATGAGCAGGACGGCAGCCACGGCTCCGAGAAGTAGCAGGAGCGCCGGCCGCACACCCTGCACAAGTTGCTCTTGAAGATTCACGACGTCCGCGCTGATTCCGGTGTTGTAAATGGGATACTGCTCTTCCAGACGCTTGGTGATGCCGACCATCTCCGTGCGCGCCTGCTCCCGCGAAATTCCTTCTTTCAATCGGCCGATAACGAAAATCCCCGGATGCCAATTGCGGTCATCGGGAAGCGTTTTCGCCCAGGGAGTGAACGGCAGGAAAACATCGGCGGGCTGCAGGATCTCAAAACCGCTGGGGAGAACGCCGACGACGGTGCACGGCTGCGAATCGAGGGTGATGGACTTGCCGAGAATGTCGCGCGAGCCGCCGAAGCGGCGCTGCCATAATCCATAACTGAGGAGGGCGACAGGCGCGCCTCCCGCGCGGTCCTCTTCGGCGAGAAAGGTGCGGCCAAGAATGGCGTTCACACCGAGGAGCGAAAAAAGCGGGGCTGTGGCCATGCGCAAATTCAAGCGTTCGGGCTCGCCGGCGCCGGTGAGGGCAATCGTAGCGCCACGCGTGGCCTCCAGCGACTCGAACAAGTGGCTCTGACCGCGCCAGTCAACGTAGTTTTCGTAGGAGGTGGAAAGGGTCGGGTAGGGACTTTTTTCAGCGACCAGCACGACTCGCGAGGGATCGCGGAATCCAAGCGGACGGAGCAATACCGCGTTGACGACTGTGAAGATGGCGGTGTTCGCGCCGATGCCGAGCGCCAGCGTCAGAACCGCAATCGCGGTGAACGCCGGGCTCTTTCCCAGAAGCCTGATTGCATAACGAAGATCCTGCAGCAGATTAGCCATGAGTTCTCCCACGCGAACAGGCACTTAGCCAATCTGACGCACGCGACCCTGGAAAGTTTCTCTCCACTCTGGGGCGCGAAGAGATCTATGGGCTACTTCGCGGATTTCGGGCGCTTCGCGTATTTTTCATACAGGTGCAAATGCCGGTTGTCCAGGGACGTGAGCTGCCCGCGGATGAACAGATACTTGACGTCAGTGGTCAGCTCGAGCGGGTCGCCGTTGGTCACGATGACGTTGGCGAGCTTGCCTTGCTCGAGGGTCCCGATCTGCTCATCGAGTCCGAAAATGTGCGCGGGATAAAGCGTTACGGCTTTGAGCGCCTCCTCGTACGGCAGGCCGTACGCAACGGCGTTGGCGGCATTTTGTCCCAGCCGCCGCGCGAAGGAATTATCGAAGCTGGCGAAAGCGAACTTCACTCCGGCAGCGGCAAGCTCGGCGGGTTGCGAGAGCAAGCGGTCGTAGGGATCGTCCTCGTCCAGCGGGAGAGTAAGCACCGGGCGGAGGATTACGGGTACGCCTTTCGAACGGAGCAGGTCTTTGACCTTGTAGGCTTCGGAGCCGCCGGCGAGGACCATTCGCAGGCGCTGCTTGTCGCAAAACTCGACTGCGGCGCGAATCTCGCGCGAGCGATCGGCAAATACCAAGAGTGGCAACTCGCCGCGAATGACGGGAGTGAGCGCTTCAAGTTTCAGATCGCGATCGTACTTGGCGACAGAACCCTTTTCCAGGGCCTGGGCGTAGTGCCGGGCGCGCTCCAGCCAGTCGGTGATTTCATTGACCTGTTTGTCGTATTCAAGCTTGGCCTCGCTGTATGGCTTTTCTTTTCGCGAGAACGTGGCGAAGTCGAACGTGCGCGTTTCGATTTCCGGCCAATTCAGCACCATCGCCGCGCTTTTCTTGATGAGCATTTCGTCGATGGTCCAGCCGGCAAGATGAATGGCCGAGGCTTGACCGCCAATCACGCCGCCTGCGCCGGCAGAGTCAAAGCCTCCGCTGCCGGGAACGGCAAGAACTTCGGTGATGCCGGCGGCGCGGGTTACGGGAATGTGTTCGCTTGAGGCAGACACCGCAGTGGCAGCGACAACGTCCGGATTGTAACTTCCCGTCTCGGTGGAATCGACGGTTGCACTGACAGCGCCAATCTCCCGCAAACCCATTTGGGTGATCGAATCGAAGAAGCCCGGGTACACCTGAAGTCCCGTTGCGTCGATGACTTGCGCATCGGCAGGGATGTCCAAGCCCACGCCCACCGCGGCTATTTTTCCTTCGTGAATGATGAGCGTGCCGTCTTCGATGGCGCTCCCGGCGAGGGTGAAGATTTTCGCGTGCGTCAGAGCGTAGCTGGTTGGTGGCTGAGATTGAGCGCCGGCATTCGCGGGGCTGAGGAGGCGAAGGAAGTTAATTAAGCAAAGGAGGAAAAGGAGACGACCGCGAGTTGGCGCGTGGCTCACAGAGCACCTCCTCGCTGATCGGCTGCAGCGGAATCACTAGCGCTTGATTGAGGTGGCTTGGGCTTTTCTTGCGGCTTTTTTTCTTCGGACTTTTTCTGTTCGGATTTACTTTCTGCTGGTTTTTGCCCGCTGGGCGCGGTGGCATCAGGCTTCTTCTCTTCTGGCTTCTTTTCTTCTGGCTTCTTTTCCGCGGCTTTCTTGAATTTGTCGACGAGCGCTTTCTTTTCTTTTTCGCGCTCGGAGCGTTCGGCCTGGTCGCGCTGGCGGTCAAAGTACACGCGGCCATCGATCAGCGTTTTCTGCACCATGGCGTAGGCGCTGAGCGGGTCGCGGTTGTAAATCGCGAGATCGGCGTCTTTTCCGACGTCGATGGTGCCAACGCGTTTGTCGATACCGAGCTGCATGGCGGGATTTAGCGTGACCATTTTCAGCGCTTCGTCATGCGAGAGGCCGCCGAACTTCATGCTCTTGGCGGCTTCCTGATTTAGGTGCGTGGCTTCTTCCGCGTCGTCGGAATTGATAGAAACGACCACGCCGCGGCGGGTCATCAGCGCCGCGTTGTGCGGGATGGCGTCATAGGCTTCCACTTTGTAGGCCCACCAATCGGAAAAAGTGGATGCGCCGACACCAGCAGCGGCCAGTTCGTCCGCTATCTTGTAGCCTTCGAGAACATGCTGAAAGGTGCGGACTTTGAAGCCAAACTCTTTCGCGACGCGCAGCAGCATCAGGATTTCATCTTCACGGTAACAATGCGAGTGCACGTAGCGTTTGCCTTCCAGCACTTCCACGAGCGGTTCGAGGCGCAGATCGCGGCGCGGTGGAATGAGATTTTTCTCACCGGCGGCGAAGCGCTTGTTGTAGTCGTCCCAGGCTTTCTTGTAGTCGCGGGCTTCGCTGAACGCGCCGCGAATGGTTTCTTCGACGCCCATGCGTGTAGCTGGATAGCGCTTGGGCTGGCCGGGGATGCTGAAATTGGAACGCTTGGGATTTTCGCCGAGCGCGAACTTGATGCCGGGAAGCGCGCCTTCGAACGGCAGCTTCGTGGCAGGCTGGCCCCAGCGCAGCTTGATGACCAGCGTCTGTCCGCCGATGGCATTGGCGGAGCCGTGAAGAATGTTGGCCGCCGTAACTCCGCCCGCGAGATCGCGATAAATGTCGATGTCCTCCGGATTCAGAATCTCCGCCATGTTCACCATCGAGGAAACAGAAACGCTTCCTTCGTTGATGCTTTCGGCGGCGATGTGCGAGTGGCAATCGATAATGCCGGGAATGACGAACAGGCCCGCGGCGTCAATCACCTGGGCGTCCTTGGGCGCATTGACGGACGCGCCGACTTCAGCGATTTTGCCATCCTTAATAAGGATGGAGCCGTGTTCGATGGTGCCGTGCGAGACGGTGAGGATAGTGGCGTTGCGAATGACGGTGACGGCAGGCGTGTCAGGGGGCGTGGCGGCGGGGGCCGGAAGCAGGTAAAGGAAATTAAGGAGGGGAAGGAGGTAAAGGAATTGGATGCGCCTCGCGTTCATCAAGAATACCGATGAGCTGTTCATTGGGCGCCTCCAAGCACGGCCGATGAAGCAGACGAATGGTCAGTGGGTTTCACGCCGGTGAACTCGAGCGAGAAACCTTGCACGCTGATGCTGCCCTTCAGGGAAGTTCCATCAAACGTACCAGAGAAGCTGACGTCCGCAGGGGAACCTCCAATGGGAAAGTTGATGGTGAAACTGAACTTGTCCACGCTCAAGTATCCGCTGATGATCGAGGTGGTACCGCGCTTGCTGGTGATGGTGCCGGAGATCATGCCGTCCTTCTCCATGGCGAGGTCCGCGGTGGAATCCTCGGGCCCTTCGGGAGTGACGTAGGAAAGTTTCCATTTTCCGGTGAGGTCGCCCTTCGGCGGCTCCTTGGGCTTCTCCGGCTCGCGAATTTCAAATCTGCGGCCGTCGACAAAAACCATTTTGATGCTCGTTTTTTCCTCGAAGAGGTCGCCATCGGCGACCACCAGGTTGGCGATCTTCCCGTTTTCGATGGAACCCAGGCGGTCGGCGACGCCGAAGATTTCCGCCGGCGACAGCGTCAGCGCGCGCAGCGCGGCTTCAGCGGGGAGGCCCGCGTCAATGGATTTCTTCGCGGCCTTGAGCGCGTCTTTCGGCGCGGTGATGTCGCCGGAATAAAACGCAAACTTAACGCCCGCTTTGGCGAGCGCCGCCGGTGAAGACGGCGCGCGGTCGCGGAACCGCAGCGTTCGAAGCGAAGGCTTGTCTTCGGGGTCGGCGTCCTTTTCGGCTTCGGGCCACTTGAGATTAACAAGCACGGGAAGTTTTTTGGCGGCGATTTCCGGGGCGACTTCGTACGCCATCTGGCCGCCATAAAGGGCGCCGCGGACATTCCAACGATCGACGAGTTCCAAGGCGCGGCGAAGCTGGATGGCATTGTTCGCCGGAATCAAGACAAGCGCGTGATCCTCGATGGCATCGGCGAGCGCGGCTTCTGTGCGGTCATAACGCGGCCGCGCCGCGCTGCGGGGGGTTTTTTCGTAGATGGTCTGCGCTTTGATGCTCCAGTCCGTGTCCAGCCAGACTTGGTGGACGTACGCGAGCGCACCCATGATCGAGCTGGGAAAACCGCCGCCGAATCCGCCGGAAGTTTGGAAAGTCACTGGAATGGCCACAGGAGATTTCACGACCAGATCGCCCGCGCGTTCCCCCGCGAGGTCCAGCACCGCCGCGTGGCCGGGGAAAATTCCGCCTTTAGGGGCGGAAACCACTGTGGTGAAACCGCCATTCCGCCAGGTTTCGATGCGCTTGTCGCTCAAGCTGACTTCGTCGGCCGCGCTGCGCCACGGTGTCGAATAAGGCCGGTCCTCCGGACCGCGCGCCCTCTCTTGTGAGCCGCGCGGCCCGCCTTCACCACTCGCAACAGGAGCCGCAGGAATTCCCACGTCCGTAAACGCATCAACGAGCCCCGGATAAACAGTGAGGCCCTTGCCATCGATGACCCACGCTTCGGGAGGAATCGCGACGTCCTTTCCAACCGCGGTGATGAGGCCGCGGGAAACCACGATGGTGGCGTTCTCGACCGGCGGTCCCGAGATGGGCACGACTTTGGCGCCACGGATGGCGAAGTATTGCG
>Ga0210405_10000307_pt1 | contig 68473 bp, 79 predicted proteins | sample IncBWH11MmetaG_FD_155492 | JGI IMG/M metagenome (GOLD analysis project Ga0210405, IMG submission 155492) | Forest soil microbial communities from Barre Woods Harvard Forest LTER site, Petersham, Massachusetts, United States - Inc-BW-H-11-M | ecosystem: Environmental > Terrestrial > Soil >...
CTAGGGACACTCTGAATAAGGGCTCATCCTAAGTCGACTAACATCGGTGCTCAGGAAACCGTGCTGCCGGTTCGGGTCGCGGATGCTGGAGCCGGTCAGCACCGCCGTTGCAACCGCGCGTACGGGACGAAAGCCGCACGAGCCTAAGCTGCGGCGAGCAGTTTTCTGCGGCTCACAAACAGATTTACCAGCGCACAGGTGACGAACAGCCGGTGTGCGTTCTTCTTCAGCCCGCGGTAGCGTACTTTCACGAATCCGAACTGCAGCTTCATCACTTGAAACACGTGCTCCACCCTCGCCCGCACCTTCGATTTCGTCCGGTTCTTCGCCCACGCCACTTCGTCCACGATCTGGCCTTTGTAGCGACAACGCCGTTGCGTGAAATCCTGCGCTCGCGGCGCACACTCGTGGATTACCTCGGTTTGCCCCTGATACGCTCCGTCGCCCCACACCCGCGTTTCTTCGCCATGCAGCAGGTCTGGCAACATCGCCACATCGGAAACATGGGCTGCCGTCGCCACCGCCGTGTGAATGATCTTGGTCTTGCTGTCCACGCCCACGTGCGCCTTCATCCCGAAGTACCAGTTCTTCCCCTTCTTCGCCTGACGCATCTCTGGGTCCCGGCTCTGCTCGCGGTTTTTGGTGGAAGACGGTGCGTGAATCAGGGTCGCGTCCACAATCGTGCCCGTCGTGATCCGCACCCCCTTGGCTTGCAAATGCAGGTTCACCGTCCCCAGAATTTCTTCTCCCAGGTTGTGCTCTTCCAACAAATGACGGAACTTGCACACCGTCGTCTCATCCGGCACCGGCTCCGCGCCCAGGTCAATCCCGACGAACTGGCGCAGCGTCGCCGAGTCATACAGCGCCTCTTCCACCGCCGGATCTGCCAGATTGAACCACTGCTGCACAAAATAAATCCGCAGCATCTGTTCCAGCTCTTTCGGCCGTCGCCCGTTGCCCGGCTTGGGATAGTGCGGCTCGATCAGCCCACACAATCTCTCCCACGGCACCACTTGCTCCATCTCTTCCAAGAACATTGCCCGCCGAGTCTTCTTCGTGTACCGCTCGAATCCCGTCATCATCGCCAGTGTCCTCTGCTTGCGGAACGAGTTCATGCTGGCACGACTTTATCTGTACTCGCTGTGGAAAGGGAGGACTTAATCAGAGTCTCCCTAGGATTTAGTATAAGGTTGATTTAGTATAAGGTTCAGGTAGCTCAACGCCGCTGGGCCGGCCAGCGGTTCCTCGAAGTGCTCCGAAAGAGCGTCTGCCTGCCCACGATCAATCGGAAACACGTCGAAATACTGAAGACCCAAGCTTCAGAACTTCCAGCCCAAAGCCGTAGTGATTCCCACATCGTTCCGGGGAGCGTTGATCGGTGGACGACTGTCAAAATTCTCATAGAGGCTGAAGTCCCAAAAAAGGTGCCTCACTATCTCGATACGAAGGTTCGATTGCGTACTGAGGCGCACTCGCCCAGGATCGGTCAGGCTTGGGAAAACCAGTGCATTCGAACTAATGTCCATACTTCTGAAGCGGAAGGTAGAAAACGCCAGGCCCAGAAAGGACTCACCATTGCTGCGCACAGGCTCAATGCCGGGCTCAGCAAAATAGTCTTCATGGGTATAAACCAAGCCTCCGAGCGCCATCAGGGAGGTTGTATCCGTTCGCACCAGGCGTCTGCCTAGGCCGCCACCGTATGTGGTACGAAGATTCAGACGCTGCCGATCGCTCTTCAGCGCGTCGAAAAGGCCGGCATAAAGCCAGTTCTGTGTCAGCATCCTTGTGTATTTTGCGTCGAACGTGTAACGGGCAGTGTTCGGGCCTTTGGACTGGGCGGTAATCTGCGAACTTGTACTTAAATCAATCGCGTATGCGGGGGTGTTATACGCGACGTCACCGGAAAGAGATGAAGTTGCCTGGCTATTGTTGCCGGTAAAGCTGAAACCATAATCGATTGAACCAGTCAATTGCTTCCAGAAACTGGCTTCCCGCTGCTGGATCGTGATTATCTCGAACTGCGATACTTCAAAACTCGCTGTATCGGAGACAATTCGAAACTCGCTCTTCGTTGTCTTCTCTCCTTCGATTTTCTCAATGTTGCCTGCATAACGGCGCCCGTCAACCAGCGCCACGATGAATTGGTCTTGGCTCTCCAGTCGCTCGACGCGGTTCCAGTCCAGGCGGACCGACTGTGACATGTACTCGGACTTAAAGGAGAGTTCGCCGTGTTGCAACCCCCTGATCTCGCCCGTGAAGCGGTCCCCATTCTTCATCACGACCACGTCATCCTTGCGCTTTGCCAGTGAGGGCTGGACAGCAGCAACCAGCAGCAACGCTGTGTAGGCGAATCCTGCATTCTGAAAGAGGTGCAATGCAAATCTCCATTCTTCGGATCTGGGTAGAGTCCAGAATAGTTATCTAAAAAACCGAAAACTTTCCTTGAAGGTTTTCCGGATTCAGTGTCTTGAACTTCATTCGCAAGATGGGTTTCAACGTGATGTCGAAGTTCGGGCCAACCTGCCAGCGCTCCTGCTCCGAATCCTGATCGACGGCCTTTTGGGCCATAAAGAACAGTCGATATTTTGCGATAACGTTAAATAGGTATCGACCTCCCGCCAAAATTCATTCACGGTACCTTGCGAGCATGCGGAGTCACTGTGGAAGCCTAGCAGCACAATGAGTACTCCCGCCAGCCGAACAACTCGTCGCGCGGTCGATTTATCGTTCCACTGTTTGCTGAGCGACAAGGCCGCGTTTCGAGTTTTCCTAAAGAATCGATCTGCGCGCCCTGCTACTCCTTTCGAAACGGAGCGAGAGCATTTATTTCTGCTCCAATCCCTTTAGGGTTTCTTGCAGCGTTACTTTCTCCGGGCTCGAGGTCAATCGCCGGAGTGCCTTCGTGACCGCAAGGTACTCCCCGACCGAAACGAAACGCGGCGTGCCTTCATTATCCTTGAAAAACGATACCGTATTGGCCTGAGCCCGCGTATTCACCCCAGTCGGCAGGGACGTAAGTTCTGCACTTAGCTGTACCAGAGAGGTAATTCGTCCCGCTCTGTAGACGTCCAGCAAAGAACGCCATCAGGATTAGCGTAATCACACCCCATATAGTGTGCGCTTCGTACGGCCGCTTCCAACTTGTGGCTCACAACCGCCTCCAGCAACTGTCCCAACTCGCACGGCTACGGGCGAGGTCATCACCGCCCCGCCAGCCTGTAATGAGCATTTTCCCAGAGGCGAGCAAGCAATTTTTGAAATGTCATCGTACTCGCTACTTCACGGAATAGCCGCGAGCGTCCATACAGGCGGCAAATGCGCGCTGGAAAATGTCTAGGCCTTCTTTATGCGCCAGGATCTCCTGTTCGTGTTCCTTCTGCAGTTGCGCTTTAGCCTGCGCGGCAGCTTTTTGCTGTGACTGAGCATTTGCAGAGCGTTGCGCTGCCCCACCTCTCATCGTTCCTGCTACAGCGCCGGCCCCGGCGCCTTTACCGGCACTGCCCCCAATCGCGCCGATCGCCGCTCCTCCAGCAGCGCCTCGCGCTGCACCTGCGACCCTCGCCCCCTTCACCTGATCAGCGTTTTCGGCTGCCTGTTTTTGGGCTGCCTGTACCTGCTCGGCAGTTGGTCCGGTGGGAGCAGGCTTCTGAGGATCAAGTCCGGTGCGCTGCTTGGCCATCCCGTAGCACTCGCTCTCATCCTTGAGCTGTTGGTCCGCGTTTTGACCATTCTTTGCGAATGCAAACATGCCAATGCTCTGCGCGGGTGACCAGGCAGGGGCACCTTGTGCCGATGACGAAGCATCTTGCTGGGCTGAAGCCAGCGATCCGAGGCAAACTACAAAGATCAATGCGGCGACAGCACCACGAAAAGAGATCATATTTCCTCCGAATTGAAGCAATTCGTAACTGCTCCGGGCCGAATTCTTGCATTGGGCACCGACGGGCAGACTTTGGAACACCCGTCAGAGTCAGGATTACTGCACTACGTAAGTCGCCTGCGCCAGCGCTAGCAGGTAGAAACCGAGCCCGGAAGAATACTAGTGCCCAAACCGTCTTAGAAATTAGGAGCTCGGGCGGACGTTTACAGCTTTGATGTACTGATTCCCGTAGCTCTCGATTTCATAGTGGCCCTTCTTCTTGTCGAACCGAATCTTCGCCGCAACCATGATTTGGCCGCTTCCTTCACCCTTGTCGTTCACCTTTAATTGTAGGAATCCAAAGGGATAGTCTGTCGTTCGACCGCCACGATACAGCTCGGCAAATGGCATAATGCGAGCAGTCACAACTGTTATGATCGTGTCAGAACCAGCTTGACGCTTCCGTGCAACGGCAAGCTGATTTCCTACGCTGCCGGTTGGGTTGATTCGTCCTACGTCAAGTTTTTCCATGGCCCTCCGGAGTGCGTCAGGACCTTTCTCTTTCAACAGCGCCGCCAGTTGGTCCACTTCTTCAGCACTGGTGTAGCGATCAACGCGTAAGTTAAAGCCAATCGACTTGGCCGACGCTGGTCCCCCTGTTCCAATAGCTGTGCCGGTATATCCTTCCTGCTTCATTTGCTCTTCCTGGCACAAAAGGGGCAAGATAATGAAAGTCACTCCTAAGATCAGTATGGCAAGCTTTTTCATGTGTTAGCCTCCTGGTATTTGACTTCGCAAATCTCAGCCCTCAGTGCGAGCAAGATGAACCGCAGGCAATACTCCGTAAGCGTCACTTCGGCTTGTTGCCGCCAGACAGCTTCCTGTGGATCTCTGGCCAAAATTCGATGGCGAAGTTCCCCAGGGTCTGATAACTCAGGCTGATCGCCACTCGCGTGAGGGTTAGGTTTCCACCGCGATCCTCCGCTGGATAGTAGAGATTTGAAAGACCCGCGCTGGTAAATTTGCCGAAAACGTTCGACCAGTTCGGTTGTCTCTTGCCCGAGTCGGCGCGCGTAACAAAACTTCGAGTAAGGGAATACCCCACTCGTGACCAAGCACTTCCGTCGCCTTTCCTAAAGTAGCGTGGATCCTGATGCAGCAGTGATGGAAACGCGTAGGTGCCAAAAAAACGAGCTGATGTACCGTCAAGAAGAGCAGCCCCGAATCGTTTTCCATAGCCGCCAAGCCCTTGTCCGTATCCAGCATGCGTGTCCGTTGCTTGACTGACTCCCGCTTGCACGGCATAGGCCGCGACTGGAAACGGATCCAACGCAGCCTTGGCAAATAGCCCAAATTTTTGCTCCGCTGTCAACGGCGGAGCATTTCGAGCGTCGGTAATGTTGTAGGCGGGAACGATTCCGAAAATACGTTCTGAAGAGTTGCTTTTTGATTCCGCGGGCGCAGTGCTGCCTGCATTGGACGAACTTGGATGTCCCTGAAGCTGAGGCATGCAGGCGCGTTGATCAACGCCGTCGGACTGCCCCCAGATCAATAGTGGAGCCGAACAGATTAGCAGAAGCAGCCATGCCGCAGGCAATCGGGAAACGCAGTTTTGAATTCTTTTGTTGCGCATTCTCGGACCCGGAGACCATGACTAGTGGCAGCTGTGCGCCATGCTCCATCGGAATCAAGCGGTTTCAAGCTAGTGTATGGAAGCAGAGCATGGCCACTGGGAAAAGTGCTAGTTCCTTTGACCTTTTGTCTTCTCTCCGGCCCGATGTACGTCGTTGGAGACGCGGCGTCAGCCTTCCAGGGATTCGCACTGGCCACGCGCAGGATGGCGGAAGATTCTCGTTACGACTTGTTGTCCAGACGTTCAGAAAATTCTCCCAATCTGAAAGAAGAATTTGGCGTGGCCGTAATCGCCTACAGCACCGCCGACTTCAATCGGCCCAAATATTGTGTTCACAACCAGCGCGCCGGCCACATCTCCTGGAAGTTTGTAGGGACCCCCATAAGTTTTGCCAATCTCAAACATACCGAGGGCGTCAATTGTGCTGCCCAAAAGCGGTGGCAGGTTCTTCAATTTTCTAAGGTATCCAGTTTGAAACAGGAAGTACTGGTCGGTCAGCAGTTCATTGGTGCCGAAAGCGACGAAGCGGGTTACGCCGCCAAGATTGAACAGGGGTACGCCCGTCTTGTAGCCATAGCTGGTTCCTCCATAAGCATTGAGAAACACCGAAGTCGCACTACTCAACCGGAAAAAGTTCTGAAGCTGCAGTTCCGATAGCGGGAAACCGTGCGGCGTTCCGGGATTTTCGTTGAAGTACTTCGTATAAAAGCGTACGCCTTCTCCGCTGCGCGGAACCACTGGCCGGTCCAAGGTATCCAGTGTGTATTGCAGCCTGACGTCACCAGTCGGCCCGGCAACCGTAGGCAATTCCGTGGTACTCCCAATCTGTGGTTTCAGCCGCTGATATCCACCTTCATACCCCAAGCGCAGCTCGCCGGTTTTTCCAAAGCCATAACCCACGTCCAGCCCACCCAGCGCCACGCGATTCCTGTACAGCGCAAGAAAGTCGTTACCCTTGAAGAGCGGGAATTGTGCGTTGTTATACATTGCCCGCGGAGCGACAAACCAGTCACTTGTCGAGGTAAAAGGCCGATAATACTCGGCGCCGAGTCCGTACTGGGAACCAAAGATCACGTCAGTGCGCAACTCGCGGCGATATCCCCCAAAGTTCAGGAACGTGATTCGAGCACCGATGCTGAAGAACACATTGTCATAGCTGGCGCCATCAATGCTTATCAGCGGTTGTACGATTGGCGGTGAGTAGCTTTTCTCTTCAGCATGTAGTTGTAAACTCGGCTCCCCATCTTTTTCGATCATCGAGTAGTTCACAACCGAAAACGCGCCCATCCCATTCAGCTGGCGAATATCGTCGTCCAACTTTGAGGTATCAATGGGCTTGCCTACCAGTCCCGAGAGATCTTCGGCGATGGGGTCCGCGACCTCTGGAGGTACGCCGGTCACGATGAGAGACCGCGGGACTTCCGCCTTCCTGCGCCGTCCATCGCGTTCCGCCAGATATTGCTGCCATGTGGCTTCGTCGACCGAGATCGACGAAAGCTTCGCTGCATTTGCGGCGGCGGCGGCATAGCCTGCCTTGATGATCTGCTCCCCAGCGTTGAAGTCCATCGAGGTATAGTTCCGCAAATTCACCGTCACCACCATATCGGCATCTTCCATGGCGCGCTGCTCGTTAGCGGCAACTACAGTGGAGATGGACTGCCCCAGAACCGCGAAGCTGGAGAGTGACGCATCGGGATCCAGCGGCATGGTTTCCAAGTGAATACCCAGCACATACTTCGCGCCCATCGCCTTGACGACGCTGACGGGAAAGTTATTCAGCAATCCACCATCGACGTAAATGTGCCCGCCTGAACGTACGGGCGTGAAAATCCCAGGCAGTGACATGGTCGATCGAAGTGCGAGGTCTAGGGGACCATCGCGAAACGTGTGCTCGCTATTGGTTACCAGGTCGGTGGCGACGCAGGCAAATGGTATCGGTAGATCGTCGAAGCTCCGGATACCAGCGTACGGAAGGGCAATGCGGTCCAAGATAAGTGAAACCTCCTGACCCGAATTAAACCCGGAAGGAAACCGCAATCCTTTTTTTAACCCGAGTTCGATCGTTGCAGGATATTCACGCGCGTCCTGTTTGCGTCGAAATGACAGGTTGTCGAACGGCGTCCGCCCGCCGATCACCTGGTTCCATTCAATGCCGTTCACTACATCATGAAGCTGTCCCGCATTTCGGCCGGTGGCATACACTCCACCTACTAGTCCGCCCATGCTGGTGCCGGCAATATAATTCACCGGGATACGATGTTCTTCCATCCACTGGATGACGCCGATATGTGCTAAGCCCAGGGCTCCGCCACCCTCCAATACCAGGCCCAGGGTAGGCCGTTTGGGCACCGCTGCATTGCTGCTAACTGTATCGGTGGGTTGCTGGCCCATCGCTGATGATCCTGACGCAAGCAGCCAACAACAGAAGACCGCTGGGAAAACCCCAGTTCGCAGGTGCATGAGATTCACCTCGGTTGCGAATACATCAATGCCGGTCGCGGAACCTGGGCTCCCAACGAGAAAAGCAGCGGCACAGGGCTGGGGCTGGAAGCCCATGCTCGCAACTCCCGCCCCCTCATCTGGGATTCTCTTCCCCTGGCTAAGCGGGCATGAAACTCACTGTTGATTCACCTCTGGATCGCCTGTTGCTCGATTTCGAATCCAGGCCGCCCTTCACGGATAAGGCGGGAAAAATCGAGAGAGTTGTCAGCCTTGCGGGCTGCAGCGTTGATGTGTGCACTCTGCTTGAGCTCGGCAAATGGTAAGTTTCCGGCCAGATCCCCACGCTCGTACATCATCTCGTCGCCTTTCCCATTCAGCAGGATGCGCCAGTCCCAGCGTACTGCCCTTCCACCTCTACTTTGGGCCACATGGGGAGCGATGTTGGTGGTGCAATTGTTAGTAAGGGCGTTGTACCATTCCGGGTGGTCACGCATACGGTTGGCTCGGGCCAAATAATCCAGAAATATGCTCCGCGCCTGCTCCGGGGTGGCCCGCGTATGGTAGAGATATACTTCTTCGCCCTTGCGATAGTTCGTCCGCAGGCGGACCATGTCACGCTCGTCGCCAATGGTATAGACCAACTCGTAATAGCGAAAAAAACCGCGAATCGCCGAGTAGTCTTCTCCAACCTCTTTCCGCGTTTCGATCGACATGGCGACATAGCCCTCGTCGCCAAAGTCAAAGCTCACGATGGGATGTGCGATCCAGGGCGAGCCCCAGTACGTGATGAATATGTCAACGCCGCGCAGTTGTGAAACATCGACGGTCTTCGTTTCCCAATGGGATCTGTAGTCGGTTTCAGTTCGGTAATCGCAGTTACGAAAATTGTGGATTGTAACCTGATTCCCATCGATCTTCGCCCAGGCTGTCTGTGCCACGTCGGGCTGCCACGCACGATCGTTGGATGGCCGCAGCGATAACCACCAAGCGAGCACAGAGACGAACGCCACCATGGCAGTGAGTAGGCCACGCCAATGGAGGCGAGAAATCGCCAGCACCAGGAGCACGAGGAGTACGTACATCAGTGCCGCTGGGAGCCTCCAGGATGCAACCGGCCAGTCGAAATACAGTGCTGCAGTCGCCCACGAGGTGGAGAGTAGAACAACGAGCCATACCAGTCCCCTTCCGAGGATCATGCGTATCCTCCTCCAACGGTCTGCTTGCGCGGACATCAATTCTCCGATGCCATCGTCTTCGGTCCTCCACAGGCGCTGCTAAAGCGATAAGTCGCCTTTCGATATTCAAGCGCCTGGGCCAACAATTTTAGGAACAGGCCGCACGGCCTCGGAACTGGGAAAAGTGCTAGGAATGGATGAAAGGAGAAGTGGCTCACAGATCGAGACAGCAAGTAATCTGGGATCACCGCGAAACGGGAGGAGAGATAAAGCGGCGTCCTGCCAATGCCTCGCGGATTGCCGGGAGAAGGTCCACTGCGAGGCGCGATTTTACTACGTAACCGAGTGCCCCCTCGGCGAGGCATGCGCGCACGAACTCAACCCGTTCATGGACTGTTAGGAAAATCAACTTTGCCGTGGACTTAGCTGCACGGAGTTCTTGGGCGGCCTCGATGCCGGTTAGGCCTGGCATCGATATATCCAGAACAATCAAATCGGGCTGGAGTCTCGCCGCTTCTGAGACTAAGTCCTTTCCATTGTTTACACTTCCGATCACGTCAAAACCTGACTGCAAGAGCGACCTTACTCGCTCGATGATCGGGCCATGATCGTCGGCTAGCAAAACACGAGGCTGTATTGACCGGCTCTCGTCCGCGGTATCAACCGCCTTTGTGTGCAAACTCACAACGGAAACCTCTTTCCGAAGTTCCATCGAACTTGGAAGGACAGTCTCAAAGTCTGAACCTTAGACCCCACAAGGTTTTCGGGCTACTAGGAAAACTCTTAGGTACATTGCGTCATTCCTCCGAGTCTCAGGAGCGTTTATCGGGCGTTCCAAGTGTCAACAAAGGCAGGTAAAGTTCGGTTCAACTTTGTCGGGAGGTGGAGTCTGATCCTCTTGGCCCCTGCCGCTCGAAGTAATATGCAATGCCTAATGCAAGAATGAGGGCGGCAATGCCGAGCAAGGTCAAGCCTGGCACAGAGTTGGGTTCTTCGATAATGACCTTGCGCGCGACTGCGATGAGTGCCACTTCCAGGACGACGCGCACGTGAATGACATCCTTCTTTAGATAAGCTTTTAGGGTTTCCAGCAACTCCACTCCGATTAGCACCAGCAGAAAGTACCCAAAAATCTCAAGCAGGCCTTGTACGCGAATGAGAAACCGCGGCGGCGTCCAGATTTCTTGAGCAATGAGCACCCCCAGGTGCAGCGTCGAGAGCAATACCACAACGGCGAGCATGGCAAAGAGCAAGAAAACCGTTAACTTCTGGATTTTCGTAAGCAGCATTTCCAACATAATCTCGCGTCCTTACGGGCAGGCATGCGATTGAAAACTGCAGACGTTATCACGCCGAAGTTTTTCTCATAACACTGTCTTTGCTCGTGAACACTCTACGACACACTCCCAGCGACGATCTAGCTAGGAGAATTGCTAGTGCCACCGGCTCTCAATGGTTTTTACACTTGTCTCAGTCCACCATGCACGCCTCGGATCCTCCACACTGGGCTTCGTTTTGGTATTTGCGGGTGAACGGGGGGGTACTGAGAACGAGTCGTGTGGGCGGCGTTGTCCAGGAGAACACCATGCTGAGAGTAGTGTTCATTGTTTTCTGTCTATCGTTCGTGAGCTTGTTCTTCGCCTGTTCGCGCAAACCGAACGATGATGTTATTGGGAGGGACATTGAAACTAGAGTCTCGGCTGACCCTCAAACACAAGATTCGCAGATCGCGGTCGAATCGAAGCAGGGCAAGGTCAAACTGACTGGCAAGGTGAAAACCCCAGCCGCTCGGCAACAAGTGGAGAAGATCGCGAAAGCGGAACCAGGGGTCACTACGGTAGACGATGAAACCACAATCGCATCGTCTGCAGCTCAGGCGGCGCTGCCACCTCCACCCACATTTTCTGCGGCACAAAAGATCAACATGTTCGTTTATCCCAAAAACAATCAGAACCGCGATCAGCAACTCAGGGATGAGCTCGACTGCTACAACGTGTCCCAGCGGCAAAGCGGAGTCAATCCTGAAGCTCCGCCGCCCGCAGCCCCCACCTCAGCCGATGTGGCGGCTGCCCAACAAGAGGCGGCCAGCGGGGCACAGCAGGCGCAGGGTGGGCGCGTCCGCGGTGCTGCGAGAGGCGCTGCGGGAGGGGCCATGATCGGCGCGATTGCCGGCAACGCTGGGAAGGGAGCAGGCATCGGAGCGGTCGCCGGCACTATGCGCGGGGGCATGCAACAGCGGCAGACGAACGCTGCGACGAAGCAGCAGGCTGCGCAACAGGGGGGCTCGCAAGTTCAGCAAGACTATGCGCAAGCCAAGGCGAACTACGACCAGGGAATGAATACGTTCAAAAGGGCGTTCTCAGCCTGCATGGATGCGCGCGCATATTCGGTGAAGTGATCGACGTTGCCAGGGAATTTATTTTTCCACGGCGCAATGATAAGGAAACGGAAAAATTCGCAAACGCACACGGCATCTCCAAAGGAAGTGGGGACTTATGACAAGTTCTTTGCGGCACATTCTCGGCGTGTTCACTGCTCTCGCCCTGGCTGGAGGCCTCGCCCTGGCACAAGGGGATGCTTCTCCAGACAAGAAAGAACTGCTTCAGCAAAAGGTCGCGGCCATCAAGGAATCCATAGCGCAGAATCAAGCTTCTCTCCGTCAGTACAGCTGGACAGCACACACCGAGATCAGTGTGAAGGGTGAGGTGAAGAACGAAAAAGACGAGTCCTGCAAATATGGTCCGGACGGCAAGGTCGTGAAGACGCTGACCAGCGCACCGCCTCCAGAAAAGCAAATGGGCCGCGCCAAGAAGAGAATCGTCGAGAAGAAAGTCGGCGAGATGAAGGAGTACATGGAGCGGGCCGGAGCGCTGATCCAACATTACGTTCCCCCTTCCCCGGAAAACCTGACCGCGGCATTGAAGGCGGGCAAGGCTGACCTGAGCAGGAACGAAGCCCAGGCCGTTCAGCTTCAATTCAAGGACTACTACAAGACTGGCGATGTTATGACGCTCGAGTTCGACCCGGGCACGAAGAAACTGCGCAAACTGAGCGTGGATAGTTTTCTTGACGAAGAGAAGGACAAAGTTTCGCTTGACGTAGAATTCCAGTCTCTACCGGACGGTACCAACCATGTCGCCGATACGTTGCTGCGGGCCGACGCCAAACAAATCACCGTGAAAGTTCAGAATCTCGACTACAAGAAGGCCGGAAGCTAAGAACTGGGCCGACATGTTTGGAGGAGAGAACCATGAAATATTCATTGATTGCATGCTTGATGTTGATATTGGTCTTCCCTTTCGGGAGCGCACAGCAAAGCGAGTATCCGATGATGGAAAAGGTCGCTCAAAAAGTAATCGAGAAATACCAAAAGTCCAGTTGCGAGGAGTTGAAAGCCCAGAAGGAGGAACCGCCAGATCCCCAGCAAGCTGCGATGAAGCAAAAAGCTATCGCAGCTCTGAAGAGCGATGCGAAAATGCGCGAGCAGTTCCTGAACAAGGTAGCCGGGCCAATTGCCAACAAATTGTTCGAATGTGGCATGGTTCCCTGATCACTGCGGTGAATCGTTCTGGCGGATCGGTGCGGCGCAACCTCATGAGCGCTGGCGCAGACTTCGAAAGGTCCAACTGCCCTGTTTAACCAGCGCAAATACCGCCGGCCAATACTGAGCCTTCGGGTGATACAGAATCGCTACGATGGTGCGGACGCTTGCAGGAGGGCCGAGTCTCACTTCTGCTGCATTGCCTTCAACTTTTCCTTCATGGCCGGAGGTAACTTTGGAAACAAGAACGCAATCTGTAACCGCATGCCCCACGGAGAACCGCCTGACGGGTGCGCAGCATTCCCATAGAACTGTGCAGAGATATTGACGGGTTGGAGTCCTAAACGGAGGATTCGGCCCACTCCTCCGCCCACAGGAACTGTCCATACATTTCCACTTGAGGCCTTCCAGTTCGCCGAGATGACAGGCGAAGATGATAGATACCAGCCTTTCTTCAGGTTGTAGTTGACGAAATACTGAAATGTCATCTGGCTCACATCGCTGCGATCCGACGGGCCAGCTACAGACCAGGCGTTGTTCACCAAGATTCCGAAGGTCCATTTCCCGGGCTGGACCAATGCGACAAGCGAGGGGCCCATGCTGAGTTTTCCCTGTCCCAAAACTTTACTGGTGGCGGTCGGCAAAACGAATACGGGGCCCGCACCCCAAATCAGCTTGCCCGGTTTGGCCGGGGAGAAGAAAAAGGAGGGTGTTATGTCTCCAAAGCCAAACACGCCTGCGCTTTTTTGGACATTCTGAGCCGCCAAATATGCCGGCGTGTTCTCTTCAATGCCGAACACTTCTAAGTTTGCAGTTCCAGGGGCAGGCTGCCAGATGACAGGGATGATCCCGCGAATGATAAGGTTCCAATTTTCGCTGGCGCGAATCGGAACGACCGGCTGGATATTCAGAACATTTGCGTCCGATCGAACGGGCCGATGCCGAAATTGCTGTTGTTCTGAACCGGAACACTGATCAGGCTGGCCACCGGGTTCTGAACTGCTTTCTGCAAATCTCCTGCGCCTCCCCCCGATGGTTTCTCCTGCGTCGAAGGTCCCTGCTGCGCACTGGAATCAACAGGGGTGTCATTACCCTTTGTTTCAGTCTGTGCTGAGGTGAAGGAGCAACACATTGACAGCATCACGAGTAGCAGCGTGAAACGCGAGACTGCTTCCATCCGGAATCTCCCTTTCGGCTTCGAAAACGACAAGTAAAAGCGCTTCTGCCAGGGCCGCGGTTGGCTATTTCATTTGGATGTGAGCAACTCGCGGCCGTTAAGCGGTTGTACCGGACGCGCATTCATTGGATAAACTTTGGCAAAGGCCGCTACCTGTTCTGAGGACAGTTCTGCAGGTGTCTTGAGGACATACCAGGTCACCCCTTCGGAGCACGGAGGCGTAGTCAGAGAACCGAGGAAGGTGTAATACGCGTGATCGCTCGGAAGAAGATCCGCCGCGTTCACTGACACGGACGCATTCTCAATCGACTTTTCTTTCTCCGCAGGGAAATTCTTCCAGATGGAAGCGAGGAACGCATTGCTGGCACCGCTCTTCAGAAGCACAGCCACGACCGCGAGATGACCGTTGTCATCGGCATGCACCAGGTGCGCCTCCATGTCGTAGCCTTTGCCGTTGACCTGCTCTTCGCTGGGATGATGGAAATGAAACTGTTTCAAGGTATACGTCTTGTCCCCGACTTGCAGAGTGCTGCCAGCCGCGTAATTCACCTGGATGGTATGCCCGTCGTCGATGATGTTGAGCGGAACCGCGCTGTAGTGGAACTGGAGCACAGGCAAGTCAGCAGTCTTCGGCTTCGCAATATTGATGGGAGACTGCCGTTTGCCAATAGAGCATGTAGCGTACGCGGTATCTAGGTTCCCCCATTTCGCGGGGTTACTTTCTCCTGTATAGGACCATTCCGCTTTGGGCTGTTGGGCGTTCGAAGCCGTTGCGAGCACTGACAGAACCACTGCGCCGATAACGAAGTGGCGGAACGATATCTTGCGATATGAATAGAAGAACATGACGTGCTCCTCGGCTATGGGGTTAGCCAGAATTTGGGATTTGGGCTACCGCCTCGCCACTGATATTCGCAACTCGAGGTTTCAGAGTCACCTAGGACTTCTGCCAGTAGCCGCAACCGGGCAAGGAGTGTGATATCTGGAGATCGAAGTTTCGCGCGCTTACTCCAGTGTGTGCGTCAAGGAATGAGGTGTCGATGAGCGAAGCTGCGATCCCGTCAAAACAGAGTCCTACTGCCACCGAGTTGGCCGTTCAACGCACAGACCTGGCCCTGGATCGCAATCGAATGGCCGCCGAGCGCACCCTGATGGCGTGGATCCGCACCTCGCTGTCGCTGATCAGCTTCGGATTTACCATCTACAAATTTCTGCAGGAGTTGGCTAAAGGGGAGAAGCTCCCCATTCAGGACAACGGCCCGCGGAACTTCGGACTGGCTCTGATTTCCTTGGGTACGGTTGCGCTGATCGTGGCCTCAATCCAGCATGTGAGTCTGATGAAAGAGTGGCGCAAGAATGCCAACAGTCCGCCCAAGACTTCGCTCGCGCTCATGATCGCATTGGCGATTTCCGTTCTGGGTGGGTTGGCATTCTTGGGCATTCTGATCCGAGTGGGTCCTTTTTAGGAGGCCCACTTGTCCACCACTCAGCTTCAGACGCAGCTCGCAGTCCTGATCCTGGCTTCTGTTTTCCTATTCGGAAAGTGGCTGAGGCTCCGAAGTGAAAGCAGATCAAGGCAGTGGATTACAGCCAGTGCTGGTGCATCGGTAGCGTACGTCTGGCTCCACATCATCCCCGAGCTAAGTGAAGCTCAGGGCACTTTCACGAGCATGACCCGGGACATGAGACTGCCGCTGCCCGAGTTTCGCATCTATCTGTCCGCGTTATTGGGATTCGTGCTCTTTTACGGCTTGGAGCATATGAGTTGGCCCAGGGTTCATCTTGTCGGAGGAGGGACCGAGCAAGCTGGCCGAGAGAACCTCATTTATAAAGTGCGCCTCGGGGGATTTGTCGCTTATGGCGGACTGGTTAGTTACCTGATGGTGCGCGATTCGAGCCGGGGCCTGCTTTCGCTGCTGACTTTCCTCTTGGCGATGGGCCTTCACTTTATTGTGGTGAATCACTCATTCAGTGAGGAATTCGGAGACAAATACGATCGCAACGGAAGGTGGCTTCTTGCTCTCGCCGTGTTAGGAGGAGGGCTCATCGGAACATTTGCTCTCCTCCCAGAGCACGCAATTTTGACTCTGTTGGGATTCGTTGCCGGCGCCGTTATCGAGAACAACACGATGATGGAATTGGCGAAGGGGAAAGGCGGCCGATTCTGGGCCTTCTTCGCCGGGGCAATGGGTTATTCGCTGCTGCTGGTGGCGATTTGAATGGCTGCCGGACATCTTGGGTGTGTTGGCGAGGAGGATTCAAATGGAGTCGTTATTAAGAGGTGCATCGAAGGCGCTCATCATCGTGTTTCTTTTGAGTTCGATGATTTCGATCGGGTTGGAAGTCACGCTCAAGGAGATCCTGTTAGCTGGGAGCAACAATCGCCTGTTCATGAAAGCATTGTTTGCGAACTTCATTCTGGTGCCGCTCCTGGGCTTGGGCGTCGCTAGGATCCTGCCAATGCCGGCGAACATCGAGACGGGGTTCCTACTGCTCGCCGCAGCTCCGGGTGCGATTTTTGCGATCAACTTCACGCGTAGAACCCAAGACAGCGTACCGTTTGCTGCCGCGCTCCTGTTCGCACTAACAGTGCTGTCCGTTGTCGTCACGCCCTTTCTCGCCCAGCTAATGCTGAATATTGACCAGCCCGTAACGCTGCACTACGACAGAGCGATACAGGCGTTGTTCCTTTATGTGCTCCTGCCTCTTCTGGCCGGTCTTGCCTTGAACCGGTGGGCGAGCACGGTGGCGTTAGGGCTACGGAAACCTGTGAGCGCCTGCGCCGGCATTTCTTTTGTGCTGGTTACGGTTATTACGATGGGGTTGAAATCGGCAGCGACGAAACAGATCGGAATCAATGGGCTACTGGCCATGCTGCTCCTGATCGTAGCGAGCATGGTCATTGGTTGGATGCTGGGCGGACCCGATAGAGGTACAAGACGTGTCCTGACGGTGAATACCAGCATGCGCAATGTCGCGCTCGCCCTCGCGATCGCGTCACGTAGCTTTCCAGGAGCGAACGTCGACGTCGGCATTCTGGCATTTAGTGCGTTGATGTTGCCACCGAATGTGCTTTTCACGATTTACCATAGCCGAAAGACGAAAAAGCTCGTGGCCCAGGCTCAATCCGCGACGGCAAGATGAGCTGAAGAAGACAACTCTTATCGCCCGCTGCACCTCATACACAGACGGACATTCCGTAGAGCTAAGTACGAGTTCGCAAATTCATTACTCGGCAATATGCAGACAATATTTGGGCCATTATCGAAATCTTTGGCGATCGCGTTTCTGGTGTGCATGACCATGTCGTTGGGGGCGGAAGTCACTTGGCGACAGCTCCTGGCCTTGCTCCGCGATAAAGGACTGCTCTGTCGAGTTCTCACCGCCAATCTCATTCTCGTACCTCTGCTCGGGCTGGCATTGGCCAGAATTTTTCCCATGCCACTGGACTTCGCCGTCGCCTTCTTACTTCTTGCTGCGGCACCGGGCGCCCCAATGTCACTAAGGTATACGAGAAACCGAGATGACGATGCTCCTTTTGCCGCCGCTCTGCTGTTCATTCTCATCCTTGCCGCGATTTGTTTTACCCCTTTAATAGCTGAACTGATTCTTCCGGCACAGACCAGATTTAGTGTGCCCTACGATCGGGTGGCAACGATCGCATTGTTATATATGGTCTTTCCTGGGTTGATTGGGATCGCGCTTCAGCGTTGGAGCGAAGAGGCTGTCATAGTTCGAAGGGTAACCTTCCTATCAGCAAGAGTGTTTTTTCTGGCCTGGGTGATCCTTGTGACCGCGGAGCAATCGCGGGCGGTAAGACAGCTGGGGTTCCCTACGCTAGCTGCTATGGTGTTGCTGATCATCGGATCGATGATTATTGGTTGGTTCCTCGCCGGACCGCAGCGCGAGAACCGCAGAATCCTCGCAACCGCTACCAGCATGCGCAACGTCGGATTGTGTGCCGTGATTGCGATCGAGAGTTTTCCAGGTACGAAAGTTGATATTGGGATTGTGGCATTCAGTGCTCTGATGGTTACCCCAAATTCGTTCCTGGCACTCTACGAAAACTATCGAGAAAAGCGGAGAAAAGCGCTGAGCCTCGTATCCTGACTGAAGCTCGTTCCAGTGGCGTGCACAACAAACCGGATGTAATGACCAGGATGCCTTAGGCGTGTTGAGTTTTCCTGCTCACGATCTCATGAGCAGCCACCCACGCCTCTTGGAACGAGCCTCCGACGGTTGCGCTGGCCGCAAAAACCCTCTCTTCACCGATCACCTGCATCAGTCCCGTACGTTCAAGTTCGCGCCTCATTGGTGGTTCGACTCCGAACAGCATGAGCCTGTTCCCTCTTGCCTGAAGCCGGCGTACGTACCGCTCCAGCATTGCAATAGCACTGCTCGTTATAGATTCCCGTCCGCGTAGACCGAAGATGACAACGGAATTGTCGGCACTTTCAGGAGCAGGTAGCGCGGCTTCGAGCGTGTAAACTGCGGCAAAGAAGGCGTTCCCATAGGCGTGCAGCGCTACCACCGAATGACTCGGCAACTGGGCAGGAGCTGCGACTTCCTGAAAATCACCTTCTTCCGAGCGCACGATTTGGACCAGGCGGACCTTGGTCGAGGATGAATAAATGTAGACTAACAGGGTTAACCCTACGCCCGCGAAAATCGCCCAGTGCAATGGGATCACCAGAGTAAGAACAAACGTGGTCATCATCGCCAACCGCTCAGCTGCATGCGTATTCCAGACCCTGGCGATTCGGTCAGGACGTAGAACCCCGATGCCGATGGAGATCAGTAATGCGGCTAGGCCTGCCATCGGTACAAGTTCTGCAAAACCAGCGAATAGCAGCAGAACAATTCCGAGAACCACGCCAGCGAAAATGTTCGCCCACCTGCTCTTGGCGCCCGCGCTGATGCTTGTCGCGGTTCGCGAGATCGAACCGCCGGCTGGCATTCCCTGGAAGAAACCGCCGACCAAATTCGCGGCTCCCTGCGCGACAAAATCGCTTGATGCATCGGGCAGGGCCCCATTGGGTTCCGGATAATTTTGCGACACGCCAGCTGCAACGCTCAGCCCCAATACCGCCAACGACAGAGCCGGTATGAGCAACTGCGGGATCATTCGAAAGTCAGGCAGCACCGGGGAGGGCAGACCCCGAGGGATCCGGGAAAGCGCCCCCACCAACTCGACAGAATTCCAGTGCAGGAGAAAAACACCCAATGTGGCGGCCAGAAGGGCGACCACGAGCGCAATTGCTTTCAAGCGAGTGCGTTGCAAAGCAATAATCACACCGAGGGTAAACAGTCCCACCAGGGTTGTGTGCCAATCCAATTGATTCAGGTGGAGGAGCCAGTTCCAGGTTCTCACGAAAATGTTTCCCGACACCTGTCCCTTGTACCCGGTCAACTTTTGCAGCTGTCCAAGAATCAACAGGACTCCCACACCAGCGATAAATCCGGTGGTCACGCAATGGGAAATAAAGCGAGTTACTTTGCCAAATTTCAGCAGCCCAAAAGCCAACTGGATCAGGCCAATCAAGAACGTCAACGTGAACAGAGCCTGCGCGGCAGACTCCGGCTCGAATGCGGCCAGGATGCCACCGGTTGGCATGGCCAGCTCGTTGGTCACTGTTATGACGATGAATGAGGAACCTGCGAGGAGCCCGCCAATCACTGGCGCGAAAACTCCGGTATACAGTCCGTAAATCGGGCTCACACCGGCTACCAGCGCATACGCCATCCCTTGAGGAATATAGGACAAAGCACTCGTGACTCCGGCCATCAAGTCAGGGAGTACGTCCGCGCGACTCGTTCTCAAGCGGTCCAGCATGATCTCATGAACGCGTCAACCCATCCCGGCGAAGGGTAGCGATCGAACCTGTAAGGCGAAACTGGCAGAACCACTAGGTTCAGGGCGAAACCCGCACCTGCCAAGGACTTGCGTCGTCTCGTCTTTCCAATTTTCGGGTACCTGAAGCCAACAAACCTCATTACGGTTCTGGGGCATCTTAAGGTTACTTTTGTGTCAATGTCGACGGCGAGTTACTTGCACAAACGGTTATCGTCGGCAAGAATTCAGGCATATCGGAGCATAGGGTGGCGCATATGCCTCAGGTGACAATCAAGACGGGAATTGCGGGTCCAGACGGCCGTGACGAGGAGTTGACCGAATATCTGTGTGATTGGCCAGGCTGCCCGAATATCGCGGCACATGTACTGGGTTGCGTAAAAGAATTAGGTCTTTCCGTGGCAGTTTGCGAAGAGCATGCGACAGCAAGTCGCAATTCAGGTCATTGATTCTAGGCCGTCCGTAGGCGCGGCGTTCCGGACCTACGGACGGTGTCGTTGCTTTGGCCAGCGTCACCTACTGCCTCGCCATAGCCAAATTCAGCCGTTCCTCCGGACTGATGAAATGATCATGGACGTCCTCGCCCAGATCGATCTGCACCCAGTTTACCTTCCCGTTAAATTCGCTGGTCTTGCGAGTGTAGTCTGAGCTGACCGGCGTAGCGGTGTCGCGGCCAACATCGGTCGTCTCATCTGCAGAAAAACACATCGGATGAGTCCGTTCAACCCGGCCTTCACCGACCTTCTTGCCGTCGTAATAAAGGTTAACTTTGCCGCCCTTGGCGAGGCCGCCGCCATCGTAAACAAACTCCATTCTCACCTGGTGCTTACCGGCTGGAATGGGCTGGCTTGCCTCCGTGGTGAAAGTTTGGAGACCGAAGAAGTTATAGGCGAACTTTAATTTTCCACCCTTCGCGTAAACACTCATGCCACCGAACGCGCCGCCCTGGTGAATGATGACGCCTTCCGCCCCTTTCGATGGCACCTCCACCTCAGCGGTGATCGAAAACGACTTGTTTTTCATGACCACAACGCTGTTCTCGCTCAACCTTCCCATCCCGCTAAAGAGCAGTTGCGAGTTGCCCTTGACGAGCTGGGGCCGGCCAGCCATGTCAGCATTGAAGCGCTCGACTCTGCGGTCGTCAAGCGGTAGCACGTTGTACTTGGTCGCCTCGATCAACCACAGCCGCTGCAGTTCGCGCAGCTTTTCCGGCATCTCTTTCGCCAGATCGTGCGCTTGGGTCCAGTCCTTGCTGCCATCGTATAGTTCCCACACGTCGTCGTCGAACGCTGGCGTCGGGGCTATCACCCAAGGCGTCGAATGCCGGGTCACTGCGCTCCATCCTTTATGGTAGATTCCCCGGTTGCAGAACATCTCAAAATACTGCAGATCGTGCCGCTCTGCGGTTTTGCCGTCGTCGAACGAGTAGGCCATGCTGACGCCTTCCATGGGCGCCTGCTGAACGCTGTTGACGATCGTCGGCTCCGGCAAGCCGGCAACTTCCAGCACGGTCGGGGCCACGTCGATCACGTGGCAGAACTGCGAACGAATCTCGCCTTTCGCCTTGATGCCCTTGGGCCAGTGCACAATAGTCCCATTGCGCGTGCCGCCCCAGTGCGATGCGACTTGTTTAGTCCACTGGTAAGGTGTGTCCATGGCGTGCGCCCAGCCCACGGCGTAGTGGTTGTACGACTCCGGGCTACCAAACTTGCCGATTCGCTCCGCCAGGAACTCTGGGGTTTCAACGCCAGCGATGCCGTTGAGCATGAGCAGCTCATTGAAGGTGCCGTTCGTTGTGCCTTCGGCTGACGCGCCATTGTCCCCGATGATGACGTAGATCAGGGTGTCGTCGAGAATCTTAAGGTCCTTGAGCGTGTCGATCAGCCGCCCCACGTGATGGTCGGTGTGCTCCAGGAACCCGGCATAAACCTCCATCTGGCGTGCCAGCACCGGTTTCATTTTCGGATCGACTTCATCCCAGGCCTGGATCTCCTTGGGCCGCGTCGTCAACTCAGCATTTTGTGGAACCACGCCAAGTTTCTTCTGCCGCGACAAACTCTCCTCGCGCAGTTTGTCCCACCCCTGGTCGAACTTGCCTTTGTACTTGTCCGCCCACTCTTTGGGCACGTGGTGCGGCGCATGGCAAGCGCCGGGAGCAAAATACATAAAGAACGGCTTGTCGGCCATTAATGCTTTCTGCTGCCGCACCCAGGAAATGGCCTTGTCGGTCATGTCGTCGGTAAAGTGGTAGCCCTCCTCGGCCGTCTTCGGCGGCTCCATTGGCGTGGTGCCCTCGTATATTCCGGGGTCCCACTGGTTGGTCTCCCCACCGATAAATCCGTAGAAGTACTCGAACCCTCCTCCGCCTGTCGGCCACTGGTCGAAAGGACCCAACGGGCTGGTCTGCCAGACCGGTACTTCGTGGCACTTCCCGAACTGCGCCGTCGAGTAGCCATTCAGCTTGAGGGTCATGGGCAGCGGCGCTTTGTTCTTGGGCAATATGGAGCAGTAGCCGGGTGCAGAGGTGGCGAGCTCGGTAATGCCACCCATCGCCACTGAGTGATGGTTGCGACCGGTAAGGAGCGCTTGCCGTGTCGGTGAGCAGAGTGCCGTAGTGTGAAAACGGTTGTATTTCAGCCCGCCGGAGGCGAGCTTCTCAAAATTGGGTGTCGCACACGGACCGCCGAAGGCGCTGGACGCCGCGAAGCCCACATCGTCGAGCAGGACGATCAGGACGTTGGGTGCTCCTTTGGGTGGGAGCAGAGGCTCGATCGGCGGGTACTTTGTATTGGGGTCTTTGGCGTCATAAGTTGTGAGCGCGGTGTGCGGCTGGGTTGGAATGGGAAGGACGGCGCGAGCATGCGAATCGGTCCTCTTGGGATCTGACATTTGGGTTTGCTCCTCCTCAAAGTTTTGATTGCTCAAATTCGGTATTCAGAAAGTGTCCCGACCGCGGCGGCAGCCCGGTACGCTTTTTCCTGACGCTGCGTCTCCAGAACCGGCATTACATCCGCAGCTTCCTTCCCCTGACGCAGCAAGTCAGCCATCATTTTCATGGGCCGGTCGATATGCTTAAAAAATGCCTTGTACCCGGCACAGAGATAGTTGAGACCGGGCTCACCTTCAGGAGTGTTGATAAAACGATTGCGCGGGCACTCTCCGTTGCAAGCGAATCGAACTTCGCATTCACGACAATAACGAGGCAGGGTATCGCGTTTAGCGTTGCCGAATGCCCGCTGCTGATCCGAGGCCACGAGTTGCACCATGTGCTGCTGCTGGATGTTTCCCAGCCGGAACTTGGGCTCCACAAAGTGATCGCAGGAATAGAGATCGCCGTTATGCTCCAGGGCCAACGCGTTGCCGCAGGTTTCGGCAAAGATGCACAAAGACGCCGGTAGCCCCAACCATGATGCCAACGATGACTCGAACAACTGTACGTAAACGTCGCCTACGTCGTGTCTCACCCATTCGTCGAAAATCGCAATCAGGAATTCACCCCACAGCTCCGGTTTCACTGTGCGCTCGGTCACCAGCTCGCCGGATTGCGTATACAGCGGACGTTTGTGATTGCTATCTCCCCAGCCTTCGTTCGCAATTTCCAGAAGCTGCGGCGTCGCCCGCTCTACGATTGGGATGAACTGCATGAAGTGCGTCTTCAGCTCATCGCGGAAAAACCGGTACACCTCCAAAGGATGGCCAACGTTGGCGTCATGGACCGTGCACAGCACGTTGAATTCGACCCGAAGCTGTTGCATCAGGCGGGCAGCGCGCATCACTCTGGAAAAGGTCGGAGCACCTGCCTTGTCTACTCGGTAGGCATCGTGCATCGCTTGGGGGCCATCGATCGATAGCCCAACCAGGAAGTTGTTTTCGCGCAGGAACTCGCACCATTCTTCGTCCAGCAAAATGCCGTTGGTCTGAACCGTGTGTTCGAGTGCTACCCCCGGAGAAATGTATTTGCCCGCCAAGGCAACCGCACGCTTAAAGAAATCGAGACCCATCAGAGTGGGCTCGCCTCCCTGCCACGCGATGGTGATCTGGTCGGAACGCTGCGATTCGACCACTTGCTTGATGTATGCTTCGAGAACATCGTCCGACATGCGAAACTTGCTGCCCGGGTAGAGTGCGTCTTTCGATAGAAAAAAGCAGTACTTACAGTCAAGATTGCAGATTGCACCCGTAGGTTTTGCGAGTACGTGGAAGTACGACGGTGCATTGCGCGGCCATACTTTAGGAGGATCGGGCATGGTTTGGATCTCAGGCACGGGTCGCTCAGTACGGACGGAGAACCGCCGGTACGGACAATCCTCTTGGAGGTTGGAAGGAGCAACAACTGGGAAAAGTGATAGGCCTTGGTTATCGCAGTTGAAAAGATGACCGGGACTTTCCAATGCCAACGATTTGCAATTGACCTCACATCGATCGCACGCCAGGCCCAAACGAAGAACCAAGGAAACTAGCACTTCTCCCAGTGGCCCGGCGCTCCGGAGGTAAATAGGTTGAACTGCTGCTTATAATGTGGTGGCACACGACAAGCGCACGTGACAGCAATGCAGCGAATGCCGAATCTCCTCCTTGTCGTTACCGTATACTCGTTGCTGTGGTCCCCTGCCCTAACCGCGCAATCCGAACAGACCCGACGGGTCCTCGTCCTTAGCGAGATAGGACGCTCGTCTCCCGCCGTTGCTCTCATCGAGCAGGAGCTCCACGCTGCCCTGGATGAGAAGTCTCCTTATGATGTCGAGTTCTACAGCGAATATCTGGAAACTACCCTTTTCCCCGATGAGACCTCCCAAAACAAGTTGCGCAACCTGTACCTTCGCAAGTATGAGACTCGCAAGCCAGATTTGATCATTGCGGCCGGACCATCCGCCATTCAGTTCATGGTCAAAGTGCACAAAAGATTCTTTCCCGGTGTTCCGATTGTTTTTTGCGCCAGCAGCGAGGAGCAAGCGGGCCGTCCCAGGCTTGACTCCCGGTTTACCGGAGTGTGGATGACGATTGAAGCGGCAAAAACGCTCGAAGCGGCGCTGCGCCTGCAACCCGGCACCCGGCGCGTAGTTGTGGTCGGTGGTGTGGCGCCGTTTGACAGGCGTGCGGAGGATATTGTCAGGGAGAACTTGCGAAGCTACCAAACCAAGATGGAATTCACCTATCTCACCGACTTGGATATCCTGACCCTCTGCGAGCGTCTTAAACATCTTCCCAACGATGCAATTATCTTGTACACCACGATCTCGGAGGACGCTGCTGGAAAGCATTTCATTAATGTTCGACAGTCAGCGCCGATGGTTGCCAAGGCCGCCAATGTCCCCGTCTATACACTTGCGGATGTGCTCATTGGTCAGGGATTTGTGGGCGGCTATGTGAGTAGTTATGCCGAACAGGGCCGGGTTACCGCAGATATCGCCGTGAAGATTCTTAAAGGGACGAAGCCTGAAGAGATTCCCGTTGTCAGAGGCACGAATCTCTACATGTTTGATGCGCGGGCCCTGCGACGCTGGGGACTAAACGAAAACATGCTTCCACCCGGAAGCTCGCTGCTCTACCGCGAACCGACACTCACAGAGCGCTACAAAGGGGAGATTATTGGTACACTCCTTGTCTTCGTTGCACTCGTTGTATTGATTGGATATCTTTTGATCGAACGCCGAAGACTCGAACTGGCGGAACATGAATTGGAATCGGAAGCCCGGTTCGAGAGATTGATCGCTGAATTATCCAGCTACTTCATTGATCTTCCTGCAGACAAAATCGATGCCGAGATTGAACAGGCTCTTATGAGGCTCGTGAAGTACCTTGCCGTCGATCGCGTCAACATTTTCGAATTTACCGTTGACAAAACAGAGCTCGTGCTCACCCATTCCAGCGCGGCCACTCGCGACATGTCGGTTGCCACTCACTGCTACAGTACCAATGAATTGCCCTGGTACACCAAGAAGTTACTGAACAACGAGCCGATCATCTTCACGAATGTAGATCAACTTCCCGACGCCACGAATGAGGACAAGGCGTTTCTGCAGAGTCAGGGAATACAGTCAAATGTTGCTATCCCGCTCGAGGCGGAAGGTTCCGTTCTGGGCTGTCTTTCCTTTGTGACCGTTTATGAAAACAGGGTATGGTCAAGCCGTCTGGTTGATCAGCTCAAAATGGTGGGACAAGTCTTTGCCAACGCGCTGATGCGAAGGCGCTCCGACGAGGCGCTGGTCAGGAGCGAAATGTTGAAGGGAGCGATTCTGACCTCCATCAGTAGTGGCCTGGCGGTGCTGAATCAGCGGGGTGAAGTCGTCGCCGTCAATTCCCGCTGGAAGGAGTTTTCGAGTGTTTATGGCACCTCCTCAGACCTGGAACTACAGGTTGGGACGAACTATTTAGAAGTCTGCCAGCGGGCGTTCGTGAGCGGTGCCGCTGGAGCCGCGGAGGCCCTAGCTGGAATCAAGGCGGTGCTTCAGAAGGAGAGCAAGTATTTTGAGACGGAGTACCGCTATCCCACCCCAGACGGTCAGCGATGGTTCGCGATGAGAGTCACCCCTTTGCAGGTACAGGACGGTGGTGTTGTCGTCAGTTTCAGTGACATCACCGACCGCAAGCAGGCGGAGGAGAAGCTGCGCGAAAGCGAAGAGCGTTTCCGTATCATGGCGGACACTGCTCCCGTCATGGTGTGGAGAGCAGGCAGCGACATGCTCTGCGATTTCTTTAACAAGCCATGGCTTGAATTCACTGGACGGACAATGGAACAGCAACTGGGAGGTGGGTGGTCACAAGGCGTGCACCCCGAAGACCTTCAGCTTTGCGTGGATACCTATGCCTCCAGTTTCAATGCGCGCCAGCCTTTGACTGTTGAATACCGCCTAAGACGCGCCGACGGACAATATCGCTGGTTGCTCAACAAGGGGGTTCCGCGATACTCGTCTAAGGGTGAATTCGCCGGCTATATAGGGTCGTGCCTCGACATTACGGAACGCAAACTGGCTGAACAGGAGCGCGAGCAACTAGCCGGCAGATTGATAAGTGCACAGGAGGAGGAGCGCAGCCGGCTGGCACGGGAACTCCATGACGACTTCAATCAAAGACTTGCCGTCCTAGCAGTCGATCTGGAGACGTGTGCAGAAATGATCAAGCGTTCTCCGGCGGAGGCAAGTGAGCGAATGCTTGAATTATGGAATCGTGCCAGCGAGATCGGCGCCGATCTTCATACCCTGTCCCACCAGTTGCACTCCTCCACCCTTGAGAGTCTTGGGCTGGTTCTTGGGGTCAGCGCATTTTGTTCGGAATTTGCCGAACAACAGGGCATCCAAGTCGATTTTGTCTACGAGAATGTTCCGCGATCCGTCCCTCCCGACGTGGCACTGTGCCTCTTCCGCATCGTCCAGGAAGGCCTTCGTAATGTGAAGAAGCACAGCAGTTCGTCCAGAGCTGAAGTTCGATTGGAAGGAATCGATGACGCCATTCACCTGTCTCTGTTCGATCGCGGCATAGGATTTGACCGAAATAGCCCTTCGACATACGTTGGTCTCGGCGTGCGGAGCATGGAGGAACGTTTACGGCTTATCGGTGGCCGCTTTGAACTTCAATCGGATCCTATGCAAGGAACGCGCATTGACGCCTGGGTTCCCCTGAAACCGTCCGTGGCTCGGGCCAGTTAGTCGTCCGGCGTACAAAGGGATAAGACATGCACGATCTTAAGCGATCTCCTACACGCCACCGGATTCTTCTCGCAGATGACCATGCAATCGTAGTCGAAGCGCTTCGTTCACTGCTGAGCGAGAGCTACGATGTAGTCGGCGTAGTTCCCGATGGTCGCGCACTGTTAGCCGAAGCCACCAAACTCAAACCAGACGTCATTGTTCTGGATGTTGGTATGCCACTGCTAAACGGTCTCGACGCAGGTGAACGTTTGAAACAACTACTCCCGAATGTCAAGCTGGTTTTCTTAACCATGAAGGACGATCCCAACTTGGCGGCCGCGGCGCTCAATCTGGGAACCGTGGGATATGTCCTCAAACACTCCGCGGCTTCCGAGCTGCTAAAGGCTATTTCCGAGGTGCTGTGCGGGCACTCCTACGTCACCCCTAAGCTTAAGCCCGAGAATTGGGCAGTCCGGGAAGCCCGGGCTCAGCAATTCTCGAAGGGCCTGACCCCACGTCAACGTGAGGTGCTCCAGTTGCTTGCGGAAGGACGCCCTATGAAAGAGATTGCAGATATCTTGAAGGTCAGCGAAAAGACGATCATGTTCCATAAATACCACATTATGGAGTCCTTCAACCTCAAGAGCAACGCCGAACTGGTGCTGTTCGCGCTGAAGAATGGCTTGATTTCCACATAACTCCACTAACCACGTGCCTGTAACTCGCGACCGGGAATCCAGTCGGTGACTTCCAAGCGATTTCTTGCCTCGTTTCACAAAGAAATGTCCCGGTTACAGTGGAGGGGTGGTTTCACGATGGTGAAACATCGCTTACAGGAAACACCGGATTGACTCTGTTCTCGTTCAGAATGACTAGTGACACTTCAACTAGAGTGTCAGGATGCTAGCAAAGCACGGGAAGCCGCCTCGATCGGCTCGTCTGAAAACGGTGGACCAAGAATGTGGCTCTCACCTGTCGTCGCTTCGGGATCTCCCGGCAGACGTTTTACCGCTGGCGCCGCCGCTATGACTCCATGGATTTGAGCAGCCTGGAATCGGGCAGTCATCGTCCTCGCCGATGCCGCCGACCGACGTGGTCTTTTCTCGTAGAAGAAAAGGTTTTGACTTTGCGGTTGCAGTTTCCGCGCTGGGGCAAAGACAAGCTGGTGGTCCTGCTGCGGAACCAGAATCTACGACTTTCTACTTCGATGGTAGGCCGGATTCTCACCCACCTGAAGCAGCAAGGGCGGCTGGTGGAAGCACCCCGCGCGGGGGTGAAGGGATCACGGCGAGGGTTGCGGGTTCGGCCCTATGCGGTGCGCAAGCCCAAGCAGTACGCGGTGTCGGCACCGGGAGATCTGGTCCAGGTCGACACCATGGATGTGCGCCCTGTGCCCGGGATGGTGTTCAAGCAGTTCACCGCCCGCGATCTGGTTTCACGCTGGGATGTCGTGCAGGCCCACCCGCGCTACTGCCCAGAGTGCGACGGAGTTCCTCGACACGCTCGCTCACCGCATGCCCTTTCCCATCCGCGCCCTGCAGGTCGACGGCGGTTCGGCGTTCGCGGCTGAGTTCGAGCAGGCTTGCCAGCAACGCGGTTTGCACCTGTTCGTGCTGCCGCCACGCTCCCCCAAACTCAATGGCGCGGTCGAACGCGCGAACCGTACCCACACGGAAGAGTTTTATCAGGTCACGCCCTACTCGCTGGAGCTGAGAAAGTTGAACCGCGAGCTGCGCGCCTGGGAGCGCACCTATAACACCGTCCGCCCCCACCAGGCGCTGGCCTATCTCACGCCCTTTCAATTTCTCCAGCAACTCTCATCTCAACGAAAGGAATGAAAGTGTCACCCATCTACTGGACGAGTACAGACTCTTGACAAAAATCCCGATCCTCAGGTAGCATTTTGCCCCACTGTGGTTCCAACAGTCTACTGAAGCGCAATCTAAATATTCTTTTTTGTTAGGCTCGACACGCTGACGAAGAGATTGCCTCTCAGTGGGGTAAGTGCAGCGTTCGTGGCGTTGAGTGAAAGCGCGATAACGAGTTGGAATGGATTGCCGTCATGACGAATGGAGGCTTTTGGTTTCTCTTCGGGGCTGCATTCGTCAGCGCCGCCGTGATCAGTTGGATAGGTTTCCTCGAGCTTACCTATCAGCTTGAACGTCGGCATTCTCGCAAACATGCCCCTGCAACCAGTCTTCCTGAAGTTCGCACCGCCGGAACAGCACGCGACGTATTGCAGCCTCGGAAGCCTGCGGCTGGATTTCGAGAACAAATATGCCGCGCGTGCGCGGAAGCTGCAGTTAAGATTGCCCATGCATCTACGCAAGTGACCTCCCTAAAAAGCATGTCAAGCCAACGAGGAGGAACACACCGAAACACCACTGCAGTCTGATTCAACTCGCCGGTGCGGCGGTGTGTGCGCGCCGAAATAGGAAGCGCTGCTTCAGACCCTGAGTTAAAATAAAAGCAATGTGGGCATGGAGTTCACCCCGTTCGGAGTTGTCATCTGGGTAACGGGAATGAGCGGGGGCTGATTGGTGAGCGATCAGTCTATGGGGTCAACTCGCCGGTGGAACCTGCCACTTTCTGAATAGCTCGGGAGACTAGATGGCCTGCAAGTCATGTTCCTCTGACAACCAAAGAGAGTTTCCAGCAGAGTTTACGATTTCGTTTGCCACTCTCCAAAGTACGTTGAAAACATCCCCGGTATATGTGGCCGGAAGATTATGCGTGTGTTTGGACTGCGGCTTTTCGGAACTCGTTATACCCGAGACGGTGTTGCGTCTGCTTGCGGCCGGCGCTGAAGCACAACGTGCCTCCTAGCAATATTCGGTATTGCCTGCGGGTTACGCAATCCTGCGTCCTTATCAGGGCAACGAAAATCTGAAATCTCGAGCCTTATTTTTCCAAAGACTTTCACGCCAATCTTCAATGCGATTTGAATGACCTGTTCGCCAAGGGTGGCAATCAACACGAGGCCAACATCGGCGGAGGCGAAAATCTCAACTAATTTGAACACCTAGGAGTTTTGCCAGTTTTGTGCTGCATGCGGCGAGCGCTATTGTTAGGCGCCTCGGAGTACGATGTGCTCGGGCTGCGCACGTATCCGCTCCGAGCATCATGTTGAACTGCGGTGGTCGGACTGTGTTCGATCGACGCGGTAACGGCTATCAGGTTTCTGCAAGAAAACGACCAGGAGATCACAAATGAAACTGATCACAGCAAAACTCGTACACAGATTGCTCGTGACGTGCGGGCTCTGCGTGCTTCTCGCCCTAAGCCTGAATGCACAGGTGCAAACTCAAACCGATGCAACCACAACTGGCAAGACTACCCAGGTCCACGTAGAGCGCGGCGAGGTGGTATTAGTTGATGGGAACGACCTGGTGGTAAAGATGGAGGACGGGTCGATTCGGCATATCCCCAACGTCCCGGAAAGCGCCAAGGTCGAGGTGGACGGCAAGGAATTGGGGATTCACGATTTGAAACCAGGGATGAAGCTGGAGCACACAGTTGCGACAACCAGCACCGAAAGAACGATTACGACGGTTCAGAGTGTGACCGGAAAAGTATGGCACGTGAATCCGCCATTATCGGTCGTCCTGACATTGGAAAATGGCACCAACCAGTCGTTCAAAATCCCGAAGGGACAGAAGTTCAACGTTGACGGCAAGACGGTCGATGCCTGGGGCCTAAAGAAAGGAATGAGAATTTCAGCAACCAAAGTCGTCGAGGAACCTCAGACAGTGATCGAACAGGAGAAGAAACTAACCGGCAAAATGCCGCCACCTCCACCACCTCCACCCGCGGACACCCCGATGTTGATCGTGTTGGTCATGCATCCCCCAAATCCGGCGGAACCAGAACCAGCACCAACAGAACTGCCCAAAACCGGCAGTCTGCTGCCCATGGTTGGCCTGTTAGGGATACTGTGTTGTGGCTTTTCATTTGGCATCAGGATGCTGCGCTGGACCTAGACATCCAGCCAGCTATTAGTGGGAGACGGCCCGCTTGGCGGCTGCTAGGTGGGCCGTTGTCTATGCATTGGATTTCCGGGCACGCCTGGGACGTAGGAATTCTAGGGAGACTTCGGCTTAGCGGATTGGAGATACTTAATGAGGAGGACCTCGTTGCCGTCTTGCCCATAGATGAGCTCGTCAACGAGTTGCTGCGCGAGCAGAACGCCAAACCCACCTGGGCGTATTCCTTGTTCCTCGCGTAAAGCAACGTGACGCATCGGGTCGTCGGCTGGGTTAGCGATCGCCGCATGATGGATTTCGTCAAGCCTAAAGCCCACGCCGGGATCTGTAATGTGGCACGCGACCATATGACGTGCACGGACGTATTCAATCTCGACGTATTGGTTCGGATCAAGTCGTCCGCCATGCTCAATCGCATTCAGAAGCATTTCGCGTAGAGCCGTGGCCACTTGACTTCTTTCGGGGTCGGGCAGCTCGGCAATCTCGTTGAAGAAGTGCACTAATCGGTCGGCCGTTTTTAGATCGCAACGTGCGAGGATGCGAATCAATTCCGGTGTCCCGGAGACGACCTCGATACCATCGTCCCAGCACGGCCCCTCTGTGGCCATTCGAATCATCTCAGCGAGGGTGTCGAATGAGAACGGCTTGGAGAGGTAACTAAAGGCGCGTTCGCGCATCGACGCAATCACATCCGCCGGTGTGCTATCGGCGGCAAGGATAATCAAACGGGTATGGGGACGCACCCCGGCGAATCTGGCGGAGTAGTTCGATGTCCTCTCGGCCGGACGTCTTATCGCTGGTCACGATAAGGTGGAAGGCTCTCGCCCGGGCCGCGGCGAGTGCCGCGAGATTATCTGGCACCCTCATCACGACCCAGATATCAGGCTTGAGAACGCTCAAAAGAAGGGTCTCGACTCGCAGGTCGGCGCCCACGATAAGTGCATTCTTAACTGCAAAGGGCCGCATCTCGATGTTCGGGACAGAATTCATGTCTTCCTTCTAGGGTCTCGATGCGCAGTTTAAGGGAGTCGTCGACCGCGATCTGCATTCAGCCCAGCGTTTATTGGATGGTCGACATTCACCATTAAACTGGACGAGAAACGATGTGACGACAAGAAACCGCACTGTCAATGCGGCGCTTGTTGCTCGCACCTAGCCTGATCTCCTTGAGCGTGACCTCCAGCCCGATCGATACTTCAAACGGATTTATTCCGGCGTCATGGCGGCCTCTTGCCTCAAGCCGACTTGGCGGCTGCGGGTTCGTCTACGAGTTTTTCGTCGGGAGCGGGCGTCCTAAGCAATGCCTGCGCACTGGCCCCCTGCGAAACTGGATTCACCGCTAGGTACATAGCGTGCGACTGGATAGCCAATTGGGTTCCTGCCGCTTGGACAACATCCATTATCTGAAGGAGCAGTTCTTGCTGGATCCCAAGGAAGGCAATCCAGTTGCCTGCCAAGACATAAGCGAAGACTTCCACCTCGAGGGAAGAAGCACCGAAGCGGAGGAAGCGCACGCGAATCGAGTCAAGCTCCACCAGGCTATTTTGTGCCAGAAGATTGTTGACACCATCGAGTACACTACGCATCTGTGCGGCCGTCGTTTCACGAGTTAGGCTCAGGTCAGGGTGGAACCAAAATTTGTCGCGTGCGGAGACATTTTCGAGGACTGCATTCGCGACTTGTCCATTGGGGAGGCTAATGACAGTTCTGTCAGGAGTGCGAATGCGAGTTGAACGCAGCCCGATGGCTTCAACCGTTCCCTGGGTATCGCCCACCTTCAAAACATCCCCGACCTTCACCACCCTGTCAAAGATGACGGATGCTCCGCCGATTACGTTTTCCAGAGTCTTCTGTGCTGCGAGGGCAACCGCAATACCGCCCACGCCGAGTCCAGCGAGTGCGGGTGTGGGATTTACCCCGAAGTGATGGAAAGCAACCAGCAAACCGACGAATACAGCGAGCAAATCGACCACTCTGCGCCCCAGGCGCACAATCGAAGTAGCTCCGGAGTGGCCGCGGCGGCGTGCCAGACGGTGGCGGATGACGCGTTCGCACACGCCGCTCAGGAGAATAAACAGCCAGACACAGGCGGCGATCGTAATAAGCGTTGCGACACTGATCCAGAACTGGCGGGCGAGAAGCGGGAGAGTGACCTTCGACAGCGTCCAGCGAACAACAGCGGCGAGGAGGAGGAGGCTAATCGGTTTGGGCAAAACCTCCGGGTTGGGCAGATCTGGCTCCTTGCGCAAACGGCGGCGCAACAACCCAACCAATGGGCTTAGGAGACGGCTCAGCAAATCGGTCAGTAAATAGAAGAGCGGCAAGCCGACAAACGCGACAAAAAATTCAAAGAGAGGTACACCCGCGATGCGAGTCTTAATCCAAGACTGCGGGAGAAGGGTGTCGACAGACACGACATTGATCTCTTCGTATAAATCGGGAATGGAATCGAGGGTCTGACTGGCGAACAGCCAGATCGGTCCCGAGTTCACCCGATCCACTCGTTCGACGAAGATATCCACATTGTCGTTTGCACTGCTGATAGTCCCTATTAAATCTTGCTGGGGTTTGAACGGATCCAGCAGGGAGCCCTCAGGCTCGTCGCTGAGTTGATTAAGCCGTGCAGGAAGACGGCGGTCGAGAACAACGAAGAGTTTGTGGGCGAGTGCAGTCGCTGATTTGCCGCGGAGGCCTGTGTTTAGGTATCGGGCGGCGGTTTCATAGTCCTCCTTATGTGCAGCGCTCAAGAAGCCCAGGACGGTACCACGGGGCGTGGTACGGCCGAGAGCGTCCTTGGGAGGTGCTGCCTTGGTTGGCGCTGGCACTCCCATCGTAACGACCTGCGCCCGAGCGGGTGCAGAAACGGCAGACGGAAACAGGACGCACAAACAAATTAAGCAAACCCAGGAACATCGGTTCCAGATGAAATCTGCGATGCGCGGCCGAAGGCCGACTGGGGTCGCACGTTCGGCCGCGCGAGCTTCTAATCTTCTCCTCACCGTGTGTTTTAAGCAGAACACTTCACGCACATCCAGATCATTTATCCGGTCTCAACAAAACATGGCCATTTATCCAGTCACAACAAAACATGGCCACAAGAACGATGAACCAAATGATTCTTGTGATCTGCGGTTCGCGATACTCCGAACCTGTGCAGCAATTATGGCAAGATTCCTCTTCCCTACATTTTGGTGGTTTGCCAATCGACGGTCACCTAGGAGTTCTGCCAGTGAGGGACAACCTCGGAGACTGGGTGACCAGAGGACAGGAACGGACGCGTGCCGCAATCCTTCAGCAAGGACGCGGCCTACCCACTGGCCGTGAGGAGCCCACTAGAGCCCGGGCGCACTAAATGGGTCGCTCAGGTCTGCCCTCTTGCCGCCAAGAGACGTGACTTCCGGTGGTTGCAAGGAATGGAGTTGGACCAGAAGGATGGGCCGGGCGAACCGTTCAACCTGCCGCCTGCTGGGAAAGTGATTTTCTAACGTTGGCTGGGTGGCGGCAGTTGGAATGGGGGCGTGCACATCTGAAGTCGTTCGCTACTCCTTCGACTCGAGGACTGACGGAGAAACATAGCCAACTCCTGCGAGTGCTGCCTTGATAGCGAGAACTAGGTCTTTGCTCAAATGTGCTTTGACCACGTAACCCATCGCGCCTGTCTCTAGAGCAGCCCGGACGACCTCACGGTTGGTATTTACCGTGAGAAAGACGATCTTGGTGCTCGAGCCGCTTTGGTGCAAGCCTTCCGCCGCTTCCAGTCCTTTGAGCACGGGCATTGCAATGTCAAGCACCACTACATCGGGTTCTAGGCGGGCCACCGCGTCGAGCAACGCCTGACCGTCAAGAACCGTGCCAACGACGTCAAATTCGCTAGCCAACACCTGAGCCACCCGTTGTAGGATTTCCTCATTGTCATCTGCCAGAAAAACGCGTGCTCGTCTCACAGAAGATCCTTCGAACCCGACAGGTTAGTACAGTGGACCATTCATCTTTAGGTTGTCTAACAAAACCGATCAGAACCCGCCCGTGTACTCAAGATCCGCCGTACTCGATTCTTATACGCCAACAATCTTCGAGCTTGGCCACGCGCGCCGTGCTTCACGAACACCAGCAATCGAAGAATGATTGACTGGGCGCTTGTCTTGCAACAATGCGCGACCCATGGTTGGGGAGCGTTCCCGCAAACAGACTTTCTGAGCGAAAGAGAAATCAGAGACTATGAGCGAGACGGCAAGGAAGGTTCAGCAGAGGAACGCGCATAAGATAGAGAGGCGGTGATCAAGGTTTTGGGGTAGGTTGAAACTTGATTCCGATCGTACCTCAGGGCTCTTGCAGAGATAGAAAGCGGTTGCGGTTATCAAGTTGCGGCGCGCACTGGCGGTGCGCACGCCCGGCAGTGGGCAACGATCGGGGCCGAGCCGCCGTGAAAGGTGAAGTCGGGAAGATCCACCTGAGGCAAGATCAGGATGATGGCGAACAGAGCAAGCTCGAAGAGGAGGAGTGCCCAACGCCATCGCTTCATGAGACCCCCGCAATTACCCAACTTAGCAAGTCAATAGCGAAGGCTACCAGATTAGACGATAAGTTCCGCGACGTATGCAGAATGCGGAATCGCGGCGTGATGGGGGTTTTGTTAGACGTTCTTTAGGTTCGACTAGGCCTTCAACGCGCGATGGGAAAGGGAGTCTTACAAAAATCCACGTTCAACCGGGTGTCCGCAGATTTAGGACGCATCGTACGCCATTTCCGAAGATGGGGAAAGGCCATTGATGGCTCTCCGAGGCTACGAGCTGCTAGACTCGTCTCCTTTTCCTAAGTTTCCTGGGGAATCTCTAGGTAGATCCGGGGGAATTCCTGAGAGGATTCCTGGGGGATTCCTTAGAGGGTTCCAACAGTTGGGTGGCCCATACTCGATTTCGAATCCTATGTAATTAAGCCTGCTGCGACGTTCGATCTGGAGGGCCACTGCAGCACCCGGCTTAAACGTCTCAAACATCGACCGTAGTTCTTCGACGCTTGTGACAACCGTACCATTTACTGCAAGAATGATGTCATCGACGAGCAGCCCAGTCTCTAAACCGCTGTGAGCCATCTTTGCTGCCACAATTACTCCAGACTTGGAGTGGAGCTGGGACGTCGGAATTGGAATCGCTGTATTCAGGGGAGCACAGACTATGCCCAGCCTTGGAACGAAGCTGCTTTCGGTGTCTACAACTTCAAAGGATCGTCGTGTCCTGTGTCGCTGTCCACAACTGGGATGTTCAGCGTCAGGTGGGTCGAGCCTCGCCATACGTCCAACTTCACTGAGTCGCCGGCGCGCTTGTCGAAAGGGTAGGTTGCAAACTGCGGCTAGACGTCCACAGGGTTATCATCCACGGCAGAAATCTCGTCCTGCACTTTTAGTCCGGCTTTGTTGGCAGGTCCTTCCTGTGTCACGTCGGCGACAATCGGCAGCGAGCCGTCTCGATCAGGGAACGGCGACGCAAGTCCTATCCAGACCTAGCATTTTTACCAGTTTCGTCGGGTGGGTGCGATTGCTACCTTCCATGATGGAAAGCATGAGGTGAGCATGCGCGGCGGCAGGATTGCCGAGATTCTGCCCCTCGATTCCATCCTAGTTCACAGGCAGCAACGACGATGCCTCATTCCCAGCAAATGATACGCAGGACCATGTTAGCCGGCTTCCTTCGTCGCTCCGCAGTGGCGTTCTCTTGCGTACCGCAAGACGTTTTGTGGCTTGCATTTGCGGAATGGGCAGCCAATGAACACGCCCCCTCGCCTTCTGTAGCAGATCCCGCCTCGCAGCTTTCTCCGGGATTGACTTGCACGAAGGAGATGGCAGAAACGAGAGTCAAATATGTCCGCGACGTATAGTTATTCCCCAAGAACACCAGGTTGCGTGTTGGTCTACTTCCTTGTCCGGAGTGCGACCTCTAAAGTTATCCGCTTGCTGCAAAAGCTGTCCCATCACAATATTCACAGTATGGAGAAAAAAGTGGCTCGCTGAATCCAAGTAGAGGCCATCGAAAGCCTGAGCCACTAGCAACCGGATCCCCCGCGAAATGGCCAAGCTCGACGAACTACCGATCCTACCCCGGGCGGCCAGCTGCTGTGCTCGGGTACGACCGGTGACCGAGTCAGTTAACGAAATGCGATCGCTGTATTCATGGTAGAGGTTCGGCTGGTGGCACAGTATTTACCGACCCAAGAAAACAAGTTCAGGGCATAAAAGAGGCATGCATGAAAACCAAACATCGCGGTAGATTTTCCCAGGGCAACAAGACCTTTCTTCCCAGGAATTGCATTTTCTTTGACAGCGAATCGGTGAAGACAACCAGGTCTGGAGAAGGAACAGACAGATGAAAACTACAAGTACGCAAATCGGTGCAGTAGTGTCGAACCAACGGGAGATTGCCTGGCGGTCGCCGCGGCTGGCCAGTCTGCTCGTTGCTGCCCTCGCGGTGGTTCTTGTTGCGAGGGCATCACCGATGTTCAGTCAGCAGCCTGCTACTGCGCAGGCTCCTCAAAGCACCTCAATCCCAGACGTCAAGTGCGTCATCGGCCTCGAGACCTTCGAGCCCAACACCAAGGGCACCCTCAGCTTGCTACCCACCGGGCTGGAATTTGCGACCGGCAAGAACAAGGCTGACATCACCACCGCTTCGATCCAGGACATTTTTACGGGCGAAGAGAGCAGGCAGGACGTCAGCGGCACGGCAGGCACAGTGGCCAAATTAGCCATCCCTTATGGAGGTGGCCGGATCGTGAGTCTATTCTCGCACGGGGTGGAGCTTCTCACCGTGGACTACGTGGACTCGAATGGCGGCTCTCACGGAACCATCTTCGTGCTTCCGCCAGGCAAGGCCACCGAGCTTAGGAATCAACTCATCGCGCAGGGCGCGAATGTCACCACTCACGTCGAACCCCCGGAACCGAAGGATCAGAAACCATGAACCCTCTCAGCCGAACTGCATTTTCGTCCATTTTCTCGATCGCTGCGGGCGGTGCCGCGCTTCTGTTGGCCGCCTCTCTCGTGGCACAACCCAGGCCGTCGGGATTGACGCAGAAGTTGACTGCCTCCGCCATTCAAATTGAACGTACTGACCCGCCGGAGGACTTGCTGGTCCCAGAGGCTTTTCGCGTCTCAACGTACGAAAACGTGATCCGCGAGGTGACCAAGACAAACAAGTTTCAGCATGTCTATCGAAGCGGGGATCGCACCGCAGCCGACGTGCCGGATCTCGTCATCCTGCACATGATCCCCCAGGCTTTCAAGGAAGGCAGTCAAAAGAAGCGCGAGGTCACCACAGTTGCTGGAAGCACCTCCATCGAGATGAAAGTGCAATTTACCTCGCGCGACGGAAAGGTTCTCCTAGAGAAGGATCTCGAAGGCAAGGTGCGCTTCTTCGGAGAGAATCTGCGCGCGACCTACGACATCGCCAAGAAGGTCGCCGCCGTAGTCAACGACACCTTCTAGATCTTTGCAGGGATAGATGACTGGCCGGGCAGCAAACAGGCCGGCGGGGCTGGTGTCCCTGAGGTCGCTCTTGAATCGCGGGTCGCGTCTTTGGGGCGGTACTAAACTGGGATGGTTGGACGGGGAAAGGCAAGAGCGGGCTGTACTAATTTTGCCGCAACTGCACAGTCACGCGTCATTTGATTCGCATGCGATTCGGCGGAACCGCAGCCAATGTGGGTGAGATGGAGCAGCGGCTGATCAGCGTGCAGGACATTCTGTCCCTGACTCAGCGCGTTTGACCTGCCGCCCGAGTCCGAATGTAATAGTCGGCTCCTTGAGCATGAGCGCAAATCTGATATTTCTCGCTCGCGCAATTTCCATCGTGTAAACAGTTGAACTTCTTAGCGTTGCAAGCTGTGAATTCGGGTAGGATTTTTAGCCAGCCGCTTTGAGCCTCCATAGTTGCCAGAATCCGACGACCCCAGCGACCGCCGATTCTGCGATTGTGAGTGACGCGATCTTGCAACAGTAATGCCCGTCGTCCTAGTGGGCAGATAGGGTCTGACAGAGGATTTCCAGGTTTTGCGGCTGCACGTGAATGAGACCCCCACGCGGGCTATCAATGTCGGCTATGAGAAAGAACGAGACTGAAACAGCAAGCGGCAGAACCAGAAACAGGTTCGATTTGCGCCATAGCCAATCAATAGGTTACAGCCGATGGCGATCGTTGCCAACAAAACCCATGCTGCAACTGGGATCCGGTTCCACCAAGCAGCCTGAGTATACCCCTGCGAGTTCAACACATCGTTCATACCCGAAACGGCAAGGGCGACCACGGGTGTCAGCTGCGCCGCAGCGCGAGCATGGACGGTGGACCATAGCTCGTTCCGCAGTTGAGCAGTATAAGTGTCGATCTGCCGAAGTTGGCCCACATCGCGGGTTTTATAGAACCGCACACGCTGATCGAGATAGTTCTTCAGCAGCTCACGCACTCTCGCCGCATCAGCGGCGGACAGCATATCGGCACGGACGTACTCCGTGCCGATCGCGTTGGCGTCTGCCGCCTCGTAGTTCTTCCGCTGATCTACCTGCTGACGGCCATCGAAAAGGTGAATCCGATAATGAGGCCCCAGCAGTGTCAATGTAGCAGCTTGGATAACGCCGAAGTCGTGCCGCTCCTCTTCTTCTAACGGTCGTAGCCATTTGCGGCGGGAGTCGCCGACCAGGGTCGAGAGCCAAAGCACGGCGAACGAGAGGGCAAAAACGAGAAGTGGAAACTTCACTATATTGTTCATTTGAGATACCTGCCGATAGCGTGAGTCACGTCAAACGGTCACAACTCGGCGAGTATCCCATTGTGCCGAGAGTAGGGCAACTGGGGTAAGGAACGACTTCGGCTCGATATCTGTTGAGAACAGCGATTACACTCAGAACCCAGATTGTGAGTGTAATTAATCGCGATTTATCGCCAATCACGATTCTCCGCTCCGGTATACTCCTTTGCACAAGAGCAACTGAGCCAATGGAACCTCTTCTTAATTATCCTTGGGCCTTCGGTTTTCTACTTGCGTGCATCTTGGGTCTTTCTCTTGAACTCGGACGCCGCGTAGGAGTGTCTTCACAAGTCCTGCAGCATTCCGAACGCAAAGAGCAGATGGTAGCGATCCGGGATGGGCTTTTTGTGCTGGTGAGCTTGCTACTGGGTTTCACCCTAACCTTAGCTGCCGCGCGTTTCGTCGAGCGGCGTTCGCTGTTGATCGATGAATCTATTTCCATCGGCACCGCGTATTTGCGGGCCGGTACACTTCCTCAACCTTATCGGGATCATTCCCGGAAGCTATTTCAACAATACGTGGATGCCCGCCTTGATCTCGACAACGCTGGATTGAATACCGCTCAGGTCGTCGAAGCATCAAATCGCTCCAAGAGTATTCATGAGGAATTATGGACCGACGCTGCCGCCGTCGCGGAACTGAAGCCGACCTCGGTCACCACTGCATATATCAACTCGCTCAATCAAACGATCGATCTTCATGAGAAACGTATGGCAGCTTATGAAAATCGTGTTCCTCTCACTATCTGGAGCTTGATTACCTGTGTGTCGGTGATCGCCGTGTTTACCCGCGGCTTGACGCTGGCCTCTCGCTTTTGGCTGAACCTTGTGCTCGCTCCACTTACGATCGCGATTGTCGTCGCTCTGATCGCCGATCTAGATTCCCCAAGCCGGGGTTTTATCCGACTTGATCAACGGGCCATGCAGCGTCTCAAAGCTGACCTCGCGATCCAGTCCGCACACTAGCTTCGGGCAAAGTCGAACCTCATGCATGGGCAGGCGAGTAGACTCACAGCTCGATTACTGGGTAAAGTCGAGGGATTCCATGTCGCCGGGTTCACGTTTCCGTCAGGGCCTAAGCGGCCGGTGATGATAGTTGTTCCGTCGTTCGAAATTCCGATTTGGGCATTTAGAAAATGGCCCGGCCCCAGGAAGGTGAATCCGCCAAAGGGAAAGCGCGGAGTGTCTGGAGTCCAACGGTAGATCAAACCACCATAGTTCGCAGCCATTATCTTGCCATCATGGGAGAGCGCATAGTTTACCCAGGTGGCGGAGCCGGTGGGGTTGATTAGCATCTCGAAGGTCGACTTCGCACCCGCGCCGCAGAAGAGACACTGAGCAAACAAATGCAGAATAAGAGGAATCTTGCAATCCATCGATCGATCATTTAGAGACTTGTCTCCTGATTTCGAAATCGCCCAAAGAGTCAGGCGTTTCCAAGGGGAACGAGGCGTGACTGAAGGGGACTGGAACTAAGCAAGCAACAATATCACGCGCATTCGGAAGCTATTGTTGCGCCAGCGCAATGAGGGACTGAAAGTCACGATTCCTCGGGAAGAACGTGAGCCTTCTCAGAACGTCATGCGAGACGAAGTCGGCAGCCACTTGTCGCTCCTAGGAAATATCCCATGCAAGGAACACGTATTGACGCTTGGGTTCCTTTGAAGCCGGCCATGGTGCGCGCCAGTTAGTCGCACTGGGTACAAAAGTAGCAGATATGCAGGACCTCAAGCGATCTGCAACACGCCACCGCATTCTTCTCGCGGATGACCATGCAATCGTAGTCGAAGCCCTTCGTTCGCTGCTGAGCGAGAGCTACGACGTAGTCGGCATAGTTCCTGATGGCCGTGCACTGTTAGCCGAAGCCATCAAGCTCAGACCAGACGTCATCGTTCTGGATATTGGCATGCCACTGCTGAATGGTCTGGACGCAGGCGAACGATTGAAGCAACTACTGCCAAGTGTCAAGCTGGTTTTCTTAACCATGAAGGACGATCCCAACCTGGCGGCAGCGGCGCTGAATCTGGGAACCGTGGGATACGTCCTTAAGCATTCCGCGGCATCCGAGCTGCTAAAGGCTATCTCCGAGGTGCTACGCGGGCGCTCCTACGTGACCCCTAAGCTTAAGCCCGAGAATTGGGCAGTCAGGGAAGCCCGGGCTCAGCAATTCTCGAAGGGCTTGACCCCCCGCCAACGTGAGGTGCTCCAATTGCTCGCGGAAGGACGCCCTATGAAGGAAATAGCAGACGTCTTGAAGGTCAGCGAAAAGACGATTATGTTCCATAAATACCACATAATGGAGTCATTCAATCTCAAGAGCAACGCCGAGCTGGTGCTGTTCGCTTTGAAGAATGGCCTGATTTCCGCCTAATTCCACTTAACCCTGCCTATAACTTTTCCTAGTGGCGTGGACGACACCTAGCCTCTAAAAGTCCCAGAAGCTCCACGACACGACTGTCGAATCTGACAATGTTGTGAGACATCATTCAATATTGACGCTAAGCGTCGACAGGCAAGGATGATCTTAGAGCAGGAGCATTTCGTCTTGGAGCCGCAACTCGATGTTGCAGGCGCTCCGAAAATGAGGCCCCATCTTGAGTCAGCCTCGTGTACTACTTGCCGACGATCATCATCCCATCATCGAACGTGTGACCGTACTTTTGCAGTCGAGCTTTGAGATTGTGGGTGCTGTCGCTAATGGCGCAGATCTTATTTCAGAGGCCCTGCGACTTCAGCCGGACCTGATCGTATTGGACATATCCATGCCTGGTCTCACAGGAATCGAGGCAGCGCGGCAGCTTCACGAAGCAGGATCCACCGCGCGGTTCGTCTTCCTGACCGTGCATGAGCGGGTTGAGTTCGTTCATGCCTGCTTAGCCGAAGGTGCGCTGGGCTATGTCGTGAAGTCTCACCTGGCGGTCGACTTGGTTCCCGCCATGCGGGAGGCACTTTCCGGCCGTCGGTCTATTTCACCTCCAGTCTCACGGTGAGGTGCTCCCCCAGGAGGCAGTATCAAGTTCAAGTAGCAGCTGACATTTCCGTGCAGATCGAAACAATTGGGCAATGAGGAAAAACCCAGCTGCTTCTGACCCGCAACAAGCAAGGATAATGTCTGGGGTCAGGCGCCAACCAGCCTTAAGCCTTCAGATCCGCGCTCTTGAGGTCGGGTGAGAACTTCGTGATGAATGAGCGTAGCTATGCCTCTGGATTCTACGATCTAATCTTCGGGATACTTCGCGATGCCAGAATTGTTCCCAATGTTTCGCAGACCGCGGCAGACCTCTCCACGGTGATCTCGCTAGTCGGTGCGCAGATGGGTATCGCCATTCTTGCAGTGAACACAGCGTAGCGTCAGTCGTCGCCTGTGACGTTGTCGGCTGGCTCGCAATCGTTTTCTCCTCGCGTTGCTGCTCGGACGAAACTCTGGCGTAGATTGCTGTCATCCTCATTGTCGAACTCCTTCACGCACACGCCGACGGGACGCTCGCGACAGGGGACCAAAATGTCGTAAGCCTGCGCCAGTTTCAGCTCGAGCAAGCGATCAAACGAATAGGAAATCTGGATTTGAAATGAGCCGCTTTTTCGATGCGGCTCAGCCATGTCTTTTTAGAGTACGCAGGAAAGTATTCAAAGCCGCGGTTACAATCGCTCCGATGGTCAGCCCGCTGCTTGTCGCGTACTTTCGGAGCGATTCCACCGTCCCCGGGGGCAGTTTCAAGGTGACCGCTACTGTAGCCTGGGGAACCTCGACTGCCTGCTCGAGCTGGGAGGCCTCTTCCAGATAACGATATGCTTGACGCTCCGATAGATCGAACTCGCGTGACAACAGCCGCACCGCCTCGGAACGTGCAACTTGGCGTTGAAGCAGACCACGAGCGGCGTTCAGCTGCTGAGCTTTTGCCGCTTTGGTGGAACGCGTCATCCGCCATAAATGTATCATCTGACATAAACGTATTACCTCTTAAGACGCAAATCAACCAAAGGGTACCCGGTTCGCCATCCCGTCACTATTTGTTCAAACTGGAAATTACCTTTTGTGTAAGGGGCGTGATTTCACCACTGCTGTCCAACCTCGTGCTCGACGAACTCGACCGAGAGCTCGAGCGCCGTGGCCACCGCTACCTCCGCTACGCGGATGATTGCAACATCTACGTGCGCAGCCAGCGGGCTGGTCAACGGGTGATGGAGGGCATCACGCGCTTCATCACGCACAAACTCAAGCTCAAGGTAAATGAAACGAAGAGTGCAGTGGCGCGACCGCAGGAACGGAAGTTTCTTGGTTCAGCTTTAGCATCGGTCCAGAAGTTAAGCGCATTATCGCGCCGAAGGCTCTGGAACGGTTCAAGCACCGAATCCTCCACTGCCGTTTCGATTGCTACCGGGTGGAACGAACCAGTTCCGGGCGGGAGTTCACCCGCTGAAGTCCAGCACCTTGTCACGGCGCACTGTTTCGCCAATAACCCGTTCGCGCCGTTCTCGGAGCGCAAGGGTGCGGTCGACGGCGGAGCGTCCTAGCATTTTTGATAGTTTTCATGACTCCCGTCAGCGACGGAGAATCATCAGGGGAGATTCCATGTCAAGAATGTCACGCCACCTGGGGGCCGTTGGGATGTCGCTTTTGCTGGCGACGAGCCTTACGTTTGTGACCGCCGCAGCGCAGTCTTCAGCCGCATCTCCGTAGAATAAGGCGAAAGCCTGCAACGATCTCGCCGACAAGAAGGGCCTTAAAGACCAAGAGCGCAAGGATTTCTTGCAGAGGTGCCTCGGCAAGGCCGCAGACTCCGGTTCCGCTTCCGGTGGCAACGTGAGCCAGGAGGACAAGGCAAACGTATGCAAGAACCTCGCGGATAGGAAAGGTGTAACGGGCGCGGATCGTCGGTCGTTTTTGAAGGACTGTATGAATAAAGCCAACCCCAAATGAGGTGGTATCGCAACAAAGAAACGCAGTAAGGAAAACCGCGAAGCACCCCGCCCGATGAATCCGGGCGGTTTTTCTTTTGCATCACGCAGAAGGTCGGAGTGTTCAACTGTCGAAACCTGGCCGATAGCGCTCGTTGAGGGGTTTTGAGCGGAGTGGGGGATATTATCTCAATCATCGGCCTAGAATGGCTGGTCAGGAGGAAGTCAGTATGGCCAAGATTTGCATTCTGCTTTTGCGCCCAGCAGCTTGGCGGGTTTCTCTAGAGATCGCCGCTCCAAAGAAGTCGTGGAACTAAATTGCATCCTTGATGCGAGATTTTGAATTTCCTATGCTCCTAGCAGTAGCACGAGATTTTGATTTTCCTATACGGTTTAAACCGGGCGCATGGGAATTGATCGGCAGTTAAGAAACTGATGTTCTTCGTACTATTTCACTGAATACCCTCGGGCATCCATGCACGCTGAAAATGCTCTTTTGAAAGTATCTAGCTTCTGCTGCTGTTGCGCAGTCGCCTGGTTTTGTCCTTGCTGCTGTGCCTGGGCTGTCTGTTGTGCCGCTTGCTGTTGAGCGGCCTTTTCACCTTTCTTCTGGGCACGCCTGCCCCCCACCGCACCGGCCGTCGCTCCGATCGCAGCCCCTTTTCCGGCATCACCAGCGATCGCTCCGATAGCGGCGCCTCCAGCGGCGCCTCCAGCGGCGCCCTTCACGGTTCCCCCCTTCTTTACGTCCTTTCCAGCTTCCTTCGCCGCATCTTGCTGAGCGGCCTGCTGCGACTCCGCACTCGGTGCCGCAGGTGCCGGTGCCTGAGGGTCAACTCCCGTGTTTTGCTTGGCCGACCCGTAGCACTGGCTCTCATCTTTGAGTTGTTGGTCGGCGTTTTGATTCTTTGTTGGATAAGCAAACATGCCGATACTCTTCGCCGGTGACCATGCATCATTGGATCCACCTGCCGGCGCGGTCTGCGCAGCCAACGGTATCGTCAGGATCGTCACCACGACAGACACTGCCAAACGCTTTATCAGATAAAAACCGGATTGCTCCGAATTGTCGGCAACCTGGACAAGCCCTCTTCTCATGGCAACCTCCTAAATGAGCTACGGTCCCGGAACCTAAGAATGGGTACACGTGAGAGGTTAGACATAGTCAGTGCTAGTGTCACCTAGCAATTCGTCTAGTAGCCGGGGACAGCCACGCAGAGTTCACAATGGCTTGGACGGCGGTGTTCTGGCGAGCACGATTAACTCACCAACGTAGCCGATCTGGATGTCTGAGGCCTTGCCGGACCTGACATTGCAGGCAGATCTCTTCGCCGACTCAACCCAAGGCGACTCGTTCAACGTGGCGTTCAAAGGGGGTGGGGTACTTGCTAGGTAGTCCTACTGTTGCGATTGCTCGCGGTCATTCATGATGCCGCCTTTCAGCACACTCATAGTAGAGGACTACGATGACCTCCGCCGCCTCCTGCGAAACATATTAAAAGAAAAGACCCCGGGTTTCGTCGTTGACCGAACACGCCAGTGTTGAAGCTGGTCGCACCGTCTTCCTGCCCACCCGCGCCGTTCGTATTCTTTCTGTACTTTTTGGTGTGGCGTTTACTTCCCTCTTCCTTTGGTCTTGGTTCGCGGTGCGCAAACCGGATGAGTGGTGGGTGCCGTATCTGTTCCTTGGTTTTGTCGCGCTCAGTCTATGCATTTCCCCGCCGGTTTTATCCATCGAGGTGGATGGTATTGGATCGCGTTTTTGGTGGGGACGCGAAAAGAAGATCCGCTGGGAGGATGTTGCTAGCCTGCGCTACAACACCGGCAACAAAGTATTCACGGTGTGTGCTAACGATGGTCGCAAGATCAGTCACGCTGGCTTCAACGCCGAACCTGGCCTGTTTCAGAACGAGATTCGGAAGCGCACCCGTTTGCCCATGAAGCTCACGCGCCCGGGAACGTGGAAGGCTGAAACCTACGAAGTTCCCTACGAGGAAGTCGAAACCGAACAGGAATGACCTGCGCCGCGTTCTGATTTTCGCTTCCCACTCCGCTGTTGATCTGCGGTCACTACCGTGAGGCCGATTGCGATTCGGACGGGCAATCAGAAACGATGCGAGGCAAAACGCTCAATCAGAAGCAGGTTGGATCATCTCGCGAATTGAGGCCCAGCCCGTCGGACTGTTCTTGTAACGTATATAAACGACCATCGCCCTGCCTTTGAACAGAAAGGGGGCGCCTCCTCCTTTTGGAGTACCCTTAATCGCAAAGAGAGTTTGTTCAACCGCAGTGTTGCCCTCGATCAAAAGACTTTCGAGGTGGTTTTCCACAAACTCCAAAGTGAACTGCTGCAGGGTTGCGCGCAGGTCTGCTGCGACAGCGTCCCGACCCTTCAGGTACTTGTGGAAAGCCAATGCTTTAACTACATCGGGATGGTGATATTCCATCGCGGTGGCTGCGTCTCCCCTGGCAAAGGCCGCGCGAATGGCCTCACTGGTCTTCTCCAGGGCGTCTCGATCTTTGTCGGATGCGCCGTAAACGTTTCGGGCTAAGCAGACTAAGGCGAATAACGCCACGACAGTTGAATTTCTGAAGAACCTCATGACAGCTCGTTGCCCCGACTGAACGATTCGGGCAAATTCGTATTGTAGCGTTCGATTGGCGACCTGCTGTCCCAAATGAACGTTGCGTCCCTCTCGATGCAGCAAATGGTTCGTATTTTCACGGAATTAGACCCCGCTAGGCGTATACTTCGCGCGGTCTCATTTGGCGCTCTTTGGAGCATTCTTTGCTGTCCCAGTCCATTTCGAGCGTTGGCGTCTCCTCAACGAGCAGACGGACGAGCTACTGGTCCGGACTTCAGACCGCAATCCTGGTTTGTGTTGTAGCGAGTGTGTCCTATGTGTCGGCTCAACTGGGAGGAGCACTAGCAGTACATCCGCCCAGCGTCTCGCCACTGTGGCCCGGGTGCGCAATTCTCGTAGGAGTGTTATTGCTGGTGCCGCGAAAGATCTGGCCAATACTCATGTTGGCGAGCTTTAGTGGATTTGTTGTCTACGACCTGCAAGCGGGTGTAAATATTCTCTCGATCATCGGCCTCATTCTTGCAGACACGATTGAAGTTCTCACTGCCGCTTTGGGCATCAGCTATTCGTTCCGCGGCTTGCCTCGTCTGAATAGCCTAAAGGCGCTAGCCCGATACTCATTCTTTGCCGTGATCGTCGCCCCTGTTTCGACAGCGTCGGTGGGCGCGCTAGCGCTCCACGGAATCTATTGGAGTACCTGGAGGACCAGCTATTTTTCGGAGGCCTTAGCTCTTCTTACCCTGACTCCAGCAATTTTGGGCTGGGCGGCCGAAGGGCAGGCATGGGCAAAGAAATCGCGCGAGTACTATCTGGAAGCTGCGATGCTATTGGTCGCTTTGTCATTTTTGGGATATATCACCCTAACGACTTCAAAGACGAGCAACTGGCCGGCAGCACTCTACTCGATAGTGCCACTTCTGCTGTGGTCCGCCTTGCGTTTCGGATCCGTCGGAGTCAGCACTTCTATGATTGTGGTTGCCTTGTTTTCGGTGTGGGGTGCAGTTCATGGACGCGGACCATTCATAGCAGCCGATCCTCTCCAGCACGTTTTATCACTGCAAGTCTTCTTATTGCTCGCTGCCGCCCCTTTTATGGTTCTCGCAGCCGTGGTGGAAGAGCGGAAGCAGACGGAGGAAGCACTACGCGACCTCAGCGGACGTTTGATCCACTCCCAGGAAGAGGAACGCTGCCGGCTGGCTCGGGAACTACACGATGACTTTAATCAGAGGCTGGCAATGCTTGCGTTCGATCTGGAGACAGCTGCGGAGGAAATGAAACATGCTCTGGGAGACACCGGCAACAAGATGCATGACTTGTGGAATGAAGCGTGCGAGATCGGTGCCGATCTTCACTCCCTTTCGCACCAGTTACACTCGTCGACGCTCGAGAGTCTGGGCTTGGTTCCTGGGATCAGTTCTTTTTGTACCGAATTTACCGACCATCAAGGGATTGAGGTCGATTTTGCGCACGAGGATGTCCCTCGTTCTATCGCTCCCGACGTCGCGCTTTGCCTCTTTCGCATCGTTCAGGAAGCACTTCGCAACGTAAAGAGGCACAGCTGTTGCTCCAGAGCTCACGTAACGATCGAGAATGTGAATAGCACGATCCACTTACGGATCTCCGATGAGGGCGTCGGTTTTAACGAAAACGACCCTTCGCGGCATGCTGGTTTGGGCATCAGAAGCATGGAGGAGCGTTTGCGATTGGTCGGAGGACGATTTGAAATTCGGACTCGACCCATGGAAGGCACCCGCATTGACGCATGGGTACCGTTGAAATCGACGCTAACTGAGCGGAACCGGGAACGGATGCCTTCAGTCACTCGCATTGACGACCGAAGCACAGCACCAGTTCGGGTCCTTGTGGTGGAGGACTTCGAGCCGTTTCGGCAATACCTGTGTTCGACACTGGGGAAAAACCCCGAATTGCACCTCATTGGTGAAGTGTCAGACGGACTAGAAGCGGTTGACCAAGCGGAAAAACTCCAGCCAGACCTGATTCTGTTGGATGTCGGGCTGCCCAGCCTGAATGGAATCGAAGCCGCTCGACGAATCCGTAAGCTCTCTCCCGAATCCAGAATACTATTCGTGAGTCAAGAATCCTCGGCCGATGCTGTGCAAGGAGCCATCAACTTGGGGGCGCTGGGCTACGTGGTTAAAGCACGAGCCGGGAGGGACCTCTTAGCCGCTGTGGAAGCAGTTCGTAAGGGCAGGCACTTTGTCAGCAGCGGACTGTCTGCTCACTTGACCGAAGCAACGGACTGACGCACCGCCCCATCGACGACTTTCCCGCACGCTGACTCGCTGTAGGGCAGTCTTAAGACCTTATGACGCGAGACCTTTTCTTAACAGACCCAACTCGCCTTCTGGAAGATTGATCTGCAAGAAACCGCAATCCAAGCAAACGAGAACCTTCGGGAACACCAACACGCCGGGATTTGCAAGGTGTATGGGTCCTTGGAAATGGATCATCATCTCAGCAGTAAGTTCCGTCTCATTTACCGATTCGCACGATCCACATGGCATCACACACCTCCACGCTTGTAAACATAAGCAGCTAAGAAACTTCTGTCTGTTCAAAATTGAACACCGTGCTTTGGGAGTGCCCTGCTTAGCGCTCGGGGTGATATGCGGAGGCTAGGTCTGCGCTAGTCGTGCAGGACAACGGTAAGAAGCGAGCTATTCACCTCCAACCCGCCGTTGTAGTCGATGAAGCCAAGCTTTCTGAACTTGTTCATGAAGAAATTCACTCGTCCGCGAGTTGTGCCGACCATTTCCGCTAGAGTTTCCTGACTCACTGGAGGGATCACCGTTTCGGTTTTGTCTTTTTTCCCGAAGCGGGAGAGTATTAGAAGCGCCCGCGCAAGCCGCCCATTTTCGTCGGTTGCGAGTGGATGCCGCGATCTTTAACGAGAACGATCAGAGAAGAACGAGTCAGTGCAATAACATCGAAGTCAGCGCCATCCGCCTAGTGGTTTTCCCAGTTTCGTGTGACCCGGGCCGCTGGCTATCTTTCCCACACGGGCACATCTCGTTTGATGCTTATAAAGAGTGCCCCCCCGCAGTCATGGTAAGGGCAGACGATCAAGGCATGGGGCAGGCCGTTGTTGCCGGCGAGAGTCGCCGACACAAGTCATTATTAGCGATCCAGCGAGTTCTGTTGGTAGTCGGGATCGCGCTGCTGAGTTTCTATGTAGGAGCACGAATCCACAGCGCGTTCCTCTCACACATGGCGATACTGAGTTTCAACGCATCGCAGCGGGCGGCGACGCCGAACGCAGTGGCGGAGAGAGCACCAGACGCCGACGTCGATTTCACGCTCTGGTCGCAGAAAAGGATCGATGCGTACAAAGAGAGTCTGGCGGAACGCTGGGCGGCCCCTTTGGCGGTGTTGCGTGTGCCAAAAATCCACTTGGAAGCGCCGGTACTAGATGGCACAGATGACCTGACGCTGAACCGCGGGCTAGGACATATCGTGAACACCGCAAAACCGGGAGAAATGGGCAACCTCGGCATCGCCGGTCATAGAGACGGCTTTTTTCGCGGGTTGAAAGACGTGGGGGTCGGCGATCTTCTGGATCTGTCTCTACCGGACCGAACGGACACCTATGTTGTGGACAGCGTAAAGATTGTGGACCCTCACGACGTGAGCGTGCTCGAACCCACGACCGGACCCTCTTTGACATTAGTCACCTGCTATCCCTTTTATTTCGTAGGCAGCGCGCCGCAGCGCTACATAGTTCACGCTTCAATCGTGCATTCTGTGCCACTTGAGCGGCCAAGATGATCTTGCTTCAGCTACTGACCGCTAGTACGCACACAATCAAGGGTTGGGGGAGGACGGTGAAGAAGCACGAATCAAGATTGAACAACGGATTTCGGGCTTGTACTTCAGCGCGGGCGCGCTCTCTGCCTTCGATTTTCGCGCTGACCATCCTCTCTTTCCTCTCTTTTGCGACAGCGGGGTTTGGAATTTGGGGGCTCACAGAAGGAATAACGTTCCAGGCGGACGCACGTACCATCGATCACTCGGCCACCGCGGTCACGTTCATGCCGACTATCGAGAATAAGAATCCGACGCCGCAAGAACGGTCTGACGGCATGGTTTGGATTCCCGGCGGCGAATTCTCCATGGGTGCGCAGGATCCCCCTGATTTGGACCACGTCGGAATGAGTGCGACGAAGGATTCGCGACCAATTCATCGAGTCTATGTCGACGGCTTCTGGATGGACCAAACCGATGTTACTAACAAGCAGTTCGCAAAGTTTGTTCGAGCCACCGGTTATGTCACGGTCGCGGAGCGAAAACCGCGTGCGGAGGACTTTCCTACAGCCCCGCCAGAGAACCTGGTTGCCGGCTCGGTTGTCTTTGCGCCGCTCGACCATCCGGTTCCGCTGAACGATCATTTCCAGTGGTGGACTTACAAAGAGGGGGCAAGCTGGCGACATCCTCTGGGCCGACAAAGTAACTTGAAGGGCAAAGAAAACTGTCCCGTCGTGCAGGTCGCTTATGACGACGCGATGGCTTACGCCAAATGGGCCGGCAAACGCCTACCCACCGAGGCAGAGTGGGAATTTGCTGCACGCGGTGGTCAAGCAGGCAAGATTTTTGTCTGGGGAGATGAGTTCCGGCCTAAGGGGAAGTGGATGGCCAATACCTTTCAAGGCCATTTTCCAGACACCGACAGCGGCGATGATGGCTATGTGGGAATCGCGCCAGTCGCACAATTCCCTGCGAATGCGTATGGGTTATATGACATGGCAGGCAACGTCTGGCAATGGACGAGCGACTGGTATCGGCCGGATTACTATCAGCAACTGGCCAGTGCTGGAGGCGTCGCCCACAACCCCCAGGGGCCGGAATCATCGTACGATCCGTCCGAACTTGGACAACCGAAGAAGGCTCAGCGCGGTGGTTCCTTTCTGTGTACAGATCAGTATTGCTCGCGCTATATCGTCGGGACACGCGGCAAAGGCGAACTCAGCACCGGCACCAATCACCTTGGTTTTCGCTGCGTACGCGATGCTCAGGGACGCGGCGGAAACAGGCTGTTGGCAACTCAGTAGTCAAAGAATAAATATCGGAAGGGAATGAACGAATGGTCCCATCCAGCGAAGCGCGTCGTCAACACGGTTGGTGCGGTCCTCAAACTATTCTTCTGCGCATAATCGCTCTTGCGGTTGCGGTACTCCTCCTTCCGCAAATCGCTGCATCGCAACAGACGAAACCCAATATCGTCCTGGTACTGATGGACAACCTTGGTTGGGGAGAGCCTGGCGTTTACGGCGGCGGGATCCTGCGCGGCGCGCCGACTCCGCGAATCGACCAGCTTGCGGCAGAAGGAATGCGCTTGCTCAATTACAACGTCGAGGCGCAATGCACTCCCAGCCGCGCCGCTCTGATGACAGGACGATACGCCGTCCGCACGGGTAATGGCTCGGTGCCGTTCGATACCCCTGTCTACGGCCTGGTGCAGTGGGAAATCACAATGGCCGAAATGCTCTCAGACGCCGGTTACGCCACCGGAATGTTCGGCAAGTGGCACCTGGGTCATACCGAAGGACGGTTTCCGACAGATCAGGGATTCGACGAGTGGTATGGAATTCCGAACTCGACCGACGAGGCGTTTTGGCCGGACAATACGCGTTTCCGCCCTAACTCGAATCCCTACGCCCGGCCCGAATACCTCATGGAGAGCCATAAGGGCGAAGTTCCTAAAAACCTCCGCATCTACAACCTTGAGGAACGAAGACTGATCGACACCGAGCTAACCAAGCGTGCGATCGATTTCATGGATCGGCAGACGAAGGCGAAGAAACCGTTCTTCACCTACATACCCTACACCCAGGTACACATGCCAACGATCCCGTCCCCGGAGTTCCAGAACAAGACCCACAACGGCGATTTCGCCGACGTTCTGGCAGAGATGGACGCGCACGTCGGTCAGTTGCTCGATGAGGTGGACAAGCTAGGAATCCGAGACAACACGATCTTCATCTTCACGTCCGATAACGGGCCCGAGTTTTCGACAGGATACGAGGGTTTCAGTGGGCCTTGGCATGGCACCTACTTCACGGCCTGGGAAGCCTCATTGCGCGTGCCCTTCATTATCCGCTGGGCGGGCAAAGTGCCCGCAGGGGCGGTCAACAATGAGATCGTGGATGAGATGGATCTGTTCCCAACGCTCGCGCACATTGCTGGCGGCAAGGTCCCGAAGGACCGCATCATCGACGGTCTCGATCAGACCGACTTCTTCCTCGGGAAACAGGATAAATCCAGTCGCGAATCCGTCATTATTTACGTGGGCAACGAGCTCTGCGGAGTGAAATGGCGGAACTGGAAGATGATGTCCAAGGGACTCGACAACGCGACTAGCGAAGTGAAGAGTTACGGCATCCCCCGCTTCTACGACCTGTACGTTGACCCGAAAGAGGAGCACCCACAAGACCCACGGGTTCCCGAAAACTTATGGGTTCGTTACCCAATGATTCAGGTCTTACTCGAGCACGTGGCCTCGCTCATGAAGGAGCCGCCCATCCGCCCGGGGGCGCCTGACCCGTACGATCCTGCGCGTAAAAAGGAGCCCGCTCCTAAAACGATCGATGTCCCCGTTGATTAGGGGCTGGTGCACCCGCGCACCGACAGACAAGGCCCGATGGTCGTCCTAACTCGGCCCGGCTAGTAGCGTCACGAACTTCTTAAGGATGAGGAACGAAAGGAGAATGAGAATGCGCTTCCAAATCAAGCTTGAGGCATTTGTCCTTGTTTGCATTCTGTTCGGAGGCGCCCTATCCGCATTGGCTCAGCAAAAGGGGCAGTGGGTTCCGGGACAGCTCGGCCTCAATGCCGGTGTGATTCCCGATCCCGGAATCACCTATGCTAACCTGGCCTTGAACTACTCCGCCGATCGGTTGAATGATTCCAGCGGAAACAAAATTCTGCCGAATGTTACTGGGACTTATTCATTCTGGGTGGATGAGAACATTTTCTACTACGTTCCGGCGCACAAGTTTCTCGGCGGTCATTTCATGCCCTATATTGCTCTAAACTATGCGACCGGTTCGCTAGTCGCGGACCTGGCTCCTCGTTTACCCGGCAGCACTTCCGGGATCAGCCTTAGCGCCGGTGGATCGGGTTTTACGGATACTTACGTACAGCCTGTGAACATGGGCTGGCATTTGGGGGACCGAATCGACTTCACCGCCGGGTACGGCTTTACAGCCCCAATTGGCCGATACACCGCGGGAGCGAGCGACAACGTGGGTTCCGGATATTGGGGAAACAATATCACGTCGGGCACCACGTTCTACATCACCAAGAACAAAGGCACCAGCGCAAACCTGGCCACCGATTGGGAAATCCACGGCCAAAAAACGGTCGCCAGTGCAGTGCGTGGTCAGTTGAGCAAAATAACGCCCGGCCAGGCTTTCACTATGGAGTGGGGAATTGGCCAGGCTCTCCCCTTGAAGAAAGATCTCAGCCAACTGGCCCAACTCGGATTGGTAGGGTATGACCAGTGGCAAGTTACCAGCAACGGCGGCAATTACTTGGTAGCGGGAATTCCCGTGGCGGCCAGCAGGGTTCCTTACTATTCGGTTCATGGAATTGGTTTTCAGGCCAATTACATTCTGCCGGCGAAGGATTTCGCTCTCTTCTTTAAGTATTACGACGAGTATTCGGCCAAAGCTCGCGTTCAGGGGCGCACCATTGTGTTCGGCGGTTCGTGGACGTTCCGGATTCCGAAAGCGGCAGCCCATGAAATAAAGACGCGTCAGGACACTGAACCGCGCTGATGATAAGCGATTCGGTCCGCGGAGTTGACCTGCAATCAAGGGTTGCTAATTAGTAAGATCTGTGGACCTGCATCACAGTGATTCCAGGAGGACATATGGCTAAATTAGCCATTTCTATCGCGATGGCGGTACTGTTCTTGGGGCTGGGGACCGCGTGTTCGCGACGTCCCAGCGACGAGACCATTGCTAAGGACATTCAAACCAAGGCAGCCGCGGACCCAGATACCCGGGACTCGGAGGTTAGCGTCGCAGCCAAGGAGGGCAAAGTTACGTTGAGCGGCAAAGTCAAGACGCCGGCAGCTCAGCAAAAGTTAGAGCAAATCGCGCGTGAAGAGCCGGGAGCGAACGGCGTCGATGACCAAACTGCGGTCGAGCCTCCAGGTGCAGCGAGCGAGCCAACTTCTGCGGCGCCGGCAGCCACAACTGCCTCCACTCCTGTGCAAAAACCCAAGCCGCAGCTGGTTGTGATACCCGCTGGCACCGTACTCACAGTCAGAACGGTGGACTCCCTGAGTTCAAAGTCGAGCCAGCCTGGACAAACTTTCAGCGCGACGCTCGCCCAACCAGTGAGTGTTGGAGGAAAGACAGCGCTCCCTGCCGGATGCAAAGTCAGAGGTACGGTGGTGACGGCGAAGGCCAAAGGCAAGATCAAAGGCGAAGGCCAGCTTGACTTAACACTGACGAGCATTTCAGTCGGCTCGCAGACTTATGACATCAAGACCGCTCTGCTAAGCAGCACGGAAAAAGGCAAAGGCAAACGGACGGCCGCCACCACCGGGGGGGGAGCGGCCGGGGGGGCGCTGATCGGAGGGCTGGCCGGAGGGGGTAAGGGAGCAGCCATTGGAGCCATAGCAGGGGCGGGCGCAGGACTGGTCGGAGGTGCATTGACCGGGAACAAACAGATTGAAGTTCCGGCAGAATCAGCTCTCAGTTTCACGCTTTCGGACCCCCTGACACTTCCGCCACCGGGCCAATAACTCGACTAAGTGCAGTTGAAAAGACGTTGGAAGCGGGCTGACACGGCAAAGCGCAGATTAGCTGTCCAGACCGAGCTTTCAAATTCTGAGCTTTTCGCTCCGGACGATGTCTGAGTTCCGGCTGCCATGCGAGCAAGAGATGGTGAGAAGACCCCACAAGTCAAGGTGCCGCAGTGCGCACTTCAGGAACGAGGAGAAGGGTCATGGAAGGTTCTTACGAGTCGGTGGATAACGGAGCTTTGGACCGTCGCAGATTTCTCAGCACGGCCCTCGGCGCCTGCGCGATCAGTCCTACACTTAGTTTTTTATCTATGCAGCTTGCGGCCAGCATGAGCGAGTCTTTGACAAAAGAACAACGCGACAGGATGACACCGTTGCAGGTCATTGACGAACTAAAGAAGGGGAATGAGCGATTCCGTACAGGGAAGATGGCCCCCCGGGATTATCTAGCTCAGAAACGATCAAGCGCGGCGGGGCAATACCCAGCCGCAGTCGTACTTGGATGCCTTGACTCCCGAGTGCCAGCTGAAATCGTATTCGATGTAGGCATCGGAGACATTTTCACCGGACGTGTTGCGGGAAACGTCGTAAACGACGATATGCTGGGAAGCATGGAATTTGGGTGTGCGGTTTCCGGCGCAAAGGTGGTCCTCGTTTTAGGACATACGGCGTGTGGGGCAGTGAAAGGTGCTATCGACGATGTCGTGCTTGGCAATCTTACTGGACTGCTGGCGCGAATCAAACCAGCCATACCGGAGACGAAGTTCGACGGTGAAAAGTCGAGCAAGAATGCTAGCTATGTTAATGCTGTAGCGCGAACGAATGTCGTGTTAAGTCTCGCCGAGATTCGTCGGCGTAGTCCAATCTTGGAGGAATTGGAAAAGAAAGGAAGCATCAAGATCGCCGGCGCGATGTACGATCTGGCAACTGGAATGGTGGAGTTTATCGCTTAATAGCGAGCTTTGGCTTGACTTTAGGGAGCTTTGGCTTGACTTTAGGGAGCTTACAGGCAATGAACCTGCTGAACTTCCCGCCTCTGGTGTTTGCCTTGTCATTCGTGGTTCTGTCGCTCTCGGCGCAGGCCGGCGACACCCTTCGTAACAGAGTGCGCCCCCTGCAGGAGGATGAGCGGGCGGATTTCGGCATTGTGCTCGGTGCAATCCTGACGCTGCTGGGACTGCTTATCGGGTTCACTTTTTCGATGGCCATTAGCCGGTATGATCAGCGCAAGAATTACGAAGAGACCGAGGCGAACGCGATCGGCACAGAGTACGTACGGGCCGACCTGCTCCCCACTGGTGACGGGGCTAGATTGCGTGAGCTACTGAAGAAGTACAACGATGAGCGCATATTGTTTTACACGACTAACGACCCTCGGATCCTTGCGAAGGTTAACGCCGATACAGCTAAGCTGCAAAACGACCTGTGGTCCGCGGCTCGGCCGGGGGCGGCGACGCAGGTCACACCCGTGGTTGCCCTCGTGGTTTCCGGCATGAACGATGTATTGAACTCGCAGGGGTACACTCAGGCCGCTTGGTGGAACCGTATCCCCATTGCGGCGTGGATGCTGCTGGCCGCTGTCGCCATCGGCTGCAACTTGTTACTCGGGTATGTCGCACATCGAACGAATCGTCACCTGTTTCTGATCGCGCCGATTGCGGTGTCCCTCTCGTTCTTCCTGATTTCTGAAATTGACAGCCCACGCTGGGGTGTTATCCGCGTGGTTCCCCAAAACCTGCTTAGTCTGTCGCAGCTCCTGCACACACATTAGGTTGAAGGGAAAACAAGTTTGCAGGTGGTTTGAGGCGGACGAGCCGCGCCCTGCGGTCCACGCGCAGTTTGCCGGTGAACGAGATTGCGCGAGCGGGGCCGGGCAAGTGTGGGCCGTAGGATCGAACTACACAGAAATTAGAGAGGAGAGAGCCAAATGACCGGAATTTCGCAGAGAGTATTGCCAGTCGTGATCTTGTTATCGTTGGCGATGAGCTTAGGGCTTCCCGCAGGCGCCGAGGCAGATAAGCAGGGAGCATCTCAGCAGGACAAAATGAAAGCCTGTAACAACGTGGCCGACAATAGGGGCCTCAAAGGAGACGATCGCAAGAACTTTATGCAGGACTGCCTCAGCAAAGCTGGTAGTCAGCCACTTAGCGACATGAGTCAGAAGGACAAGTTGAATGTCTGCAAGAATCTCGCCGACAGGAAGAACCTCAAGGGAGAAGACCGCAGGTCGTTCCTCAAAGACTGTATGAACAAAGCTAATCCCAAATAAGCTCACGGGTTTGGGCAGCTCTCTCCAAACTGGGTCAACTTCGTATCACAACATCGGAGACCCGTTGGGGAAACCTTCTTTCATCGTCGGGATTGAGTATTCGGGCGCGTCCAACTTGTGCTCCGCAAAAACCTCGGCAGTTCGTAAGATGGGATCAATGCCGGGTCGAATTCAAGTAATTTTCTGCCGTTCGTGAAGAAGCCTGTTCCGTTCTGATGCGAAGCTAAAACTCTCATGTTTGGCTTTCAAATCGCCTGGAGACGCAACCTCCGCTCCGTCCTCGTCGTCTGGGAATTGCTGCGGGATGGATTGCAGTTCATGAACGTCGTCGCTCGTCGCCGGACAGCAGTAGCGGCGGAAGTCCTGTTCTTGCGAAAGCAGCTCGCTTACTACCAAGATCACCAGATCCGGCCTCGCCGACTGACCGATGCGGCACGGCTGTCGCTGGTGCTCTGGTCTCGGCTCTTTGACTGGAAAGAAGCGCTCGCCATCGTGACGCCAGCGACTTTCGTCCGCTGGCACCGGAAGAGCTTCAAACTGTACCGGCGTTGGAAATCACGCGGCGGGCGGCCACCGCTGCCCAAGGAAATCCGCCAGCTGATCGCTCGCATGGTAAGGGAGAACGTGACCTGGGGAGAAGAGCGCATCGCGGATGAACTGTCCTTAAAACTCGGCATCTGCGTTTCGCCACAAACCGTCCGCAAATACTGGCCGAAGCAACTGGGCGGAGCTGCGTGCACCCGATACAACGTGACTGCGCATCCGACTGCAGACTGGACACTGCAGCAGTTTCGGGAAGCGATCCCGAGCGACCATTCTTATCAGTTCCTGATCCATGACCGCGATGCAATCTTCTCGTCCGAGCTGGATGAAGAGCTTAAAAGATCATTTGGGCTGACAGTATTGCGCACGCCAGCGCGTGCACCCAAAGCGAACGCATTTTGCGAACGGCTGGTAGGAACAGTAAGGAGAGAGTGCGAGAGTGCCTAGATTGCATGATTCTGCTGAACGAAGGTCATCTCCGGATGACGATGCGTTCCTGGGTCACGCACTACAATAGAGGACGGCCACACTCCAGCCTAGGCCCGGGTATTCCCGAGACAGCCACGGACAAACCCCTGCCACGATCAAAAATGCAAGGGCACAGATTGCCAGGTGACTCTGAAATCAGAGTGAAGGACATCCTGGGCGGTCTGCATCACGAATACTGGCTGGAACAGCGCGTCGCGTGAGCTGTCGCAGCTTTCTGCGGAGGACAACTCAAATGGTTTATCCGTTGGACCGCAGTGATCAAGTGCGAGGATTGCGTGCTGTCTGGAAGCAAGCGCTTCTGGGCGTCGCTTTGACCTGCGCCGCCTTCGCTCAGCCCTCATCGATTCCGAGCCTCATCTCTGCCGGCCAGTTCAATGAAATGCGCTGGCCGAATTTTCGAGACCTCCAAACATCGCTGCGGGAGTTTTACCAACCGGCGGGCTACGCGCCGGCTTGGGTCCAGGGAGCGACGCCATCTCCGCAGGCTTTCGCGATGATCGACATGTTTCGAAATGCATGGAAAAAGGGACTCGAACCGGAGGACTATGACGCATCGAGATGGAACGGCCGCTTGCACTCGCTGCAAAACTCGAATTCCGACGCTTCCGTTTTTGACGTGGCTCTCACGGTCTCAACGATGCGCTACGTTTCCGATCTGCGGATTGGGCGCATCAATCCAAAACATTTTCAGTTCGGCTTGACGGTGGAGCAGAAGAAGTACGACCTGGCCAAGTTTCTTCGGGATCAGTTGCTGTCGGCGTCCGACATCTCCGCCGTGCTGGACGCAATTGAACCGCCCTTCGCAACCTATCGCCGCACCGAGCAAGCCCTCGCGAGATATGTGCAACTGGCCCGCGAGGACGATGGCGAAAATCTTCCGACTCCTCCGAAACCAATCGATCCCGGTCAAACCTACGCAGGCGTGCCACGGCTAGTGCGCCTTCTCACTCTTTTCGGAGATCTGCCGCCCGGTACCCAGCCGCACGACAGTCAAATCTACGATGCAACATTGGCGGAGGGAGTAAGACGCTTCCAACGGCGGCATGGCCTTGACGACGATGGGCGCATCGGACCGGCCACGATCAAACAACTGAATGTCCCACTCTCGGATCGCGTTCGCCAATTGCAGCTTACGCTCGAACGCTGGCGCTGGCTGCCCACAGAATTCTCCGCGCCGCCCATCATCGTCAACATTCCAGACTTCCGCCTGCGGGCGCTCGATGAAAACAACAAGGTCGCTCTCGAAATGAGGGTTGTGGTCGGAAAGGCGATGAGTACTCAGACACCCGTTTTTACGCGCGATATGACTTTCATTGTGCTGCGCCCCTACTGGAATGTGCCGCCGGGTATCCTGCGCAGAAGCACTGTTCCCGCAATCAAGCGGGATCGCAACTATGTCGCAACGCAGAATTTCGAAATTACAAGGCTCGATGGAAAAGTTGTTACATCCGGTCCAGTTCCCGACGATGTCTTGGCGCAATTGCAGGCGGGAAAATTGGCAATTCGGCAGAAGCCGGGGGCGAACAACGCCCTTGGACTGGTCAAGCTAATGTTCCCGAACGAGTATTCGGTCTATCTGCACAGCACACCTTCGACAGAGCTCTTCTCGCAAAGCCGGCGCGATTTCAGCGCGGGATGCATTCGAGTCGAAAAGCCCGCTGAACTCACGACCTGGGTGTTGCGCAACAATCCTGGCTGGACTCTGGATCGCGTGCAGCAAGGAATGCAAAGCGGCAAGGACAACGTTACCGTAACTCTGGCGCGCGTTGTGCCCGTGTTTATCGTGTATGGCACTGCCATCGCCTACGAAAATGAAGTCCATTTCTACGACGACATTTATGGCCACGACCGAAAACTGGCTGCCGTGCTGGCCAAAGGCTATCCGTATCCGAAGAGGTAGAAAAAACTACCAACGACGCACACGACCGACGTCGACATGGACGAAGTCTGAACTCGCGTAGTAGCCCACACCACCACGATGCAACGCCAGCGCGGCGTCCCGGAGTTCAGGCGTCGGAACTCCCGGCACGCGAATGTCGATGGCCATCGCCTGCATATGTAAGCTGTGAGGCGCCACGCCGTGGCCGTGAGTTCTCAGATACTCGTTGCTCCACGGTGTGCGGTAACCGCAAACTACGTCAATCTCAGCGTTGGGCCGGCCCACGGCGATCGTCAGATCATGAAGCAGATCGAATAGGCGAGGATCGTAGTCACGAGCATCACCGGTGCGGTGATCGCGCAAATAATGACTCATCGTCATCAACGCGTTCGGATCGTATGTGTTGCCGTGGCGATAGACGATGTTGAGCCGCTTCCCGGTGTGAGTGTGGAAGAGGCGCAGCCGATACGGGGGTGTGGACGAGGGAATGGAGCCCGCCATTGTCAGCGAACTGGGGCAGAGAGAAAGGAGCACAACGATACAAGCCAACAGACTGCTTCGATAACACGACAACAACCGATTACTCCCAACAGAACGTGCATCCCACTTCTACAGAGATGAGCCGGGGAAGGGAACCTGCCCCCTTCCCCGACGCCCCATCCCCAAAAACAAATCTTGGCCGTTTACACAAAACTCTGGACAAACCTCGCTCGTCGCGGGAGCCTATGGTTTTTTATATGGTTGAGCTGGTCCGGACGATTTGTAAAGTTGCTGTTGGCGGCTCTGCGCAGCATGTCGACCGTCCGGCCGGCCTCCACGTCGGCTCGATGTGTGTCGCTTCCATCGAGCCGCAGGTGAACCTGTGGCAACAATAGCTATTTGGAGGTCAGCGCTTGCCCTAACTGATTTAAGCAGATAGCGCCAGTGATGGGTCAAGGACAATGCCGGTAATCACGACGCAGAAGTGAGTGTAATGCTGAGCAGTTTCATCCATCAAATTGTTCACTATTACATCTGGTCGCTGGAACAATCCTACGTCGCCGGTGACTTCAAGCACGGCTCCAGTCGCCGTCTGCTTCGGCGTTAATACGAGCTTCTTGATGCGTTTCTGGATTTCACGCTTCGCCACGATAGGGTCACCTGTCAGTACCTCACGAAAGTCCTTGCATTCCTGGCGCAAAAATTCCCGTATCTGCTCATCGGTGAGGTTGTGCAGTTTGGTTTCTCGTTTTGCAGTTAACAAGTGGCCGATTTCAGCCAGTCGTGACTCTACGGCTTCAAGCTGAGTCGAAAGAAACGCCGACAGTCCGTGTCTGGCAATCGCATCGACCAGATTGTGGGCTTGTGCCTGCAAATCGGAACGTTCTTCGCTTAGTTTTGGGGAATCCAGTTCGGCCTCACGAGCCAACTTCTCTTCAATCTCAATCTGAGCCTTCAACTGTGCAGTGAATTCACGCACACGTTCATCTTCCAAACGGCTATCCAAAAGGTTTGCCGAAAGGGCAGCGATAAGTTGCTGCTCTAGCCGTGTGCGAAGAATGGTCACTCGGTTCGTGCAGGTATCACGGTAGCGGTAATTGGGACACCCATAGCGGACATTTGGCTTCTTCCCGCAAACCACTGTGTACGTCCCGCCACAGACGCCGCAGACCATAGAGCCGCTGAACAGATACGTGCGGCTCGTCTCAGTGCGGTTCAGTCCGCCCTGGCGGGTTGCATAGTATTTGTCACGTCCACGCCGATTGACCGCCTGTACCCTTTCCCAAAGCTCGTCTGAAATGATGCGCAGTTCGGGGACTTCTTTCCGTATCCATTCCGATGGGGGACGCTTCCGCACACCCTTTCTTCCTTCGGGGCGATTGAATGCATTCTGGGTACGATTCCAAACTCGCCAACCACGATACAACTCATTATTAACGATTTGCTTAATTGTCGAGGCGTACCAAGCCGGCGCTCGATTTGTATGCGGGTTGGCCGGTGGCGCAATTGCTTCTGCCTTCATGGTTCTCGCAATGCGGCCAAAGCTGAGTTCATTCGCACGCATTTCCCAGATTCGTTTAACGACTTCAGCTTGTGCGGGTATCTTTTCCTGCGTTACGGCAATCAGGCCCTGCCGTCCCGTTCTGGGATTTTCTGCGTAAACGGGGACATTCTTATAGCCGTAGCACCTGCTGCCATGGATATATCCGTGGAGAACACGACCTTCTTGTCCTCGATGAACTCTATTTCCGTGGTCTATCACGAAACGTTCGTCGCCGTATCCTTTGAGTAGGTGGATGATGCGTGAGTGTTCCTCACGAGTGTCCAAGCGGTCACTTACGAAGTAAACAAAAACCCCGTAATGCATGAGCCGGTCGCATTCCCGCAGTACATCGGGCAAGTAACGGCCGAGACGACTCGTATCATCGATGAGAACGGCATCAAAGGGTCTTGGGCGTTGTTGCGCAAGACGGATTAGCTCGGTCAAGCCGTCCCGACCCTCTATCGTGCGTCCCGTAAGTTCCTCGTCCGAGCGAATGTACTCATCGAGAATAGTCCAGCCTTTCTCGGCTGCAAGCTTGCGAGCGTTGCGAATTTGGTCTTCTGTAGAGGTCTCTCGCTGTTGCGCCGAGGAATACCGTGTGTAAACCGCACATCTCACGGCAGCAAATTCAGCAAGGCTTCCGGTGTTGTTCGATAGTTCAGACATCTTCATTTCGAGGGGGAACCTTTCAAATGCCCTCTACCTAGGCCCACGTATTGGTCGTTTTTTGTTCATTAGCGTTTCGCTATCCTGAGTCGGGCTACCAGCGCTCGCTTCGCTCCCTACTACGGGAGTCGATATGCGGTTGGTTGGATTTACAGATGTTTGCGACCACCTCAATTCGACTCCGTGCATACGCAGGAATTTCTCAACCAGTCGCGGCACGAGCCATTCGCGCGTGACGGAACGCAGAGCGTCCAGATCTGGTTCTCCTGTGGGCAACTCAAGCTGCGTTTCCTTTCGCTTCCCTGAGCCTGGCTTGGCAGGTCGCTGTGGGTCGCGATCCTCCCGGACCTCCCCCGTGATCGACCTTCGTGGTTTGGTCATCGCTCATGTCCTTTCATCGACGCTTTCTCTTCTATATCTATTCGTTCTTATGCCTCCGCTGACTTCCTCTCCAGCCACGGCGCGACACAAAACCAAAAATGTGCATGGGTCAGAAACAGCTTTAGCGCGAACTCTCGATCCTGCGCGGCAAATGGATCATCATTGAAGTACTCCCAATAGCGGCCATTTCCGTCGACGATTACGAGGCCGAGCGGGAGAAAACTCCGTTCGCTGGCGTAAGCCATTAGATCCCCTGCGTTCGCCGGGAGTAATTCAATGCCGCCGTCGCGGTGGCGATATTGCGAAGAAGCGAGCCAATGAGGTTCACTATCCGCGACCTCGATCCGTCGTTGACGTAAGGCCTCAAGCAGGTGCCCCACCAGCAACACAGCCACCCGCTTTTTGTACAGCGGTCCTGCATTTTCGATCTCGTTGTTCATTGCCTGGGTCCCGTCTCTTTTCCGTTGTCGGCTTCAGTCGCCGAGTCGGTACCGGCGCCATTTCCTAAGCCGGGGATCGTGAGACCTGGCAGTTCCGGCATTCCCTTGCCGATAATCCCCTGAAGATCGCCCCAAATCGAGACCGTTTCACTCACCAGTAATTCGATCCTGCGTTGCCGATTGGCCCAGTACTTATTGAGAATCCGTTTTTCCGCTTCGTCGTCCTGCTGCATCCCAATACAAGCCTCCACGACGGAAGCAACGCGCGCTTTGTACTGCGGTCCAGTAACGTAGCCGTACAAGTGCTGCATCTTTCCGTTCCGACCATGGCCGACACTCTTCATCAATGCTGCTTCAATCAGTGCTAGTCGGAGTGCCTTTGCCAGTGGCAGCATGCAGCGGAGAGATGTGATCCAAACGCCGTCGAGACGATCAAAGGTGTCCAGGCCTGTCGGCATCGCTCTCGTGACGATCACGCCGATTTGACTGCCGCTGGTTCGCTGATCTTTTCTGTTCTTTTCGAGCCACTCTTTCGACCAGTTTCTGGTTCGTTTCGATTCCCACAGAATTGCCCCGCACTCGACACCGCGCGGTCCCACTACTTTCTGTATGACGTCGCTACCGGCGCGCCCTTTCTCTACAGGAACCACCTGGTCGGTGGGGAATTCTGCTCTCAACACGGCTTCCACCTCCAACTCCTGGACCTCACCCTGGAGCTGCTGCGAACCCTGATCGACCCGTCTGCGCAGGTCCTCGATCTGGCACTGCATGTCCGCAAGCCTACACCGGCACATGGGCCGCACTGGCGAAGGTGAAGCCTACCCGGCGAAGCCATGTGATGACCGGCGTCTATAACGGCGACCCCGCAATGCGCGTGAACAAAAACCATGGCGTGGACCTTTCATTCAACGGCCCTGTCTTTGTGATGAGCGAGGTTGGTTATCAATTTAACGGACTGCCCGGCGATAGCGCGCGGCTCGGCAATTACAAGCTGGGCGGATGGTACGACCATTCGATGCTTACGAATTTCGTGTCCGGCGCGAGGAAGCGCGGAAGCTGGGGTTATTATTGGCTTTTCGATCAGGTCCTAGTTCCTTTTGGCATCCGCAGTAGCAACCGCGGATTTGGCGTTTTCGGTTCGGTGACAGTGGCAACGGACTCTCGCATCCAACAACTGCCTTTGTATTTCACTGCAGGCGTGTCAGCGCGCGGGCTCTTCGATGCGCGCCCGAGAGATGCCATTTCGTTTGGAATCGCAAACGGTTATTTCAGTAATGAGCTGCAACGAGCACAGCGAAATGGACTGCTGCTTCCTCCGGAAGGTGGGGCGCAGGATCACGAAAGGGTGGTGGAACTGAGCTATCGCTTCGACTTGCGCAAGGGCGCCTATTTTATTCAGCCCGACTTCCAATACATTGTTCGGCCCGGCGGCACAGGCCGTCTCCCTAACGCGGCCGTATTCGGTGCCCAGTTCGGCATCAACTTCTGAGTCATTTGGCGCGTGTTGGAAGAAACATTATGAGGTATGCGGCTTGATGATTACAGCGCAGGTCAGAATTGTGCTGGCTCCTGCAAGCGGAGGCATTCATGAATCCAGTTGATGACATCGCCCACCTTATTCAGCTTTCGATCGCTCCCGTATTCCTCCTGACGGGGGTTGGCACGCTGCTGAACGTCCTGAGCGGGCGCCTTGCTCGCATCATCGATCGTGCCCGCGCGCTAGAGCAACAATTGGAGGCGCCGGATCCAAACCGCACAGATGTAATCGTGAACGAGTTGCTTGTCCTGGAAAGACGTGGAAGGCTGATCTACCACGCCATTAAGATCAGCACAAGCTCGGCTCTGCTGGTGTGCTTCCTCATTGCAGCGCTGTTCGCGAGTTCCATGTTGCACTATTCGACTCGCCTGACTGTCAGTGGCCTTTTTATTGCGGCGATGCTTGCATCGATTGTCAGCCTCACTCTTTTTCTTCGGGAGGTGTATTTCGCAATTGATACTTTCGAGATCGGTTTGCCTTCGGGGAAGCGGCAATAGTCAGCCAATCGCCGCACAAATGTTGCGCAAGGCGAAAGCTAGGCCGCTTCCCTCTGTCTTGGCGAGTGTTTATTGTCTTGTGCTGTGCTTGGCCCCGATCAATCCAGCTCGTCTTAAGTGAAGTTCTAGTTGTGAAAATTTCGCGCGGGTCCAATTTCTGGCCGGAAGCAACGTACTTGCTGGCCGCGGCGCGCTACAAGGCCACGAGCGACCACACCGTACTGGGCAAAGTGGCCGAGGAACTGCGGAGCACTTACTCGACCAGTGTTTGGGCCAGCAAGGCCATTCCGTGGTTGCATTGATACCGAATATCCAGGCGTGAATGTCGATGCACAGCTAAGAGCTACAATGTCGCCCATATCGGCGATCTGGTCATTAGCAATTCGTGAGAAGCAAATCCTGCAGTGTGTGCGAATGGTAAGGAGTATTGGACAGATTGGATTGGTGGCCGCGTTCGTACTTGTTCTGCAGCGCCCAGGTTTTTAAACCGGAGCCGAAACTGTATCGCGCTAAGCCGAAGGATGTGCCGCTATGGGCCGAGCAGGGGAATTTTCGTTCATCCGATCGGATGGCGGACAAATCGAGGCCTGGAAAGCCGAGCGGACCTGGTGGGGTAGTAAGTTCAGCGCCGAAGAGAAGATGTGCTGACTCACATCTATGACCGTGATTTCGAGCAAATGCTCGGATTGCTGAAGCAAGCGGACTTCAACTGGATCTGGGTCACCTGGAGCAGCGGTTGGTCTCTTAAGGACGAGGACGCGAACCGGGAGAACCTCAAAAAGGTAATCACTCGCTGCCATGAGAACGGCGTTCACGTGTCGGGAGGGTGTAAATAGAACTGTGTAAACGGCCATGGGAGGAAGAAAATGGAAGACCCCATGGCAATCGACAAGAAATTAATCGATCAACTGCTCACCGACTACAAGAAACCCGAGGATATCATCGGGGAAAATGGTCTGCTCAAACAGCTGACCAAAGCCATTCTAGAGCGAGCGCTCGAGGCCGAGATGACCGATCATCTGGGCTATGCGAAGCACGACCCGGCGGGCCACCGGCGGGGGAACACGCGGAACGGGAAAAGCCAAAAAACCTTGAAGGGGGAGTTCGGCGAGCTGGAGTTGGAAACTCCGCGCGACCGCAAGGCGAGCTTTGATCCCAAGATCGTGGCCAAGGGACAGACGCGCTGGGCGGGCTTCGATGACAAGATCATCTCGATGTACGCGCGCGGGATGACGACGCGGGAGATCCAGGGCCATCTGCAGGAGATGTACGGCATCGAGGTGTCCCCCACGCTGATCTCCAACGTGACCGATGCGGTGATCGAGGAAGTCAAAGCCTGGCAGGCTCGGCCGCTGGAAGAGCTGTATGCCATCGTGTACTTAGACGCACTGATGGTGAAGGTGCGGGATGAGGG
>Ga0210405_10000308_pt1 | contig 68433 bp, 52 predicted proteins | sample IncBWH11MmetaG_FD_155492 | JGI IMG/M metagenome (GOLD analysis project Ga0210405, IMG submission 155492) | Forest soil microbial communities from Barre Woods Harvard Forest LTER site, Petersham, Massachusetts, United States - Inc-BW-H-11-M | ecosystem: Environmental > Terrestrial > Soil >...
GCCAAAATCGCACCGATGTTCGCTCCCGAATTGAAGATTCCCGTGGCCAGGGAGCGCTCACGTTGTGGAAACCATTCCGCCGTTGTCTTGATGGCCGCGGGGAAACTGCCGGCCTCACCAAGACCAAGGAAAAAACGGGCGATACCAAAACCAAATGCGGAGGCCGCCAAGGCATGTCCCATGGAGGCCAGACTCCAGAAGCCCATGATAAGCGCGAAGCCAATGCGGCAGCCGATTCGATCGACCATGCGACCCGCCGCCACCAGCCCAATCGCGTAAGCAAGCTGAAACGCACCGACGATGTATCCGTATTGCGCTTCCGTCCACCCGATGGAGTGCTGAAGAGTGGGCGCCAGAAGGCCGAGCACCTGACGATCCACATAGTTGATCGACGTTGCGAAGAAGAGCATGGCGCAAATGGTCCAGCGCACCCTGGTTATGGGCGGACTCGCAAAGTTTGAGGAAAAAGTGGAACTTCCTGAAGCGTCAGGCGGCTGGTTCGATTGTGTCGAGCGCGCAGAGGAGAAACTGCCGAAGCTTTTCATCGAGAGAAGCCTGTCACCCCGTGTGAATTACTGGCGAGCGTTTTATATAGTACAAATATTTCCACTGATAAAGCTCGTACCGCTGCTAAAGCCTGTAAGCCTTTCGCGCCAGCCCGTAGGCAAGCTCCGATGCGATCTCGTTTGCTTCGTCCTCATCGATGCGATGCTCAGTCACCAGACGCGCAAGAAACGAGCAATCGACGCGGCGGGCCACATCATGTCTCGCGGGAATCGAGAGAAACGCACGGGTGTCGTCGTTAAAGCCGACGGTGTTGTAAAAGCCCGCGGTCTCTGTCGTGTATTCGCGAAAGCGCATCATGCCTTCGGGACTGTCATGGAACCACCACGCCGGACCTAACCGCAAGCAAGGATAATGCCCCGCAAGCGGCGCGAGTTCCCGGCTGTAAGTCGATTCATCAAGAGTGAAAACAATGAGGGTTAAGCCAACCTCGTTGCCAAAGCGGTTTAGCAACGGGCGGAGGGCTTGTACGTAGTTGGTGGGCATCGGAATGTCCGCGCCCGCGTCACGTCCGAATCGCTGGAATAGCCGCGCGTTGTGGTTGCGGAAACTTCCCGGGTGGATTTGCATCACCAGTCCGTCATCGAGGCTCATGGCCGCCATTTCCGTAAGCATTTGTGCGCGAAACATTTCGCGGTCGGCCGGGTCGCCTCCTCCCGAGGCAATTTTCTGATAGAGCAGGGCCGCTGAATCAAGCCCTAAGTCGGCGGTCGCCGCAGTGGGGTGGCCGTGGTCCGTCGCCGTGCAACCGAGGGCCTTGAACTCCAGCCGCCTCTGCCGCAACGCGGAGAGATAACCTTGCCAACTGGCGGTGGCTGTGTGCGTCAGCTGTCCCAAACTGGTGAGATTTTCGACAAAATTCGGAAAATCAGGATCAACCACCGGATCGGGACGAAACGTCGGTATGATCCGACCCTTGAATGCTGATCCACGTACGGTTTTATGATAAGAAAGCGAATCGAGCGGCGAATCCGTGGTTGCCAGTACCTCGATTCGAAATCGTTCGAACAGTGCCCGGGGGCGGAATCCCGGGGTTTTCAATTTTTCCATGATGGCGTCGTAATAGGCGTCGGCATTTTCAGGTTCAAGCCGCGCCTGCAGCCCAAAGAGTTCCTGGAACGCGAAATCCAGCCAGAGCCTCGTCGGCGTTCCGCGGAAAAGATAGTAATTCTGCGCGAAAATGCGCCATATTCGTCTGGGATCCCCGGGTGACGCTGATCCAACCCCGAGTTGCTCGAGGGGAATCCCCTGGCTGTAAAGCATGCGAAAGACGTAGTGGTCAGGCACCACGAACAATTGCGCCGGATCCGGAAAGGGCTCGTCCTCGGCAAACCAGCGAGGGTCAGCGTGGCCGTGCGGGCTGATGATCGGCAAGTCCCGTACGTTGGCGTAGAGCCGCCTGGCGACGGAACGTGTGTTGGGTTCGGAAGGGAAAAGTCTGTTTTCGTCGAGGATCGTCACCGAGCCGCCTCCGCGGATGGGCTGCTTGCTGGACCATTTTTGCAAACTTCCGTTCGAGCACAGCTCATTGCGGCTCCGTTTATCATTTGCGATTGGCCACCAGCGATGTCGCGCCAATGTTCTAAGGCACGCGTCTTGTGCACCCGCAACAATACCAGCTTCATGCCGATGAACGGAATGAGTCCGGCCGCACCCCCAGTGTGGACGCGGGCTGGAATTTTCTGCTGGTCACAAGCTATCCTGTCAGCCGGCAACAGAACGACAATCAGTTTCCGATATGGGGACAAAAGATGGTCACACGACGTAAGTTTCTTGAGTCGTTGGCAGTAAGCACGGCGGGGCTGGCGGTGGCACCTATGGCCAGGAGCTATAGCCGGATCGCCGGCGCCAATGATCGCCTCAATTTTGCAGTCATTGGCCTGAACGGGCGCGGTTACGCTCATCTGTCCTCGCTCAAAGCCAACAGGAGTGCTGCGCGAATTTCGCATGTCTGCGATGTGGACGACAATATTCTGAGGAAGTTCGCCGACAGCGTGCTAAATGAGGTGGGCGAGGCCCCGACGGCGGAGAAAGACTTTCGCAGGATCCTCGAGCAGAAAGACGTCGACGCAATCACGATAGCCACGCCGGACCACTGGCACACACCGATGGCCATCGCCGGGTTGCAAGCGGGCAAGCACGTCTATGTGGAAAAGCCGTGCAGCCACAATCCCGCTGAAGGGGAGATGCTGGTCCAGGCACAAGAGAAGTATGGAAAGCTCGTGCAGATGGGTAATCAGCAGCGCTCTTCGCCGCACACAATAGAGATCGTGGAAAAGATTCATGGCGGCATTATTGGCAGGACTTACCTCGCGAAAGCCTGGTACAGCAATGTGAGAAAGTCGATCGGCACTGGCAAGGAAATCCCCGTGCCATCGCAGCTTGACTGGGGGCTATGGCAAGGACCGGCGCCGCGCCGCCCTTACACGGACAATGTGCATCCCTATAACTGGCACTGGTTCAGAATCTACGGCACTGGCGAAACGCTGAATAATGGCACGCACGAGGTGGATGTATGCCGCTGGGCGCTGGGCGTCGACTATCCGAAGCGAGTCACTTCGTCAGGCGGCAGGTACCAATTCAAGGACGATTGGCAATTTTATGACACCCTGGTGACGAGCTTCGAGTACGAAGACAAAATGCTCACGTGGGAGGGCAAGAGCTGCCAGGGAATGAAGTATTACGGCCGCGATCGCGGCTCCGCAATTAAGGGAACGAATGGCACGGTGGTTGTGGATCGCGGTGGTTATGAGATATATGACCTCACTGGGAAAAAGACCGGAGAATTCAAGGTAGGCAGCGCGCCTTCATCTTCCGACCTCGTGGGCCGCGATTCCATGACCGATGCTCACTTTGCGAACTTCATCGCGGGAATCCGGAAAGGGGAGAAGCTCAACGCGCCTGTCTCCGCCGGGAACATCGCCGTTACGATGTTGCAGCTCTCCAATATCGCGTGGGAAGTCAACCGGGAGCTGCATCTCGACGCAAAGGACGCGCGAATTCAGAACGATCCGGAAGCCATGAAAATGTGGGGGCGCGAATACGAGAGGGGTTGGGCGCCGCATGTTTAACCCATCCCTGCTACAATCTGTCCGCTAAAATCTGAATGATTGGGCCACAATGAAAAACACATTCTCCCGCCGCGATTTCGTTTGCTCCGGTGCATGCGTTGCGGTCGCTTTTGTTGCTGCGAAAGATGCACTCGCGCTGGCGCAGGAACGGCCACCCGCCGAGGGTTCATTCCCGGTTCGATTGGGCCTGGCCAGCTACACCTTCCGCAACTTCAGTCGCGCGCAACTGATCGGTTTCATGAAGCAGCTCCAAGTGTCCGCGCTGAACGCCAAGGACGTCAACGATCATCTCCCCGCGGATCCTGCAGGAGAGGCCGCTGCTCTCGCCGACTATGCTGCCGCGGGCATCAAACTTCACGCCGCCGGAGTCATCAGTTTTGCAAAGGACGATGATGCGGACATGCACGCAAAGTTCGAATACGCCAAGCGCGCGGGGATTCCCGTTATCGTCGGTGGCGACCCCACCGCGCAAACTCTTCCGCGCGTCGAGAAATTTGTAAAGGAATACGACATCCGCGTCGCCATCCACAATCACGGTCCGGAAGACAAGCTGTGGCCTTCGCCGGTCACTGTTTTAAAAGGGGTGAAAGATTTGGATCCGCGCATCGGCTGCTGCATCGATGTCGGGCACACGGTTCGGGCGGGCACGGACATCGTTCAGGCCATCCAGGAAGCCGGCCCGCGCTTGTATAACCTACATATGAAGGACCTGACGAACTTCCATGACAAAGAGAGCCAGGTCGCGGTGGGAGACGGCATCATGCCCGTGCGCAGAATATTTGAAGCCCTTATTGCCATGAGATATGGCGGCTTCGTCGACCTGGAGTATGAGGTTTATCCCAACGATCCGATGCCAGGCGTTATCGGCAGCTTCGCTTATATGCGAGGTGTCCTCGCCGGCCTGGGACACGCTAGCTGATTGCGCACGTTGAATCCCGGACCACGAGTTCGGGCTCGACCATAATTTGTTTGCGAAATGGTTCTGATCCGTTCAGGCGGTTCAAAACGCATTGGGCCGCAATTCGCCCCATGTTGGATAAGGGTTGCCGGATCGTCGTCAGCCTGGGGTTATTGAATGCCGCCACCTTGATATCGTCGAACCCGATTACAGATACGTCGCCCGGAACTTTCAGGCCGATATCCTGCAGTGCCCGGATGGCTCCGATCGCCGACGGGTCATTGAAGGCCACCAACGCGGTGAACTTCTTGCCACCAGAGAGCAATTGCTGCATTACGGGGTAGCCCAATTCCGGCGAAGTGAGATCGCGGTCGAGTTGAACCGTGAGTTCAGGGTGAATCTCGATGCCGATCTCGCCGGCAACGGCCACAATACTTTCCCACCGCTCCGCCGAGTCCGAACTGAACGACTGTCCGCGCATGAATGCAATTTGCCGGTGCCCAAGCGAATGCAGATGGGTCAGCGTCAGTTCCGCGGCGAAACGGTGATCCAGAACTATATTGGTGACCCCGGAAATCGGCTTGTGACCTGCGACGGCAACCGTGGGCACGGGAAACCCGTGTTCAAGTTTGGTGTCAATCGTGATCAGGGCTTCGGCTCCCCGGCTGAGCAGCATTCCGCTGTACTCTTCCACCAGGTTTTTCCTGTGCCGATGGTGCGCGGTGAAATAGAAATAGCCGGCTTCCATCAGATGATCGCCGATTCCCCCCATCACCTGCGTGTGGTATCCGTCCCCGAGCTCGGGGACCAGGATGCCGATCGTAAGCGTTCTGCGGTTGCGTAGGGAACGGGCAAGATGGCTCGGCTGGTAGTTCAGTTTTTTTGCGGCGGCTTTGATGCGATCGCGCGTCGCCTGGGGGATGGAGCGTCCGGGCACATCGTTCAGTACAACGGACACGGTTGCCGGATTCAGTCCGAGATATTCCGCCAATTTTCTCAGGCTGATCGGCTCGGACTTGACTGGTGAATTCTTTCCCAATGCAGTATCGATCCTGTCCAGGCGCCTGGCCGGTCTAAACCGGCCGGCGGAAAATTTTCCGGCAAAGACGCGCCTCGGTCAGCCCGGATTCGCCCAGGGAAGCAGAACAATCCCACGCGCGTGAATGTTTCCAGCCCGATTGTTCAACGAAAGTGTACTCACAGCGCAGCCTTCTTATCAAATATGGCTCAATCGCCGTGAGTTTTCTTGGGAGACAGCATACTCCACATGCGTTCGCGAGAACGCAAAATCCATGCCTTGGATTCCCGGCTCCGTTCGTTCCGGGTTTGCGCTACCAATGCAGCGTGGTGATGGATCCCGCCTCCAGCGTCAATTCCAGCGCCTGAGCTCCGGCCTGGACCGCAATTTTTTGTTCGGTGCCCTGGTTGGTCACCACCAGCACGTGGCTGCCGTCGGGGTTTACGAATGCCACGTGATCGATGTCTGCCAGCGTCCCTTGCGAGCCGATCACGTGCGCGCCCCTCTCCACCAGCTTGGAATAGTGCGCGAACGCCCAATACTGGCCGCTGGGCTTCACTTCGTGCGTCTGCGAATCCAGCGTCACCAGTCCCCCGCACGAGAACGGCCCGATGTTCGGGCGGCCCTTTTCATCCAGGACGAGGTTCCATCCTACAATGCACCGCGCCCAGTTTCGCAGGATGCTGGTAAACGAGCGCGACCACTTCACCCAATCGGTCGCGTAGTCCGCGTTCTTGTAGTCCGGGCCTCCCTCGGTCCAGTAATTGTTCATCGAGGGGAAGGCTTCGTGTACGCGCGCCATGTCTTCCGGTTTGCCCACGTAACCATGCCACGCGACTCCGTCGACGTATTTGCACAGCGCTGGATCGCTCAGTTCATCCATTACCCGGCCCCACAAGTTGTAGTTGTGGTCGAGGATCCAGATCTTCGTGTCCAGTGAAGCCCGCTCCAGCGCCGGCCCAAGATGATTTTTGATGAAATCGATTTCGTATTCCTGCCCCCACAGCGCCGCGGGCATGCGCCCGTCCTGGTCGGTGTCGATCTCGTTCTGTGTGGTGACCGCGCGGATTTTTATTCCCTCCTCCGAATAACTTTGCAGGAACTTCACGAAATACTGCGAGTACGCGGGCAGATATTTCTTGCGCATCGATCCGCCCATCATGGAGCCGCTCGCCTTCATCCAGCCCGGCGGGCTCCACGGCGACGAAAAAAGGTACAAATCCGGATTGAACGTTTTCGCTTCCCGGAGTGTCGGCAGGATGTATTCGCGGTCGTGTTCGATGCTGAATTTCTGCAGGTCGGGATCCGGGTCGGTGCTGTCGTCAAAGCTATAGGAGTAACGGGAGTAATCGCTCGCCCCGATGCAGGTGCGCCCGATGGAGAGACGCAATCCGTCCGGCCCGAGCAGGTCGGCCAGCAGTGCGTGGCGCTTTTCCGTCGAAAGACCGGACAAAAGGAAGCAGGAAGCGTCGGTAAACGCCGCGCCGAACCCTAAAACCTCCTGAAATCGCGTGCTTTCATCAATTTGGATAGCGGATAATCCGCCCGGAGCAGCCTTCCGCCAGGCAGACAATTTGATTTCCTGGAGCCGGCGATCCTGGGATGTTACCCAGGCGCGGGCCTTACCCGGGGTACTCGCCCAGGTGAATGGACTGTTTGCGGCTACCGCCGTGGCGGCGGCAAGTCTCAGAAACGTTCTTCGATTGCTCGGTGACATGGGTTCCCCTCGACAAGATACGGAATAACGTATACGGCTCCCTACTGTAAGCACCCTTTAAACAAACGATTGTCCGCAAACTATCCGACTTGCGCCGCAAAGACAAGGAAGTTTTCGCCTCCCGGGGCAGGCTAGTGTCGTCTACGGCAAGAAAATGCAGACAATCGATTACCTAGATGCCTTTTATCACATTTTTTTCTTGACAACCATAAGTAAACAGATTGTAATGCGCCCAGAGTCGGTCCAAGCATCTCCTGATTGTCTTAAGACAACCGTTTGTCTATCCCGCCGGGTACAGGGAATCCCCGGCAGGGCGGGACTTCACGGGGCATCGGGTGATGGTCCTGGTCGGTTGCACGTTGGGGTGTTCAGTTCAAGCTGGTGGGGAGGATCTAACAATATGAAATTCGCATTTCGCTCTATTTGGGCGCTGCTGTGTCTGCTTTGCGCGGCGGGTGCCGGTTTTGCCCAGAATACGAACTCCGGGGATATTCGCGGCACTGTTATGGATACGTCGGGAGCGGCCGTCGCCGGGGCAAAGGTCACGCTGGCCAATATTGACACTGGCGAGGTCAAAGACTTTGTCACCAACAGTAATGGTATCTACGATACGGTTTCCACGCGGCCGGGAAATTACACGCTCACATTTTCAAAGGAAGGCTTCAAGAAGACTACCCACGGTCCCATCGTCCTTCAGGTTTCCATTATCACCGTGGATGCTACCCTCGAGGTCGGCAAGGTTTCGGAAACGATCACGGTGGAAGATACCGGCGCGCCGCTCCTGCAGACCGAGTCCGGCCAGCAGGGCACCATCATGGAGGCAAAGATAATCAACGAGTTGCCCCAGATCGGCGCGGGCATCACCGGCAACGACTGGGCCAATTTCAATATCTTTCTTCCCGGAGCATCCAGCGCGCCCTCTCAACCCTCCTCGGAAGGCAGCGGTGCGTACAACGCGGGCGACGCCATTTCCATCAACGGGAATCTTCCGAACTATGCCAACTTCCTCGCCGATGGCGCGACCGTGGTATTGCCCGTCAGCGGCAACGTTGACAACTCCATCTTCGAGAGCATTTCGGAAGTCCAGATCACAACCTCTTCTTTCTCCGCGCAATACGGCATTGGCGGCGCGGTCTTCAACCAGATCAGCAAGAGCGGCAGCAACAGCTTTCACGGTTCCGCGTACGAGTATTGGCAGAATGACGTTTTGAACGCAGCGAACTTCTTCCTGAACCCCTCTACAGGTGAGAAAGTCAGGCCTTCGGTTCGTTACAACCAGTGGGGTGGTTCCGTCGGCGGCCCCATCATTAAGAACAAGCTCTTCTTCTTTTTCGTCCGCGACAAAATCTCGAACAACGGTTCGGGCAACTTGCATACCAGCACGGTGCCGACCCTTGCCGAAAGAGGAATGGGGACAGCCAATCCCGGCCAGTTTGATTTCGGTGGGCAGCCAACCATATACAACCCGGCGACGGCGGGAGTTGGCGGAACGCGCACGGCCTTTGCCAACAATATCATCCCTGCCGGCATGGTCGACCCAGTGGCCTTGAAAGTTCTGAACTTCTATCCCTTGCCGAACGCCGGCGGCCCCAACGCGACTGTAAACAATTACGTTTTAACCTCCCCGTCCTCCAACCCGAATCTTCGCTATTTCGGCCGCATCGACTACGACTTGACGAAAGACAATCGCTTGACGTTCTCGATAACCGCGAAGAACAACCCGGGCGAGAACTTCAACCAGTGGCAGTGCCCGATCAACTGTTTCTCCGGAGACATTGACGGTTACAACGTTCAGCTTTCCGACACCTGGACGATCAGTTCCACCCTGGTAAACGAATTCCGCATGGGCTACACCAAGCAGGGGAATTGGTTCGTGCCTCAGTCCCTCGGATTCAACTCTGCGTCCACACTGGGCCTGCAGTACGCGAAGGCGGACATCTTTCCGACATTCAACATCAGCGGCACTTGCTGTACGCAGCTAAGTCCTGGCACAAACGCCATCTATATCGAAAACCTTTATGACCCGTCGGACGTCATCACCATGATCAAGGGCCGGCACATCCTCCACTTCGGCGTCGAAGTGCTGATGGGTCAGGGCAACACTACCCCGTGGGGCAACGTCGACGCCGGGCAGTTCACCTTTAACGGAACATATACCCAGCAAAACTGCCCACCGGCATCCACCACTTGCGTTGCTGGCGGTGCAGGCTTCGCGGACTTCCTGCTCGGTGACGTGAATCACTGGACGGCGACAAACCAATCCGTGACCTACATGCGCATCAAGAGTCCGCAACTCTTTGTCCAGGACGATTTCAAACTTCGTCCAAACCTCACCGTTAATCTCGGTTTGCGTTATGAAGCCACCACGGGCATGAGCGAATTGCACAATGCGATCGGGGGCTTCGATCCAAACCTCACCAATCCGTTAAACGGAGCACTAGGGTCGATGTGGTTCGGTGGCCAGATTGACAGAACCACCTTGCAGAAACCGGTCTACAACATTTTCCTGCCGCGCATCGGGGTTGCGTGGAGCCCCAGCATGTTCAGGAACACCACGGTTCGCGCCGGTTTTGGCATGTACTCCTATAATTTCAGCGAAGATACCTACGGCCAGGGACTCGGCGCCGGCTCGATCGGTACCAGTCACGGCGACGTGACGGACCCGCTCAACGGAACAGGTCCCAACCCGCTTATCTCCTTGTCAGCCTCTGCCGCGACTGCCGGCCCCATTCTGCAATACGTCGTAGGTTCTCCGGCAGCAAGACAACCCCTGACTTACATCACTCCGGCTAATCCACAAAGCGTTACCTACACCCCATATAATGTCCCCGTGGCCCGGATCAACGAGTGGACCGTAAGCGTGGAGCACCAGTTTGCCCATGATTACGCCGCGTCAATCGCCTACGTTGGCAGCTCAGGCAAAAATCTGCAGTTCCCGACAGACCTCAATCAAATCACCGACCCAACTGTTTTGGCAGCCGGGCCCACAACTCAGGCGCAGCGCCCATTCCCGATTTTCGGAGGCATTGGCGGAAATAATTACAACGGCATCTCCAAATACAACTCGATGCAGCTAGGAGTCACCAAGCGGTATTCTTACGGGCTCACGTTCCAGGCTAACTATGTCTGGTCGCACTTCCTGGATGATCAGGATTCCGCTGGGTGGGGCAGCAGAGGTGGAACCCAGAACTGGCAGATCGGGAACAACCCATCCGCCAACTACGGCAATTCCAACTTCGACATCCCGAATGCGTTCAAGGGTATCGTCTCGTACGAACTGCCTTTTGGGCAAGGCAAGCAATACTTGAACCACAATCAAATAACGAATGTAATTGCCGGCGGGTGGCGAATCTCGGGAACGTTCATCGATCAGAGCGGAAATCCTTTCACGGTCATTGACTCAAACACCGGCAAGGATGGGAACTCACAGTGCGGCAACGGCTGCACTCTTTATCTCAACCAGGTCGGCAACCCCTTCGCCGGTATTCCTGTCATCGCGACTCAGGGCATCAGCTACTTCAATCCCGCCGCTTTCACGCATCCCACAAAGGCAAACTTTGCCTTCGGGACGGTTGGAAGAAATACGATGCGCGGACCGGACCTGAAAGTCGTCAATTTGTCTCTGGCTAAGGAGTTCCACTTTGGAGAGCGCTTCGGCTTGCAGTTGCGAGCCGACTTCGTCAACGCGCTCAACCATCCGAGCTTCCAGCCGCCTCACAACGACATAAGCCAAGGCAACTTCGGTGTGATCGATAGCTCGCTGACAGGGAACGGCACAACGGTTGCAGCCCGCAGCGGCCAGCTGGGGGCGCGCTTCTCCTTCTAACCTTTACCCCACGTCGAGGGGAGGGCGGCGGAACATCGCCGTCCTCCTTTTTTTTCCAGCATCTAAACTCGGATGGTCATTCACTCGCCGTATACTAGCGACATGCGGAAAATAAAAAGGACCCTTTCTCTCTTCGCCCTGCTCCTTACGGCCACCACAGCCTGCTTTTCGCAACCCGCACCCAACCCGCAGCAGCAAATCCAGGAACACATTCGCAAGGCACAGGAATATCTCCGCCAAAACAGGCCCGATCTCGCAGTGCCCGAGTTCAAAGCCATCGTCGCCCTCGAACCCAACAATGCCGATGCCCGCGGCAATCTCGGCGTCCTGCTGTTCTTCCAGGGAGCCTACGCCGACGCCATTCCGCAATTGCGGGCGGTTCTGAAGATGCAGCCCTCGCTCTGGAAAATTCAGGCCCTGCTTGGCATGGCGGAAAAGCGCACCGGCGACATCCACGCCGCAACGGCCGACCTGGAAAAATCATTCCCCAAAGTGAAAGAACAAAAAATTCGCATCGATACCGGCATGGAACTGGTCGATATCTATTCCAAAACGGGCGAAATGGATAAGGCCGCCGCCACCGTCAGCGTCTTGCGCGAACTGGACCCCACAAACGTCGAAATCCTTTATACCGCCTATCGCCTTTATTCCGATCTGGCCGACGAAGCCCGCCTCAGCTTGATCGTCGTAGGCCCGAACTCCGCCCGCACCCACCAGATGATGGCCCACGAACTTGCTCGCCAGGGAAACACCACCGAGGCCATCGCCAACTACCGCGAAGCTCTCAAGCTCGAGCCGAATCTGCCCGGCCTGCACTTCGAACTCGCGGAGATGCTCAACAGTTCATCCGCTCCCGACGCTCCCCAACAGGCCGAGCTTGAATACAAAGCGGCCCTGGCGGCGAATCCCTTCGACGAGAAAGCCGAATGCCGCCTCGGCGATCTCGCCTCGGCAAAGGGCGATACCTCTGGCGCCTACGAACATTACCAGCGCGCCTTAAAACTCCAACCCAACGATTCGGAAGCCAACATCGGCCTTGCCAAAGCGCTCATGTCTTTGAACCAGCCGGAAAAGGCCCTCCCGCTCCTCGAACAAGCCGTGAAGTTGGATCCCACCAGCGCGGTCGCCCACTTTCGCCTGAGCACCATTTACCGGCAGATGGGCCGCACGGAAGACGCAAAACGCGAACTCGCCGAATATCAGAAATACAAAGCCATGAAAGAAAAGCTCCGGGACGTTTACCGGCAGATGCGCCTGGAGCCCGACAAGAAAGTCCACGAGGACGAAGACGCGCGCCCACAATAGGAAAGCACAAATCACCAACGAGGTTCTTGCATGAAGAAAATGTTCTACGTGCTGGCGGTTCTTGCGATTGCATGCGCCCCGCTGCGTGCCGACTCCCAATATCCAGCCCGGCTCGACGACGCAAAGGCCGTTTATCTCACGCCCGATCATTTTCCCGTTCACGCCGACGGCGTAGCGGACGATTCCGACGCTTTGCAGCAAGCCATCAACAAAGTTCAGGAAACCACCGTGCAAGGTATTCTCTTTTTGCCCTCCGGTCGCTACCGCATCACCAGGACCATCTACATCTGGCCGTCCATTCGTGTCATCGGTTACGGCAAAACGAGACCCGTCTTGGTGCTCGCCGCCAATACTCCGGGCTTTCAACAGGGGCCTTCCTATATGGTGTTTTTCGCCGGCGGCCGTCCGGGAACAAATCGCACTTCCGGCGACGCCCGCAACGACGGCAAAGCGGCTCCCCCCGATGCGAGCCCCGGCACCTTCTACTCCGCTCTGTCCAACGTGGATATCGAGATTGGGGATGGAAACCCCGGCGCCGTTGGTGTGCGTGCCCACTACGCGCAGCACTGCTATCTCGCCCACATGAACTTCCGCATCGGCTCCGGCCTTGCCGGAATCCACGATGGCGGGAACGTGGCCGTGGATTTGCATTTCTTCGGCGGCAAATACGCCATCTGGACGCGCAAGCCTTCGCCCGGATGGCAATTCACGGTGATCGACAGCAGCTTCGAAGGCCAAAGTGAAGCGGCAATCCGCGAACACGAAGCGGGCCTGACGTTGATCCGCCCTCACTTCAAAAATGTTCCCACCGCGATTTCGATCGATCCGAACTACTCCGAGGAACTGTGGGTGAAAGACGGCCGGATGGAAAATATCTCCGGCCCCGCCGTGATCATCAGCAATGAAAAAAGCGCCCGCACCGAAATTAATATGGAAAACGTCATCTGCAGCGGGGTGCCTGTCTTTGCCGCCTATCGCGAGAGCGGCCGGAAAGTAGCTGGCCCGCAAGCGATGTATGCGGTTAAAACGTTTTCGCACGGCCTCCATTTCGAAGATATCGGGGCGACGCCAGCGATCCAGGACGTCTTTGAAATCCAGCCTCTGGCCGCAGCGCCTCCGCCGGTAGAATCCGACATCCGCGTGTTGCCGCCCATGGACACCTGGGCCAACGCCCGAACGCTCGGCGCGCGCGGCGACGGCGCCACCGACGACACCGACGCCATTCGAAAAGCCATCGCAACGCATAAGGCCATCTATTTTCCCTCCGGCCAATATCGCGTTACGGACACCATTGCTCTCCGGCCAGACACGGTTCTGATCGGCCTCCATCCCAGCGTGACGCGCATCTTTCTCCAGGATGGAACCCCTGCTTTCCAGGGCGTTGGAAGTCCCAAGCCGCTGCTCGAAGCTCCCCAAGGCGGCACGAACATCGTCATCGGCATCGGCCTCTACACCAACGGCATCAATCCGCGCGCCGTTGCCCTGAAGTGGATGGCTGGCAAGGACTCGATGGTGGACGACGTGCGTTTTCTCGGTGGTCACGGAACTGTCGACCCGGATGCGACTCCCGAGGAACGCCGCAAAGTCTGGGAACAGATCTACAACAACACGCACACCGCCGATTCCAATATCAACCGCCGCTGGGACTCCCAGTATCCGAGCCTCTGGATTACCAATGGCGGTGGCGGCACATTCGTCGATCTCTGGACGCCCAGCACTTTCGCACAGGCCGGCCTGTACATCTCGAACACTTCCACCAGCGGGCGCATCTACGAACTTTCCAGCGAACACCACGTGCGCAACGAAGTGATTCTGCGCAACGCTTCCCACTGGCAGATTTATGCGCTGCAGACGGAGGAGGAGCGTGGAGAAGGCGGGTTTGCCCTCCCGCTCGACATTCGCGACTCCAGCGACATCACCATCGCCAATTTTCACATCTATCGCGTAGTCAGCAGTTACCAGCCATTTCCCTACGCCGTGAAAATTTCAAATTCAAAGAACATCCGGTTTCGCAACGTGCATTGCTACAGCGACAGTAAAGCTTCGTTCGACAACGCGGTCTTCGACCAGACCCACAACGTCGAGATCCGGCAGCGCGAATTTTCCTGGCTCACGCTTTCAGGCGCAGCGCCGTCTCCTCGCGCCCCGGAATCCGCCCCGTTTCTCGCGCCGGGCGCAAAGCTGGAAAAGGTCGCGGGCGGTTTCTTCAACATTTCCGGAGGCGCGGCCGACGCAACAGGCAACATTTATTTTGTGGACGCAAGGCGGCAAACCATTTATCGCTGGTCGGCGTCTGAACGGCAACTCTCCGTCATCCGCGAAAATCCCCTGGACCCGGTGCAGCTCGCGTTCGACAAATCCGGCAATTTGATTGTGGTTTCCTACGCAGGGCAGGGAACGGTCTATACTTTTAAGCCGGGCACCGACTTTGACGAGGTCACTCTCCTGAAACCCGAGCCAAGTATCCCGCGACCCGACATGACGCCCATTCTCCCCGTTGATTACTGGCGCAATGAAAACGATTTTCCCCAAACCGGATTGAAGAAGAAGCCCTATCAATACGTCTCCCTGGACCGTAGCGTTTTTATTCCCGCTGGAGAGGATTTTGTCAGCGGCCAACTCTATTACGGCTCCAAAATCCACGACGTGCTCCTGACCTTCGGTTTCGCTCCCGCGCCTGCAGGCCGCAGGTTCTACATTACCGATGAAAACCAGGAAAATACCTACAGCGCCGCCGTCGGCGACGATGGAAGTTTGAGCGATTTCAAACTTTTTGCCGATGTGGGCGGCGAGAGTGTCGTCGAAGATTCCGAAGGCAATGTGTACATCGCCGCCGGCCAGATTTATGTCTACAACCCATCCGGCGAGCGGATTGGTACCATCGAAGTGCCGGAACGCCCGTCACAGATTCTGTTCGGCGGGGCAGACCGCAAAGCGCTCTTCATCGCGGCGCGCAGTTCGCTCTACGCTGTACAATTGCGCAATGCCGGCCAATAAGGAAGATTTCTTGCCGCTCCATTGGGCTACAAAAACCAATCCCCGAGTTGGCCCATGCGCCTGAGCAGAGCAATCGGCATGGTTGGAGCTTTATATCTTGCGATTGGCGCGGGACCATTGTTTTCTCAGTCTTCCACGGAATCACGCAAGCCCTCCTTATCGCCCCCTGCCAAGGACCGTCTAGCCGAGCAGAAGCTCGATAGCGCCGCATCCTCTTCCCTGCCAAAACTCGTGGACATCACAAGCTCCACAGGCATCCGCTTCGAGCATCTCTCCAGCCCCGAGCAAAAATATATCGTCGAGTCCATGAGCGGCGGTGTCGCCCTGATTGATTACGACCGTGACGGTTGGCCTGACATCTACTTCACCAATGCGCAAAGCGTGGAGATGGCGCGCGCCGGCCAGAAGGCCCGCAGCGCGCTCTTTCACAACAATCACGATGGCACCTTCACGGACGTGACCGACAAGGCTGGTGTTGGATTTCCATGCTGGGCGATGGGCGCGGCTGTCGGCGACTACAACAACGATGGCTGGCCGGACTTGCTTGTCACATGTTTCGGCGGCGTGGTGCTCTATCGCAACAACGGCGACGGCACGTTCACCGATGTCACCAAAGCAGCTGGCCTGGCAAGCGATTCCGGTTGGGCAACGGGCGCGGCGTTTGGCGATTATGACGGCGATGGCTGGGCCGATCTTTTCGTCTCGCACTACGTCGCGCTCAGCCTGGAAGACCTCCCGACATTCGGCTCCAGCAAGACTTGCAAATACCAGGGCATCGACGTTCAGTGCGGTCCTCGCGGCCTCAAAGGCTCACCCGATAATCTTTACCACAACAACGGTGATGGCACCTTCACGGATGTCTCCAAGTCCGCCGGTGTCTCCGACCCTCAAAACCGGTTCGGCCTCACCGCTGTGTGGCTGGATTTCGACGGTGACGGACGCCTGGATCTTTTTGTCACCAATGACGGCCAGCCCAACTACCTCTACCGAAACGAAGGCAACGGCCATTTCAAAGACATCGCCTATACCGCGGGTGTTGCCGTCAGCCAGGACGGCGCGGAACAGGCCAACATGGGCGTCGCTCTCGGCGACTACCTCCACACCGGCCGGTTCAGCATCGCCATCACCCATTTCAGCAACGAGTACGCCGTGCTGTATCGCAACGACGGCGCCATGAATTTCAACGACGATTCCTACCACTCGGGAATCGCGCCGGCCACGACGTCCTACGTCGGGTGGGGCGACGGCTTCATCGATTGGCAGAATAACGGCTGGCCGGATTTCTTCATGGTCAATGGCCACGTCTATCCACAAGTCGACACAGCCGATGTGGGCACCAAATACCGCGAGCCGATGCTCCTTTTTGAAAATCAGCGCAACGGCACATTCAAGAACATCAGCCATCTTGTCGGGCCGGACATCGAAGTTCCGCGCGTCGGCCGCGGCGTCGCTTACGGTGATCTTTTCAACGACGGACGAGTCGAAATTGTTGTGGAAAATCTAAAGGGTCAGCCGGTGATCCTCCAACCTCAGGGCGGCCCGCCGAACCATTGGATCAGCTTCGAGTTGGAAGGTTCGCAGAGCAACCGCCTAGCGCTGAACGCGCGTGTGAAAGTGATTGCAGGCGATCTCGTTCAAACAGGCGAAGTGGTCAGCGGCGGCAGTTATCTTTCCCAGCCCGACCTGCGCATTCATTTCGGCCTCGGAAATCACGGCAAAGTTGATCGCGTCGAAATTGCCTGGCCCTCGGGAAAAAAGGAAGCGCTTCTGGATCTAGCAGCCAATCGGTTCTACAAAGTAAAAGAAGGCCACGGAATAGTTACCTCGGAAGTGCCGCCTTCACCTTCGCATGGCCGCCCTTAGGTTGGTCCCGGCGAGCCGGAATCCCCGGCCCCTAATCTCGATGCTGATGTAGTCTTGATGAAATGCGTTGCAGTTGGCGTATACTCGGCAACCTGGTACCGTCCTCGTTTCGAGAGGCGTCCGCATTGGCAGCGCTCAATCGCACCCCTGGCAATTAAGGTTGGCGATTATCTTGGATTATCTCCCGGGCTTAAGTTGTACAAACTCCGCAATGGGCGTCGGGCACGCCTTGGGTTTTTGTGCCACCAGTACCGACAATTTGATGCTCTCTCCGCTGCCCGTAACTGACGGCGGGCATGCCCGGCAAGTGCGCCGGAACCTCCGGTCAAACCGGATGTTCGAAGAAAACAGTTTAAATGAGTCAGCGCGGGCGAAAAATTCAACCGGATTCAGAAGGGTTTTGACTGAGGCCTCAATCGCAGACGATATGGCACAATTCGCGTGCCTCGTCTCGACATTCTTGGGCACTTCCGGTGCAGCGACAGATGTAGTACCAGACCGTTTCGCACACCCGATGGCAATCGACTGAGAGTTCCTTGCCTCCCGAAGCGCGAGACAGCTTTGCAAGTTTCTCAATGTCTTCAGGGAAGTAGTAGGTACCCGAGCCTAGAACGAACTCGACCTTCTGAACATCTGTCCCGCTGGCGAGAAGGTGTTCGAGCTTTGACTGAATTAGTTTCTGGTTCGTCCTCTGTGTTTGCGTGATGGCACTGCGAATCGACTGCTCGACCATGTCCATGTCCAAGTGGATTTTGTCTGTCGTCATTTTGGCGGTGAACTCGGCGGAGGTGTGAATCGGGACGCCCTTGCGGCGCGCGATTTCTTGGAACGGCTTGAGGTCTTCGGCCGTGAGCATGGACTTGCCTTTTGCGGTGCCCCCCTCTTGAGTGGGTGCGGCGACTGCGCGCCTCCAACCCGGGAGGATTGCCATTAGTGCCGATAAACGCGCAACAAACTGGCGACGCGACAGGCCGAAGAACTTTTTGATGTGTTCCGTCATAGTGGAAGCCACCGTCCTCTCATTCAGAATTCAATCAGGAGAAATTGATAGGCATGGTTTTGCGTTACTTTAACCTTCTCTACTGAGGTTCGACATCGTGTTAATAAAAAATATAACATAACCATGGACCATACTGTACGAATATATATATAGTTTCGCAATCTCTATCTGGGGTTTTGCACATAGCAGGTGCAGCGAAGTCTATTGGCCATTGCAAAGATTCGGATGACCAGTGGGCCTCCGACCGGACTTACAGGCGGGGAGAAGCCCTCCGAGAAAGACCTGGAAGAGAAAATGCCCTGAAGTGAATCCTGCTGCGAAGAACTGTTCCGCATTGATACTGTTTTGTAATCCTAGAAAATTCTAACCTCACAAGTCGTTCAATATGCATCAAAAACCGGCTCACTCTTCAAAGAAGATGGCGCCCGCCGTGCACGCATTCTTTCCGGGCTTCTGTCTGTCCATTTAGAAATGCGCCAGCAGAGCCATGTCGGAGAAGGAGACGGCACTCCAGTGACGCGAAGAGCGAAACAGACCGACGGTTCGAAATATGCGCGGTTCGCGCAGGTCATGCTGGCGCTTGGAGTGATTACCGGAATCATTCCCTGGCAAGGCGATTGCCGGCCGACCTCGGATGCTGACCGGGCCGAGGCCATCTACCTGAAGAAGATCCTGAGTTTTGTGGAGTGGCCGTCCGGGCCGGGAACTCCTGACGCTCCGTTTCGAGTGTGCGTGGCCGCGGACTACCAAATCGCCTTCCCGCTTACCGAGGAGTTGCGGGGAATCAAGGTGAACGGCAGAAGGATCGACGTACAGATGGTCCGGAAGGTAGAGAGCCTGACAGATTGCCAGTTGCTGTTTATCGGTTCGCCGGAGCCAAAGCTGCGCGCACGGCTTCTGGAGTCCGTAAAGGGCACACAGATGCTCACCGTCGGAGACGACCCCGGCTTTCTGGAAGCCGGTGGAATTCTGGAGTTCACCGCCACGGGTAACACGATGCAATTTGCCGTGAATCTGCCGGCGGCAAAGCGAGCGGGGCTGAAAATAGACGCCCGACTGCTCTCCCTTGCGCGAAGAGTGTTGACGGAATACGGGACGACAGGAATCTGAAATGCTTCGTTGGAGAAACATTTCGTTGCACTGGCGGCTGATGATGCTGACGATGGCCAGCAGCACCGTCGGCATGGTCGTGTCCATGACACTCCTATTCGTTTACAACGACCACCGAATCCGGGAGGACAAGGTGGGGGAACTCCGGTCCGCCGCCGACCTGATCGGCACCAATAGCGTGGCAGCACTCGTCTTCGAGGATGAGGCGGAAGGAACCCGTATTCTCCAGGCCTTGTATACGCAACCGAATATCCGCCTGGGCCTGCTATGCCGTGCGGACGGAAAAATTGTGGCTCGCTATCAGCGAGGCGCATTCCACGGTGGTTCACCCGAGATAAGCAATCTGGGGAGCGAAGTGATCCACTGGACAAACGACCATCTGGAAATCTCCAGGCCCCTCGAACTCGATGACCGCAGGATCGGCGTCATCTATCTCGAAGCTTCGCTCGATGACCTCCATGAGCAACAGCGTGATTCCCTCATCTTAAGGATCCCCGCTTTACTGCTGGCTCTCCTGTTCGTGTACCTGTTGACTCTCCTTTTGAGGGGTTCGTTGACCGGGCCGATTCAGCAACTCGCTGGCGTAGCGCGGGAAGTGGCTGACGGAAAAAACTACGCGCTGCGCGCGCCGGACCTTGGCGGAGCGGAACTCGGACAGTTCGGGCAAGACTTCAATCACATGCTCACAGTGATCGAGGAAGGGAACCAGGAACTGGAAAAGGCCCGAACTTCGCTGGAGGAACGCGTTGCAGAAAGAACGCGGGACCTGGAGAAAGAGATCGCGGAACGCCAGCGAGCGGAAGTCATGCTGAAGGACAGCGAGGAATTATTTCGCGCGCTCAACGAGGCTTCGCCAGTTGGGATCGTTTCCGAATCGCAGGATGGAAAAATCCGCATGAGTAACCCGGAATTCCGGAGGATGTTCGGCTATTCGGAAGAGGATCTGAAGGACAAATCGATCGACGAAGTTCTGGCCACCGGAGAGTCATACGCTGATGCTGTGGCGATCAGCAAGCAGGTGTTATCCGGCCGTGTTTTGCGGAAGACGGCCAAGAGAAAGCAGAAAAACGGGGAGCTGCTCGACGTCGAGATCTTCGGCGCACCGCTGCTTCTCGACGGCAAAACGATCGGACAACTTGCGGTCTATCTGGATATCTCGCGGCGCACAAAAGCCGAAAAATCAATCCGCGAGAGCGAGGAGCTGTTCCGCCTGCTGAGCGCGGCGGCGCCCATCGGGATTGTGCGTTGCGATCGGGAAGGCCGAATTGTTTACGCGAACCAGCGGTGGGGTGAGATGACCGGACGCACTTCGGATAGCGCGCTGGGGTTCGGGTGGATGGATGCGCTCCATCCGGAAGATCGCGGAAACGTGGAAAGGCGATGGAAGACGGGGATAGAACTGGGGACGGAGATCAAGGACGAAACTCGATTCATCACTCCGGATGGAAGGGTCGTGTGGATCCAATGGCAAACGCGCGTGTTGCGAGGACCGGATGGCGCGCCGATCGGATTTGTAGGTGTTCTCGAGGATGTCACCCAGCGCCGTGCAGGTGAGGCAAGGTTGCTGGAGGCAAAACAAGCCGCGGAAGCCGCCAATCAGGCGAAAAGCCAGTTTCTTGCGAACGTGAGCCACGAAATCCGCACCCCGATGAACGGCATCCTGGGAATGACGGAACTGGCGTTGGAGACTCCGCTGAACAGTGAGCAGCGCGAATACCTCAGCATGGTGCAAGGCTGCGCGGTGTCGCTGCTGGAGATCATCGACGATCTGCTAGATTTTTCGAAAATCGAAAACGGAAAGATTGAGCTGGAACAGATTCCATTTTCGATTCTGGACTGCGCGGAGAATGCCCTCCAGCCGGTGGCGGTGCGGGCGCAACAAAAAGGCCTGGGACTGGAATGGTATATCCGGGGCGAATTGCCCGAGTGGGTCCAGGGCGATCCGACTCGTCTGCGGCAAGTACTGATCAATCTGCTCGGCAACGCCGCCAAGTTTACCGAGGAAGGCGAAGTAACCCTGGGAATCGAGTATTTGCACGGCGACGCGGAGCACGCTTCCGCAAAGTTCAGCGTCTCGGATACGGGAATCGGCATCCCGCCGGAGCATCGCGCGAAGATTTTCGAAGCGTTTCAGCAATCGGACAACAGCGTTACCCGGCAATACGGCGGCACCGGGCTCGGCCTCTCCATTTCCGCAAGGCTTATTGAATTGATGGGCGGAAAATTGCAACTGGAAAGCGAAGTCGGCAAGGGGAGCACTTTTTCCTTCGAACTTCAATGGAGACGCGCAAATGAAGCGGAAGCGAAGTGCCGGCTGGAATTGGAGCAACGGAAATTGCCGCCCGCGCGAATTCTGGTGACCGATAACCAGGAAGCCGGGCGCGAACTCGTTTGTTGGCTGACACGCCGCTGGGGACTTGAAACCGACACCGCGAGTTCGGTGCAGGAAGCGCTTTCGCTTTATGCAAAATCCGTCGAAGAAGGCAGGCCGTATGCGGCGGCACTCATCGATCTGAATCTTGCTGGAAAAGACGGCCATGAGGTGGCCAAAGAGATTCGGCGCCGGGCGCCCGGCGATACGACTGCACTCTTGATGATGTCGTCGGCGCCCCCGTTCGTGGAGGATGCTCGTACAAATTGCTATGGAATTCTCCGGCGGCTGACAAAGCCGTTGCGCCGCCGGGCGTTGTGGGAAAGCCTGCAATCCGCGCTGCGAGGGGATGCCCGGGGCATCTCCTCGGGAATGGAGAAGCAGGAACAAGATTCAGGGCCGGGCCGCCGCATCCTGGTGGTCGAGGACAACCCGGTGAACCAGAAACTCGCTCAGATACTTCTTGAAAAAAGCGGGCACCGTGTCCATCTGGCGGCAAACGGGGTGGAAGCTTGTGACGCGATCCGGCTTCACGAGTTTGAGCTGGTGCTGATGGATTTGCAGATGCCGGTCATGGGCGGATTGGAAGCCACTCGAAAAATTCGCGAAATCGAGCTGGGAACAGGGCGGCACACGCCCATCGTGGCGATGACCGCGCATGCCGCCGCCCAGGATCAGAGGCGATGCGAGGAAGCGGGCATGGACGGATACGTCAGCAAGCCGATCCGGCCCGAACTCTTGCGAAATGAAATTGAACGGGTAACTGGAGGGGACATGGGGAAGCGATCTGAGGAAACGGCCGTTGAACAACCGCGGCCATCCGATTGGGACCTTAAGGAATTGATGGAGCGGCTTGGCGGCGATCAGGAATTTCTCCGGGAACTGCTGGTAATTTTCCGCGAAGACGTAAGGATGAATCTGGGAAAATCCCGGAAAGCCATGGGGGAGTTCGACTTTGAATCGCTTACACGCACAGCCCACACGATGAAAGGGATGCTGAGAAATCTTTCGATGGGCGCGGCGGCGGAAAAGGCGGCCGCTCTCGAGAAGGCTTCTCGGGAAAACTTGCAGCGGGAATCTCAGGAATTGCTCGAAGGATTGACGAAGGAACTGGAGAGAATTCTACCAGAGGTGGAAGCACAGCTGGCGGAGGTGAAGACATGAGGATACTTGTTGCGGAAGACGACGCCATCTCGAGAACACTTCTCGAGAGAACTTTGCAGCGTGCAGGGTACTTTGTAATTGCCGTGGAAAACGGCGCGCAGGCAATCGCCGAACTGGTCAAACAGGATGCGCCGCGGCTGGCGCTGCTGGACTGGATCATGCCGGAGAAGGACGGAGTCGAAGTGTGCCGCGAATTGCGGCGCCGCAAAGAACATGCCTACACGTACCTGATCCTGCTGTCGTCCAGGGAGTCGAAGGAGGACATCGTCGCCGGCCTCGAGTCTGGCGCCGACGACTACTTGACTAAACCCTTTGACGTGGACGAACTGAAGGCCAGGCTGCGCACCGGGCACCGCATTCTGGAACTCGAAGACCACCTGGTGGAGGCTCGGGAGAGCATGAGGTTCCAGGCCACACATGATTTGCTCACATCGCTCTGGAACCGGGGCGTGATCGTGGAGTTGATGTCGTACGAAATCATGCGCTCGCGCAGGGAACGAAGCTGCACCGCCCTGATGATGTGTGACATCGATCATTTCAAGAGCGTCAACGACCGGTACGGGCATGCCGTCGGGGACGATGTCCTTCGCGAGGTTGCGCGGCGATTGCACAATTCGGTCCGCTCTTACGACATGGTGGGGAGATACGGCGGCGAGGAGTTTCTGGTTGCGCTGAACAAGTGCGACCCAGGTAGCGCGGTGTCTCGAGCAGAAAATCTGCGAATAAAAATTGGGGCCCGGCCGATCCAGACGCCGAACATGCCGGTGCCGGTGACCATCAGCATAGGTCTGGCGCTCTCGACGGAGTTTACCGAGTGCACCGTCGAGGAACTCATGCACCAGGCGGACATGGCGCTCTATGCGGCGAAAGCGGCGGGCCGCAATTGCGTGAGAGTGGCCCGGCCTTCCGGCAAACCTGTGGAAGAGCAGCCGAAGGAAACGCCCGCGCTGATGCCCTGATGTAAAGCGCGTGAGGGAGTTTCGTGCGTGGCCCGGAGCTAGTTCATCTTGCCTCGAGAGGCTTCCATCATCTGCCGCATCGCCACGGAGGAGCCGGGAGCGCGCCTTTCCCGCCAGGCCTCCAGGCGCTTGCAGGTTTCTTCGATTCCGGAAAACAAGGTGGGATTTTTGAACGCCGCGCGCCAGGTCGGCACGATCGTGCGCATCCGATCCCACACCACCCAGACTTCTCCGTTACTCTCGAAAAACAGCTCGTCGTTTATCAAGCCGCGGTTCACGATGCTGGCTACCATCTCCCAATAGCTGATCACCATCCGGATGTAGGTATTCTCCTGGCTGCCCTGCGGGTATTTCTGCATCAGCTCCTCGGGAGAGCCGGCGTTGAAATGGTCCACGAACCACGCGCGGGCTTCCCGCAGGCGAGGTTCCCGCCGGAGGTCATAAAGCCGCAGCATGAGGTTAACTTCTTCGTAGCTGGTCTGAGACATGCGTGACACTCCTTTTCATTTCCATGCGGAAGATCATGTCGAGGGAGGCGGGACAGCGTCACCCTGAAACGCGGGAGCGGCCTTGAATTCCACGCGCTGCACTCCGCTGACGGGAATGTCGCGGCGCTGGAACTCCAGTTGGATGCGGCGGCGTAGCTCGCGCGCTACATCGTCCTGGCGCGAGGGAGTTGTGCGCACCTGCAGGCGCACGGTGGAGGAGTTCTGGTCAAAATTCTGCAGCCCCAGGATGCGCGGGCCGTCCACAATCGCTTGCGACCAGGAGGCATCGCCGCGCAGCTCGGCCGCAGCGGCTTCCAGCGCCTGCAATGCCTTTTCCTGCGAGAGCTGCGGAGACAGGGCAACGTCCACGAAGGCTTGCGACCAGTCGCGGCTGAGATTCGCGACGGTGCGGATGTCGCCATTCGAAAGCGTCACCAGCGCCCCGCGCGAGTCCCGAACCACCGTGCGCCGCAGCGTGACGTGTTCGACGCGGCCGATCGTATCTCCGACCTGGATGGTATCCCCGACGACGAACTGATCTTCCAGGATGATGTAAAAGCCGGTGATGACGTCGCGCACCAGATTTTGCGCCCCAAAGCCCAGCGCCAGGCTGGCCAGCCCGGCGAGGGTTGCCGCGGGCAACACGTTGATTTTAAACTCCGCGGCGGCGGTCAGCAGCGCAACCGCCCAGACGATTTTGCTCCCCGCACCGTAAAGGACCATCGCGACCGTTCGCGTTTGCTGTTCGCGAGCCTTTGCCGCGCGCGCCTCGGAGCCCGCCGGCTTGATTACAAGGTTAGTGATCAGCCGCAACAGGCGGTTGACCACCAGCACCACGATGAGTATGGCGACGAGACGAAAGAAGACGGCCACGCTGGCGTCCGGGAAATAGGAGAGGAGATTGGACATAGAAATGGTTGAGGGGCGAGTATAACATTGGTGGCGGCGTGGTGCAGCGTCCCGGGGCACGTTTCGAGTGGCGAAGGAGGGGTGCGGTGAAGAACAGGCGAACATTCCTGGGCGGGCTGCTGACGGCCGGATTGGCCACCCAATTTACCGGGGAACTGGCACGGGGGCAGAACCCCAAGTCCACCCCAGATCAAAGAACCACGCCGGACACCACACCGGAAAACCCGCTGGCGCCTCCCGCGGAAAAACGGATGCTCGAAGAGAACGAGAAGGACATCAAGAAAAAAGTGGATAAGCTCTACGACCTCGCGACGGAACTAAAGGCGGAAGTGGATAAGACGGATTCCAGCAAGGTGCTAAGCCTGAATATGGTGCGCAAGGCCGAAGAGATCGAAAAGCTCGCCCGCGACATCAAGAACCGCTCGAAAGGATAAACCCATGGCGCCCGATCGGTAGGCTCATGTGGGGCCCACCTTCTGAGGTGCGTTGTTTGCACCCCGAATGGTGTTACGTGGCGGGCCGTCAGCGACCAACCGAACGCATAGCGGCCACTTTCAAGTGGCCCAGCGTAATCTCAGATCGTCCGCCGCCCTCCCGCTGCCCAGCAACTGCAGCCCAACAACCACCCTAGCGGCGAAGAGAAGGACAGGATAAACTATGAAAGTTGTCTGCCAGTACCTTGTGCGCCCGTAGCTCAGCTGGATAGAGCGCTTGCCTCCGAAGCAAGAGGTCGCGTGTTCGAATCACGCCGGGCGCACCACTCCTTGATCCTTTTGGACTGATGAACTTACGGCAGTATTCTTCTGCGCGTTTAGAACTTCGCCTCAAGGTCCTCATCGGATGCTAAAACCAACAATCGAATTCGACGGTGCACGCTTCAATACTCTTGATGGTTTTTGGGATGAGATTTCGGCCCGTCTAATCCCTGGGGCTAGATGGGGCCGAAATCTCGATGCTTTCAACGATGTCCTCAGAGGAGGTTTTGGTACACCCGCAGGGGGATTCAGGCTTCGCTGGGTAAATTTTCAGCGGTCCCGCGATGCTCTGGGACACAGCGGGACTATCCAGTGGCTTGAGAACAAAATTCAACTCTGCCACCCGGACAATATCGAACTCGTCAAGCGAGAGATAGAATCGGCGCGGCACGGTGAAGGCCCAACTCTAGCGGACATACTTCTTGACATGATTCGAATCCACTGCCCTGGCGGAATTGAAGAAAAGGACGGTATCGAACTTGTCCTGGTCTAGTAAATATGCAAACCGCCGAGTGCCCCGGAAGTTCATCTCCCTATCCCTACTAACCCGCAGTTGATCGAACGAGTGAACTCTTGTTCGATTCACAAATCTAAATCACGCGAAGGGTGCCCCGGGTCCCGTTTTTGGTACCCGGGTCTTGGGTTGGAATTTTCTTCGCACCACTTCACATTGAGGTCCACTGGCCGACTTGCACGACATTACGGGCAGAGCCACTGGCGCATCTGTTCGGGGGTGACGTTGCCTCCGGTCAGGATTGTGGCGATCAGCTGCCCCTTGAAGCGTTCGCGATAGGTGTTCAGCGCCGCGAGGCCGGCGGCGCCGGAGGGTTCGAGCACCACGCCGAGTTCCCGGTGCGCCTGCTGCATCGCCGATATCATCGCTTGGTCGTCGACGAGGAGGATGTCATCGGCGAGGCCGAGGATGTCTGCAACTGCTTCCGGGTACGGGCTCTGAACATCGATCCCGTCGGCAATCGTTTCGGTTTGCCCCGACTCCTGAGCCTTCCCCGCGCGCCAGGAGCGTTCCATCGCCGGTGCACCGCTGGCGCAAATTCCGATCATCCGCGTGTCCGGCCGGTGCGCCTTCACCCAGCGAGCCACGCCGCCCAGCAAAGCGCCGTCGCCGAGCGGCACGAGGATGGCATCGAACCGCTCCGGCCATCGCAGAAGTTCCAATCCGATTGTGCCGGCGCCTTCGGAGATTGCGGCGACACGCCCGTCCTCGATTAATTGCGCACGGGTTTCCGCAGCGAACGCTTTCGCCGCAGAGTGCGCCGCCTTGAAATTCTTGCCAACCAGCCGGACATCCGCGCCAAGAGCGCGCATGCGCTCGACCTTCAGCGGATTGGCCGTGACGCCGGCGAAAATCGTGAGCGCCAGCCCGCGTTTGCGCGCGGCAAAGGCCAGGCCCTGGCCGAAATTTCCGGCCGTGGCACACACCAGTGGCGGGCGCCCTTTCAATGTCGTCGCGAAGAATTCCGCACCGCGCCCCTTGAAGGAGCGAATCGGGTTCAGTGTTTCCACTTTGACGACGACCCGGCAATCGAGCTGTCGCTCCAGCGGCTCCGCCCGGAACTGCGGCGAATTAAGAAACACCGGGTCGATGACACCCGCGGCTTGCTCAATTCTTTCCAGGGACAAACGAAGGGGTTCGATCATAGGTTGCCCGATTATATCTAACGGAATTAAGGTTTAACCTCTCTAACTCGCAAGGGTCTCTGGAAAGGACAAACCATGCCTCTAACGGTTCTGGTGACAGGCGGCTCAGGTTTTATCGGCACTCATTGCATCCTTCAGCTTCTGGCCGCAGGCCATCAGGTGCGCACCACCATTCGCAATCTGAAGCGTGAAACCGACGTGCGCGCGATGCTGAAAGTTGGCGGCGCCGCGCCGGGCGAGCGCTTGTCCTTCTTTGCTGCCGATCTCGAGAACGACGCAGGCTGGCGGGAAGCCGTCACCGGCTGCGACTTTGTGCTGCACGTGGCCTCGCCCTTGCCGCCCAGCGTCCCCAAGCACGAGGACGAATTGATTATCCCCGCGCGCGAAGGCACTCTCTGCGTGTTGCGCGCCTCGCGTGACGCCGGTGTGAAGCGCGTGGTGCTGACTTCCTCGTTCGCGGCGATCGGCTACGGCCACAAGGTGCGGGAAACGCCGTTCAATGAGGCGGACTGGACAGACCCGGCTGGCGACGACGTTGCTCCCTACACCAAATCGAAAACTCTGGCGGAACGCGCGGCCTGGGATTTCCTCGCACGGGCAGGCGGCAACCTCGAACTCTCGGTGATCAATCCGGTGGCCGTGTTCGGCCCTGTTCTCGGGCCGGACTATTCGGCCTCCATACTTCTGGTGCAAAAAATGTTGGACGGCGCCATGCCCGGCACGCCGCAACTTTATTTCGGCGCGGTCGACGTGCGCGATGTTGCTGACGTGCACATCCGCGCCATGACGCATCCCGCGGCCAAGGGCCAACGGTTCCTCGCCACCACGGGCGATTTCCTGTCCATGCTCGACATCGCAATAATATTGAAAGCCCGCCTGGGCGAATCGGCCAAACGCGTGCCCTCCCGGCAATTGCCCAACTGGATGGTGCGCTTGGCGGCGCTGCGCGATCCGGCAATCAAACTGATCCTGCCCGAACTCGGTAAACGGAAAAACGCCACCAACGAAAAAGCCCGGCTCTTGCTTGGCTGGGCGCCGCGTTCGAATGAGGAATCCATCGTCGCAACCGCCGAAAGCCTGGTGCGCCTCGGCCTCCTGAAAGGCAGTCCGAAAAAAGCCGCCTGAACAAATTACGGAGTCGCGAGAGCGCTGCTGGGCAGGTGGGGAGTCAGCTTCCGAATCACAAATTCCTGCAGGATATTCGCCGCGGCGGTCGCGCCGATTCCGATGGCCGTGTTTTCAAACGTTAATCCCGCGCCGCGATCGGTTGAAGGATAATAGAGATTCGAGATGCCCCCCGCCGCAAGTGAGCCGAGGATGGACGAATAGTTGGCCTGCCAGTGCCCGTTGTCTCCCTTGCAGATTACGGAATTCGCGATGGCATAGAGAATCCGCGAGCGCTTGCTACCGGTCCCCTTGTAAAAATAGCGCGGGTCCTGTTTAAGCAGCGAAGGCAGGATTGCGCCTCCAATGAACGTGCTTGTCACGACGTCGGCATACCCGGCGCCATACCGTTTCGCGTACCCTTGTGCGCCTTGCCCGTATCCGCTGAACTGGTCCTGCGCCTGCTGAACTCCCGCCGCCGCTCCGACAAATACGAAAGTCACCGGATCGAATGTCGACTTCCATGCCAGTTCGAATTTCTGCCGTGTGTTCAGCGGCGCCGCATTGGGGACGTAGGTGACGTAGAAATTGGGTATGAATCCGAACACGCGCTGCTTTTCTTCGTCCTTCATCTGCTCCTGCGCCACCTCAACCTGTGTCAGTTCCACGCGTACCTCGGTCACTTCGGTGGTCAGCGGCAGGGTGATCTGCGGCACGTTGACGTTTTCCCCCGGATGCAGGACTCCCGAGGAACTTTTTGTCGCGAAACCTTCCCCAGTTACCGAAACCTGGTACGGCCCGGGAGGAATGTTGGTAAACGAAAATTGTCCGTCGTCACCGGTCTGCGTTTCCCGATTCGGGGGCTGGCCCTGGCTGGTGAGCTTTACCCTGGCGCCGGCAATTGCAGTCCCATTTGGATCAACAATCGTTCCGTGGATGGTTCCTGGAAGGGGCGGCTCGGGCAATTGCGCGCCGCTGAAACCGGAGGGAGACGAATCTTTTCGCGAGGTGTCCGACTGACCTTGTTCACTGGCGGGGGTGGAGGGTGTCTGCTGGGATTGGGAGAAAACGGGAGCGGCGCAAAGCAGGGCCGCAAGGCTTAACCACACCGGAGTACCTGTGCCCAGGATTGAAGCGCGGATGATTCCGCCACGAGGATTGCCGCAAGGGACGTTTGTTGTCGAATTCACAACTATTATTTTACAGCCTTCCCGCTGACTTCCAGCAAGTTTTCACCGACCGCGATCTGAGATTTTCTGGCCAAGCTCGCGTCTAACCGGGTAAAGTGCCAGTGGCTGGAACCGATGGGATGCCACACGCGGAGACCCGGGTTGCCCGTAAGGAGAAACATGAGTCACTTGAAGCGGTTGTTGCCGGCAGTGCTGGTGTTCGCGTTCACAAGCTGGGCGGTAGCAAGACCTCCTGCCGTAAACAGCGGCGAATCGCTGGTAAAGGAAATGCACGCGCGCTACGCCGCGTCGTGGTACCCCTCGGTGACCTTCACTCAAAAAAGCACCACCTACTATCCCAACGGCACGACGAAGGTGGAAACCTGGTACGAAGCGGCATTGCTGCCGGGAAAACTCCGCATTGATATCGGGGCGCCGAGCGCCGGAAACGGCTACCTGCTGGTCGATGGAAACGTAACGGTTTTTAAGGACGGGCAGGTCAAGGCAAACATTCCGCAGGTGAACATGCTCCTGGTTTTGGGATTCGACGTGTACAAGCAATCGCCCGAAGCGACCCTGGCGATTGCGAAACAGGAAGGCTTCGACGCCGGCAAATTTCACGAAGATATCTGGGAAGGGAAGCCCGTCTATGTTTTCGGCGCCGAAAAAGGCGACTTGAAATCGAAACAGTTTTGGGTCGAAAAAGACCGCATGCTGTTTGTTCGCCTGCTGGAACCCGATCGAAACGATCCCAACAAGACCCAGGACATCCGCTTCGCCGATTACCGCAAGCTGGGCGGAGGATGGATCGCCGCGCTGGTGGAAGTTTACGTCGAGGCCAAAAAAGTTTTCAGCGAGGAATATACGGAAATCAACGCTGATGCAAAACTGGACCCGGCAGTCTTCGATCCGAAGCAGTTCACCTCCGTTCATTGGGAAAAACCGTAATATCGCAAAAATCCTCGCGGCCCCGGATATTCGGCACACCTTTTCGATCACATTCCCAGTAGCTCACCCCTTCCAGGGGTGAGGCCTTACTCGGTACAAGCGCGATTGCAATTTAAGGCTGGAATACCTCAAGCCGGCAAGGGCGGTGAGACTGCGTGGTTTTTCACCCGGAAACACACCCGCAGCTTTTCGTGCCGAATTTGGAGCAGACGTGTATTGTTGAATAGGGACATCCCGGCAGGCGAGGCCATGGGAAAACTAAGGATACTGATTTCTCTCACGACGAACGACAACGATTATCAGGTTGAACAGGCAAGTGCCGCGGAGCAAGCGGCGCACAAGCACGGTATCGATCTCAAGATCATTTACTCCGACAACGACGCGATCAATCAAAGCACCCAGATTCTGAAAGTCATCCAGGAAGCCGAGGAAGCCGATCGCCCCAACGCGATTATTTTCGAACCCGTGGGCGGAACGGCGTTGCCGCAGGTGGCGCGCGCGGCTGTAAATCGCAGCATCGCCTGGGTGGTCCTGAATCGCGAAGCGACCTATGTGACGGAATTGCGCGGGCTGGGCAAGACTCCCGTGTTCGTGGTGACCGTGGATCACGTTGAGATTGGCCGCATCCAGGCGCAGCAGTGCGCGGCGCTGCTTCCCAGGGGCGGGAGCATTCTTTACATGCAGGGCCCTTCGGAAAATTCCGCCGCCAAGGACCGCGCGAGAGGCATGCTGGAATTGAAGCCCGCGAATATGCACCTGATCACCTTGAAGGGCCAGTGGACGGAGGACAGCGCCCAGCGCGCGGTGCGCTCGTGGCTGAAGCTGACCACCACCCGAAAGACCGTGATTGATATGGTGGCCGCGCAGGATGATGCGATGGCGATCGGTATCCGCAAAGCGTTTCAGGAACTGCCCAGCGAAGTGGAACGCGAGCGCTGGCTTTCTATCCCCTTCCTGGGGATTGACGGCCTGCCGAAAACCGGGCAAGCCTGGTTGCGCAGCGGCCTGCTGCGCGCCACGATTTTCAGCCCTCCCAATACGGGCCAAGCGATCGACATGCTCGTCGACGCCCTGCAACACGGCAAAAACCAGCCCGAACGCGCCCTCACCGTGCCCGTCTCCATGCCCGCACTCGACGCCCTTCGCGCGCAAAAGTAAGCGTTCCATTCTTTAGGAGGCTGGGGCTTCAGTTTACCCTGAGCGCAGCCGAAGGGCCCCGGCGTAAAGTGCAGGGATTTAGTGGGCTTTAGCCCCTGAAGAGAGAAGACGTCATGGGAACTCGGACAAAATCTCGCGCACCTGTTTGCCGCTCAGCAGGGGAGCATCCGCACCAGCACTGAGCACGGGAAGGCCGGTGACAGAGTCAACCACAATGCTCGCCTTCGGTTGAGCGAACCCTTCGCGGTGCCAGCACAATGCGCCCGCCCTCCACCCGTATGTCCAGGGAATCTCCCGTCCGAAGCCCAAGCCGCCGCCGGATCTGAACCGGAAGAACGACCTGGCCTTTCGTTGAAAGCTTGGTTTCCATGGTAAGACAGTCTTACCTCATTTCTGCAAAGACGACAACGAGTGCCTGGCGTACGTTTCTCGACGGGGCCCACTTCATCCGCCAGAAGATATTGGGAATCAGCGATCAGTAATCAGGAAGGGAAGAAGAATCAAGACCCAGGTTCAAACACCGAACCCGGGCCACCCGCCCCCCGTGTGGCGAGTAACCGACGCCCGACCGTTTTTATTGTTGCGGCGAGCTGTCCGGAGTACAGGCTTTAGCGATTTTGTCTTTGTCGCCGGTCTGATAAGCGGCTGTACATCTTCGCCAAAGGTTGACCTCTGCATCCAATTCTGAGGCGGCCTTGCCTTTTACTTGGTCGCGCACGTACTGGATAGCCCAACCTATCTCCAGTTGTTTGTTGCGGAAATCTCTATAAAACACGTCCATGCCGTCCACAAATTGCCCCATAGCGATGCCGTCATAGTCGAACTGCGTGTCACTGAGGCAGAGCTTTTGCATTAGAACTTGTGGCTCGGTGTTCGGAAATCGCTTCTGGTACATCGGCAAATTGGCAGCACACGTTGCAATCTGACTCGACCCCGCCAAATCCATCGCTTTCGCGTAACCGGAAACCCAACCAAGCTTAAAACTCGGGTTCATGCCGTCCCACCAGTAACCGTTAATTTGCTGCTGTCGCTGTTGGCCACTTCCGTTTCCGACCAAAAAGAAGAGCACGAACAAACCAACTGCAAATCGAAGCTTCATGTGTCTCCTCTCACGGATTCGCCCGCACGCCCCGCTCAGTTATTTCCAACTGTTGGATGACGCTACCGCAGAACCCGCCTGTAAGACTGTTCTCGAAAATTAGCTGATAGCATACCTGCCTGACTCCGGGGTCACCAAAAACATCCCTGTACTCAAGCTGACCATTGAGACCCGTGGAGAAGCCCGGAATCTGCCGGGCATGGAATACGTGCTTAAACATGGCTTGCCCAGTTAAGGTGCGTGATTCTTTCGGACCCAAATCAAAAGGGGTCGTGGGGAAGGTAATCATGAGCGGCCTTCTGTCAGCGTCGGGTATCACATTAAGCTTTGGCGTAATCAACTCAGCGGGTGTGTTTCCCATGTTCGTTATCGTTATCTGGTAAGTCATGAAGAAATCTTTGTCTTTCGCAACGGAGTCGATGACTGCCGCGCCGTTAGTGACAGTAATTTGGTAGGTCAGGTAGGCCCGCTGTGCGACCTTCAGACCGAGCACCGAATAGCGTGTGCTATAAATGCTGACCGACAGCGCAACGATGGAAATTACGACAGCCAGCGGCACCACCGAACGTAAATATGATACTAGTCGGGCAACGGCGGTATAAGTCTTGTTGGCAGCGGCCCGAAGTTTACTAAACAGGAGATTCATGCGGGCCATAATAGGCGAATTGCTGCACGGATGCTTGGCTTTTTGAAGTGGTGGGGCTGGGGAGGTTCGAACTCCCGACCTACGGTTTAGGAAACCGACGCTCTATCCATCTGAGCTACAGCCCCAATCACGACATTGTAATATGAATTGACGGGAAGCGGCGACCGGTTGGTGTGTTCCGTACGGAACGTTCCGCCCCGCCCCTCTGTGATATTATCCCCCCAGCAATCAATTGCGGCGCCCGCCTACGCCCTTCCAGGCTCCCTTTGGAGGATCCCATGAGCAGCAAGCTGAAATGGATTGGTATCGCCGTGGTGGCGATAATCGCGATTTTGTTCATCGTGCCGTTCCTGATTCCGATCAACAAGTTCAAGCCCACCATCGAATCGAAGGCTTCCGACGCCCTGGGCCGCAAGGTCCAGTTGGGCAACTTAAGCTTGTCGCTCTTTACTGGGTCCGTTGGGATTGACGACGTTTCCGTCAGCGACGATCCCAAGTTTAATTCCGGGCCATTCCTCACCGCCAAGAACGTGAAAGTAGGTGTTGAGCTGATCCCGCTGATTTTCTCCCAACAATTAAATGTTACTGAAATTACCGTCGTCAGTCCGCAAGTCACCATGCTCAAGGACCCCAGCGGCCGCTGGAATTTTTCCTCCATTGGCGGAAGCTCTGCCAAGCCCGCTCCCAAAGCCGCCCCGGCCGGCAGCAATTCGGCGGAGGCCCTTTCCATCGGGAAACTGCGCCTTGAGGACGGCCAAATTACGCTGGGCAGCACGAACTCCCGCAAGCGCACGGTCTATACAAAGGTGAACCTGACCGCCAGCGACGTAGCCATGAAGAATAATTTTCCAGTCCTCTTCTCGATGGAATTGCCGGGCGGCGGAAGCATGAAAATCGACGGCAAGGTCGGCCCGGTGGACGCCGACGATGCCGCACTCACGCCGCAGAACGTGAAGCTCACCATCAGCGGCCTCAATCTGGCGAGCACGGGTTTTCTTGATCCCTCCCTGGGACTGGGCGGGATTGCGGACATGGACGCGAACCTGGTCAGCGAGAAAGGTCAGATGGCGACAAAAGGCCAACTGAAGCTCTCGAAGGCGGTTCTGGTTGCGGGAGGAAGCCCCGCGGGCGTCCCGGCAATCGTGAATTTTGATACCAAGTACGATCTTGTGAAGGGCACGGGGGTCCTGCATCCCTCGACGCTAAATATCGGAAACGCCAAGTCCAATCTGAGCGGGACCTATAAATCCGAAGGCGATAGCTTTTCCGTGGATCTGAAAATCACCGGCGACAGCCTGCCCGCCACCGACCTGGAATCGTTTCTTCCTGCGCTGGGCATCAATTTGCCGGACAAGTCCCGCCTGAGCGCCGGCACGATGAACACGAACCTCCACGTTTCCGGCCCCACGGACAAACTGGTGACTGACGGCAATATCGGTCTGTTCAACGGAAAATTGGCGGGTTTCGACCTGGGCCAGAAGCTCTCCGGCATCGGCGCGCTCGCCGGAATCAAGTCGGGAGGCGACCTGATCATCGAAAAATTCACCACAGATTTGCACATGGCCACGACCGGGCTCCGCGCGGACAATCTGGACGCCGTGGTTCCGGCTCTCGGCTCCATGGTCGGCAACGGAACCGTGGACGCGAAGAATAACCTGGACTTCAAACTGGTGGCGACCGTAAACAATTCCGTCGCCACGGCCGCGGCAGGTTCGATGGGCGGCCTGGGAGGAGTTGTCGGTAAAGCGATGGGAGGCGGCGCGAACTGCAAGAACGGCGGCATCAAGGTACCCTTGCAGATCCACGGGACCACGGCGAATCCGCAATTCGTGCCGGACGTCGGCGGCGCTGCGGCCAGCCTTCTGAAATCCGAATTTTCCTGCGCCGGCGGCGGAGGAGCGTCCGGCGTGACTAGCGCGGCCGGAGCCCTCGCCGGCGGCGGCAAAGGCACCGCTGCGGACACCGTCAACCAGCTCGGCGGCCTCTTCGGCAAAAAGAAACCGTAGTCGAATTTCTCGTCCTGTAGCTCACCCCTTCAGGGGTGAGGGTGTCCATAGCGCAGGCAAGGTCGTGCTGTAACACGGAACACCCTCGGGCCTGAAGGCCCGAGCTACAGGCGACGCACCTACTTCACAACCAGAGTGAGAGAAATCGGCGAGAGCGGGAAACTCTTCGCCGAACCCGCCGGAGTTACCGAAGGCGTGACCGTCAGCGTATAGGTTCCGCTGGGTGTGATTACCGCCGGCGGAGGTGGCTGCTGTTGCTGCTGCTGGGCCGTGTTCGCACTGCCGCCGCCTCCACATCCGCTCATTATCAACGCCAGACACGCAAGCCCGAGTGCCCAATTCCCGGCAACGCCACCCGTTGAAACGTTTCGCTGTTCGTTCTTGCGCAAAGCAAACCAAGCAGCGAGACACACTAACAGCAACATTGCGGCAATCGGATTCGGCTGCGGTTTGAGGAAAATTCCTCGCGGAGCTCGCCGCGCGATCGCGGCGGTGCCGCTGGTCGTTACGGTCACCGTGAAATTCACGGGCGCACCGTTCGTCACTGTCACGTTCGGCGCGCTGCAGTTCGCTCCCACGGGCACTCCCGAACACGCGAACGCCAGCGACCCGCTGAATCCCGGGCCTGGCATGGCTTGCAGAGTGAACTGTGCCGTTTGACCCGCGCTCACCGATTCGCTCAGGGTGGCGCCCGCGGCGGCGACAATCGTTACCGCGGTGACTGCGGTACCGTTGATTGTCACCAACTGCGGCGAATTCGCCGCGTCGTCCGTAATTGTCAGTGTCGTCGAGCGAATACCTGTTGCCAGCGGCGCGAATGTCACCGGTATGCTGCAGCTTGCGCCCGCCGCCACCGCGGCCGCCAGGCAGTTGGATCCCCCCACGGAAAAATCGCCGGCGTTCAATCCGCCTACGCTGACCGCGGTCACATGCAACGGCGCCGATCCGGAATTCGAAACCGTCAGATTTTGCGGTGCGGCGGTGGTGCCTTGCGTCGTGGTGCCCGCGAGATTAAATGTGCCGGGGGGATTGAGGGTGACCGCTGGAGTCGGAGTTGGAGGTGCAGCGCCCGTTCCGCTTAGCCCATACTGTTGCGGATTTCCGAGGGCGCTATCCATCACGTTCAAGGTCGCCTGGCTCGGACCGACGCTCGTCGGAGCGTAGATAATAAAAAGGGAACAGGAATGGCTCGGTTGCAGCAGGACTGCGGAAATGCAGTTGTCGCTCTCCAAGAAGTCTCCCGGGTTCGCCCCCGTGATCGAAACCGATTGAAAACTTACCGCCTGATCCCCGCTGCTGGTCAGCGTAATCGATTGCGAGGTGCTTTTTTGCCCGGTCACCGTGTCCGGAAAGGCCAGGCTCAGGGCGCTCGGCGACAACACCGGGCCCACCGCGTTTTGCCCGCCAGATGGGCCCAGAGATGCAATCGCCGGCGAGACTTGCGTGGACTGTTGGAAAAACGGCTGGCTGATCGCCGCTGGTTGGCTTGGCAATCCCGTTCCCGGATCCACCTCGTAGACATTGATCCCAAAACCGCCGTTGACCGAACTTGTGGCGTAAGCGAACGGAGCTTGCGGATTCTGCAGTCCGGAAAGAAAGCCGGCGCTGGAGACGGGCAGCGGGGATGAGGGCAGCACCAGAAATGTAGCCGTGTCCATCAGTTCAAAACACTCGGCGCAATTCGCCGCGCCGGCCAGCGGCTCCTGCACGTAGGTCACCTGGCCCGTGGGATCGAAGAAGATCGAGTTCGGGTACATCAGATCTGACCCGTTCGTAGCAAGTTCGCTCCCCAGGTCCTCCGTCCCAATGGAGGTCAGCGCGAAATTCACCGAATCGATCTGGTAAATCGAAAGAGACGCGCGGCTCGAACCGTATCCCAGCGCGAGGTAATTTCCTCGCGCGCTAATCCGCACTCCCAGCCCGCGGCTGCCAACCACCGTTCCGCCGCTAGGGTCCAGCGTGGGTACTCCAGTCACCGGATCGAACGTGATCAGGTAGAGCAGCGCATTGGGAAATTGCGCCTGCGAATTGGGGAACTGGTTGATAAAAATAGCGAGGCCGTGCCCGTTCGGATCTCCGACTGCTCCGCCGTCGACCCAGGCGCCGGACACCGGCAATAACTGGCTGCCGACCGGCACCAGTCCGGGAGCGCTGGGATCCACCTGAAAGGTATCGAGTCTCACCGTGCTCGTGCTCGGCGCCGGCAACAGATCAGACTTCAGCAGATACACGAACTGTCCGGAACTCTCGGCTATCACCAGCACGCCGAACTGCCCGGTCGAAGCTTGAAAGGGCGAAGTGGCGACCTCGCTGACCGCCCCCGTCGCCGCATCGACGGTGTACATCGAAAGCCCGTCCGCGCAGTACCCGTAGAGATAGCGACCCTTGGGATCGATCGCGGAGGGTCCGCAAGAATTCGTAAACGTCGTCTGCGAATTGGCCAACAACGAAAGCGCGCCACTCGAATCGTCCCGCAAAAATGTCACCGACCCGGTGGTTTTTCCGTTCGCGATGGTATTCACGAACAGCCATGGCTGGGGCGTCTGCGCGGAGGCGCGGAAAAGTCCGAAGAAGCAGACGAGCATGGCAAAAATAGAAAATGTAACGGCGCGACGGCGGTGCGAACCGCCGGAAGGGTATTGCAGCATTCCGAGCTTCCTTGCGCTGAACGCGCGGTTCAGCTTATTTGCGAGAAAAGAGGGAAACCTGCAGGGAGACTAGCTCGAGGAGATTGGAGCGTCAACTAAAAGTGTATAAAAAGATAGTAAATAGTATTGCGGCTATGTTCCAAATTGGAACAGTTTGGCGGAGGCGATTGCCACAACGAGTTTCAAAATGGAACTGGCCCTGCACCCACCCGTCACAAGGAACCTCTTTTCAAATGAAAAACCTCGGGTTAATGTCTGTTAATGGATGTTAATGCAGCCTCGGCTGGCTTTTGGATACATTCAGATGCTTATGCCTCCATTTAGACTTGATGTGGAAAAGCTTCCGAGCAGCACGGAAGCCCTTACGATTTATACCGCCAGTGGAAAACTGAGCATTGAGACGGTGAACGAATTCCTGCCCCGGCTGCGGGCGGAATCGGCCCAGAGAGTCATCCTCGACCTTAACGGCGTCACCTTCCTGGACTCCGCCGGGGTGGGCGCGCTGGTTTCGATCTTCGTCAGCCGGCGCAGCCAGGGCAAGGAGTTTGGACTTGCTGCGCTGCAAACGCAGGCCCAGGCCGTGGTAACCGTAGCCGGCCTGCAAAACCTGCTGCCGATTTATAAAACCATCGAAGACGCCAGCGCGAAAAAAGCCTGACAAGGGTTTTCCGCTGCGTTGGCACAATCGTGGCCTGGGAATGAATACCCTCAGGCCTGAAGGCCTGAGCTACAACGGGCGCTATCGGGGCGTCCAATTCGGATGGTTGGTGAACAACCCGTCCACAAACCCAATCTCGTAGGAAACAAATAGGCCGAAGCAGAGACTAAGTACACCGGAAGCTGTAACCAGTCCTCGATTCACCCAGGCAAATCGCGCCCCGGCATAGGAAAACGGCAGCGCCAGCGCAACGGTAATCAGCATCATCCCGGCGATGGTCCCCACTCCAAAAATCAGCAGATAAAACACGCCCCAGCGCGGGTTATGAATTGTGGTCAGCACCAGCAGCGCGACCGCCGCGGAGCCCGCCAGGCCGTGGATGATGCCGATCAGCAGCGGGCGCAGCGAGTGGAAAATGCCGAGTTTCGCAAACGGGCGCCGCAGCCAACCCGGCGCCGCCAGCGCTTCGCCGTGATGCTCCGCCGCCGGCTGGTGCTCATGCCAATGGTAGTGCACATGCGATCCGTGCCCATGAACGTGCACATGCTCCCCGATGACTCGCGGATGAGCAGGAGAAAACTTCTCGCTCAACCACCGCGTGACGCCAGTGAGATTCAGAACTCCCAGCAGGATCAGCATCAAACCCACCGCGAACTCCATCGTCAGGCCGACGCGCGTTGGGATGGCTACATTAAACAGAATGATCGCCGCGCCGACCAGCAGAATCGTCAGCGTATGTCCCAATCCCCACAGCGCGCCGATCCATCCGGCTTTGCCGATAGAGGGCTCGCGGCTGATGATCGTGGAAACCGCGATCACGTGGTCCGGGTCGGTGGCATGCCGCATCCCCAGAAAGAAGCCGATCGCCAGTATGGTCAGTCCGCTGATCATGGGTAAATCGGGAACGTCTCCGTTCCATCCGTCAAAACAGCAGGATACCGGAGATGGCGCCACCGCGCGAGGGATTCGTTTCACATATCACAGGTCCGCGATGTAGCTCAGGCCTTCAGGCCTGGGGGTTTTCAACGCCCCACTGCGATCTTGCCAGACCCATGAAAAGCCTCACCCCTGAAGGGGTGAGCTACAGGAATGGCGGAGGCTGCTAGGTTTTTTTCAGCAGCTTCATGAATTCCGTCGCCGTGTGCGGCAGGCGCGCGCCACGCCGCGAAATGATGTAAAGATGGCGCGGAATGCTCAACTGCTTAATTTTTACTTCCTTCAGCCAGCCGTGCTCCACTTCCCACGTCACGCACATCCGCGGCACGATCGCCACGCCCATTCCCATTTGCACGAAGCGCTTGATGCTTTCAATCGTGGGCATTTCCATGGGCATATCCAGCGCGGTGCGATGGCGCGCAAAAAGCTCGATCACCTTGCGGCGGAAGGGCGACTCCACGATGTGGGCGATGAAGGCTTCCTTCCCAAGCTCCTCCACGTCCACTTCCTTGCGCTTCGCCAGGGGATGCTTCGGCGGCACCACGAGCGTCAGCTCGTCTTTCAGGATTTCGGTGGCTTGCAGTTGGGCGTCGCGGGGTATAAAGGAGACCGCGCCGAGGTCCAGCCGGTAATTCACCACCTCATGAGGAATGTCCCGCGAAAACATGCGGTGTACGCGAACCTGGACACCTGGATGAGCCTCGCGAAAACTTGCCAGGGCCGGCAGCAGGGCGTGAATCGAGCTCTCATTGACGCCCAGCGAAAGCTCGCCGCGCTTCAGCCCTTCCAACTCCAGCAGCCCTTTTTTCACTTCGTCGCGCAGGTTCAGCAGCCGCTCGGCGTATTCCCGCAGCAGGGTGCCGGCGTCCGTCAGGCGAACCGGGCGCGCCCCGCGTACGAACAGCGGCTGCTCCAGCGAATCCTCCAACTTGCGGATGGTCAGGCTGACCGCCGGCTGGGTCCGGTAAAGCCGCTCGGCCGCCCGGGAGAAGCTGCCCTCCTTCGCTACGGTCAAAAACACCTGTAATTCAGCAAGATCCATGCGTAAACCTCGTATCGGAGGGCACGTCTCTCAAACCCTCGGAAGGGTGAATATTTAGGATGCCGACAAGCCCGGCAGGGGGTGCAAGGAGCAGCTACCCTAAATCCTAGTATAAGATAGAATTATCAATTACAGAATGAAGATAAATTGGACTAGAACCCCTTGCCGTGCGTTACTGGTAGTTAATGTCTGGGAGTAGCTATGAGCCACGTACGAATCTTTGATACTACCCTCCGCGATGGCGAGCAATCGCCCGGTTTTTCCATGAACACCGAGGAAAAAATCCGCATGGCCCGGCAGCTTGCGGCCTTGGGCGTGGACATTATCGAAGCCGGTTTTCCGATCGCGTCCCGCGGCGACCTGGAGGCTGTACAAGCCGTTGCGAAAGAAGTCCGCGACGTTCCCATCGCCGCGCTGGCCCGCGCCCGCAAGGACGACATTCTTGCCGCCGTCGAAGCGTTGAAACCCGCGAAATCGCCGCGAATGCACATTTTTCTCGCCACCTCTGACCTGCACCTGCAGGCCAAGCTGCACATCACGCGCGACCAGGCGCTCGAAGCCATCGGCTCCATGATCAAGCTGGCGCGGAATCACGTGGAAGAGATCGAATTTTCCGCCGAAGATGCCGGCCGCACCGAGATTGAATTTCTTTGCAAGGCGTGCCAGGTTGCGGTCGAGAACGGCGCCACGGTTCTCAACTTGCCGGACACTGTCGGTTATGCCGTGCCGGAAGAGTATGGCGCGATGTTCTTGAAAGTCCGCGAACATCTGGGCGACCTCGAGCAAATTACGTTAAGTGCCCACTGCCATGACGACCTTGGGCTCGCCGTGGCAAACTCGCTGGCCGCGGTTCGCGCGGGTGTCCGCCAGATCGAATGCACCGTCAACGGCATCGGCGAACGCGCCGGAAATGCCGCGCTGGAAGAGATTGCGGTGGCGTTGGCCGTGCGCAAGGATAGCTTCGGCGTCGCCACGAAACTCAACTTGAAGGAACTTTACAAATCGAGCCGCCTGCTGAGCGAAATCACCGGTGCAGTAATCGCTCCCAACAAAGCGGTCGTCGGCGCCAACGCCTTTGCCCACGAAGCCGGCATCCATCAGGACGGCATCATCAAGAATCCGCTGACCTACGAAATTATTTCACCGGAAGCTGTCGGCGTGCCGTCGCGCTCGCTGGTCCTCGGAAAGCACTCGGGCCGCAATGCGCTGCGCCAGTCGCTCAAGGAGCTCGGCTATGAGGCCTCCGACGCCGAACTCGCGGAGTGCTATCGCCGGGTCACCTCGCTTGCCGATGAATCCAAGCAGGTACGCGCGCGGGACCTGATGGCGATCGCGCACGAAGTGATTCGCCGAAAGGCCGTTGCGGCGGCGAGCGAAAAGTCTTCCGCGGCGTAACTGTAGCTCACCCCTTTAGGGGTGAGGCTTTTCATGGCGTGGGCGAGATCTTGCCGTAGCAAGGAAAAACCTCAGGCCTAAAGGCCTGAGCTACAGGTGGCGGGGCGAGGGTTTTCATAACGCGGGCGAGATCGCGCCGTTGCAAGGAAACCCCTCAGGCCTGAAGGCCTGAGCTACAATTTGAAGAGGTTATCTCGGGGTGTTCAGGCCATGAAGTTGAAAAAGACGATCGTCCTTCTTCCCGGTGACGGCATCGGTCCGGAAGTTACGCGCTCCGCCGCCAACGTCCTGCAGGAATGCGCGCGCGAATTTCAGCACCAGTTCACGTTTGTTGAGATGCCCGTTGGCGGCGCCGCGATCGACAAGACCGGCACGCCGCTTCCCAACGAAACGCTGGACGCTTGCAAGAAAGCCGACGCAGTTTTTCTCGGCGCGGTCGGCGGCCCCAAGTGGGATTCGCTTCCGGTTGGCAAGCGCACCGAAAACGGCCTGCTCGACCTGCGCAAGGGACTCGGCCTCTACGTCAATCTGCGCCCCGTAAAATTGCTCGAGCCTCTGCGTGGCATCTCGCCGCTCAAGGCCGACCGGCTCGGCGACCTCGATATGGAGATCGTTCGCGAACTTGCCGGCGGCATGTACTTCGGGGAGCGCGGGACCGTGAAGGAAAACGGCGTCGAGCGCGCGTTCGATACGGAATCCTATTCCACGCCCGAAATCGAGCGCATCGCCACGTTTGCTTTTGCGCGTGCCGAGGCCCGTTCGCGCCGCATCATCTCCGTGGACAAGGCCAACGTGCTCAACAGCTCGCAACTCTGGCGCCGCACAGTTTCCGCCATGGGCACCGTCTACCCCAACGTGAAGCTGGAGCACATGTACGTGGACAACGCCGCGATGCAGCTTACGCTGAAGCCCACGCAATTCGACGTGATGCTCACCACCAACATGTTCGGCGATATTCTGAGCGATGCCGCGGCCGCGCTTGTCGGCTCCATAGGCTTGATTCCTTCCGCCAGCTTTGGCACCGGCGCGCCGCTCTTCGAACCCATTCACGGCTCCGCGCCCAGCCTCGCTGGAAAAGACATGGCCAATCCCATTGGCGCCATCCTCAGCGCCACGATGATGCTGCGCGACACCTTTGGCCTGAGCCTCGAAGCCGATTGGGCCGAACAATCGCTCGTCCGCGTCCTCAACACCGGCGTCCGCACGCCAGACATCGCCGAACCCGGGAAGAAAACGGTCGCCTGCTCCGTATTCAACGACATGCTGCACGACGAAATGCAGCGCACCTTCGAACATGCCGAAAAATACGGCTGGGGCGTCTAGTCCACTCAGTTCAACTTTGGGTGAGGTTTATCGGGCCAACTTAGCGCTGGTAGTTTTGGGATCTGCGCCAGGTTGCATCGCGGAAGACAAGCTGCGGCTCGGCCAGACAATTTCCAGGGCAATTTGATGTTTCACCAGCATTCGGGAACGCCGATTGATATGTACTTCCAGCGTATTGGTGCCGTCAGCGTGCAGTTCGGAACTGTTCTCTTTCTCGGCGACGACTTCCTTGGAGCCATGGAAAACAGTCACACGGAGCACATGGTCGCCGGCTTCAATGGGACAGTTGAAACGCAAAGTATCGCCGCGATGCGATGAGTCCAGCGGGGTCGTTAGAAGCAGAATGTCGTCGGAGTAGATGGCAAGAGTCTCTGACCCCACATCCGACACGACTGAAATGTTCAGAGAGGTTTGTCGCGTGGCTGGGAGTGCCGTATTCGTCCGGGATTTTCCGGGCGTGGCGGTTATCGCGCTTTTCGGTCCGGCGTCGCCCGCAACCGAGGGTTTATGAGCCACTGCGGGCAACCCTGCCGCTTTCTGAGCACCTTTTCCTCGCGGAACATCCAGCTTGGTAGACTGCTGGCCCAGAGTTGTTTTCGTGGTTGGCGTTGCGGCGCCGCTCGTCGGAAGAGCTTGGGCATCCGAACTCAGAGCGGCGGAGTTGTTTCCTTCCGGCGAAAGAAGTGAAAGCACAGGTTGCGAGGAAAGGGAAGGGGACTTCGCAGGTGGTGCGTCCGGAGAAGTCATGGCGCTCAGACCGGCTGCTGCAGGCGGCGCGGATTGCAAAGTCGAGCGGTGCGGCCGCAACTGGACGAGGAGAACCAGTGCAAGAACCAGGATTCCCGCAATGGCGCTGGTAAGCCAAACTTCGCTGCCCCGTACCGGGCGTTTCCACCAGGAAGTTATGCTGCGCCAAGCGGTTCTTTGGGAGGGTTGATGGAGCGGACTGCGGAGTGCGGCGGTCGGCGCAGAATTCTCCCGCAAGGATGTCCCGGATGAGTTTGCCGCCACGGTTGCTGGCCCGGCTACCGCCTGCGACTTCTTGGAACGCGCCAGCGGGTATAGCGCGGCCGCCAGGTCCTGGGCCGTAGCAAAGCGCGCGTCTGGATTCTTGGCCAGGCAGCACATCACAATTCGATCGAATTCCGGCGGCAACGAGGGATTCAGATGCGAGGGCGGCGCGGGCGCCGAAGAAACGATTTGCCCGCAGACGGCGACAACGGAGCTGCCGTCGAACGGGTGGACACCCGTAGTCATTTGATAGAGGACAATCCCCAGGGAAAAGAGGTCCGAGCGCGCGTCTTGAGGCTGATCCAAAATTTGTTCGGGGGAAAGAAAAGCGGGGGTGCCGTTCAGCGTGCCGGAAGCAGAGACATGTGTCGCGTAACGCGCTATACCAAAGTCGCCCAGCTTTGGGCGGCCTTCTCTTGTTATCAGGATGTTCGCGGGTTTTACGTCGCCATGAATGATCTTGGCTTGATGAGCCTGTGACAGGGCGGTCGCCAGGTCGCCTCCCCACGCCGCCGCTTTTTCCAGGGGGAGAGGCGCAGTCTCCAGGGCCTTCTCCAGGGTTTCCCCTTCCACATATTCCATTACGAAATAGGGAAATCCGTTGTGGTCCGTGCCAACATCGTAGAGGCTGACGATCGAGGAATGCGCAAGTTGACCGACGATTTGTGCTTCGCGGAGGAACTGCTCCTGGAGTTGACGCGAGCCGAAGCCGCTTTGAAAGGTCTTCAGGGCCACGGTGCGGCCGATCAGAGTGTCCAGCGCCTTATCGACGCGGCTGGTCGCACCGGTTCCGAGGGTTTCGATCACTTCGTAGCGACTGGTCAAAGTTGGCATAGGCAGAGCCAGGGCGGGTGAATCGAGAGATGCCAGTGTCCCACGGCGACTGTCCGCCGAAAATGGCCCGGAGGTACTAGCGGCGAGAACTTCCGTACCAATTCCTCGACCCTGTCCTGCCAATCCACTTCACATTCTCACTTCACTTATGTGTTCGCTCCGGCTGCGTGCCATACTCTTCGGCCCATTTTTTACTTCGCGGGCACGATGTTCCAATCCGTGAAGGGCACTGCCCTTCCGCTCCGGACAACTGTCGGCATCACGTGGTGGAATCCCTTATGATCTTTTGCGGAATAATCCAGCCGCAAATCCGGCCCCAGGCCTGCGTCGTAGTCATGCAGGGACTCCAGTGCGCGAATCAATCCCTCGCGGGTTGGTTCCTTGCCCGCTTTCTTTAGTCCTTCCACCAGCACCATCGCATCCACAAATCCTTCCAGGCTCACGAAATTGGGCTTCGCAGTGGGCGCGTATTTCAGCAGGGTCCGGCGATAAAGCGCGACCGTTTTCAGATCAGTGAGGTAATACGGGGGCACGACTTGTGTAATCACCATTCCGTCGGCGTCCGGCCCCGCCTCCTGAATCAGTTCGTCGGTGCCCACAAAGGACACCGTCGTGAAAAGCGGATGCCATCCCTTCAGATGCGCTTGTTTGAGGATCGGCGCGACCGTATTCGATGGTCCCACCAGGATCACCGCATCCGGGTTCGCCGCTCTCACCTGATCGATCGCGCTTCCCACCTGGTTCGTCTGGCGCACATAGGATGCAACGGCTACCGGAGCTCCCCCGTTCGCCGTCAATGCCGCCTGCACCCCGGAAAGCACGGCGGTCCCGAACGAATCATCCGGGTAAATCACGCCGATTTTTTTGTACTGCAAGGTCTTCCACAATCCATCAACCTGCGCCTGAGCTTCGTCGTAGTATGAAGCCCGCACATTCATCACCCAATGACGCATGGGCGTATACAACGTCTGCGCCCCGGTAAATAATCCGACCATCGGGATCTGGCTTTTTTCCGCCAGCGGCACATATTTGACCGCGGTTGGAGTGCCAACAAAAAAGCCCAGCGAAAATGGCTTATCCTGCATCAACTTGTCCCAGCAGCCCTGCGCCTTCTCCGGGTTATAGTCGTCGTTGAACGACACCAATTTCAGTTTCCTGCCGTTGATTCCACCCTGATCGTTCACCAGCTGAAAATACGCCTGCGCGCCTCGCACCGTTTCGCGCCCCAGAAACTGCGAGGGGCCTTCGAGGGCTGCACATGAGCCGATCACAATTTCCGTGCTGGTCACGCCCGGTGCGCTTTGTGCCCTGGTCTCCGAAACCCAGGCCGGGCCCAGGCACACCATCGCCGCAAGCATCATCGTTTCGCGTTTGCTCATAGCGCTTACTCCCTCGTATTGAACATATTGAAGCTTGGAATGGCCGCGAAAACCGGGGACTGATTCGCACTCTACTACCAGTGCCGCTTCTGGCAATGAATTATCTTGTGCAATGAGGCGAATCAGGCAGCCATGCGGGGAATATCAGGGAGGGCAGTCATCCAAGGAGCAACAATTTGCCGCCACATCCGATGGCGCTGTGGCGCAGCTCATCCGGAACTTACGAGCGGCGGCGGCTTCCGCTCGTCTGTCGCCAAGGATTTTCGTTCACCGCTGCGAAACTGGCCTGCTTACGGCTTTTTCAATTCGGTCGGCGTGGGCTTCTGCTTATCCGTGATCGTCTGGGCTTCGGGCTTCGCGAGCAGGGAAGAGCCACGCTTCGCGGTGTGTTGCAGAGGCGAGGCAGAACCGATCGTCTGCTTCCGCGCTTGCACTGCTGCGGGCGCCTGCTTTATGGCAGGCTGAGCTGGCTTCTTGGCCACGGGCTCGTAAACATTTAGGACGCCCGCCTCCATAAAATGGTCCGAAGTTACTTCCTGCGCTTTGCTGGCGGGAGAAAAAAGCAGGGTTCCTGCAAAGCCGAGCAGGATCACCGGCATCTTCAACATATTAAAGGACTTCACGTTGCACCTCCGTTGCTGAAAAGTATTAGAAAATCCTAGGGTGAGATCATTGTCCCGGGCGCCTCCGGGGTGGCCAATAGAGCTCAAGTACTACTGTGTTCCAGATTGGCTAATAGCGCGGTCGCGCTGTTCCGGTCCCGAACAGGTCGATGCTTCCCCTTGTCAGCCCTGGCAATCCACTACACAATCTCTTTTCACCCATGCGCTGGCTCCGACTCCTCGGCATCGTTCTTGCGGCTGCTTTCCTCATTTTTTTCTGCGCGCTCTATGCGTTCCGTGCCGTCGCCCGCAGGCACATGCGCGAACTCGAAACGCGCCTCGCTACGCTTCCCGATCCGGCCGCCAACACTCCCTATCCGAAATTCTTCTTCCAGCGCGGAGTGAATTTCACTGCGGAATTTCCCGCTTTTTATGGCAACGATGCTGCGGTCGAAATGCTCAAGCAGCTTCCTGCCCACGGCATCAACTCCATCGCGCTGGTGCCCTACGGCTTCGCATCCACCAAGGAACCCAAGGTCCGCGGCTGGAACACCCGCTGGGAAGGCGATGCCGGCGTCACCCAACTCGCCCGCGTCGCGCATTCGCTCGGGATGAAAGTGCTGCTGAAGCCACAACTCTGGATGCACGGCGGCAATCCCGCGGACATCAATTTCCCCGGCGCGGCCGAAAACTCCGAGTGGTTCGCGCAATACCAGCCTTTTCTCGAGCACTACGCGCAACTCGCCTCCGCGATCCACGCCGACGTGTTCTGCGTCGGCGTCGAACTCGAAAAAATGTCCGGCAACGAGCAGGCCTGGCGCGAACTTATCGCCCGCGCCCGCGAACTTTATCCCGGACCGCTCACATACGCCGCCAACTTCGGCCCCGAATTCGAATCCATCAAATTCTGGGACGCGCTGGATTACATCGGAATCGACGAATACTATCCGCTACCCGATGACCTCTCCACGGCCGCGGTCGTTGAAAAAATCTCCGCCGTGCAAGGGCGGTTTCAAAAGCCCGTCCTCTTCACCGAAGCCGGCTTCCCCAGCGTCACCGAAGCTAACCGCTACCCATATGATGGTTCATCGCGTCCCGTGGATTTAGAAATCCAAGCCAAAAGTTACGACGCGATTCTTTCCACCTTTTATGAGAAACCGTGGTTCGCCGGGGTCTACTGGTGGAAAGTCGGCACCAACGGCTACGGCGGCCCGGGCGATGCGTCCCACACTCCCTGGAACAAACCAGCGATGCAATCGATTGACCGTTGGTACCGCAGCGGGAAGCGCTGAAAGCTTTATCTGGGATCAAAAGGATTGTTCCCCCTTTGATTAACGGCAGTAATGGCAATGACTTGTGACTGTTCCATTGACACCAATGTGTCGCTTGCTGTTGAATAGGGAGAGTAGAGGGGACACCTTGGCAGAGAAACAGCTAGTTGAGGCGATCGGCAAGAAGTACGCGAGAATGAGCCGCGCCCGCCGAATCCGGACGATTCGTAGCCTCTCGGCGGATGGTGCGGAATTTATCCGTCGGTTTTTCCCGGAGTTTTACGCTGAGGCTTTTCCCCAGACGGGCCGCTCGGCTTCCGGCTCGATCGAATCAGATTCGCGCCCTGAGCTATACGCAAAGACTCGTTAGCATCCAGTCCCAGCCGTTCACCCCATTTCACCACCAGATTTTTTCGCTCGTTGGTTCCATATACATTTTGAAGAATGGCTTTGAAGATTTCAGCGGGCTCCATACCGCCCGCCACGGCGGCTTCAACTGCCGCTCTCCTTTCCTTCTCAGTAAGGTGTTCTGAAACGCTGGGCTTCACCATTCTTCACCTTCACACTGTCTCGATTTCCGATCCTTCGTGCGTGTCTCTCGACCGATGCATATTGCCGTAAGTCGGCTCTTCTAATCTTCTCGAATACACCACTTTCTGGAATTTCCCATTCGACGAACTTTGTCATACGCCTCGAGTAATTCCATGTCCGCCTTAACCAAATCTTTGCTAGCTGGCGCTTGCACCCAATCCGTGCCCCTAAGCTGTTCGACGATTTGTACGGTTTGCAACCCGCCAGGAAACCCCTTAAGGATTGTCAAAATCGCCTCACGCCTGTGGGCTGCGATTTCCGTTTTGTCGAATACGTCTTTAGGACCCCATAGAAACCCCCCATGGAGAATCCCAGCCTTTTTCGGATCAACGAGGCTCCATCCCGCATCGCTGCGATTAATGAGCATGTTGTCCAGTCTTGTTCCGATGTTGTGAACGCTGCCGCGAGGAATCAACGGATTGAGCTGAGCTACCTGTTCCGTCACGTCCTTAGCTTTAACAGGACCGGAGGCCTGACGGAGGACAGCCAGGACGAGTCCAGTGGCGGAAGCATCCCCGACCTTTACCGATATCCACTCATTATTGGCCTCCGCAGGCCGGCTTTGACGAAGGGGGGGCGAGATAGTGACTAATGTTTCAGTCTTACGTCCAAAAGAGCGAGATACACCCATGAATTCCTTCAATTGTTCGGGTAACGGCTCGCCTGCGAATTCAAAGAGTTTTTTGCATGTTTCGAGGTCCTCCAAGACCTGTGAAAACTTCAGGTACGCTTGAGCAGTGGCTTTGAAGTCGTGACCCATGACCAAATTGTACTCGAAGAGCTACGCAATGCGCAAGGCACCTAGAGGGGAACAAGTGAGTGTGAGTATGTATATTCGCTTTTTATTCACGACGTCCTTGGGCGACGCGGAGTGTCGGCCAATTCATGCCTAACTTAGGGGTTTGGACCGACTTTCTCCTCATCATTGCTTCTTTTTATTTGAGCCGACGCTGGATGGCGGCCGAGGGGGGAATCCTTGTGGCTAAGGTGATCAATTCGGGTTCAAACTAAACACGTGACAGGGCGCCGACTCTGTTGCTAGAAGCTCTTCGGGATGATAATTTTAATGATTCGTAGTTTCCCGGACAAAGGGATGGGGGCCTGAAATCGTGAGGTCAACCGGGGCAATCAAGTTTTTATAACAGCTTCTCCCGAGGGGAACCTTTTCGCCTGTTATAAGGGCTGCCCTTCCCCCAGTTTGGCCGGAATACATAAGTTCATCTGAAAAATGCCAGCACCTTCTTCCAATCAGAGTCGCGGTGAATCCGGGCGTGTGCCCGGCGTAACGTATTGGCGTGTTGAGGGTTCGTTGCTCGAAATCAGCGCGCTGCGCAGCATCGGCTTTTTCAATTGGAACAGCCAGAGTTTTCTCGAACGCTGGGTGCGCCGCTCCGGAACGCTGGCGATGGGCGTCCTTCGTCCCCCTGCGTATCTTGCCAACCGCACATTTGCCACCCGGCTTCTGCACAGTGTCCTCAGCGGCATAACGCGCGACCGTCTCGATCTTCTTGGCGAAGAATATTTCCAGTACGAGCTCAAACCCAAAATGCGCCGCGAAGCCGTGGACAAATTGATTGAATCGGTGCGCAATGGCGACCGCGTCATCCTCGTCAGCCAGCTCCTCGAACACATCCTCCGCCCGATGACCGAATATTTTGGCGCCGAGGGTTTTATCGCCAATCGCCTGGAATTTCGTGATGGCGAGACCACAGGCCGCCTGAGCCAGCCGGTGATCCGCCCGCGCGGCCCGTTTGCCTGGCTGGCCAGCGGCTCCGCGGACGGCCGCATCTCCCGGGAAAAACTTCTTTCGCAACTCGGTTGGAAAGGAAACTCGCAACTCCTCGATGCGGCCGTGCAACCCGCGCTCCGCTCGCAGCTTCCCGCGCGCACTTCGGTCGAGCGGCTCAGCAGCACGCCGCAAGTAGCGCGACTCTCCGTGCGCGATTCGCTTGCGGGCAAGCACCTGATGCTCATCGGCGTCACGGGCTTCATCGGCAAGGTCTGGCTGGTGGACCTGCTTGAGAAAATTCCCGATATTGCCAAAATCACCTTGCTGATCCGCCGTAACCGGACCACCTCTGCCCAGCGCCGCTTCGAAAAAATCGTCGAAGAATCTCCCACGCTCGACCGACTGCAGGAAATTCACGGCGCGAATCTTGCGGCCTTTCTACGCGAAAAAGTGGAAGTCGTCGAAGGCGACGTCAGCCAGCCCGGCCTGGGCCTGGACGCCGCGACGCAAGCGCGCCTGCGTCGCTCTCTCGATGTGGTCGCCAACAGCGCCGGTCTCACCGATTTCAATCCCGACCTGCGCGACGCGCTATCTTCGAACGTCGATTCCACTCGATATCTTCTGGATTTCCTGCGCAAGTGCGACCACGCCGGCCTGATGCATCTTTCCACCTGCTACGTCGTCGGTATGCGCGACGGCCGCGTGAATGAAGAACTCCGCGCCAATTACAATCCCGCCGCTCATCCAGATTTCGATGCCGAAAAAGAGATCGCTTCGCTCCGCGAAATGATGCAGCGCATCGAAGCGCGCGCCGAAAGCCCGGAACTCGCGAAAGCCCTGCGCCGCCAGGCCCTTGGCCGCGCTGGCGATCCTGCGAAAGTCGCTCCCGAGGAACTCGACGCCGTCACCCGGCGCAATCGCGCCCGCTGGGTCCGCAACCGCCTCGTCCGCGCCGGCATGAAGCGCGCGCAGCACCTCGGCTGGCCCAACACCTACACGTTCACCAAAAGTCTCGGCGAATCCGTCCTCGCGCAGCAGGGCCGCGATCTAGCCATCGCAATCGTTCGCCCCTCGATCGTCGAGAGTTCGGAGCGGACGCCATTTACCGGATGGAATGAAGGGATCAACACTTCCGGCCCGCTTTCGTATCTGCTTGGCACCAATTTCCGGCAGCTTCCGTCGAACGAGCGCAAGTGCCTCGACGTCATCCCCGTGGACATGGTTACCCGCGGCATGACGCTCATCGCCGCCGCGCTCGTCCAGCGCAAGCAGGCGAACCTCTACCAGCTTGCGACTTCGGCGATTAATCCCGTCAACATGGCCCGCTCCATCGAGCTAACCGGCCTGGCCCACCGCAAGCATTACAAGACGCAGCAGGGCATCGAGCACTGGCTGAAGGTGAAGTTCGAAACCATTCCCGTCTCCAAGCAGCGCTATGAGCGCCTCTCCATCCCCATGCAGAAGGCGGTCGTCTCCCGCATCAACAAAGTCGCAACATCGCTCAACATCAGCAAGCCGCCGCTCGCCAAAGCCGAACGCGACCTTGTGCGCGCCGAAAAGCTCATCGAACTCTACGAACCCTTCATCCTCCACAACGAACACGTCTTCGAGTGCGAAAACGCCCGGCTCCTTTCCGCCGCGCTATCGCCCGAAGAAAAAAAGATGTTCGACTTTTCGCCGGAAACCATTGACTGGTGGGACTACTGGATTAACATCCACATACCGGCTCTCCGCCGCTGGTGCTACCCCTTGATGGAAGGGAGGCCGCTGGAGGCTCGCGAGCCGCGCGCCCTGAACTGGCCGGCGCCACCGGAGGAAGCTTCCGCGGCGATTCGCTGAAGCGCCGTCATCCGTCTATGGCTATTTTCCTGACAGGTTCCACCGGTTATCTCGGCAGCTACCTTGCGGCGGGTCTCTTCACGGGCCACGCCGATCGCCTGAATCTCCTGGTCCGCGCGAAGAGCGAACAGGAAGCCCGGGAGCGGCTCTGGCAATCGCTGCAGCTGCACTTCGCGTTTCCCGAATTCTTGGAACACCTGAACTCGCGCGTGCGCATCTTTCGCGGCGATCTCACCGGTGAACGCTTCGGCCTCGGGGATGACGACTATCACGCGCTTGTTGATTCCACCGACTCCGTTTTGCACTGCGCCGCTTCTTTGAATCGCAAATCCGAAAAGCAGTGCCTCAACGTGAATCTTCGTGGCTCGCTCGAAGTCATCCAGCTTGCCCGACGCGCACAGAATCACCACGGCCTGCGCCGCTATTCCCACGTTTCCACGGTAGCCGTCGCCGGCAAACGCCAGAACGAGGTGGTCACCGAAGACGCTTCCATCGATTGGAACCGCTCCGACTACGATCCTTACGCCCGCACGAAAAAATTCTGCGAGCACATGGTTCACCAGCTTCTCCCCGACGTGACCCGCACGATTTTCCGCCCCGCCATCGTGCTCGGCGATTCCCGCCGCCCCGAAACCTCGCAATTCGATATGGTGCGGGCCTTCGATACCCTTGCGCGCTTTCCCGTGCTCCCGCTGCGGCCCAACGATAAAATTGACATCGTGCCCGCGAACTACGTTGGCGGCGCCATCGTAAAAATTCACCAGATGGAAAAACCGAATTACGGCATTTATCATCTATCTTCTGGGACCGGTGCGCAGACCTATAAAGAACTTACGGATGCGCTGGCCGAAATTGGCGGATGGTCGAAGCCCAGCTACCAGCCGTGGCTCGGCGGGCCGTTCTCCAAAACCGTGAATTGGCTGGCCTTCAAGGGCGGCCCGGTCGGGTATGGAGCTTCCTTGCTGAAAGTTTTCTGGCCATATCTCGATTGGAACACCGTCTTCGATAATTCCCGCGTCGTGCAGGAAATGGGCGAAGCGCCCGCGAAATTTTCTTCGTACGCCTACCCGCTTCTGCAGTTCAGCCGGGCGAACAATTTCAAATATCCCGCAAAACCCTGGCCCGCCGATGCGGGCAAAAGCTTCGTGGTAAACGCGGGGAGCGCTGGCGCATGACCGACTTTCTTCTCGTTGCCTGGGTCAGCGCCATGATCGAGTTCCGCTGCTTCGCCTGGAAATTCGGCATCGGCAAGCGCTGGACGCCCGGCGAAAAACTCAAGCTGCTCTTTGCCGGCTACAATGGCACGCGCAATACCGGCAGCGACGTCCGCGTACAGGAAACCCTACGTCAGATCCGGCACGTACTCGGTGCGGAAAACGTGGACTTTAGCGTGATGACGCAGAATTTCGATCGCACCCAAGGCTATTTCGAGGGTTCGCGCCAGGTGCATCTGCCCGACGTTTTCCCGCCGTTCCTTTTTCGCGAAGTCCACGCCAATCATGGCGTCGTTTCTTGCGAAGGCTCGATGTTCAAAAGTAAATTTGCCAACGCGCTGACCACGATGATGATCGGCTCGCTCGGCCTCGCGTCCGCCGAAAACAAGCTCTCCGTCGCCTACGCCGGCGATGCCGGCCACATGGACGATCTCATCGAGTGGATGTGCGCACGCTACACCCGCGACTCGCTCGTGATCACGCGCAGCCTCGAATCGCAGCAACTCCTCTCCGGCCTCGGCGTCCCGAATGAACTCGGCGCCGACACCGCCTGGACATTTGAGCCGCGGCCGCCCGAATACGCCCGCAACACTTTGCGCAAAGCCGGCTGGGACGAAAAAACTCCCATCCTCGTTCTTTGCCCGATTCATCCATACGTCTGGCCCGTGCGCGCTTCGATCGCCAAGTACATCGCGCGTGCCGCCACCGGGGCATTCAAAGACAGCCAATACCGCACGGTCTATTTTTTCGAATCCGGCGCCGAAGTCGATCGCAAATTCAACAACTACGTCGCCGGTTACGCGCAAGCCGCCAAAACGTTTCTCCAGCGACACAAAGTTTTTCCGATACTCGTGGCGATGGAGCGCCTTGATGCCGTCGCCTGCCGCGCCATCGAAAAAGAAATCCCCGGCACGCCGATTTTCACTTCCGACGATTACGACATGTTCGAACTCGTGTCGATCCTGCGTGCGTGCACCTACATGGTCTCCTCGCGGTATCACGGCATTGTCACCAGCATGCCCGCTGGCGTCGTTTCCGCCGGTGTCACCATGGACGAGCGCATTCGCAACCTGATGCGCGAGCGCGGCCACCAGCACCTGCTGCTCAACGTCGATGACCCCGATCTCGGTCCCAAGCTTCTCGACGTCATGGAGAAACTCGTCGTCGAGGCTGATTCCATCCGTGATTCGATCGGTCGTACCGTTGTCTCCAACCTCAAAGCGATGTCGCGCATGGCCATTTTTTTTGAGGACGAGCTGCGCAAAACTTACCCCGAATTTCCCCTGCGCAAAGGCGTGCTGAGTTGGGAACAGAACTTGCCCCCGTTCAACGAGAACCTGCGCAAACTGGTGGAGGAATACGATTCCTCTCCCGGCGTAATGGCCGCGGGACGCTGAAGCCCATGCCCAGTTTTCTCGAAAACGCGCTCGCACAATTGCAGAAGGCCTCCGGCCGTGTCGTCCTGCGTGAAATCCGCGGCACGGAATTCGTCAGCGTCTCCGGCGCGGAGCTTCTCGATCAGGTTGCCCGCGCGCGCTCCTATTTGCGCGGCGCAGGTCTGCGGGCGGGTGATCGCTGCGCCCTGCTTGGCCCCAATTCGATTCGTTGGGCCGCGATCGATCTCGCGCTGATGGCCGAGGGCCTCGTCGTGGTGCCGCTTTATTCCCGCCAAGCGGCCGCTGAACTCGCTGCCATGATGAAGGACTGCACTCCACGCCTGCTGATCGCGAGCGACGCCGCCATCGGCGAAAGCGTCGCGCAAATCTGGCCTGAAGTCCCGCCACGAGCCACGTTCGACGAACTTCTGCAGTCCGCCCCGCTGAAAAAGGGAATTGGCGGCCCGCCAAATCCCCGCCAGAGCGAAGACCTCGTCACCATCATCTACACTTCCGGCACTTCCGGCGAACCCAAGGGCGTTTGCCTCAGCACGAAGAATCTCGACCACATGCTTTCCTGCACCACCGGCTGGATCGACCATCTGGATAAAAGCAGCCGCGAACCTTTGCGCGTCTTTCAATATCTTCCCTTCAATTTTGCCGCTTCGTGGATCGTCATGATGTCCTGCCTTACCCGCGAGACCGTCCTCACGCTCTCCACCGACCTCAACAAGCTGGCCGAAGAAATCCGGCTTTCCGCCCCTAATTATTTTTTCAACGTGCCTACGCTTCTCGAGCGCGTGAAGCGCGGCGTCGAAGATGCCCTTTCGAAACGCGGCTCGCTTATCCGGTCCATCTATAAAAAAGGCCGCGCCGACTGGCAAAAGCAAAACGAGGGCAAGTCCTCGGGCGGGCTCTGGCACTTCGCCGCGCAAAAACTTATCTTCGGCAAAATCCGCGAACGCTTTGGCCCCAACCTGCGCGGGCTCGTATGCGGCTCCGCGCCGCTTGCTCCCGAAACACAGGAATTCTTCGCCATGCTCGGAATTCCCATCTGGCAGGTGTACGGCCTCACGGAAACCTGCGGCATCTGCACCATGGACGACCCGCGCATCGCCTCCGAGCCCGGCCGCGTCGGCCAGTCCGTACCCGGCATCGAAATGAAAACCGGCGAGAACGACGAAATCCTCGTCAACGGCCCGAATATTTTTCCCGGCTACTGGAATCGCCCGGAAGAGACGGCACGGGTCCTTGAAAATGGCTGGTTCCACACCGGGGATCAGGGCGAAGTGAATTCCCGTGGGAACTGGCGCATCAGCGGCCGCATCAAAAACCTCATCATTCTCAATTCCGGCCACAACATCGCTCCCGAACCCATCGAAGAAAAAATCGCCCAGCACCTTCCCGGCGCACAGCAGGTTGTAATCGTCGGCAACGGCCGTGGCTATCTCTGCGCCCTGGTCACCGGAGCAGTGGAGCCGAATTTCGTTCAGCCCGCACTGGACGTGGTCAATTCCGAATTACCCCACTACCGCCAGATTCGCAATTTCGCGATTCTCCCGGAAGTCTTCACCCCGGAAAACACCCTGCTGACCGCGAACGGCAAATTGAAGCGCGACGCCATCAACAAACGTTTCCAGGAAGAAATCGATCAGCTGTATAGCAAGCACGCCGTCGCCGCGGGGACCAACGCATGAGGAAAAAACGCCGCGATCTACTTCCCGTCAAAGAATTCCGCGGCAAAGGCCTCCGCTGGGAGTGGCGCGACGGCGTCGTCGAACTCACCCTCGACCATGAGCCCCTCAACGAAATCGGCACGCTTCTCCTCGGTGAACTTGAGCAATTCGCCGCTGCCATCGATACGCTTGCGCCGATCACCAGCGCCTGCATCATCACCAGCGCCCGTCGGGGCGGCTTCAGCGTCGGCGGCGATTTGAAAGAGCTCTACAACAACGCCGTAAAACTTCCGCCCAAGCAACGCGTCGCGGGACTACGAACCTTCATCCAGCGCATCCATCGCGTGGCGAACGCCATCGACGCCGCTCCGTTCATCACTGTAGCCGCTGTTCACGGCCTTTGCATGGGCGGCGGCCTCGAACTCGCGCTCCTCTGCGACCTCATCGTCGCCGACAAGATGGCGCGCTTCGGTTTTCCCGAGTTGCGCCTCGGCTTCATCCCCGGCTTCGGCGGCATTCCACGCCTGCGCCGCGACGTCGGCAACAGCTTCATCCGCGATCTGCTCTTCACCGGCCGCACCGTCAAAGCCGAAGCAGCGCACCAGGCTGGCCTCATCTCGCATTTAGCCGGCGAAGGCTACGCGCTCGAAGTCGCCCGCTCGATGGCCCAGCAGATCACCAAGTTCGACCCCGAAGCCCGCGTCGCCGCCAAAAAATTCATCAAGCCCATCCCCTATCAGGAACTTCGTGAAGAAGTCGAACTCTTCTGCAAGCTCTTCAACCGTCCCCAGGTCATGGAAAACCTCCGCCGCTTCGTCGAATCCGACGACCCCATGAAGCACCTCCCAGTCCCCCCCAAATCGTAATCTCTCTCCCCTCATCTCTGCGTCCTCTGCGTCTCCTCTCTTAACTCTGCGTTGAAATCCTTTTTTTCCTTCTTCCCACCTAGCCAAATGGCGGATGTCCCAAATTTCGCTCTCTGCCACTCTAACGATGGAGGTAGAAAACATGTCATCCGAATGGGCAACACTTTCGAAGGAGCTTGCCGAAACCACCGCCAAAGCCGGCGCGCATGCCGTCGCGGTTCACACCGAATCTCGCGGCTCGTCCAGCGGTGTAATCTGGCGACCCGGCGTTATCGTAACCGCCGAGCACGCGCTGCAGCGCGACGAAGATATCCGTGTGACACTGCCCGATGGCCAGGCAGCCGCCGCAAAGCTCGTGGGTCGAGATGCTTCCACTGACATTGCCGTCTTGAAGTGCGAGCAAGCCAGCACCTCTGTTCCGTCGTTCGGGGATACCACGGCGCTCCGCCCGGGCAATGTCGCGCTCGTCGTCGGTCGCACCCGCGCCAGCGGCCCAGTCGCCGCGCTGGCCTTCGTCAGCATGGTAGCGAACGAGCGCCGCCTCTGGGGAGGCCTTTCCCTCGCTCCGTACGTTCGCCTGGATGTTGCCCTGCAACGAACGGGAGTCGGCGGCGCAGTCGTCGACGCTGAAGGCCGCGTCTCCGGCATCGCCACTCCAAAATTCGCGCCAACGGGAGCTCTCGCTCTGCCGGTCTCCGCCGTGAACGGCGTGGTGGACGCGCTCCTCGCGCAAGGCCGTATTCCGCGCGGCTACCTCGGCGTCGGGCTGCAACCGGTTCGCCTCCCCGAGAATCTTAGAGAGACACTGCAACGCAAGGAAAAAACCGCCGCCATCGTACTGGAAGTCGAACCCGGTGGACCTGCTCACAATGCCGGCGTGGTAATCGGAGACATTCTTCTCTCGCTCGACGCCAAACCCGTCGCGCGCCTCGAGGATGTCCAGGCCCATCTTCACGGCGCGAACATCGGCAAATCCGTCGCCGCCCGTTTTCTTCGCGGCGGCGCGCCACGCGACGTCACCGTCACCATCGCGGAACGCCCCAACGGGAGCGCCTGAGATGAGCATCCGGGGACTCGGAGAAATTGCCGAACGCGTGCGCCGTTCCACCGTTCTCGTTCAGCCCGGCGGCCGCGGGTGCGGCTCCGGCGTGATTTGGTCGGACGACGGATTGATCATCACCAACGCCCACGTCGCGCGCGGCCCTCGCGCAAAAATTTCCCTTTGGGATGGCCGCGAATTTCAAGCTGAAGTTGCCGCAAGAGATTCGCGCCACGACCTTGCGGCTCTGCGCATTTCTGCGGTGGAACTCTCCGCGGCAACCAGTCGCGACTCCTCAGACATTCGGGCCGGAGAAATTGCTCTCGCCGTCGGCAATCCTTTCGGCTTTCTGGGCGCGCTCACCACCGGCATCGTCCACGCGGTTGGTCCCTTGCGTGGCCTGGGCTCCCGGAATTGGGTGCAGTCCGATGTCCGCCTCGCGCCAGGAAATTCCGGCGGGCCGCTCGCGGATGCGCAAGGCCGCGTCATTGGCATCAATTCCATGGTTGCGGGCAGCCTCGCGTTGGCCATCCCCAGCAACGATGTGCGCCGTTTTCTGCAAGCGCAGACGGACAGGAACTGGCTTGGCGTTACGCTTACGCCCGTTCGGCTTCCGCTCGCCAGCCGCCAGGAGATTGGCCTCCTCGTGCTTGGTGTCGATCCATCCGGCCCGGCGTCTCTGGCCTCGCTGCTGCCGGGTGACATTCTCCTCGGCTCCGAAAAAAAATCTTTTCGTTCCACGGCCGATCTAGCCGACGCCCTCGAAGAGAATGGAGGCGGCTTGTTGCGTCTCGTCTTCCTGCGCGGAGACTACACGCGCGTGCGCAAAGTCAGCGTGCAACTCCGCGCCAGAAACAGGCAGGGGGGAGCCGTCGCCGCGTGATCCGCGTGCTCATCGTCGCGGCCGCGGCCCGCGCCCGGCGAGCGCTCGAATCCCTGCTTCACACACAGGGCTTTGAGGTTGTGGGCGCCTTCGCCTCGTTCGAGGACACAGCCGATCAGTTCGGGGAAAAAGGTCTGGACGCCATTGTCGTTGACGCAAGCGATCTCCACGTGGAGGAACTCGTCGGACTATTGCAGGAAACCGGGATTGCGCGCGAAACACCGGTGATCCTTCTGCTCCCGGAAGCTTCCTCTAGCGCGGTTTCCCAATCCTTGCGTCTCGGCGTGCGTGGAATTCTCCCGCCCTCGCCGGAGCCCCGGCAACTGGCTGCCGCGCTCGAAGCCGTCGTTCGTGAACTGGTTGTGTACCACTCCGATCCAGCCTCTCCGCTTCGTCCCGCTGCCAGCCGTGCTGTTCATGCAGACGAATTGGCTGAACCCCTCACTCCTCGCGAGAGGGAAGTGCTGCGCCTGCTCGCCTCGGGCCTCGGCAACAAGGAGATCGCCGCAAAGCTCAAAATCTCCGAACACACCGCGAAATTCCACGTCGCCTCCATCCTCGGCAAACTGGGCGCAGCCTCCCGCGCCGAAGCCGTCTCCATCGGCATGCGCAACGGCCTCATCCTCCTGTAGCGGCCACCTTCAGGTGGCCCAGCCTGTTCTCCCGGAGTCATGGTCTTTCCTGGGAAGGAGGCTTATCTCGTCTGTTCGGTGTCCTCGGGGCCCTCCGCGGTGAAATCCTCTTCTTCCTTATTCCTGCCACTTTCTTTTTTCGGCAGTTGGTCAGTTTCCGATAACGACTTATCAAGCACTTGAAAGCATATAGATTCGCGGAAGTGTTTCCGCACACTCCTTGAAGGCGTCGCGTCTAAACTTACGATTCGGGCCGACGCAGAGATAACCGGGCTGCTTAAAGCTCTGCCAGAGGGTACACTTTGGCTATGTTCAAAGAAAGTAGGGAACCATGTGCATTTTGTCCCTCAAAAGCAAACATCACTGGCGAGCACCTATGGAGCGCATGGGCTGGAGAATCGTTCAGCAAACGACTCTATCGGTTTACACGAAAAGCGATTGATGGAACGGTTGAGAGTTGGGCTCATGAGGAACTTAATTCAAAAGCGAAGGTCGTCTGCCACAGTTGTAATACTGGCTGGATGAGCCAATTAGAAAAGAAAACCAAAGCCGTCGCAAAGGAAATGGTTGTCAGTTGCACGGAGACTATACTGCGTAGTCCGGACATAGCGACGCTAGCTGCCTTTGGTTTCTTGAAGGCCGTTGTTGGGGACCATATGCACTCCAACACTCCGCCGTTCTTCACATTCGAAGAACGCCAATCCTTTCGAAAGACGCTTTCTATTCCGAGCGGAGTACAAATGTGGCTCGCAGGTGTCCCCTTTCAACACGGCCTTTTTAAAAGTATGCATATAGATGGGTTCGCCGGAACTCCGGCTCCATTCCAACTGAATATCTTCACTTACGGCCTTGGACATCTTGTCGTTCAAGTTGCTGGATGCAAGTGGAAAGCGGATGTACTCAACCAGCTTGGACTACCTCCCCGCCTCACTCAAGATAAGGTGTGGGATGATTGCTCAATTCCCATTTGGCCGAAAATTCAAACACCTGTTTTGTGGCCTCCTAAAGCAGTTATGTCCAGGCCGGTCCTGGATGAGTTCATCATCAGATGGACTCATCTAGTGTTTGAGTCGCTGTCTCGCGGTTTGCGTTAGGACTTTAGATTCTCAGTGGCTCACCAGAAATTAGGTCGTTGAGGTCGGGGTTGACCGGAACCAAACCGGCCAAAAACTCTTCGGTGTCGTCGCGGCTAAGCATGATGCAAAGTTGTAGAAAACACCGTCCGCTTCTGTGAACGTCATCGCGCCAAGTTAGAAATGAGCAGTCCATTCTCAAGACTTGCCCGGCTTTCCAAGAAGGCACTTCGCCGTGAATCACATAGGGTGCAGTTGTGAACTGGACCAAGGCCGGAGGTTCTAGGGGATTGCCCTCATCGTCCAATAGAAAGCAGTCGCAGCGAACTACCCGTGAGCCCTCGAAGTATGGCTCACTTGCCAGCACCACGTAAAAGTTTCGGTTCATAGGCTGGAGCGCATGTCCCATGGAGGAGCCTGCTTTTCTATTCTATTACGGCTCTTGCTGCAAGCGAGGGGCTATTGGTAACAAGCTTCCTGATTAGCCGGTAAAGTGGGTATTGGAAGCAACATGCCCGCAGTGGTAACCGGAGACTGACCCACTTTCTTTTTCCCCCATGTTTTCCTTCCCGCCCCGGGAATGTTAAATTGAATGGGTATGCGCACCATCGAACAGACGACGCAGGAGATCCTTGAACTCGCCACGGTTCAATTCAAGGTTCCCGCGGGCACCCTCGCGGCCGACGATGATTTTTACAAGAAACTCGGGATCGACAGCCTGCAAGCCCTCGAGATGCTCTCCCGCCTCGAAAATCATTTCCGCATCGAGCTGCCCGACTACGAAGTTCAGGGCGTCAGCGATTTCAAAACCCTCGCCCAGCGCATTCAAGCCCGCCTCTGATGCTCGATTTGAAAAAATATAATTCCGCCGGCGAGGCTCTCCGCGACGCCTTGGAAACCTGGCCCACCGAAGTCTGCCTGATCGAATCCGACCGTGGCGAGGAAAAGCAGCGCCTCACCTATCGCAATTTCAAGGACAAGGCCCTCCCGCTCGCCAAATCGTTGCAGGATCTGGCTATCCGTCCCGGCGAACGCGTCGCCATCATCATGACCAATCAGTCCAAGTGGCTGATTTCCGCCTACGCGATTTTTTTCTGCGGCGCCACGCTCGTGCCACTCGACTTCAAGCTCAAGCCCGAAGAGCAGTGGCAGCTTCTGAAACACTCCGGCGCGAAAGTGCTGATCACCGAATATGGCATCTGGCGCCAGCTCTGCGGTTCCCCCGCGCGATCCGCTGCCGCAAACCTGGTAGCCGTGCTCGCCACCGAAGCCCCCGAAAACGCCGACATGGCCGGCGCCGAGCGCTGGGAAAACGTCAAAGGCGCCAACGTTCCCGTCTTCGTCCCGCAAAAAAGGAACGACATCGCCTGCATCGTCTATTCGTCCGGCACCGGCGGCACGCCCAAGGGCTGCATGATGACGCACGAAAATTATCTCGAGCAGTGCATGGCCCTCACTTCGCTCTATCCTTTTTGGCCGGGCGTGCGCTACCTCAGCATCCTTCCCACAAACCACGCCATCGATTTCATGGTCGGCTTTTTCGGGCCTTTCACCTGCGGCGCCGCAGTCGTTCATCTCCGCACACTGCGTCCCGAATATGTCCGCGAAGCTTTCTCGAAATACGAAATCACGTATGTAAGCCTGGTGCCGCTGGTCCTGAAAAATCTGCAGAAGGGCTTGCAGGCGCGTTTCGACGCGCTTCCCGAATCCAAACGCAAAGCCCTCGATGCCATGCGCAAGATCAACCGCGCGCTCACCAAAGACCGGCCGCGACTGTGGCTCAGCCGGAAACTTCTCGCCGAAGTCCACTCCGCCTTCGGCGGCAAGCTCGAAGCCATCATCGTCGGCGGCGCTTTCACTGAGCCGCAGACTCTGCAGTTTTTTTACGATTTGGGAATTCCCGTTGCCAACGGCTACGGCCTCACCGAGGCCGGCACCGCGGTCACCGTCAACGATCTAAAGCCGTTCCGAGCGGATACCGTTGGCAAGCCGCTCCCCGGCATGGAAGTGCAGATCCGCAATTCAGACGGTGACGGCATCGGCGAAGTCACCGTCCGCAGCAAAACCGTGATGGCCGGCTATCTCAACGAACCGGAGCTTACCGCCGAAACCATCGTTGATGGCTGGCTGCGCACCGGCGACATGGGCCGCTTCGATTCCACCGGTCATCTGCAGCTTTCCGGCCGCAAGAAAAACATGATCGTCACTGAAGAAGGGAAGAATGTTTACGCCGAAGACGTCGAGCAAGTTTTCGAAGGTCTGAAGGTCAAGGAGTTCTGCGTGTTCGCCGCCAACTTCATCTGGCCACGGCGTTCCATGCTCAACGAAAAACTTCTCCTCGTAATCCACCTCGAGCACGGCGAAGCTCTGACGACGGAGCTCAAGTCCGAACTCTCCATGCGCAACGCTCGCCTCACCAATTACAAGCGCGTCCATGGCCTGGTGATTTATCAGGAAGATTTTCCGCTGACCGCTTCGCTGAAAATCAAGCGCAGCGAACTGGCGCAACGCCTTTCCGCCCTCGATCGGGAGCAAACCATCCTCCCAATCTGACAACTGTACCTCACCCCATCAGTGGTGAGGGTTTTCACAGCCCCGGCAAGAATCGCGCCACAGCTATGAAAACCCTCCGGCCTGAAGGCCTGAGCTACAAACCCGATAACCGATGAATTTTTCGCCGCGACTTCAGATAGAATGCCGAATCCGGTAAAACCGTGACCGATAAATTTCTAGCCATCGTCAATCCGGCGGCGGGCGGGGGCCGCTCCGCAAAGCTCGCCGGAGCGCAACTCGCCCGCTTGAAACAAGAAGGACTGCGCGTGGACGCGATCGCTTCCATGGCCCCCGGCCACGCCGTGCAGCTCGCCCGCGAAGCCTACGACCAGGGCTATCGCCGCTTCCTCGCCGTCGGCGGCGACGGCACCGCCCACGAAATCATCAACGGCATCTTCTCGCGTGAAGGGCAAACCGACCGAGTCGAGCTGGGCTTCCTCCCCATGGGCACCGGCAATTCCTTCCTGCGCGATTTCGCCGACAAGGGCGCCAAATCTTCCGTCGAAGCGCTCGTCGCCAGCCGCAAGCGCCGCGTGGATGTGCTGCGCCTCCGCCACGCTAGCGGCACTATCTATTCGTTCAATCTCCTCAGTGTTGGTTTCACCGCCGACGTCGGCGCGCTCGCCAACCGCCGCTTCAAAGCCTTCGGTCATCTTGGCTATCTTCTCGGTGTTTTCGTGCGCGTCTTGCAGCTCAAGCGCCGCGCGTTCAAGCTCCGCTGCGATGATGATTCAGCGTGGGACGAACGCCGGTGCCTCTTCCTCACCTTCAACAACAGCAAATACACCGGTGGCACCATGATGATCGCTCCCACCGCCGATCCCACCGACGGTTACATCGAATTCGTCCGTTGGGGCCCGATCGGCCGCCTCGGCCTGCTGAAAATGCTGCCGCGCCTCTACGACGGCAGGCACACGCAGCACCCGCTCTCGGAAACCCGCCGCGTCCAGCTGGTGGAATTTTCGCTCGACGACTCCGTGGATGTGATGATTGACGGCGAAATCGTTAGCGTGAATATCCAAACTCTCGACATCCTGCCCGGCGCAATGGACGTCTACGTATGAAGCGTCTGTGGGAAGTCCTGCGCAGCGCGTTTCTCTGGGGCATGAGCTGGCTGCACTTCCTGTTCGTTGTCCCCGTGCTGATCGCCCTCGCCGTCGTTCTCGATCCGCGCAAGCACGACTACCTTCAGCGCGGCCTCTGCCGCCGCATTGCTTTTTTCTCCGGCGCGAAAGTGGTGGTCAAGGCGTCGCCCGGGTTCGACGCCACCCGCACCTCGTTCTTCATGGTGAATCACGTCAACCTGTTCGATCCCTTCATCCTTTATTGCGCAATTCCGCAGCTCGTCCGCGGTTGGGAACTCGAATCCCATTTCCGCATTCCGGTTTACGGCTGGCTGATGAAGCGCTTCGGCAACGTCCCTGTGCCGAGCATCCGCAGCCCGAAGGATCTGAAGCGCCTCTGGCGCCTCACGCAGGAAGCCATCAACAGCGGCGTCAGCCTGATCATTTTTCCCGAAGCCAAGCGCACCCGCGACGGCCACCTCAACGACTTCGAAGAGGGTGGCTTCCGCCTCGCGCAGCAGCTCGGCGTCCCGATCGTGCCGGTAAGCCTCGCCGGCTCTTTCCACCATCTCCGCACCGGTCACTGGCTCCTCCGCCCCGCCACCATCACCGTCCATCTTCACGACACAATCGAAACCAAAGGCCTGACCAAAGAAGACATCCCCGCCTTGAAGCAACGCGTCCGCAACGCCATCGCCCCTCCAGTCGAAGCCTCGTTGCAGCCCGGTTCTGAAGCGTCCTAGTCAATCAAGGATTTTGTGGATCGAAAACAGAAAGCCCTTCCAGCGTAGCTGCCGTCTTGAGTTGCTTGTCGGAAGTGGCGAATTCAAGGACACCGGGGTTAGGGCCAAACGATTTTCCCAGTCGCAAAGCGTCTCGCAACCACAATGCCGACGCCAGGTGTATGGCGTCTGAACCTTTAAGGGGATACTTCCGCACGAGGCCGGGGACAAACCCCAGGACTCCAACGGTCAATTCGACGTGGCCGATCGTGAACAGCCAATCGTCTTGAAATTGAGTCTGGACTCGATCGTTTTCATCCGGTTGCAGCAGATTCTCTCTAAATTTCCGGGCAAATGCGGCGAAAACTTCCGCGTAACCCACATCCGAGAGGAATACCACCTGCGGCCGCAGCGACGCTTGTTTTATTTTTGCCTGGACCGCGGGTGATCCGGGTTCTTGGATGTACTGCTTCACAAGGACGGACGAATCCACGTACAACACTAACGGCGATCCTCTATGATCATCTCAGAGGCGAGCTTCCCTCGCGAAGGGATCGCTTTGAAACTCTTCATCGGACGCTTCGGCAAGCGTATGAACCCTTGCGCCTCCAATTCTTTCAATCGAGCTTCCAGCGAATCAACGGGATCCCCTTCCGCATCAGGAGGGCTTAGCTTTGCGACAGGTTGGCCACGGTCGGTGATCAGGAGGGTTTGGCCCTTGCGCACGGCTGCAAGGTATTGCCCAAGGCGATTCTTGAATTCACGGCTTCCGACTTTGCGCATGTAGCTACCTCGTACTAATTGTAGCTACAAAGCTGTCCGAGGGCAATTCACCAGATAAGGATGGGTGCTTGTCTTCACTGGTCGTCGGACACGGGTCACGCCCCTCTAAATCCCGGCAACACCCGCCCTGCCCGCGTCTCCTGCCACGTATAAAAAATCCGGTGGATCACCGTGATCGTCGAAATCACAGCGATCACCCAGAGCACCTGCGCCATGCGGTTGAACATCCCGCCGATGATGAGCAGCACCAGCCGCTCCGGCCGCTCCATGAATCCCACCTTGCACAAAGGTATCAGCGATTCCGCCCGCGCCCGCGCGTAGCTCACCATCACCGAGCCCGCCGTCGCCACCGCCGCCAGCATCACGTACGGCGTCCGCCCGCTCACCGAGTAATACACCAGCAGCCCCATGTAGAGCGCCATGTCGGCGTAGCGGTCCAGCGTCGAATCGTAAAACGCGCCGAACGCGGTCACGCGGTTCTGCCGCCGCGCCACCTGTCCGTCCAGCATGTCCAGGAATCCCGCCATGAAAATAATGATCGCGCCGGTGCGGAAATTTCCTACTGCGAAGCTCGCCGCCGCGCCGAAGTTCACCACCAGCCCCAGAAAGGTCAGCAGGTTGGGATTGATCCCCGTCGCCGCGATCGCGCCCACAATGCGGTCCAGCAGCCATTTCGAGCCGATGCCAATCGCGCCTGTAAATGTCGCCATGTTTTAAGCCAACCGAAATGATACTTCAGCCTGCCCTATGGACCAAATTCCGCCGATTCGCGGAACTAGTCCACTTTCCAATCCTCGTACCCGCAGTCGGACGATAATTTCCGAGGAGCCGACCACCCGAAAGCTGGCTGGGACACTCAGTACAACCGCGTTTAAGGGGAGTAACGAGAGATTGTCGCGCGTAGACACCTGCAAGGATGAGGGTCACTCCGACGCCTCTTCAATCAAAAGAGTTACCTCTTCATCAGAGGACGACCGTTCCGTCTTCTCTATGAAAAAAGGCAGCCTTAGTGCTGCTGCCAAAAGCAGGACATGAATGAGGCTGAGCAGCATGAAGGTCGCGGTAAAGGCGCTGGAGATGCCGGTCGCGGGGTGCGCCATACCCAGTCTCCATCCGAGAAAAGTAGCGCACAGTGTCGTCAGAGTGGGCCCTCCGAGACGCTGAACTATATTGAGTGAGGTCGTCGCCATCGGCAGGTGTTCTTTCTCGACCGAAACGTAGGCAGAGGTAATAGACGGAATGCCGACCGTGCTCAAACCCATCCCGCGGACGAAGAGCGTGCATACGAGCAGGGGAGAGACATGCCGTGGCTGGCAAGAAAAAAGAACGGCAGTGTCCCGGCTAAGGCCAAAAAGGCACCGCTGCCAGCTACCCTGCGGATTCCGAAGCGCTGCGTCAGCACGCCGACCATCGGATACGTGCAGATCATGCCCAGTCCGAGAGGAGCCACCATCACAGCCAATAGCCAATACACTCCAGCGGGCGGTCGA